>WNFJ01687923.1_pt1 | contig 16432 bp, 12 predicted proteins | sample 5400461 | NCBI WGS metagenome assembly WNFJ01 (sample SAMN13153349, study PRJNA577476) | soil metagenome | isolation source: 115 cm saprolite on Douglas fir-dominated hillslope | place: USA:California | collected 2013-09-17 | reverse complement strand
CCGACGGCGTGCCGCTCGTGCTCGCCGACGTGCTCGACGGCGCCACGCTGGGCGCCGAGCTGCGCGAGCACCGGATCGAGGGCGTCGTCCACCTGGCTGGGCTATCGCTCGTCGCCGAGTCGATGAGCGATCCCGCGCGCTACTATCGCGCCAACGTCGTGGGCGGCCTGACGCTGCTGGACGCGATGCACGCGGCGGGGGTGGGCCTGCTCGTGTTCTCCTCGAGCGCCGCCGTCTACGGCGAGCCGGGCAAGCAGCGGATCGAGGAGGACGACCCGCCCGCGCCGACCAACCCGTATGGGGAGACGAAGCTGGCCCTCGAGCGCGCGATCGCCTGGCACGGCCGCGCCTTCGGGCTGCGCGGCGTGAGTCTGCGCTATTTCAACGCCGCCGGCGCGAGCGCGCGGTACGGCGAGCGACACGAGCCGGAGACGCACCTGATCCCGATCGTGCTGCAGGCGGCCGCCGGCCGCCGCGATGGCGTGACGGTCTACGGCGACGACTATCCGACGCGCGACGGGACGTGCGTGCGCGACTACGTGCACGTGCTCGACCTGGCGGCCGCGCACGTGCGCGCACTCGACGCGCTGGCCGCCGGCGCGCCGACGGCCGTCTACAACCTCGGCTGTGGCGGCGAGGGCTACACCGTGCGCGAGGTCGTCGACACGGCCGCCGCCGTCACCGGCCGGCGCATCGCCGCGCACGTCGGCCCGCGGCGTCCCGGCGATCCGGCCACGCTCGTCGCGGCCACCGGCCGCATCACGCGCGAGCTCGGCTGGCGCCCAGAGCGCCAGGATCTCGCGGAGATCATCCGGTCGGCGTGGCTTTACGAGCTGAAGCGCTTCGAGCGCTGAGGCGAGTCTATATTCCGAAATACCACTGGGAGCCGACCCGCGCGCTAGCGCGAGTCGGTATTCCGAAATACCAATCGCAGCCGATCACCGCGCGAGCGCGACGCAGGCGACGCCGGCCAGCACGATCGTCGCCGCCGCCAGCCGCGGGCCCACGCGGCCCTCACCCATCCAGAGCGTGCCGATGAGCGCGGAGAGCACGATCGACAGCTCGCGCGCGGCGACGACGTAGCCCGCCTTCGAGATCCGGAACGCGAGCAGCACCAGCGTGTAGCCGGCGGCGCTCATGGCGCCCACCGCGAGGATCGTCCGCCAGTTCTTCGACCACTCGTGCCGCATCGCCGCCGGCCGCGTCAGCAGCGTGGCGGGGAACAGCACGAGCCCGCAGCCTGCCTCCATGAGGAGCATGTAAGGCACCGGATGCAGCCGGGCCACGCCTGCCTTGTCGAGCAGCGAGTAGGACGCGATGCTGAGCCCGGTCACCACCGCCCAGAGCGTGGCCGCGCCGAGCGGGGCGCCCGTCGCGATCGCGTGGCGGTGCCCGACCTGGTGCAGCGTGAGGACGCCGGCGACCACGAACGCGATGCCGGCGATGCCGATCGGTGAGAGCCGCTCGTCGAGCAGCACGTAGGCGCCCACGGGGACCAGCGCCACACCGAGGCCACGCGCGATCGGATAGACGATCGAGTAGGCGCCGGTCGAGTACGCGCGCCCGAGCGCCACGAAGTAGACGACGTGCAGCGCGATCGTGCCCAGCACGAAGGGCAGCACGCGCGCCGGTAGTCCCTCGCGCCAGAGCATGGGGGCGGCGAGCGGCAGCAAGAGCGGCGCGGCGACGCACGAGCAGAGCGCGAGGAACGCGAGCGGATCGCTCCCGCGCTTGGCCAGCGCGTTCCAGCCCGCGTGCAGCACCGCCGCCGCCAGCACGAGGGCCAGCGCGCCGCCGGTCATCGGCCGCCCGCGGCGGCCGCGTCACGCACGCGCGGGAACGCCCAGCTCGGCGAATGCGGCGGCGAACGCCCGCACCACCCCCGTCATGTCGCGCGGCGTGAGCGTCCCCATGTTGGCGACGCGGAAGGCGTAGCTGCGCAGATCGCCGTGCCCCGCGTAGATGATGTACCCGCGCCGCTTGAGCGCGTCGTGCAGCGCATCGTACGCGACGCCGGACGGTAGGCGGAACGTGGTGAGAGTGTTCGAGCGCCCCTCGGGGGCCACGAGGATCTCGAGCCCGAGCCGGCCGAGCCCGTCGCGCAGCACGCGCGCGTTCTCGGCGTAGCGCGCGACCCGCCGCGAGAGCCCCTCCTGGGCCAGCTCCGCGAGCGCCTGCTCCATCGCGTGCAGCACCTGCACGGCGGGCGTGAATGGTGTGTTGTCCTGCTCCTGCGTCGCGAAGTGCGAGTGCAGGTCGAGGTAGACGGAGCGCGGCGCCCGACCGCGCAGCGCCTCGAGCGCCGAGCGGCGCGCCAGCACGAACGACACGCCGGGCACACCCTGCAGGCACTTGTTGGCGCTGGCCGTGACGAAGTCGAGCGGCTCCTGGCAGACGTCGAGCGACTCGCCGAAGAGGCTCGACATCGCATCCACGATCAGTCGGCGGCCGCGGCGCTGCGCGACGCGCGCGATCTCCGCGACCGGGTTGAGCAGGCCCGTGGTGGTCTCGTGGTGGACCAGCGCGACGTGGCTGACGTCCGGGTGGGCCGCCAGCGCCGCCTCCACCTCGTCCGGCCGCGCCGGCGTCAAGATGTCCGATCTCACCGCGTGAGCCGGGATGCCATGGGCGCGCGCGATCTTCAGCATGCGGTCGCCGTACACGCCGTTGTCCACGACGAGCAGCGCGCGGTCGGCGCGCACCGCGGAGCAGATGGTGGCCTCGACGGCGGCCGTGCCCGAGCCCGTGAAGAGCACCGTCGTCCAGTCGGTGCCGCAGCCGGCCAGCCGCGTGACCTCGGCGCGGCAGCGGCGCATCATGTCGAAGTACTCCGGCTCGCGATGGCAGAGATCCGGCATCACAAGCGCCGCGCGCACGGTGGGCGTGGTGTTGGCCGGGCCCGGATTCAGGAGGATCCACTCACGATCGGCCATTCAGCGCCTCACGAGATCGTAGTAGTGAGCGTACGTCTCCTCGCAGGCTACACGAACCCACAAGGCGTCCCAAGCCTGCGCGCCGAAGCGGCCGGGGGTCATCGGCCGCGGATCGAGCGTCGCCGCCTCGCCCGTCACCGCCTCGGCCAGCGCGCGGCCGACGCCGCCGGAGCCGGCGATGCCGTGGGCGCAGCAGCCGGTCGCGACGAAGAGTCCGGCGACGCCGGGCAGCGCGCCGACGACGAAATGGCCGTCGGGCGTGTACGTCGGCACCCCGGCCGTGCCGCCGACGACGGGCGCCTCACCGAGCCCGGGGATGACCTCCATCAGGCCGGGAGCGTGAGCGGTGAGCACGTCGCGATCACGCGGCGTGGCCGCCACCGCGAAATCGGCGCGTGCGGCCACGTCGACGCCGAGCGGCGTCGTCTCGAAGAAGCCGAGCATCAGCCCCCCGACCTCGGGTCGCAGGTACGCAAGGCGGTCGGGCACGCGAACGACGGGAAACGTCGGCGTGAGCCAGTCCATCGGCGCCGTCACCCACGCCTGGTGGCGGACAGGGAACGCGGGCACCGGTGTCCCCGCCCGCGCCGCGACCACGCCCGACCACGCCCCGGCGGCGATCACGACCGCGTCGGCGTCCACCTCGCCGCCGCGCGTCGTCACGCCGCGCGCACGGCCCGCGACGACGCGGACGCCGAGCACCTCGCGGCCGGTGGCGAACGTCACCCCGCCGCCGCGCGCCGCCGTGGCGTACGCCGTCGCGAGCGTGTATGGCTCGGCGTAGCCGTCGTTCGGCATCCACGCGGCCGGATGGTCCTTCGGCACCTCGAGCCCCGGGGCCAGGCGTCTCGCGTCGTCGGCGCCCACGAGGGTGGCGTCGACGCCGAAGCGCCGTGCCGCGGCGACCTGCGCGCGGATCTCGGCCTCGCGCTCGGGCGTCAGCGCCAGCCGCAGCGAGCCCGTTCGCTTGAATCCGGAGACGAGGCCATCGGCCTCGAGCGTGGCGATGTCGGCCAGCGTCTGGCCCACGATGGCGGACTTCACGGCGGAGGTCCGCAGCTGCCCGATGAGTCCCGCGGCCTGGCTGGTGGTCGCCGCGTTCAGCTCGTCGCGCTCGAGCACGAGCACGTCGCCGACGCCGGCCCGCGCGAGATGGTAGGCCGCCGCGCACCCGAGGATGCCGCCGCCGACGATCGCGACGCGCGCGGTGTGCTGCGCGCTCACGCCGTCCGGACGCGGCCGCTCACGCGACCCGGTTCAGCGCGAGGTCGAAGGCGTCGAAGTTACGGACGCGCGCGCCCGACGGCAGGCGCGTGGGGCGATTGAGCACGACCGGCACGCGCTGCTCGGACAGCCCGCCGTGCGAGCGCAGCGGCGCGTCCAGGCCCGAGAGATCGTGGCGCGCGGCCGAGGTGCCGACGACGGTGTGGCGCGCGCTGACCACGATCACGTCGCCGATCCGATCGTCGGGCAGCTCGAAGCGCCGGCACGCTTCCTTGCGGTCGAGCACCGCCTCCATCCCCGGCAGTCGCGCGAGCCGCTCGATGGCGTCCTCGACGCGCGCGCCGTCGGGCAGGTAGACGGTGGCGAACGAGCCGAGCGCGCCGTGGTGGACGACGTAGGGATCGGTGATCGGCAGGATCACGCGCGCCCGGCCCGCGCCCAGCCACGCGTCGAGCATATCTTGAAGGTAGACGACCTGAGGGTGTCCCGCCGCGTCGGTCTTGGCGTTCATGCCGTGGTCCGCGGTGAGCGCGATCGTCGCGCCGAGGCCGTCGAGCCGCGCGAGGTAGCCGTCCATCATGCGGTAGAAGGCGTCGGCCGCCGGCGTGCCCGGCGCGTGCTTGTGCTGGACGTAATCGGTGGTCGACAGGTACATGACGTCGGGCCGCCGCATCTCCATGAGCCGGACGCCCGCCGCGAAGACGAACTCGCTGAGGTCGGCGCTGTAGACGGACGGCAGCGGCCGGCCCACGAACGCCAGCGCGTCGTCGATGCCGTGCTCCGCCTGGGTGGTCTCGTTGGCCTTCTCGGACGAGAAGCAGATGCCCTTCATCTGGTGGCCGAGCAGACGTCGCAGCTTGTCCTTGGCCGTCACCACGGCCACCGTCGCGCCGGCGCCGGCCAGGCGCGCCAGGATCGTCTCGGCCCGCAGATACTTCGGGTCGTTCATCATGACCTCGACGCCCGCCTGCGGATCCCAGAAGTAGTTGCCCGAGATGCCGTGCACGGACGGCGGCGCGCCGGTCACGATCGAGAGGTTGTTGGGGTTCGTGAAGGACGGCATCACGCAGTCGCCGACGAGCGAGGTCCCCCGGGCCCGCGCCGCGCCGAGCCACGGCATCGCGCCCCCCTCCACGGCGCGGTCGAGATAGTCGGGCTCGCAGCCGTCCACGCACACGACGACGACGGGGTCGCGCGGAAGGGCGTAACGGCGGCCGTTCACGTCGATCACGGGGTCTCATCGTATACTTTTTGCATCTCCGAGGTAGGTAGGTATGCGGCAGCTCGTGGTCCTGGACCTCGTGACGGATCTCTCGATCGGACTCGCCTGGGCGGCGATCGCCTTCGCCCTCATCCACTTCGCACGCCGGCCGACCGGGCTGCCCTATGCCCGCGTATTCGTGGCCTTCGCCGTGTTCATCATCGCCGACGGCGCGACCCACCTGGCCGCCGTCTGGTCCATCTGGCAGCCCAGCGCCTGGCTGGCGACGCTGCTCAAGGTGGCGACGGCGCTCGCCTCCGTGGCGGTGGCCCTGGTGCTGCCGCCGCTCGTGCCGAAGGCGCTCGGCCTCGGCGCGGCCAGCGCCATGCTCGACGGCGCGCCGGACGCGATTCTGCTCGTCGACGGCAGCGGCGTCATCCGGCTCGTGAACGAGCGCGCCGAGCGCCTGTTTGGCTGCACCCGTAACGAGCTCCTCGGCCGGCCGTCGACGCTGGTGCTGCCGGACGACGTTCGTGCGGCACGTGACGTACAGCGCGACGCGTACGGCCTGCGCCGTGACGGCAGCCGCTTTCTCGCCGAGGTCAGCGTGAGCCCGCTCGTCACCGACGGCGGGCCGCTGATCACCGCCGTCGTGCGCGACATCACCGACCGTCGCCGGCTCGAGGACGATCGGGTCGACCGAGGACGCGTCGAGGTCGCGCGCGCCCACGCCGAGGAGATCGGCCGCCGCGCGTCGTTCCTGGCGGAGGCCAGCCGCGTGCTGGCCGCCTCGCTCGACTACGAGGCCACGCTGCGCAGCGTCGCGCGGGTCGCCATTCCCTACCTCGCCGATTATGTACTTGTCGACGTCCTCGAGACCCAGGGCCGGCTGCGGCGGCTGGCGACCGCCCACCGCGATCCGGTCCTCGAGGAGCGCCTGGCGAGCGCCCCGGGGCAGGCGCCCGTCACGACCGGCACGAGCGCGCTGGAGGCCGTGATCAAGCGCGGCGAGCCGACGCTGGTGCGCGACGTGAGCGACGACTGGCTGGCGGCGCGCGCCCGCGACGCCGAACACCTGGGCGCCGCCGCCGGTGCGCGCCCGACCTCGCTGATGCTGGTGCCGCTGCGTGCGCGCGGCCGGACGCTCGGCGTTGTCTCCTTCGCGCTCCTGAACGGAACGCGCCGCTACGCGCTGGCCGACCTCGCCCTCGCCGAGGACCTCGCCCAGCGCGCGGCCCTCGCCGCCGACAACGCCCGGCTCTACCGCGAGGCCCAGGACGCGAGCCGGGCCAAGGACGAGTTCCTCGCCGTCCTGTCCCACGAGCTGCGCACCCCGCTCACGCCGGTGCTCGGCTGGGTGCGGATGCTACGCACGGGGACGCTGGCGCCGGAGGCGGCGGAGCGGGCGCTGGACACCGTCGAGCGCAACACGCGCCTGCAGGCGCGGCTGGTCGAAGATCTCCTCGACGTCTCCCGCATCATCGCCGGCAAGCTGAGCCTCAACCTGCGCCCGGTGGCGCTCGGCCCGATCGTGGACATGGTCATCGAGAGCGCCGCCGCCGCCGCCCTCGCGAAGTCGATCATCGTCACCCAGCAGGTCGAGCCCGATCTGCCGCGTATCGAGGCCGACGCCAACCGTCTCCAGCAGGTCGTCGCCAATCTCCTCTCGAACGCCGTGAAGTTCACGCCCGCGGGCGGACGCGTCGAGGTGGCCGTCGCGCGCGCGGGCGACGACCTCCGCCTCACCGTCGCCGACACCGGCGACGGCCTGGCGCCCGAGGTCGCGCCGCACATCTTCGACCGATTCCGACAGGCCGACAGCACGATCACGCGGCAGTACGGCGGGCTCGGCCTCGGACTCTCGATCGTGCGCCACCTCGTCGAGCGGCACGGCGGCACCGTGCAGGCCACGAGCGAGGGGCCGGGCCACGGCACCACGTTCACCGTGACGCTGCCGATCGGCGGCCCGCTCTCGGACGCGCCCATCGGCGTCGCGCGGACGCCGAGTCCGGCGGCGGAAGACTCGCTGGCGGGCGTGCGGGTGCTCGTGGTGGACGATGACCCGGACACGCGCGAGCTGGTGACGGAGATCTTGAAGGCCGCCGGGGCCGAGGTCTCCGCCGCCGGCTCGACCGACGAGGCGCTGCGGCGGGCAGACGAGGGCGCGCCGGACGTGCTGGTCTCCGACCTGGCCATGCCCGCGCGTGACGGCTACGCGCTGCTGCGCGCGCTGCATGGCCGCGGCATGGCGGGTGGCCTGGTGACGATCGCGCTGACGGCCCACGCGCGGCGAGAGGACCGGGAGCGGGCGCTCGGCGCCGGGTACGACTCCTACGTGACCAAGCCCGTGGAGCCGGCGGCGCTGGCCGCCCTCGTCAAGGAGCTCGTGGAAAAGCGGCGCCGGCGGGCCTGATCTCGTCGAGGGCGCGGGCCGTCTGATCGATGAGCTCGGAGGCCGTCGCGCGGTCCCGGCCGAAGACTCCCTGTCTCACCACCAGCTTGAGCCGCGTCAGCGCGGGCGTGACGGACTCCAGGCGCACCGTGATATGGCGGTGCAGCGCCTCGCCCACGATTGTCGCGCCGCCGCCGATCAACAGCTCATCCTCGGTGGTCTCGATCTCGAGATCGCGGAACGACTGCCGCACGGCGTCGCGCACGTCGGCCAGCGGCGCGCTGAAGGTGCGATACATGGCGCCGCTCATCGTGCGCTCGACGCCGGCCTTCGCCACGCCCCCCGCCGCGTCGCCCATCATGCTCATCCCGATCGCCGGCAGCGCCAGCGCCGCGCAGCCCGAGGCCGTCAGGGCGAGCACGACCAGCGCGAGGAGACGCACGTGCACGCAGAACGAAGCGTGCAAGCACGGTGCCGCGAAGCGATCAGGAGGCGAGCCCGCCGTTGCCGGCGATGCCGCGAAGCGCCGGGACGTTGGGCCGAAGCGGCGGTAGCCGCTTGCGATCGCGCAGGTAGCGCGCGACGACGTCCCAGATCGGCTCACCACCGACCGGCGCCCAGCCCGCGACGCGATACGTCCGCCCCGCCTCCAGCGGCGTCCCGCCGAGCCGCAGATCCGAGATGCGGTGGCCGGCGCGCGCCGACGGATCGCACGCGTAGGTCAGGCCGCCCACCCGCACCATGTCGCCGCCTTGCTGGTAATACGGGTCAGGGTTGAAGAGGTTGTCACAGACATCCTCGAGCAGCGTCTTCAATGCCGCGCCCGTCATGTCGGTCAGCGTCGTCTGCGGGTACGTGAGCGCCGTCTGGCTCATCACGTCTTCCATGGTGATCGTCTGCCCGGGCAGCAGCGTGCCGCCCCAGCGGAAGCCCGGCGACAGCGCGATCTGGGCCCCCTTCACCGTCATGAGCGCGTCGAGCAGCACCTCGTCCCACGGGCCGTTGAAGTTGCCGCGCCGGTAGAGCAGGCCCTCGGTGACCGCGAGCGGCTCCGCCAGTCGCGCCTCCCACGGCGCGCGGAGCCGCGTGATGAGCGCGTCCATCTCCGCATCGGCCGCGAGGAGATCGGCGAAGACCGGCAGCAGTCGATAGCGAACGCCCGCGACGCCCCCGCGGCGGACGTCGAGATCGAGCACCGCGAGGAACTTGCCGCTCGAGCCGGCGTTGGTCACGAGCGTGGACGAGCCGCCGCGCTTCACGACGATCGGGCGCGGCAGCCCGTCGTGCGTGTGGCCGCCGAGGATCGCGTCCAGGCCGCGCACACGGCCGGCGAGCTTCAGGTCGACGTCCGTGCCGTTGTGCGAGAGCAGCACGACCGCGCGCGCGCCGCGCCGCCGCGCGTCGTCGATCGTCTTCTGCAGGTGATCCTCCTGGATACCGAACGTCCAGTCCGGCACGAGGTATCGTGGATTGGCAATCGGCGTGTAGGGAAACGCCTGCCCGATCACCGCCACCGCCACGCCGTTGACCTCGCGCAGCGCGTAGGGCGCGAACACGGGATCGCCGAAGTCCAGTGTCTTGACGTTGTGGGCGACGAAGTCGAGCCGGCCCTTGAGGTCGCCCTCGACGATCTCCCGCACGCGCGCGGCGCCGTGCGTGAACTCCCAGTGGCCGGTCATCACGTCCACGCCCAGGGCGCGGGCCGCGTCGACCATGTCCTGGCCGCGCGTCCACAGCGCCGTCGCCGAGCCCTGCCAGGTGTCGCCCGCATCCAGCAACAGCGCCCCGGGTCGGCCGGCCCGCAGGCGCTTCACGAGCGTCGCGAGATGCGCGAAGCCGCCGACGCGCCCGTAGACGGCGGCCGCCTTCGCGAAGTCGAGATGCGTCAGCGCGTGAGCCTCGCGCGTGCCCGGCGCGATGCCGAAGTAGCGCAGCAGGCGCTCGCCCACCAGGTGCGGCGGCCGGTTTGCCGCGGCGCCGACGCCCAGGTTGACGCTCGGCTCGCGGAAATAGACGGGGCGCAGCTGCGCGTGACAGTCGGTGAAATGCAGCAGGCTGACGTTGCCGAACTTCGGCGGGTCGTACAGCGCGTCGGCTCCGGCGGCGCGCCGGTCGAGCACGAAGCCGGCAACCGTGGCCGCCGCGAGCACGCGAATGAATTCCCGACGCGTCATCGGTCGTCGCCTTCGTGAGCGTGCGCAGTGTCGCGTACGGTGCGCACAGACTTGACCAGGAGCGTGAAACGCACGAGCGGGCCGCGCGCTCCGACGGCGGACTGACGCACCCCGGTATCCCCGCCTCGCAATTCTACAGGTCCCGACCATCGCAACACAGGTGCGATGGCGATGTCAGAGCGACACGCGCGCGTCAGCACGCCGACGTTGACGCCGCGCCTTCGTCTCGAATTTCCGCGGGATTCGGGCGTCGCCGGCGTGGCGCAGACCTTGCGTAGCAGCTTCCGTGTTCACCGGCGCTGAGCCGGCGCCGGCCCTTCAATGTGTGCAACGAAAGGATGGCTCGCGGACATGTCGATCAGGAAAATGCGATGGGCGCGCGTCGAGTACCAGCTGGATCTGCGGACCCCTCAGCGGCCGGTGCCGCTGGGCGTCGTCGTCCTGGCCGAGACGGGGTTTCAGGTCCAGAGCATTCTTGCGGGAAAGGCGCCGCGATCGGGATTCACGCCCGAAGAGCTGAAGACCGTCGGCCCGCTTGGGCGCTCGCAGCTCGACGGCTGGGTCGCCGCCATGGCCAAGGATCTGCTCGGCGCGATCGAAAAACGCGAGGATGCGCTCGAGACGCTGGCATCGATATGGTGCTGGAATCTTCGCGTCGTCATCGAGGCGGACGTGGAGGCCGAGCGCGGCCATAGCCTGCGTGACGTGACCGCTCGCCTTTACACCCGGCACCTCGGCGTGCCACTCCCGCGAGAGATCTTCGAGCAGCCCGAGCCGGCGACGTCTCCCGAGAGTCACTGGAGCGTCACCGAGGTTGGCTACGCGACGAACTAGCGCCGGCTAGTCGCGCGATCGCGCGCACGAGCTCCGCAGGCTCCACGGGCTTGGCCAGGTGCGACTGGAAGCCCGCGGCGAGCAGCGTCTCGGCATCGTCCACCTGGACGTCGACGCTCACCGCGAGCGCCGGCGTCATCCCACCCTCGGTTGCCGGCCGCGAGCGCAACTCACGGATCAGCGCGACGCCGTCGCCGCCCTGCATCGCGACGTCGCACACGAGCACGTCGGGACGCCGGCCCGCGACGGCGGCCAACGCCTCGCGGGCGCCGCTGACCGTCGTGGGCGCGCCACCGTGCTGCGCGACGATCGCCGCCAGCACCTCGCGCGTGTCGGCATCGGCGTCCGCGATGAGGACGCTGACGCCGTCCAGGAGCCGGGGAGACCGGCCGCCGACGGCGCCCCCCACGACCGGCAGATCGACGGTGAAGGTCGCGCCCTTGCCGAGCCCCGGGCTCTGGGCACGAACGCTGCCGCCGAGTGCCTCCACGACGAAGCGAACGATGGCCAGCCCCAGACCGAGGCCGGGCTGCGCCCGCGCGGATGCGCCGTCGTCCTGCCGAAACCGCTCGAAGACGTGCGGCAGGAAGTCCGGGGCGATGCCGGCGCCCGTATCGGCCACGCGGAGCCGGGCAAGACCCGGCTCGGCGCGCGCCAACACGATGCTCACGATCCCGCCCTCCGGCGTGAACTTCAGCGCGTTGGACAACAAGTTCTCGACGACCTGCCGCAGACGCTCCGAGTCGCCCCGCACGGTGCCGGCGTCGGCGGCCACCGACGACGTGAGCGTGACCGACTTGGCGTCGAAGGTGGGACGCGACGACTCGACCACGCCGCCCACCAGCGCGGGCAGATCGACGGGTTCCATCTTCAGGGTGAGCTTGCCGGCCACGATGCGGCTGACGTCCAGCAGGTCGCTGATCAGCCGGCCCTGCTGGTGCACGCTGCGCTCGATGACGTCGAGGCCGCGCCGGGTCGCCGGCGCGTCCAGCGTCCCGCCCCGCAGCAGCCGCAGCCAGCCGAGCATCGCGTTGAGGGGGTTGCGGAGCTCGTGCGAGACCATCGCGAGGAACTCGTCCTTCCGACGATCCGCCTCCCGCAGCGCCTGGCCGGCGATCTTGTGGTGCGTCGCCTCCTCGAGAGCGCGTCGCAGCTCCTCGATCTCCTCCACCGCGGAGGCGGACCCCGGGGTCGGCGTCAGATCCGACGATCGCTTCAGCGACTCGGCGAGCGCGACGATGGGCGCGGTGATGCGGTTGCTGAGGACGTAGGCGAGGAGGGACGCGACGGCGAGCAGCATGGCCCCGCCGGCGGACAGCGCGAGCAGCGAGCGCCGGAACGGCGCCTCCACGACCGAGGCGGGGGCGGCGACCGCGACCACCCAGCCCGACTGACTCGATCGGGTGTAGGCCGCGTAAACGGCTTCGTCGGAGAGTCCCTTGCCCTCGAGAAAGCCCTCGGCGGAGCCCTCGAGGCTCTCGAGCCAGTGCCCCGGCAGCCGCCGCCCGATGAAATCAGTGGCGTCGGGCACCCAGGCCACGACGACACCGTCGCGATCGGCGATGGTGGCGATCCAGCCGGGTGACAGCGCGGCCTCCTTCAGGAGCCGCGTGAATGCCGCGGGCTCGAACGGAAAATCGAGGACGTAACGCACGTGGGCGCCGCGAATGACCGGAACGGCGACGATCACGGCCGGCCGGCGAGTCACGGTGCCGACGACCAGGTTGGACACGAACGGCCGGCGCCGGGCCGCGACCGCCCGCATCATCTCGAGGCTCTTCGCGGACGGTAGCGGCAGCTCCTCGCCGAACGGCCGGAGCGTGTTGAAGAATTGCCGCCCCGAGGGATCCGACAGCACCGCCCACCCGCCGAAGCTCCGGGAGACGCTCACCGCCTCCTCGTAGAAGCGGCGCAGGTCGGGCGGGTCGTCGAGGTGGCGCGAGGCGGCGAGCGTCTGCACCCCGGTGGTGATGTCATGGATCTCGCGGTCGACCGCCAGCGCCAGCGCGCGCGCGGTGTCGCGCATCCCGCGCTCGGCGGCCCGCTGCTGGAGCCGCGCGTTGTAGAAGATCAGCGCCGCCGCGAACAGGGTCATGGGGACCACCGTGGCGACCACCAGCAGGAGAATGTGATTCCGAAGCTTCATCCCGCCAGTCTACCCGCTATGTCGGACCGAGGAAGTACCTCACGGGCGGGACCTCGAGACGGCGGGCGCTGACGTCGGCGTCGTCGGCCTGCATGAGGCTCAGCGTGCGGCGAAGATGCGCGCCTTGATCCGCCGCGGCACCCAGATGGCCAGCAGACGCGCCGCGCGCGCGAGCTTGTCGAGCGACTCCGGCGTGCCCGGCCAGTAGCGCAGCACGACCGCGCGATCCACCCAGTTGAGCAGCCCGTCGAGCACCACGGCCGCCAGCAGCGCGTCGTCGAGATAGCCGACGAAGGGCACGAAGTCGGGGATGAGGTCGATCGGCGACAGGAGATACACGGCGGCGGCGGCCAGCGCGATCTTCGCCGAGCGCGGCAGCACCGGGTCCGTGGCGAGGCGCGTGATGAGCCGGACGACGTCGGGCAGCGCGCGCAGCAGGGCTTTCACAGGCGCGCCTCGCGCGCGGACGCGCTGCGGCTGCGCACGGCCATCACTCCAGGCTTTCGGCGACCAGCTCGCTCACGTCCTTGACGGCCAACCGCTCCTCCGCGCCGGCGACCTTGCGGCCGAGATCGAGCATGGCCAGGCAGAAGGGGCACGCGGTGGCCACGGTGGCGGCGCCGGTGGCCAGCAGCTCCTCGGTGCGGATGATGTTCACGCGCTTCTCGGACTTGACCTCCATCCACATGTGGCCGCCGCCGCCGCCGCAGCAGAGCCCGCGCTCGCGGGTGTTCGGCGGGTCGACCACGGACAGCCCGGGCACGGCGGCCGCCGCGCGGCGCGGCGCGTCCATGATGCCGTTGTAGCGGCCGAGGTAGCACGAGTCGTGGAAGACGACGGTGCCGTTGACGGGCTTGATCGGCTTGATGCGGCCCTGCTGCACGAGGTCGTCGATCACCTGGGAGTGGTGCAGCACCTCGTAGGTTCCGCCGAACTGCGGGAACTCGTTCTTGATCGTGTTGAAGCAGTGCGGGCAGTGCGTGATGACCTTCTTGAACGTGTACCGGTTGATGTGCTCGACGTTCTCGGTCGTCACCGTCTGGTAGAGGTACTCCTCGCCCAGCCGTCGCGCGACCTCGCCGTGGCAGCGCTCCTCCTGCATCACGCCGAAGGACACGCCGGCCTTCTTGAGGATGGCCACCACCGAGCGCGCGATGGCCTGGTTGCGCTTGTCGTACGACGCCGAGCAGCCGACCCAGTAGAGGTACTCGACCTCCTTGCCCGGCTCCATGATGGGCACGTCGAGGCCGTGGGCCCACGCGAGGCGCTCGCCGGGCGGCAATCCCCACGGGTTGCCGGCGCGCTGCATGTTCTGCAGCGACTGCGGCGCGGTGGACGGCAGCGTGCCCTCCGACAGCGTGAGGTAGCGCCGCAGGTCGATGATCGTGTCGACGATGTCGATGAAGGCCGGGCACTCCTCCACGCACGCCATGCACGTGGTGCACGCCCACAGCTCGTCGGCCTTGATCAGCTCGCCGTGGATCGGCCCCGGAGCCTCGCCGTACATGTGGCGCTTGAGCTTGACGATGATCCGCTTGGGCGAGAGCGCGGTGCCCGCCAGGTACGCGGGACACGCGGCCTGGCAGCGGCCGCACTCCACGCAGGCCGCGAAGTCCAGGCGCCGCTTCCACGAGAACTCTTCCAGCGTGCTGACGCCGAGCGATTCCGCCTCCTCGATGTTCTCGATCTTTCGGATCTCGCCGCGCGGGGTGAGCTTGGAGAAGAAGATGTTCAGCGGCGTGGTGAGCATGTGGACGAAGTAGGAGTACGGGATGACGGCGACGAAGAAGAGCGACAGCGCGGCGTGGCCGAGCCACACGCCCAGGTGCGTGCCGCGCAGCGCGCTCTCGCCCATGCCGGCCGCGAGCATCCCCTGCCCGAGCGCCCAGCCCACGGGGGACCACGGCGCCCACCACGGGTGCGTGACGGCCAGCCGGCAGGCCTCCAGCACGAAGCCGGAGAGGTTGATGACGAAGAGCAGGGCGAGGACGCCCGCGAAGCGGGCGGTCGGATCCACGCGGGGCGGGCGCAGCACGAAGCGGCGCCACACGGCCATGCCGAGGCCGATCACGAAGAAGAGACCGAAGAAGTCGAGCACGGTCTCGTAGAAGAGGTAGAAGCGGCCCTTGAGGAGCTTGTAGCCCCAGAAGGGCAGCGTGATGTCGTAGTCGATGGTGGCGAGTACGGTACCCATGAACAGCGCGAGGAAGCCCCAGAACATGATCGCGTGCATGATGCCGGGGTAGGCCTGCGACAGCGTCCTCGCCTGGCCGAGCGCGTGCTTGGCCACGAGCTTCACGCGCTGGGGAATGTTGTCGAAGCGGTTCTCGGGTCTCCCGGCGCGCCACAGGCGCACGTGCCGGTAGACGCCGTAGACGAAGATCGCCACCGCGATCAGGCCACCCAGGTAGAGCGCGCTCTGCGCGAGCGGTGGGACGTTCCAGAACGTGTCGCGAATCGGCACGCCGGCCGGCGTCATGAGGGCTCCAACGATATCACGGGCAGGATGGCGGCCGCGGCGGAGTACGGATCGCGCGCACCCGCGACGACCTCATCGAACACCGCCTTGACCCGCCCCGCGTGGAGCGCCCGGTCGACGCGCCCGCGAAACGCGTCGACGAGCAGCGCCTCCAGCTCGGCCCGTGCGCGCTCGCGCCGGCGCGCGGCGAAGGCGCCGCTGCCCTCGAGGGCCGCACGGTGGCGGCGGATATCGGCGAGCAGCTCATGGATGCCGACGCCGTGCTGGGCCTGCAGCGAGAGCACGGGGGTCTCCCACTCCACGTCGCGGCGCGAGGCGGTGCTGGAGGCGTGCAGGTGCGCGGCGAACTTCAGCTCGGCCATCAGCGCCGGCGCGCCCGCGCGATCGGCCTTGTTCACCACGAAGACGTCGGCCACCTCCATGAGCCCCGCCTTCATCGTCTGGATCGCGTCGCCGGACTCGGGGACCAGCACGACGACCGTGGTGTCGGCGATCTTCATGATGTCGAGCTCCGTCTGCCCGACCCCGACCGTCTCGATGAGGACCCAGCGGTACCCGGCGGCGCCGAGCAGCTTGGCGACCTCGCCGGTTGCATGCGCCAGGCCGCCGAGCGAGCCGCGCGTGGCCATGCTGCGGATGAACACGCCGGGATCGAGCGCATGCGCCTGCATGCGGATGCGATCGCCGAGCACGGCGCCGCCCGAGAACGGGCTCGAGGGATCGACGGCCACGATGCCGACCGTCTCACCCTCCGCGCGCAGCAGGGCGGTCAGGCGGTCCACCACCGTGGACTTGCCGGCGCCCGGGGGGCCCGTCACGCCGACCACGTAGGCGTCGCGCGCGCGCGCATGGATGGCCTGCATGATCGAGGGCACGGCGACGCTGCGGTTCTCGACGTGCGTGATGAGCCGCGCGAGGGCGAGACGATCGCCGCCCAGCATGCGCTCGACGAGCGCGGCGGGGTCGGCGCGGCGGGGAGTCGCTTCGGATGCGGCCATCGGCGGGCGGCCGGATTTTATCACGGGCCGCAGCGAGCCCTATTGAATGGT
>WNFJ01027312.1_pt1 | contig 16445 bp, 15 predicted proteins | sample 5400461 | NCBI WGS metagenome assembly WNFJ01 (sample SAMN13153349, study PRJNA577476) | soil metagenome | isolation source: 115 cm saprolite on Douglas fir-dominated hillslope | place: USA:California | collected 2013-09-17 | reverse complement strand
TGCTTTGCCATGCGAGCCATGCAGGAGGGGTTGAGGCCGGCCAGGCCCTGGGGAGAGCCGTCGGGGTACGACTTTTTAGTGCACCACAAGAGCACACGCATTTTCAGAGTCCAGGTCAAGTCCACCATATGCGAGATGGGGACGGGTTATGAGTGCACAATGAGAACTTGCCACCATCCCTACAAGAAGGACTCGTTTGATTTTGTGGCGGCCTACGTCATTCCGGAAGACGTGTGGTACATCCTTCCCGAAAAACTCGTGCGGGGAATGTCGACAGTGGGCTTGTATCCGGATATGGTCGGCGCGAAATACGACGCGTACAAAGAAGCTTGGTATCTGCTGCGCGGAGAAACGCCTGGCGTGATTGCGCGGATTCAGGCTTGCGCGGAGGAGCCGGTGGTTAGTCCCCGGTTTTCAGTTGTTAATCGGGCGGCGTGGGCTGCGCCGTTTGTTCTCGCGGGGCGCTTCTTACGATGGAGACTCGGCGGAACAAACGCTCTCGCCGATTCTCGCCCTCACGAGACCTAAAGAAGCCGGTGGGGTGCGCTCCGGCTGCGGCCGGGATGACAGAGTTTTTCGGCGGGCGTACCTCGGCGGCTGAAGCCGCGTTCCTAGTTGGTGCCCGATGGGGCACGAGTGAACTCGTGCCCTTCCCCTCTCGCCTCCCCAGACCGGCGATACGGGGAGAACTCCCTAAGTTGGCTGAGGCACGACGTACGCACGGAAATGGGCTAGCAGTGCGATATTTAGAGCTACGGCGGCGAACCAAGGGTTGCCGAAAGAGCATTGCGGGAGGGCTGTAGATTGCCGAAAAACTACGGTGTTTCCTTGATATCCCTGTGTAGAATCCGGCGCTGCTAAAGCGCAGATGTCTTGTCAAAAAATATACGATTCCTGTCGATCTCATCACTCCTCGTTCGACGAGTAAGTAGAAGCGGAAAACGGGCTTCCGCGGAGGATAGGGCAATGCGACGGACATTCTTCGAACGCGCTAAATCAATCGCGGGAGCAGTGCTGGTCGGGTTCGGGACGTTTATGTTATGCGCACACCTGGATCGAGCTGCGAACCAGTACAGCCACCTTCTCGGAAATCCTGGCGGAGCGTTAGGGGCGCTGCCTGGCGTCGTCTTCACTGTTTCCCGATTCGTGCAAGCCTCTGCCGCGGATCACCAGCGGTTTCTGCAGATTTTCCTTAAGCAAGTATTGATCTCGGCCTGGCCGTTGCTGCTGGTTATGGTTGGAAAGGTATTGGCGCGGGATGGCTTCGGGGATGAGGGCGACGCGCTTCCAAAAAAGGATTGTGAATTTGTCGATCTGACTGACGGTGATTCGACGTTAAAGTAGAGGTTATCGTAAAAGTAATAAGGAGACAGGACAATGCGATGCATCGTGATGGTGAAAGCCAGCAAGGATTCTGAGGCGGGAGTCATGCCGAGCCGTGAATTGCTCGAAGAAATGGGAAAATTTAACGAAGAGCTGGTAAAGGCCGGGGTGCTGCTCGCGGCCGAAGGGCTTCAGCCGAGCTCGAAAGGTAAGCGCGTCCGGTTCTCGGGAACGAAGCGGAGCGTGATCGATGGCCCGTTCACTGAGACCAAGGAGTTGATTGCCGGATTCTGGCTGTGGCAGGTAAGGTCGATGGAAGAGGCGGTGGAATGGGTGAAGCGCTGCCCGAATCCTATGCCGGGCGAGTCTGAGATTGAGATTCGGCAGGTGTTCGAAGCGAAAGATTTCGGGCCTGAGCTGACGCCTGAGCTGCGGGAGCAGGAGGCGCGGCAGCGCAAGCAGGTCGCGCAAAAGAAATAGTGTGTTCCGTGTCGATTTTGCAGTCTGTTATTCGACGTACTAGTAGAGCTGGTTCGAGATTCGACTGAAACTGTCGGAAGGAGCCAGATCCCGATCCGAAAGAAAAAGGAGATAGGACGATGCGATTCATGATGATGGTCAAGCATGCCGAACCCTCAGGCCCGCCGCCCAAGGAGTTTATGGACGCCATGGCGATACTCACCGAAGAGGCGGTCAAAGCCGGCACGATTCGCGGTAGCGGGGGACTTGGACCGATGGCGCAGAGCACCCGCGTCCGGCTTTCCGGTGGACAAATCAAAGTGACAGACGGGCCTTTTACCGAAGCCAAGGAAGTGGTCGGCGGCTATGCGGAGTTTGAGCTGAAGTCGAAGGAAGAGGCGATTGAAGGGGCGGTGCGCTTCATGGAGCTTCACAAGAAATATTGGCCCGGCTTTGAGGGCGAGACCGAGATTCGCCAGATTTTTGGGCCGGAGGATTTCGCTCAACACGTAAAGGAGCTGTCGCGTGCGGCGCAGAAGCAGGCTTCATAAGGCGTAGCGGCCGGGCTTGCGCGAGGGTATCGAAGATGGTGTGATGGGTAGCAGTGGCTACTGATACCCATCGCACCATCGATGCAGTTTGGAGGATTGAGTCACCCCGGCTCATCGCCGCGCTCACGCGTATCGTGCGCGATGTCGGCCTTGCCGAAGATCTCGCGCAGGATGCTCTGGTCGCCGCGCTTGAACAATGGCCGAAGGCGGGCGTCCCGGATAATCCGGGCGCATGGCTGATGACCGCGGCGAAACATCGTGCCATAGACCAGTTCCGTCGAAACACGCGTCTCGATCGTAAGCACCAGGAGCTTGGCCGCGAACTTGCCGCGAAAGAGATGGCTGTGCCCGATCTGGATTCTGCTCTCGATGACGATGTGGGCGACGACTTGCTGCGGCTGGTTTTTATCTCGTGTCATCCGGTGCTGTCTACCGAAGCTCAGGTTGCGCTCACCCTGCGTTTACTTGGAGGCCTGACCACCGACGAAATCGCGCGAGCCTTCCTGGTGCGAGAGGCGACCATCGCGCAACGTATCGTGCGCGCGAAGCGGACTCTCGCGGAAAAGCGCGTGCCTTTCGAAGTTCCGCGCCGGGCGGAATTGGGCGCGCGGCTGTCCTCGGTGCTCGGGGTTCTCTACCTTATCTTCAACGAAGGGTACTCGGCGACTGGCGGTGACGACTGGATGCGGCCCGGGCTCTGCGAGGATGCGTTGCGGCTGGGGCGAGTCCTAGCTGGGCTCGCGCCACAGGAGCCTGAGGTCCACGGACTGGTTGCGCTCATGGAGATTCAGGCGTCACGTTCCAAGGCGCGCGCGGGGCCGTCGGGCGAGCCCATCCTGCTCTTCGATCAAAACCGCGCTCACTGGGACCAACTGCTCATCGGTCGTGGTCTCGCCGCGCTGGCGCATGCGGAAAAGCTGAGGGCGCCGCCTGGTCCATACGCTTTGCAGGCTCAGATTGCGGCTTGTCATGCGCGAGCGCGCACGCCGGACGAAACCGACTGGGCTCGCATTGTGACGCTCTACGGCGAACTTGCCCGGATCAGTCCTTCTCCAGTCGTCGAACTGAATCGCGCGGTTGCGGTCGCGATGGCGCAGGGTCCGGCAGCCGGACTTGAACTCGTGGATGCGCTGACTGCGGAGCGCTCGCTTCAGAACTATCATCTGTTGCCGAGCGTGCGTGGCGATCTTCTTAAAAAGCTAGGCCGCTTTGACGAAGCCCGCGCGGAGTTTACGCGCGCGGCATCGCTAACGCAAAATGCGCGTGAGCGCGAGCTGCTGCTCGAGCGGGTGCGAGAGTGCGTGGACGGTTCAGCACGGCCCGGACCGCAATGACTGGCGTCAGAGAGCGTTCAGCGCCAAACATATAAGTAACGGGGACGGCTGACGCCGTCCCCTTGCAGCGTGGGGGTTCAACAACTGTTGAGGTTTCCGGGACAGCTTGCGCCATCCCGGAAACCGTCCTGGAGGAGGACGTAGGATCCGAAGCGTGGTGGCTTCGGAAAATTGTGGCCGGCGATCCGGTTAGTAGCGGCCCTGTTTGATCCAGAGACCAACCTGATCCTCGACGGAAAAACGCTGCGCCGGCGAGCCCAGGAACTTTGATTCGAGCGAAAACGCGTGGGCTTCGAGGGGCACCGAAAAATGGAGTTTGGTTTTAACGAAGCTGCGCACGAAGAGATCGGAGTAGCGCTCAAGTCCGAGAAGGTCAAACTGGACGGCGTGCACGAGGCCGTGAAACAAAGTGCGCTCGCTAATCCTCTCGTTGAAGACGACGACGTCAAGAAAAGTCAGGGCGTGCATATGAGTGACATCAGGGAGAGTCGCGAAACCCAGGGCTCTGGCTTCTTCGTAAAAGGGCGGATTGGGAACACGGGATCCGTCGAGTTCGACGATTTTCACACGCTCGAGCAGAGCTGACGAAAAATAGGGCCACATGAGCGCTTTGTGGTGCCCGGTGAGCGGCACGGCGGAATGGAAGTAGCGTTCGCGCTGCTCGCGGAGGAAGGAAGAAACCAGATCGACGGCTTCGAGGATGCGATCTTCACTAAGCCGGGTGAGAGGCTCAGAAACGGCTTCCACGGACGGAATTTTCTTTTCGATGGATGTGTAATATTCGCTGAGAGCGGAGGCCGCCTGAACGGACTTGCGCAGGACATCCCGCTGACCGAAACGGGCCAGATCGTCCGCCGAGAACCGCAGTCGCAATTGGTGTGTAGCGCAATGGGCGCTGAGCAGCTCTAGTTGAGCGTGGCGTAATTCGGAATTTAAGTTGACGATGGCCACGCGATCGTCAGGGTTCTCCCATGAATACATCCTGCAACTCCTTATAAGAAATTTAAAATGCCGGAAGGGGGCCCAGGGACTTAATAAGTTATACATCGTTATGTGTACGTTGTCAACATAATAGTGGCCGAATCGGATAAGGCGGCGAGCCGACTGCGGGCTGAACGAGGGACTATTTAAACGATTGCAGAATGTTATGTTTACGCTGTATACACATAAATGACTGTGCCAGCCGTTTCCTGGAGGGAAACATGCCGCGGCGACCGGATCCAAAACTGGAAGACAAAATTCTGGATGCAGCTCAGAAACTATGGAAGAAAGGCGGGGAAGGAGCTCTCACGATGCGGGCGATCGCGCGGGCGGCGAAGACAAACACTCCTGCGGTTTACCGGCGTTTTCGCAACCGGGACGATATTCTGCGCGCGCTGGTGCAACGCACCCGGCAGGAGTTTGGCGCGCTGCTGGAGCGGGCTGCGTCGCCGGAAGAGGCTGGCGAAGTATATCTTGATTTCGCGCTCAGCCATCCCCACGAGTACGAACTGTTTTACCAGCACGAGTATGAACTGTTTTATTCGCGGAGTTCGAGCCATAAGGGGAACAAGCCGGGCCGGCCTGGGGTCGAGGCCATGAGGCGAAAGCTCGCGCAAAGATTTGGCGGATCGCCCGACGATTACGTAGGGCTCACAGTGGCTTTGTGGATGTTGGCGCACGGAGCGGCGATGCTGCTGATCGCAAAAACGATCCTGCCAAAAGATCTAAAGGCGGCTCGTGCGGTATTTACAAATTCGGTGCGAACGCTACTTCAGCACCGTGATGAATTCGGAAGGAGATTGTGAAGCGGGAAATGTCCTCGTGACTACCTGACTGAGACGATTGGTCCCGCATTTATTAGGAAGGTCTAAGGTGGAAGGCCGTCGCCTGGGGAGGTCTCTTTTGAGATTCCGAATTTCGCCGATAGACAATAGACAGAGGAAGTTGCTGCGATTCAGGCTTAACAGAGACGCTGAACGATGACAAAGCGAACAGGTCGTCAGTCGAAGAAAATCAGCGAGAAAAAGGCTACAGACGATGATCAAGATTCTGCTTGCGGAGGACAGTAAGTTTCTGAGATTGGCAACGGAACGAGCGCTGGCGCGCGCGGGCTATGAAGTGTGCAGCGCGGCTGACGGCGAGGAGGCTCTGCGATTGGCGCGGGAGAAATTGCCAGACCTGATTCTGCTGGACATGTTATTGCCCAAGATGAGCGGGCCGGATGTGCTGGCAGCGCTGCAAAAGGAAAATTTGACCAAGGCGATTCCGGTAGTGGTCATGACCGGCATGTCACAGAAGAATGCCGAGCGGCTGCGGAAAGATGGAGCGCTCGGGTTCCTGGAAAAGTCTGCTCTTGAATTGGACAAGGGATCGGAAAAATTATTGGCGGCGGTGCGGGAAATTCTCCAGCAGGTATCTTCCAAACGGGCGCGGACGACGACCGCGTAAAGAATGCCACTGCCTCTGCCAGTCGGGGTTTGCCCAGGCGTAACGCGCTGACAAAGATTTGGCTTTCGCCCCTACGCGTTGTCTGCGGGCTGTATTCTTGCGCCGCTTCGCGGCTGAACATTGCCATAGCGTTCCCTCCGAATTTATATCTGGGGCTTATGAATACAGCGTCTTGAGAACGACTCGACCAGCGCTAGCGATTTGGGGTGGGGGTTGGAGTCGGCGGTCCTGGTTTGATTCCCGTGGCGTCGAAAACGTAAGTTCTCACTTCCCCAACGTTTCCTTGGGCGGGAAATTCTTTGCCGTTCAGTTGAAAACTGACGCCTGCGGCGTTTCCGACCTTGACGGCCACGTCGCGGGTTGCCCGGACCGAAGTGTGAGCGGGCGCAATCAGAGTCTCATGAGTCTCGGGCTTTCCGTCGGCGATGATGGAAATCCAAGTGGTCTGGTCAGCGCGGATCATGAGGGTGAAAGTAGGTACGGGCTTGGCCGCCAGCATTGCAGTGGTATTTTTCGCGACCACAGAGTCGGCGGCGGACGGGATCGCGGCAGGCTTAGGCGCCACGCTTGGGTTCGACGACTTAGCGGGGATAGACGGCGTCGCCGAAGAGGAATTTATTGCTGAAGGTTTTGCTGGAGAGGAAGTTGATCCGGTCTTCGGCGCAGCTGCGGAAGCGGATGCCAGCCTGGGTGCCGGGGACTGCGCGGGGAGCGACGAAGAAGGTTGATTCGGGGAGGCTGCGGGTTTTGTTACCAATTCCGCCGCGGAGTCGCGGTGTCGCTGAGAATTCCAAATTGCCAGGCCCACCACGGTCAGCAGCAAGAGCACAGCCGCGGCCAGCATGCTTTTGGAAATGCGCCGGGAAGGGGTATCGGCGGAATCGTTGGAGCTTTCCGTCGCCGAGGCAAGGGTGATGAAACCCGGCAGGGAGGAATATCCGTATTGCGGGTGTTCCTCACTGCGATGACTTTCAAACTGATCTTGACCCGCACGATCTTGCTCGCGAGGCTTTTCCAGGAGACGACTTTCTGCCTCGTGGCTGCCATCTCCGCGACCACTGGCATCAAGGCCGGCTTGATTGCGGGGTGCTGCAAGAGGCGCTTTATCGTGCTGGTCACGGTCCTGGGTGCGGCGAACTTCGTTGCGGCGAACTTCGTTGCGGCGCTCTTCATTGCGCCGGCGTTCTGCTGTCGGATTCTGGCTTCCATTGTCTTTGCCATCGCCTGCCGGGCGCTCACTGGCTGTATAGTGGCGAGGATCGGGGGGCGTGATCGGACCCGGCTTGACTCCGGGGCTGCGGAAATCAGGCAAAATTTTCTGGGACTGGACCTGACTCTCGCGCAAAGCGGTGAGATAGTCAGTGATCGTCTCCTCTTCATCCAGTCCCACTTGCCGGGCATACGCCCGTACGAAACCTTTATTGAAAACTCCGCCTGGAAGCTGGTCAAAGTGTTCGTCTTCGAGAGCACGCAGCATGCGGGTGCTGATTTTTGTGGTGTTAGAGATGGCATCGAGCGCGAGGCCACGCTGCTCGCGCTGCTTGCGAAGTTTTTCCCCGAATGCTCCCAAGGCCGGCTCCGGCGGGCGCGGTTTAGTCAGCGCCCGCATCCAGACGCAAGTAATCATAGGCGAATGCGAACGCATATGCCAGAAGGGATCGATAGTGGGACAATCCGAGGGACAAGGCCCCCGGGTTTCCGGGAAAACGTTCCGAGCGGGGAGATGCGGCTACTGGGTTTTTTTCGCCAGAGCGATGGTGAGGTCCGCTTTGCAAGTCTTCGCGGGGTCGTCGAAAGCTGAGCCTTCCCGGCCGCCTTCGGAGGCGTGGAACACAAGTCCTTGCTTAGTCTTTTCGGGGAGTCCGGTGAAGCGGGCTTTGCCGGCGGCGTTGGTTCCGACCTCCAGATCCAGTTTGTGAGCGTTCATGAATCTGTAGGCGATGTGCACCCTGACTTTGGCGTCATAGACCGGCGCACCGGTCGCATCCGTGACTGTGAAATCGGCGGAACAAGGACCGATGCCGCCGTCGATCACAGGGATGGATTTTGGGTCGGCAGACGAATCCTGGGCTGGCAGGGATGGTGAGAGAATCATCGCCAGCAAGAAGGCGATTGAGACCGCGATTCGGTTACGAGTCATCGACTGCATGGGTTTAAAGATACGCCGGTGGCGGGCTAAATTCATCAACCACCCTTCGACTTGACTCAGGGCAGACTCGGGACACGAAGGTACGAACGCGGTCCGTTCTAAGATCAGCACGGCGTTGGCTTTAGGGGTTCCAGTTACCAACGTTCGTTGCTCCGGTGACGGGGCACCCATATAATTTTTGGAACTGTTGCTCCGTCCAGATGAGACCAAGGAACTGAGGTCAGGGAACCAGGAATGTCCGAGGGCACCGGCACCCAACTAACCCGCCATACCCAGGAAGTAACCATCTTCCACGATGTGGCCAAGGCCCTGACCTCGTCGCTCGATCTCGACTCCATTCTGCAGACAATCATGGAAAAGATGGCGGAATACTTCCGTCCAGACACCTGGTCGTTGCTGATGGTGGACGAGTTGCACAATGAACTCTACTTCGCCATCGCGGTGGGCGATGCCGCGGAAGCTTTGAAGAATGTCCGCCTGAAAATGGGCGAAGGGATTGCCGGATGGGTGGCCAAGCACGGGGAACAGGTGATTTCCGCGGATGTGGAAAACGATCCGCGCTTTGCCAGGCGCATCGATGAAACTACGCAGTGGGAAACGCGGTCGGTGGTCTGCGTGCCGCTGCGGTCCAGGCTGCGAGTGCTGGGCGTGATCCAGTTGGTGAATGTTGATCTGGCACAATTCAACGAGCAGGAAATTTTCTTTTTGCAGGCCCTCTGCGACTATGCGGCCATCGCCATTGAGAATGCGCGCTGGGTGGAAAAAATCCAAGAGTTGACGATTACCGACGACTGCACTGGACTTTACAACGCGCGGCACTTATACAAGACGCTGGATACCGAGGTCTACCGCTCGTCGCGCTTCGGATATGAATTCAGCGTGCTGTTCATCGATCTCGACCACTTCAAGCAGGTCAACGACACTCACGGACATTTGATTGGCAGTAAACTGCTAGCGGAAATTGGATACCTGGTGAAGGCGCAATTGCGTTTGATTGATTATGCCTTTCGCTACGGTGGGGATGAGTTCGTTGTGTTGCTGCCGCAGACTGGCAAGGACCAGGCGCTGGTAGTAGCGAAGCGGTTGCGCGATGGACTGCGCGCCAGCAACTTCTGCCGTGAGGAAGGGCTGAATTTGAATGTGCGGGCTTCCATCGGTCTGGCGACCTATCCGCACGATGCGCGAGACACGCACGACATCATCCGGCAGGCTGACGAGATGATGTATCTCGTGAAGAACACGACGCGGGACAATATTGGGATTGCGCAGCGGGGAGTGATGAAATGAAATTGGGCAATTTTGTAATTGGGTAATTGGGCAATTGGGCAATTTCAAACCTGGCCTTGTCCTCTAGTCTTTCAATTGCAAAATTACCCAATTACACAATCACTCAATTCCCCTTTAGTTTCGGATCTGGCTTCCATGGGTTGGCATTGGCGGGGGCGTTGGGGTTTACTCCGAAATCCCAGACGTAGAGGTTCATGCCCTCGTTTCCCTTCATTTCTACCAATATGTATTCCCCGGGCGCGAGATCTTCGATTGGGGTTAGCTTGAGCCAGCCGCCGGTGACGCGGTCGATGGTGGTCTTTACGTAAGTTTGATCCTGGCTGACTTTGCCGGTAACGGCGCGCTTGATGTCGCCGACGATGCGCTTGCCGCCTTTTACTTTCGCGCGCACGATGCGGAAACGATCAAAAGGGACGATAGGTTGTACGGGCTGCTGCGGTTTCTGCCGCTCGGCGCGCGGAGCGTCGAGGCTGGGCTCAGACGGCTTGGCGGACGCGGTTTCACCGCTGGGCGCCCGGTTTGAAGATTCGTCTTCTACGTTGATGTAGATGGAGGGCACGGCGACGTGAGCGCGCACGGTGGCGTGTTCGCCATCGAGTTCGACGGTTTGCTTGGCGCTGGCTATAGGATTAAGGGCTCCGCGAAAGATGTTTCCCTTGGTGTTGCGGTTGATGTCGCCCTCGGTTTGCTGCAACTCCACCAATTGCGGCTGGCCTTGAAAGTTATCCAGCAGGAACACGCCGGAGTCTTCCGGTAGGCGCAATCCGGGAGCGACTTGGGGAAGGTGCGCTTCTTCGGCTTCACGCTCGGCGTCCGTTTCCTTGTCGAGGGCGGAGGCTTCGGGAATGGCGGGCGCGGCGGCGCGGTCTTTCTCGTATTTCTCGGTGGCCGGCCAGTCCACCAGCGAGGAGGGAAGCTCTTCCCACTCGTCGCGCTCGGCGCTCTTATAGCGTACGCGGTCGCCTTTGACTTCATACTTGGTGACCAATTGGTAGGAACCGTCTTTGAGGATTAAACGGCGGGCGAGGTCCTGAGCCGGGGAGAGGACCGGGAAAAACGCGACCAAGGCAATGATCAAAGGGGCGAGCCAACGGACGCGTTTATGGGGGCCTGGCAAGCACGGAGAAAACATAGTTTGATTCAAGTATCTTCTCACTTTTTTCATTAGCCTGCGTTGCGTCCTAAAAGGGAGAAAAGGCGGACGCCACCCCTGCTCGCGGCGACCCTTCCTTTGGGAGGCGGTCTTCTTCTCTATCCGCGGCAATTCTTTGCGACCTCCGCGTTTAAGCGACTTATGAACGACTAGCGAGTTCGAAGCCTTGAATCGCGGGGATCGCAACGGGATCGCAAAGAACTGCCGCGAAGTCACGGGGAGAAAACGCGCCGACCGACATGCCCTACGACCTCTGGTAGTAGCCAACGCCGTAGTCTAGTCTCGGTTTTGTCCGATCGGTCTTGTCCGATCTATGAGAGATTATTCACGCCAGACCGCATTCGTCCTAACTTTATTCGCGCTTCTCCTGACGGCAACTCTGCACGCGCAGAACTCGCGCGGATCGCTGCGCGGCACGGTGCAGGATGCCACGGGCGCCCGCGTCCCATCGGCGGCGATTATTGCGCAGTTGTCCGGATCCAAGGTGCGGCGTGAGGCCACCAGCGAAGACCGGGGCGAGTTTCGTCTCGACGATCTGCTTCCCGGCAACTACCACATCACCGTGAACGCAAAGGGCTTTGGTGCGGCGGAAGCCAATGTCTCAATCGCGGTTGCCACCGTCCGCGACATTACGGTCACTTTGAAATTGTCCGTGCAGGAGACTGTGAAGGTTCAGGCCGAAACCTCCTCCATTACTACCCAGCCCATTGACTTGGCCAGCGCCATTCATCAGGGCATCGTCACCCGGCAGGATCTTGAGACTCTTCCGCTCGCCGCGCGCAGCTTTGCCAACATGGCGTATCTCGTCCCCGGCACTCAGCCTGTCGAACCTTCCGACCCTACGAAGGCGCGCATCACCGCGGTCGCTACCGGCGGGAGTTCCGCCCTGAACAACGAACTCTCCGTCGACGGTGGCGACAATTCCGATGACTGGATTGGCGGCTTTCTGCAGAACTTTTCTCCAGACGCGATTCAGGAATTCGCCATGCGCACCGCCCAGGAAGACGCCGACAGCGGAGGCAGCACCGCTGGTTCGGTCGTCATCACCACGCGTAGCGGCACCAACCAGTGGCATGGCAGCGGCGCTTTCTACGAGCGCGCTGCGGCGTTGAACGCCCGTTTTCCGATCGAGAATCCTGCTCCAAATCCCAAGCAGCCTTTCTCCCGGCAGAATTATGTGGCGACGCTGGGCGGACCGGTCACGATTGACAAGCTGTGGTTCTTTTCATCTCTCGAGTACGTCCGCGAAAACGCCAGCATCGCTTACAGTCCCGCCAGCGCCACCCAGTTCGATGCGCTCGCGCAACTTGCCTCGCAAGGTCTGATCCCCGGGGTCAGTTCCATCGCCGTACCGCAGAACGTTCCAGTTCCCTTTCGCGATTACATCGGCTCGCTTCGCTTCGACTGGGCGCAGTCCTCGAAGTCGCAATGGTTTCTGCGCACCTCGGAAGACAATTACGTCACGCATAACGCGCTCGTGCAACAAGCCACGCTGCCTTCCACCGGGCTCACTGCACACAACAACTACTGGAACACGGTCATCAGCAACACCTATACGTTCAATCCGCGATGGCTCGGGACATTTGTATTCGACGCCAGCGAGCTGCACCTTACGCAGGCGCGCAATTCGATGCTGGGCTTCGCACTGGCATTTCCTTTCAGTGCCACCGCGTTGACAGTTTCTGGCTTCGAAACTTTCGGCGACAACCAGTTCGCCACTCCCATCACTCTATTTCCTTCGCTGCGCAATCAGGAAAAGTATCAGCTCCGCTACGACGTCAGCCACGCTACCGGCGACCACGCTTTCAGGTTCGGCATCAACTTCATTCACGAACCCGTGCTCAGCGGTGCGTTCCCGGGGAATGCGGAAATTCTTTACGCGTTCCCCAGCGATCCTACTTTCTATCTGACCGACCCGGCTCAGTTTGCGGCAGACTATGCGGCAGGCGCTTCGACCAGGCCCGCCAGTGACGGCCACTTTTCGCAAAGCGTACAGCGGCTCGCGCTGTACGCGGAAGATTCCTGGCGCGCAACCCGGCACCTCACGTTGAACTACGGCCTGCGTTACCAGACGACCTTCGGCCTCTTCACCGCCTCGGGCCGCAATCCGGCGGAGAATCCTGCGTACCTCACCCTTCGGGCGCTGCAGATTCCAGTCAGCGTGCCACACGACAACCGCAAGCAATTCGGCCCCCGCATCGGCATCGCGTATTCTCCCGGGGATAGCGGCAAAACGGTGATACGCGCGGGTTTTGGCATGTTCTACAACGACCTCGCGCAGAACGGTTGGGCCACCGCATTTCAAGCCCTCATTGCCGCGCCCGGTTCGTGCGTGGATCCAGTGCAGAGCCCAGGTGGAAGCGAAAACGCCGGTTGTATTCGCGGGAACGCTTCCGGCGGCGTAGGGAACCTGATCGACGGGCGTTATAAGACTCCGTACGCCATCCACGTCACCGGAGGCATGCAGCACGTATTCAACCAGCACTGGACCTTAAGCACCGACTACATCCACGAACAAGGCAACCACGGATATCGCGGTTACACGTTCACGGGAGGCGCCAATCTTTTCACGCCGCTCCTGTCGTCGACCGATCCGAACCAGGCGACTTACGTTCCCGACCTGAATCTTTTCAAATCCGACAACCGCTCCAGCTATAACGCGCTGATGGTGGTCGCGCAAGGGAACGTCTCGCGCCGCTTCACTCTGATCGCGCACTATACCCTCTCGCGCGCCAAGACCTGGGGCTGCTTGCTTGGCGAGCTCTTTGACTATGTGAACGGCGTTTGCGATCCGTTGAATCCCTTCGGTCCAGGCGACTACGGACCGTCTGGCGAGGACGTCACCCATCGCTTCGTTCTGGCTGGAACTCTTCACCTGCCCGGTGGCATCGAACTCACTACGCTCACGCAAGCCGAGACCGCTCGTCCCCTAACCCTCACTACGCCGGTGGGAGATCGCGCCGTGATCAACGGAGTAAAGTCCACCCTCGACCAGTTTCGCGGAACGCCTTACATCCAGGCCGACCTCCGCGTCAGCCGGCCCATCACCTTCCATGATCGCTGGTCGATCACTCCCTTCGCCGAGTTCTTCAATCTTTTCAACCGTAACAATCCCGGTGCCAACTACGTTACCGACATCTCCGCTTTGCCCAATCCCGTCAATAACCTCGCCAATGCAACCGCCATCTGCACCGACCCTCCAGCCTGCGCGAACTACGTGCCCATCACCAACCCCAGGCAATTGCTGGTTCCGTCTGGAGGGCTTGGAGACTTCTTCGGACCCGGAACCACCGTTGGCATTCCCTTCGCTGCACAATTGGGAGTTCGCGTCACTTTCTAGAAGTGACACCGCTCAGTCTCGTTCCAAACTGCCGGGTATGCGCTTGGCAAAAGTTTTTTTCCCGCCGCAACGAAAACTTCTGCATCCAAGCATGGGCCACTCCGCGCTAGAACGCCTAAACTTCATGGCACCTGCCGGACACACTACGGGGCGACCAGGCGTATCGGTTTGGAAACTGGGTGGCCTTACCCTTTGGCAACTCACGAAAAAGGTGGTGCATGCGGTCGACGAGGCGGGCCTTGTGGATTATGCTTCTGGGCTGGCTTTCAGTTTCCTGCTTGCCCTCTTTCCACTCTTGCTGTTCATGCTGGCATTGTTTGGCTTGTTTGCATCCCGCAGCTCCGAGCTGCAAACCAGCCTGCTCTCCTACTTCGCCGATTTCCTTCCGCCATCAGCCTTCCAGCTATTGAACGGAACTACAAACGAACTGGCCAGGAGCTCTACGGGTGGAAAGCTGACATTCGGCATAGTGCTGGCTCTCTGGTTTGGTTCTGGCGGCATAAGCTCAATGATCTCTACCCTGAACGCGGCGTACACCGTGCGCGAATCCCGTTCCTGGCTCAGAATTCGAGCCACCGCCCTCGGGCTGACAATTGCGATTTCCATACTCCAGCTGGCCGCACTGTTCATCCTGCTTGCTGGCGGACATTTGGTGGACTGGCTGGGTTTAAAACTGAGCCTGGGTTCTACGGTTGTGATTCTCTGGAAGGGAATGCAATGGTTAGCTGCGGCGATTTTCGGCATCGTGTCCTTTTGGATGATCTATTACTGCGGACCAAGTCTCGGGAAGAGGCACTGGTATTGGGGCATGCCCGGTTCAATTTTCGGGGCTGTTCTGTGGCTCTCCGCTTCGGCGGGATTTCGCCTCTATCTGCATTTCTTCAATACCTACACGGCGACCTATGCATCTCTGGGAGCGGTGATGATACTCCTGGTGTGGCTGTACGTTCGAGCGCGCGGCTACAGGGAACGAGTACAGGAAGAGCGAGCCTTCGGCTGAGCGACGGATTGCCTAAGAATGGCAAAAGACTGATCCCTGGGTGAACCCTTTTTACCGCACCAGCCATTCGGTTGCAGCATGCATTCGAAGCAGCAATGCGCTATAAGTCACAGCCAGAATGGCCACTGCCGCGGCTGCGGCGCACAACGAATATGCAATGGCATACCGGTGCGCAGGATTCTGCGGCCGTTCCTTCCAGGTGACTAACCGCTCCACACGGGCATTCACCGACTTCGCCGGGCTGTAGACGTATGGAGGCCAGCCGTGACAACTTGATCACTGCCGCAGCCAGGTCCAAAGCTTCAGATACACTCGAGACCGCAGCATCGTCAGCCGCCATTTCCGTGGCCTCGCTCCAGGCGCTTTCCAGATCCGTCATTCCCGGAAAGGACACCAATCGCAGCGTCAGCTTTCTCAGATTATCCCGCCGCCGCACGTGGACCATTTCGTGGCGCAGTGCGCTTTGCAATTCGCGCTCGGTCAGCACGAATTCCGCCGCCCGCGACAACCACACAGTGGACTGCAGAATGCCCGCTGTGGTGAGGGGTGGCACTGCCCCTGAACTACGCAGCACTGACACCGAACTCTTCGAGCCAACCGGGCTCACTCCGATTATGCTGGCCTCTCTCGACCACTGCGCGATCACTCGAGAAGCTCGCGCCCATGCCGCCGCCGCGTTCCATATTCCCGCAAGCACTATGGCAATACCGCATAGGCTCAGCAGCAAGGGCATTCCCCCCAGGCGTTCACTGCCGGCGCGAGGTTCGAGCAGCAGGAACGAAGGCACGGCCCAAATGAGGGTAACTGAGACGGCTATCACGAATGGAAGCGTGCGCAGGGCGAAAAGCAGGTCCGCGCATCTTCTTTGTGGATGCTGCTGACTACAGAACCTAACCCTGCGCCACATACCGCGCACCACCGCCGACAACGCGCTGTAGACCAACACGAAGATCGAAAGAGACACCGCGATCCCGCGCACGGCGAACATTACTCCGTCTCCTCCGGGCCGGGCTCCCGCTGGCCAATATCTGGTTGGCCGATGCCTTGATGACCCATATCTCGTTGGCCCAGTTCCAGGCGCTTGCGTTCCACCAGTGCGCGCAGGTCGTCCAGCAGTTGCGCGTCCCGCTCGCCCAGAATTTCTACCAGGAACGAAAGCGGCAAAGACGAAGCAGGACTGGCGTCCAGCAGTTGCCGCAAGGCCTGCCCCGCCGCTTCACGATGTAACTCCTCGCGGCTGAAGCGGGGAGCGTAGCGGAACGCTCTGCGTTCTTCCGAGCGAGTCAGAAGGCCTTTCTTGAACAGGCGGTCCAGTGTAGTCATCACCGTGGTGTATGCCAGATCCTGGCAACCGTGTTCGATCAGTTCACGGACCGTCGCGCTGCCCTTCGCCCAGAGGCCGTCGAGCATGCGCTGCTC
>WNFJ01251641.1_pt1 | contig 16449 bp, 19 predicted proteins | sample 5400461 | NCBI WGS metagenome assembly WNFJ01 (sample SAMN13153349, study PRJNA577476) | soil metagenome | isolation source: 115 cm saprolite on Douglas fir-dominated hillslope | place: USA:California | collected 2013-09-17 | reverse complement strand
AGAAAGCACCGGCACCGGCCCCGGTACCGCTTCATGATCCTGGTCGCCGGCGAGAGCCTGGTGGATCTGATCATCAGGCCTGACGGCAGCATTTACCCCCAGTCCGGGCGGCGGTCCGTTCAATGCCGCCCGGACGATATCCCGGCCCGGGCCGCCCCTTCTTCGTATCGACTGGCACCACGCCGCCGTCTTCCCCCTCGAGCAGGTCCAGCTGCGCGATGATCCCCAGCCGCTCGCTGGACAGCTCGACCGACCGCGCGGCCTTCACCGAACCCCTCGTCGGGCAGCGGAGCGGCCCCTCCCCCGGCATCGACGCGGCGATGCTGCCGGTCCCCTTCAGCCGTGTCGCTGCTCGGCGCCCAGAGCCGGTCGACCCACTCGAGGAAGAACAACCTGGGACAGTAGGCATACTCGCTCAGCATCCGGGCTGGCACCAGCTCCGACACCTCCGCGATCGTCGTCATAACCCCTCCCGACCGGTCTCCTGCCACGGGCGCTCGCCACTACGACTTGCGACACCAGATCCCGCGAACGCATCAGCGCGATGACTTTACCATCTTCCAGCTAGTTCCAGTAAGTTCCAGTAATAATTAATAGTTGAGCCGGGTCACCGCTAGCCCCAGGCGGCCGAAGGCCAGAAGAAGCCCCGGCTCGGAAGTTGAAACGGGGCGCGGCCGAAGCTGGGGCCGCCCCAGCCGAGACGACTGGGATACCATCGATCCTCGGGGAGATACAGATACCTGCCGGGTGCCTCCGCCGTCGCCGGAACCGAGCTGACCGCCGACATCCAGGCGGATAAGCCACTTTCCGTCTCGTTCGACCCAGCATCGCTGAGCATCTTCTGATGCCTAACTTCCATGACCAGACGTTTTTCTGCATGGCAGCCAGGACTCGGCACAGGCCCCATATCGTCACGTCCACGCTACGGGCACGGGGGACGATTACCATCCCGCAGGACGTACGGGACAAGCTCGACCTTGCCGAAGGCGACCAGTTGATCGTCACGGTCGAAGACGACCGGATCGTCCTCACTCCCACGTCCCTCATTCCGGATGACCAGGCGTGGTTCTGGACCCCCGAGTGGCAGGCCATGGAAGCAGAGGTCGATGAGTCCCGAGCCACCGGCGAACGGGGGACGGTGTTCACCAGCGGCGACGAGTTCCTAGCGTTCCTCGACGCGGACGTCACTGACGGGCATTAGCGTGCCGACGTTCGAGTGGCAGGCGCTGTTCGGGCGAGACTGGGAAGCCCTGACGGCGGCCCAGCGTAAAGCTTTGCGAGACGCTGTCGCCGCCTTCGTGGCGGACCTTGCCGAGGGAAGCGGCTTCCGCAAGGGACTTCGGGTGAAGAAGATGCAGGGACGCGACGATGTCTGGGAACTGACCTGGGCTCCCGACGGACGAGCCACTTTCCACTTCGACACCCCAGTCCGGGATGGCGAACCGCACATCGTGTGGCGCCGTATCGGCACCCACAAGATATTCACGCGCCCCTGAACTACCTGCGATAGACCTTTCCGCCGGGCCGACAGCATTCAGGAGCTTCTAGCGACCCTCATCCGGCACGAAGACGCCATACCCGAAGTGGCTGAGCTGCCCGACCAGCGGAGGGCAGGACCACGGCCGCGAGTTCGGCGGCGAAGACGAAACGCTGGTCGCGGTCGCGCGGCTCGGGGACCACGAGCAGGACCGGCGCTTGCGGGTCGTCGCCGGCCATCGTTGCCAGCGGGGCGTTGGCCTCCCCGGCCAGGGCCAGCGGGATGAAGACCAGCGGGCGCGGGCTGATGTGGATGTGGCGGACGGTGCAGGTCGGCTGGGCGGTGCCCGTGTCGGCGGCGATGGCGCGGGCCAGCGACGTTAAGGTGCTCACACCGCCTCCCGTAGAACTTCCGCGCGCAGCCGCGCGGCGGTGCGCAGCAGCTCGGCTGCCTCGGCCAGATCGCCTGGGAACGGGCTCCCCCGGCCAGGCGCAGCACGGTCTCGACGTGCTCGACGCCGCCGAGCTCCTCGCGGGCGTCCCGGCCGAACGCCGCCGTGCAGCCCCTGGCCTCGTCCCGGCAGAAGAAGCACATCTCGCAGGTGCTCAGGCACTCCGGCGCATACCGGGCGTCAACCTGGCGGATCGCACCGGCCAGGTCGGCCGGGCTGCGCCGCGGCACGCCGTCGTCGTCGGGGTCCAGGTCGAAGGTCAGGTCGTTCGGCAGCAGGTCGAGCAGGTCATCGACGCGGCTCATGCGGGCCAGCTGGCGGCGCAGCACGGTAAGCTGCTTACGCACGTCGAGCGAGCTGGATCCGGGTCCCGAATAGTTGCTGCGCATCGTCGAGCTGCTCCCGGGCCCGCCGCGCCGCAGCCTGGCGCTTCGCCTGGTCGGCGGCCTGGTGGACGGCAAGCTCGGCCAGGGCCGCCTGCGTGACCTCGTGCGGGTGGATGCTTCCTGCGCTTTCCGCCGCGCCGGGGATGCTGGCGGCGAACCGCCACAGCAGCCGCCGGGCCTCGGGGACTCGCGCCGGGAGCCGCTCGATGGCTTCGGCGACCCGGATGGCACCCGTCAGGAAATCGACGCGCGGGGACAGTGATCCGATGACACGGCGCTCCATCGGCCAGGTAGATATGGCGAGCAGGCCGCGTACGGGCGCCAGAAGGTCGGCGGTCAGCGCGGCGCAGACGTAGTACGGCCGGGCGAACGGCGCGGTGCGGAACGAGCGTTCCTCGTCGCGTTTGAGGCTGGTCAGCCGGGTTGTGGGGAACGTGCCCGCGAAGAACGCCTCGTGCACGATGGCGATGAGCCTCGGCGCGGCCGGGACGGCGAGCAGGCTCAGCGCCTCGTGCACCTGCTCACGCACCGGGAGCAACGGCGGCTGCGGGCGAGCGGCGGTTCCTGGCGCGGGCGTGGCGTTCCCGGCGGCCGCGGGCCGGGCGGTCGGCTCGCGGTCCACGGCGCTGGTGTCCTGCGCCTGACCGAGCGCGTCTTCCCAGTGCCGTTCGGCCTGCCTGAGCTCGCGGCGCAGGGCGCTGGCGCGCTCCCTGTCGCCGGACAGGACCGCCTCCCTCACAGCGGTCCGCAGCAGGGTGATGCGGCGCTCGAGGGACTCCACGGGTTCGGTCACGGACGAGACCGTAGCAAGCTCCAGCTATTTCCAGCAAGTTCCATTAAAAATGGAAATCGGCCCGTGACGCTCTCACAGCATCAGCCGCCCCCGGCTCCAGCCACGTACTGCCGGACTCGCGCTCTATCATGACAGGGAATCTGAGGAGGAACCATGAGCGTCGCGCATGACTGGCGTCTTGGACCTTACACCGTGGATGACCTTGACGATCCGGTGCGATTTCCCCCTGATGAAGGCACGTACGAGATGCGCGACGGGTGGGTGCTCATGTCTCCCTGGCACGGCCTGAGCCACGAGATCATCATCGATAACGCCAAGGCCGCGCTGCGTTCCGCCACGGTCGAGGCTGGCATCAAGGCACGGGTCATTACGCCCCGGATAGCGACTCCCGACGGAACCAGGAACAGCCGCATCCCGGACATCGCCGTCATCGATGCCGCTGCCCTCGCGGCCGATATGCGAGCGGGACGTAAGTACCTGACCGGCGGCGTGCTAATCGTGGTCGAGGTCGTCTCGCCTGACCGCGCGGCGGAAGATCACATAGCGAAGGTGGCCGACTACGCCCGCGCGGGTATCGAGTGGTACTGGCTGATCGATACCGACCCGGACCTCATGGTCACGATACTGCGCCTGGTGGGAACCACCTACGTAAGGCACACTGCCGTGAGCGCGGGCGAGACGCTCATCATCAGCGAGCCGTTCCCCTTCCGGATCGACGTCGCCGCTCTCCGCGACCATTAAGCCGCAGCCGGCCCCGCGGCGCACCGGGCCCTGCGGGCGGTTCGGTCACGGCGTCTGCTGGTTTCCGCCGTAGCCCTCGCCGGCGGGCGGCGGAGGCGCCTGGGAGTCGCCGGAGAGCCGGTAGTAGACCAGCGTCACGACCACGGCAAGGAACGGGGCGATCAGCGTGCCCGAGATGATCGAGCTCAGCCCGTTGCTCAGAGCATGCGGCAGCGCCGAGAAGATCAAGGCGAGCACCAGGTTCACCACCAGCAGGATCACGTACACCAGGACCAGGGTGGCGAACACGTGCCAGCCACGGCCGCGGACGAGTTGCTGGCTGCGCCCGAACGACGCCAGCGCCCCCGACCTCTCCAGGACGATGACCGGCACGATCACCGCCCAGATGGTAATCAGGAACAGGCCGGGGACGATGATCAGGAACAGGCCGATCGCGATGGCGATACCGGCCAGGACCGAGGCTCCGGCGACGGGTGCGATATAGGGCATGGCCGCGCGCACGGTGTCGCCGATGGACAGGTCGACGCGGCCGTCACGCACGTCCTGCACGGCCTTGATCAGCGTCGCCTGCAGCACGAAGGCCGCGATGATTTCCACCAGGGAGCCGAGCACGATCCCGATGGTGCCTCCGGCCAGCGAGAGTAGCGCAGCGATGACCGCCGCGATCAGGTAAATGATGAATGCGATCGCGAGGAGATGCTTGGCGTGCGCCTTGTACATCCGCCACGCTTCGTCGAGAACGCCCGACAGTGGATTCATGGCCGTGATGGTACAGCGAAAAGCCCCTTCGATGGGGGATGGGCGGGGCCTAATCGCCGACCCGTATCGGGGGTTTTGCGCTGCGTAAAGGCCGCTTTCATCACGCCACTTCGCCCTCGGCCGCAGCTGGCGCACCGCCCGTTGCCTGGCGTCTGGACGGCCGGGCAGCCGGCGTGCGGGCGGGCATGTTCCCTGGCCCGTTCGGGATCATCGTCTTCGGCTCTGGCCGCGGCCGTGCCGCAGTCCCCACGATGGCTAGCGGATCGTCTCGTTACCCCAGGCCTTGTCTTTCTCCCCGTCGGCGGTCAGGAACAGCCGGGCCGATTCCCACTCCCGCCGCCACTGCTCCTGGGTGAGCCCGGCGGCGGCAAGGTTGTTCCTCGTGCGCAGCAGGGCCTTCCCGCCACGGACCACGGACGCCGTCCCCGCCTCCAGCTGCCGCTCTACTCCGGCCAGCCGGGCCTGCAGCGACCTCAGGCGGATGGTCTTGGCATGCCGCTCGGCCGGGGTGGCATACCCGCGGGTCCGGCCTGCCCTACCGCCCGCCGGGACCGCGAGCCGCGCCCCGATCCGGCCGATGCGGGCCTGCAGGCTGGACCGCTCGGCGCGCAGGTTCTGCCCGGCCAGCCGGAGCTGGTCTTCGCTGGTCCGGGTGATCGCGCCGGCCCACCGCGACGACGAGGCTGCCGTCAGCGCCCGCTTCCGCACCGCCCGGGACCGCGCCCGGCCGTTGGCGTCCAGCCGCCCCTCCGCGCACCGGCCGGCCAGGTCACGGCCCGCCAGCGAACCCAGGTACCCGCCCGCCGCCCGCAGCACGGCCTCATCCTGCGCGCAGACCCGCAGCCGGGCCCGGACCCGCGCGCCACCCGGGGCCGCCGCCACGAACGGCGCCGCAACCGGCCGCAGCGAAGCGGTCATCAGCCCGCCCCCCGCCCGCCCGGGGCGGCCCACCAGCAAGCGCGTGCATGTTCGGTACCAGCCACCCAACCAGGGTACTGCTAGTACATGCTTTCGCTATCTACGACACGCCGGACACGCGAACGGTCCTAACCCCGACGAGCTGCTGACGCGGGACTCGCCGCTCAGGGGCGCGGCGAGTCCCGTTCACGGTGTCAGCTCGCCCGGCCGTCACGGTCGAGCGATTACAGCATTCTTGCGCGTAGGAGCCGCTAGGCTCCCTGAGCCGCGGTCGGCGGGGGCGACGGGACCGGGAGGTTCCGTGCGGCCAGGCCGGCCTCGATGGCCGCGACCACCGACTCGGCCACCTTCACCCTGGCCCACCGTTTGTCCTCGGCCTCGACCAGCACCCACGGCGCGGCGGCATGATCGGTCCGGTCCAGCATCTCCTCGACGGCCGCCTCATACTGCCGCCGCTTCTCGCGGTTCCGCCAGTCTTCCGCCGTCAGCTTCCAGGCCTTCAGCGGATCGCGCTCCCGCGCCTTGAACCGTTTGAGCTGCTCCTCGGACGACAGGTGCAGCCAGAACTTGACGATGATCATGCCTTCGTCGGCCAGCGTCCGCTCGAAGTCGACTATCTCCCGGTAGGCGCGGCGCCACTGCTCCTCGGCGGCGAATCCTTCGACTCGCTCGACCAGGACGCGGCCGTACCACGACCGGTCCAGCACCGCCATACCTCCCCAGCCGGGCAGCACGGGCCAGAACCGCCACAGGAAGTGGTGCCGCTTCTCGTCATAGCTGGGCGCGCTGAACTGCGCGACCCGGACGTGCCGCGGGTCCAGCGGCGCGACAAGCCGCTTGATCGCGCCACCCTTCCCGGAGGCGTCCCACCCCTCGAAGACCACGCAGACCGGCGGTCCGATCTGCGGTTTCTCGCCGACCTGGCCGCCTAGTACGAGGCGCAGGTGCAGCAGCCTGTCCTGGGCCTCGGCCAGGCGGGCGGCTTCGTCCTTGGGGTTGAGCTTCAGGCTGAGGTCCAGTCCGCCGAGCGCGCCGCCCTCGCCGCCCATGCGCCCCGCCTCCTCATCTACCGCCTGAGCCACCCCAGGCTGAATCCTCCACCGGCTTACCCGACTTCAGGTTTCCTGTAAATAGCAAGGACATGCTGATCTCCGGCCGCCCGGACTCCGCGCGCCCCGGCAGCACCCGTGGCTTGCCTGCAGTCACGCCGACTGTCAGGCTGGCCGAAGGACATGACCCGGGACTTACCGCTTCCGGGCCACGCCGCACCAGGCGGTCACCTGGTCCGGGCTGACGACACCCGGCTCGGGCACGGGCTGGCCCTCATGCCTCAGCGACCGGCCACCTGTGGCTCTCGGTGTCCGGCCACGCCGACCTCATATCAAAGTGATATCACGTTGATATGCCATTGTCAAAGGGGCGGCCGTGGCACGGAGCCGACTGGGCGGGTACGGTCGTGCCCGATAGCCGTGCGTGCCTGGCCTTGATACCGCCGCAGGCCATGTGTAGCAGGATGGGGGGATGCTGGTCGTTCATGTTCATGCGCGGGTGCGGCCGGAACGGGTGGCGGACTTCCTGGCCGCCACGCTGGCCAACGCGCGGGAGTCACTGGCCGAGCCGGACGTGCTGCGCTTCGACGTGATCCAGGATCAGGCCGACCCGGCGCACGTGGTGCTGACCGAGGTCTACCGGGACGAACAGGCTCCGGCCGCGCACAAGCTGACGCCGCACTACGCGGCCTGGCGCGACGCGGTCGCCGAGATGATGGTCGAGCCGCGGCAATCGGTGCGGTACTCCGCGGTGTTCCCGGCGGACAGCGGCGGCTGGGCCAGCGGTGCGCCGTGACGGCGACGCGGTTCGAGTTCGCCACGGCCGGCCGCGTCCTGGCCGGCCCGGGCCGGGCGGCGGAATTGCCGGGGGTGCTGGCCGGGCTTGGGTCCCGGGTGCTGGTCTGCACGGGCGCGAACCCGGCGCGTCACGACGGGCTGCTGGCCGGGCTGGGGCTGCCGACCGCGGTCCTGGAGGTAGGCGCGGAGCCAACGGTCGGGCTGGCCCGGGCCGGGGTCCGCGCCGCGCGCGAGCACGGCGCCGACGTGGTCGTGTCGATCGGCGGCGGCAGCGTCATCGATACCGGCAAGGCCATCGCCATGCTGCTGGGAAACGGTGGTGACCCGCTGGACTACCTCGAGGTCATCGGGGCCGGTCAGGCGATCACCCGGCCCGCCGTTCCCTGCGTCGCGGTGCCCACCACGGCTGGCACGGGGGCGGAGGTTACCGCCAACGCCGTGCTCGCCTCGCCGGAGCACCGCCTCAAGGCAAGCCTGCGCAGCCCGCTGATGATCCCCCGGGTCGCGCTGGTCGATCCGCATCTCACCGTGTCGTGCCCCAGGGCGGTCACCGCCGCCAGCGGCCTCGATGCGCTCACGCAGTGCCTGGAACCGCTGGTCTCGCCGCGGGCCAGCCCGCTGACGGACGGGCTCGCGAGCGAGGGCCTGCGCCGGGCGGCGGCGGGCCTGCGCGCCGCCTACGCCGATGGCGAGAACCTGGCCGCCCGGGCGGACATGGCCACATGCGCCCTGCTGGGCGGGATGGCGCTGGCTAACGCCAAGCTCGGCGCGGTGCACGGCCTGGCGGGCGTCATCGGCGGCATCGCTGACGTGCCGCACGGCATCGCCTGCGCCGCGGTGCTGGCCCCGGTCATCAGCGCGAACGTGCGAGCGCTGCGGTCGGGGCCGCCCGGCCAGCCCGCCCTGGTCCGCTACGGCCGGGCGGCGCGGCTGCTGACCGGCGATCCGGCCGCGTCCGTCGAGGACGGCCTGGCGTGGATCCGCCAGACGCTGGTCCTGCTCGAGGTACCCGGCCTGGCGGTCTTCGGCGTCGGCACGCAGCACGCCGACGAGATCGCCGGCAAGGCCCTGACCTCGAGCAGCATGCAGGGCAACCCGGTCGCCCTGAGCCACGGCGACCTGAAGGCCATCGTGGCCCAGGCCCTGTGAGGCAGGGCCGGGGTTGAACCGGGATTATCGGGTTCCGCCTCCGCACCATCCGGCACTACCGCGGGGCCCCGCAGCCATAGCATCCACCGGGCGGGGCGGCGTCACCTGCGCCGGACGGGGCGGGTCAGGCCGCGGGGGTGTCGGTGCTGGCCAGGAACTGGGTCGCGGCGAGCTCGGCGTACAGGGGGTCGGTGGCCACGAGCTCGGCGTGGGTCCCCGCCGCCTTGACCCGGCCGGCGTCCATGACGATGATCCGGTCGGCCATGGTCACCGTGGAGAGCCGGTGCGCCACGACCAGGACCGTGGTCATCAGCGCGGCCTCGGCGACCGTCTCGCGCAGGGCGGCTTCGTTGAGCGCGTCCAGCTGGGAGGTGGCCTCGTCCAGCAGGAGCAGCCGCGGCCGGCGCAGTAGCGCCCGCGCGATGGCCACCCGCTGGCGCTCGCCGCCGGACAGCCTGGTGCCGCGGTGCCCGACGGCCGTGTCGAGCCCGTCCGGCAGGCGGCTCACCAGGCCGGCCAGCCTTGTGACCCGCAGCACCTCGCTGACCTCGGCTTCGGTCGCGTCCGGGGCGCCCAGGGTGAGGTTCTCCCGCAGGCTGCCTGACAGCACAGGCGCGTCCTGCTCCACGTAGCCGATGGCGGCGCGCAACTCGCCGATGGACCACTCCCCCAGGTCCCTGCCGTCGATAAGGACCCGCCCGGCGTCGGGTTCGTAGAACCGCTCGATCAGCGAGAACACGGTGGTCTTGCCCGCGCCGGACGGGCCGACGAAGGCGGTCATCCCGCGCGGCCGTATCGAGAAGCTGACGCCGTGGTGGACCTCGGGCAGCTCCGGCCGGTACCGGAAGCGCACCTGTTCGAACACGACGGCCGCCGGGGCGTCGCCGCCGCCCGGGCTCACCGGGAGACCGGAAGGCTCCACCGGCAGCCGTTCGGCCTCCTGGATTCTCGCCACCGCGGCCGCGCCGACCTGGTACTGGCTGGCGGCGGCGACAAGCTGCTGGATGGGCGACATCAGGTAGAACACGTACAGCAGGAACGCGACCAGCGTGCCGACCGTGATGGCCCCGGAGGCGACCCGGGCGCCGCCGACGGCGAGCACCGAGATGAACGCGCACTGGATGGACAGGCCGGCCGTGTTCCCGGCGATCGCCTGCCACTTCGCGGCCCGGATGTCGGCCCGCCAGGCGTCCCGGGCCGCGGCGTGGATGCGAAGGCCCTCGCGGTGTTCGGCGCCCGAGGCCTTGATGGTCCTGAACGCGCCGAGCATCCGTTCCAGCGCCGCCCCCATCACGCCCACGCTGTCTTGCGCGCGGCGCGCCGCGCGGCCGATCCTGGGCACCACCACCCCGATGACCACCCCCGCCAGGGTGAACACGCCCATGGTCACGCCGAACAGCACCATGTCCATCAGGCTCATCAGCACCAGCGTCCCGACGAGCGTGAGCGTGCCGGTGACGATGCCGACGAGCGAGTCGGTGGTGACGTCGCGCAGCAGCGTGGTATCCGACGTGACGCGGGACATCAGGTCACCGGGTTCGGCCCGGTCAAGGCCGCCGATCGTGAGCGAGAGCAGCCGGTCCACCAGCCGCCGCCTGGCCGCCAGCACCACCGACTCCGCGGTCCGCCTGAGCAGGTAGCTGCCGAGCGCGCCGATGCCCGCGTTGGCCACGACCAGGCCCGTCATGAGCAGGAGCAGGAGTGCGACCGAGCGGTGGTGGCCCAGGTCGACGATCAGCGCCCGGACGACCAGCGGCAGGGCCAGGCCGGTCGCGCCGGTGACCAGGTTCAGCCCGGCCCCGGCCAGCAGCGTGCCGCGGTGCGGGCGGACGTAGCCGTACATGACCCGCCAGCGGGCGCGCTCCCCTCCGCGTTCCTCGGCCGTCACCGGTGCCTCCCTCGCCAGGCCGTCCCCGGGGCGAAGGATATGCGCGAACGGCGTGCCGGGTCACGCGGGTTACGCGTCGCGGAGGCGCAGCACGAGCCCGCCGGCCACCAGCGCCGCCGAGGCCCAGGCGGCCAGCACGCCCAGGCCCGCCCACGGGCCGACGGGCAGATGCCGCAGGCCGGCGCCGGCCTGGACCTCGAGCCCGGCGCTCATCGGCCCGATCTGCTGGAGATGGCGCTGCCAGCCCGGGCTGGCGACCGCCAGGCCGAGGATCGGGAAGATGTACAGCAGGCCGAGGACCAGCCCGATGGCCGCCGCGGCGTCCCGCACCGCGGCGGCCACACCCAGGCCGAGCAGTGCGACCAGGGCGAGGTAGAGCACGGTCCCGGCCGCGGCGCGCGGCACGGGGCCGCCCAGGAGGGGCACCGCGAGCCCGTGCCCGGGCAGGATCATGGTCCCCGCCAGCACCGAACCGAGCACGGCGACCGCGCCGGCGGCCAGCGTCAGGGCGGTGACGACGGCGGCCTTGGCGGCCAGCACGGCGGTCCGGCACGGCACCGCGGCCAGGGTGCTCCTGATCATGCCGGTGCCGTACTCGCCGGTGACCGCGAGCACGCCCACGATGGCCGCCAGCGCCTGGCCGACGTCGGTCCCGGTGAGGGTGAGCCTGGTGACGTCGGGATGGCAGCCGGCCGAGGACGTGCAGACGTCGGCCGCGTCCGCCCCGGCGCTGACCGCCACGGTGACTACCACCACGCCCAGCAGCAGCCACCAGGTCCCGGCCGTGGTCCGCAGCTTGGTCCACTCGGCCCGCAGTACGAGCGTCACGCGTCCCTCCGGCGGAGCAGGAACCACGCGGCCGCGAGCGCGGCGGCGGTCCAGGCGCAGAGCACGCCGAACCCGGCCCACGGCGGCAGCGGGTAGTAGCCGTACTGCGCCGTGTAGGCGGTGCTCACCTGGGGGTACTGCGGCAGGATCTGCTCCACGGCGAAGCCGGCCGCCGGGGTGACGCGCAGCAGCCAGTCCGCGGCGCCGGCCGGCAGGAGCGCCAGCGGGCTCGCGAAGAAATACGGAAGGACCATCGCCGCGATGACCGCGGTGACCGGCCCGGCGCCGTGCCGCAGGATCGCCCCCAGAGCCAGCGCGAGGACCGCGGCCACGGCGAGCAGCGCGGCGGTGCCGGCCACCACGCGGACCACGCTGAGCGCCCCGGCCGGGAACACGTACATGCCGTTGCCGCGCATCAGGCGCTCGCCGAGCAGCACCGCGACGGCGGCGCCGGGCAGCTGACGACGGCGGCCTTGGCGGCCAGCACGGCGGTCCGGCACGGCACCGCGGCCAGGGTGCTCCTGATCATGCCGGTGCCGTACTCGCCGGTGACCGCGAACATCGTGCCCACCACGATCACCACGATCAGCCCGGCGAACGCTCCGGTGAGGCCGTGGTCGGCGGGCCTGCCGAGGCCCGCGGAGTTGATCACGGCCGGTGCGGCGTCGCCCGCCCCGCGCACCGTGAACTGGCCGCCCGCCTGACGAAAGCCGCCGGTCAAGGCCGGGTGGCCGGCGCCGACACCGGTCTGGCCGCCGCGGAGCGCAGCGGACGGGCCGGAGCCGGACAGGCTGACGTGGTCGTAGACCGCGGTGGCCATGGTGGGGCTGTTGTCCTCGGCGGTCACCGCGTCCGGCGAGGCGACGAACAGGCCCGCCTGCACCGTGGCCGGCAGCCCGGCCAGGCGGACGGCGCCCACCCGGGTCCAGTGCGTGCCGTCGGCGGAGTCGTAGCCGGCGAGGGTGTCACCGGACCGGGTCAGCCGCAGCCAGCGGGGGGACGCGGCCGAGACGGCGCCCGGCAGGCCGGCCACGTCCCCGGTGTAGTCGTCCTGCATCCGCGCTCCGTGCGCGCCGGTGACCAGCATCGCCGCGTACGCCGACCCGGGCCGCAGGCTGGCCCGGACCATGATCCCGGCCTTGGCCCATGGTTGCAGGCCAGTCGTGAACAGGCCGCTGGGGCTGTCCGACGGGTTACCGCCGGCCAACGCGGTCACCCGCACGGTGAGGCTGGCGTCGCCGCGCAGCGGCTGGCCCACGAAGTAGACGCTGTCGGTCACCGCCTCACCGCCCGGGCCGAGCGGAGGGGCCGGGCAGCCCCGGGCGAAGGCCTGGCCGCCCGGCAGCACGAGACCGCCGCACTCGCCGCCCACCGCGGCCCAGATCCCGATCAGGGCGGTGAGCAGCGCGGCGGCCGCCATGGCGATGACCCAGCCGCGCACGGTGCGGAACTTGGTCCATTCGGCGTGCAGCAGCCGGGCGAAACCGTCGCGGTCAGCCATGGTGCCCGCCCGCGGGCGAGGTGGCACGGAACTCGGCCGCGTCCCGGGTGAGCGTGAAGTACGCCTCTTCCAGGGTCACGCGGCGGGCGCTTACCTCGGTGAACGGGATCGCCGTGCGGGTGAGCAGTCCGGCGGCCCGTTCGGCTGACATGTGACCGATGGTGAGCACGCCGGGTCCGTCGGCCGCGACCTCAGCCCCCGCCTGCGTCAGGACCCTGGTCGCCTCGGCCGGCGCGGTCGTGCGCAGCGTGACCCGGTCACCGGACGCGGCCGCCAGCAGGTCGTGGGTGCTGGCGTCGGCGATCACCCGGCCGCGGCCGACGATCACCAGGTGGCCGGCGCCACCCTCTGTGAACAGAGCCTGCAGTTCGCTCATCAGGTGGCTGGACACCAGCACGGCCCGGCCTTCGGCCGCCAGCGACCGCAGCAGCCCGCGCATCCAGGCGATGCCCTCGGGGTCCATGCCGTTGAACGGCTCGTCGAGCATCAGCGCCGGCGGGTCGCCGAGCAGTGCGGCGGCGATCCCCAGCCGCTGCCGCATGCCCAGCGAGTACCCGCCCGCGCGGCGCCGGGCGGCCTTGTCCAAGCCCACCAGAAGCAGGACCTCGTCGGCTCGCGCGGCGCTCAGGCCCTGGGAGTGAGCCAGCCACAGCAGGTGGTTACGGCCGGTGCGGCCCGGCTGCAGCGCGCTCGCGTCCAGCAGCGACCCGACGCGGGTCAGCGGACGAGCCAGCGAGCGATAGGGCCGGCCGCCGACCAGCGCGGTGCCCGCGTCGGCCGCGTCCAGGCCGAGGATGACCCGCATGGTGGTGGACTTCCCGGCCCCGTTCGGCCCGACGAACCCGGTGACCTGGCCGGGCGCGACGGCAAACGACATGCCGTCCAGCGCCACCGTCGGCCCGAACCGCTTCCGCAGCCCGGCCACCTCGATCGTTGCCTCCATGGTCATGGCCTTTCGCAAGTAGGCGACCTTCCACCCAGGTTTGTACGCCGCGGCCGGTGACAGCCCGGTGTCAGCCGCCGACACCCGGCTGTCACCGGCCAGCTGGCATCGTTGGATACATGCGAGTGCTGGTGGTGGAGGATCACGAGATCCTGGCCCGGGCGATCGGTACCGGCCTGCGTCGGGAGGGTATGGCGGTCGATGTCGTCCTGGACGGCGACGACGCGCTCGGCCATCTGGCCGTCACCCGCTATGACGTGGTGGTGCTCGACCGGGACGTGCCGGGCACGCACGGCGACGAGATCTGCCGGCGGCTCGCCTCCGAGCGCGCCGGGACCAGGATCTTGATGCTGACCGCGGCCAGCACCGTCGCCGCCCGGGTGCAGGGCCTCGGCCTGGGCGCCGACGACTACCTGCCCAAGCCGTTCGACTTCGCCGAACTCACCGCGCGCATCCGCGCCCTGGCCCGGCGCAGCGCGCCGCCGCTGCCGCCCGTGCTGGAATGCGGCGACATCAGCCTGGACCCCAGCCGCCGGGTCGCGTTCCGGGCCGGACGGCGGCTGGACCTCAGCCCGAAGGAGTTCGCCGTCCTGGAGTGCCTGCTGGCGTCCGCGGGCCGGGTGATCTCCGCCGAGGAACTGCTCGAGCAGGCCTGGGACGAGGCCGCCGACCCGTTCACCACCACGGTCAAGACCACGATGCGGCGGTTGCGGGCCAAGCTCGGCGAGCCGCCCGTCATCCGCACCGTCCGCGAGGGCGGCTACCAGATCGGAGAAGCGTGATGGCGAAGGTCCGGCTTCCCGGGCTCCGCTGGCTCCGCCGGCTTCCCCGGCTCCGCCGGCGGACGCTGCGCGTGCAGCTCACCCTGCTCTACGCCGGGTTCTTCTTCGCCTGCGGCGTCGCCGTGCTCCTGGTCCCGGTCCTGACGATCAAGCAGTCGATCCCGCAGGGCGCCAGCCCGGCCACGATCGCCCAGATCCAGGCCGATTCCCGCGGGCAGGTCATCCGCGCCGCGGCCACCGTCGTCGGCCTGGTCGGCCTGTCCCTCGCGGTCGGCTGGCTGATCGCCGACCGGTTCCTGCGGCCGCTGCGCACGATCACGGCCACCGCCCAGGACATCTCCGCCAGCAGCCTGGACCGGCGCGTGGCCCTCGGCCACCGCGACGACGAGTTCTCCGATCTCGGGAAGACGCTCGACGGGCTGTTCGGCAGGCTGGAGGCGTCGTTCGAGTCGCAGCGGCGGTTCGTGGCCAACGCCTCGCACGAGCTGCGCACCCCGCTCGCCGCCGAGCGGACGCTCATCCAGGTGACCCTGGCCGACCCGGACGCCGACGCGCGGACGCTCCGCGCGGCCTGCGAGGAACTGCTGGTCCTCGGCGAACAGCAGGAACGCCTGATCGAGGCGCTGCTCACGCTGGCCTGCGGCGAGCGCGGGGTCGACCGCTGGGACCGTTTCGACCTGGCCGAACTCGCCGGGAAGGTGATCGCGGACCGCGCCGGGGAAGCCGAGCGCCGCGGTGTCCGCGTCCAGACCGCGCTCGGCGCGGCGCCGGCTACCGGTGACCCGAGCCTGGCCGAAAGCATGGTGGCGAACCTGGTGGACAACGCCCTGCGCCACAACGTGACCGGCGGCCGGGCCGAGATCGCCACCAGGACCAGCGCCGGGCGCGGGGTCATCTCGGCGGGCAACACCGGGCCCGTGGTCGCGCCGGACGAGGTGGACCGGCTGTTCCAGCCGTTCCAGCGGCTCGGCGGCGAGCGGATGGGCGAGGGGCACGGGCTCGGCCTCGCCATCGTCCGCGCCATCGCCGGCGCGCACGGCGCCACGCTGACCGCGAAGGCCCGCCCCGAGGGCGGCCTCGACATCGAGGTGAGCTTCCCCGAGCGCGGCGGCGCCTGAGGCCCCGGCCGGAGCAGACTGGGGGCATGGACCGTGAACGCGCCGAGGCCCACCTGCGGCTGCTGGCCGAGGCCGAGCTGCGCCCCGGGAACACGCGCCCCGCGGACATCAGCCGGGTGGCGAGAGTCGCGCAGGTACTGACCGCCGTGGGCGCGCTCGACGCCACGGTCGCCGCGCGGATCATGGCCGACTTCGTGCTCGCCACGGGTGTCCGGCAGGCTGATCCGGCCAGCCGCCTCGCGCGGGTCCAGGCTCAGGCGCCGCCGCTCCCCCGTCCGGCCCGCAGCGCGCCCGTGGCCACCGGCCGCGTCGTCCCCGTCGGACAGCTGATCCCGGTCCGCGACGGGGAGGCCTGCGGTGAGGTCTACCTGCTGTCCTACGCGCAGCAGGCCTCCCGCGGGCTGCTGACCATGATCGCGCGGGCGCACGGCCGGACCGGGTCCGGGGCGGCCGAGATCTCCTTCTCCCCGTTCGCCGCGACGGATGACCAGGGCGCAAGCTACGGCATGGGCCTGCACGGCAGCGGTCCCGGCGGACCGGGCGGGTGGATCCTGCGGCTGCATCCGGACCCGCCGCGCGACCTGCGGTGGCTGGACCTGACCACCACCCCCGGCGAGCGCGCCGTGCGCATCGACATGGCCGCCGCGGGCCGGCCGGGCCGCGGGGTCACGGTCCGCGGGGCATTTATTCGGTTGACCCGGCCGGGAGGCCGTCCGCTACGTTCCGGCTATGGCCGAGGTTCAGGGCGTGTGCGACAAGCGGCGGCTGGGGCGGCTCGCTGGTCATGGTCGACCTGGACGCCCGCCTGACCGTCTCGTACGTGATGAACCAGATGCTCGACCAGGGCACGCTCGGCGACGATCGGGCC
>WNFJ01739664.1_pt1 | contig 16455 bp, 13 predicted proteins | sample 5400461 | NCBI WGS metagenome assembly WNFJ01 (sample SAMN13153349, study PRJNA577476) | soil metagenome | isolation source: 115 cm saprolite on Douglas fir-dominated hillslope | place: USA:California | collected 2013-09-17 | reverse complement strand
ATCCGGGAAGATGATCCGCTCAGCCGAAGAATGACTGATATCGCGCTCGTGCCACAAGGGAGTGTTCTCGAGCGCGGTCACCAGGTGCCCGCGCACCACGCGCGCCAACCCGCACACCCGCTCGGTGAGCACCGGGTTGCGCTTATGCGGCATCGCCGAGCTGCCCTTCTGCTCTTTGCCGAAAGGCTCGAACGCCTCACCGACCTCCGTCCGCTGCAGGTGACGGATCTCGGTGGCGATCCGCTCCAGCGTCCCGGCCACCAGCGCCAGAGCCGACATGAAGCTCGAGTGCCGGTCGCGCGCCACGACCTGGGTGGAGACCGCATCGGGACGGAGGCCAAGCTCCGCGCATACGTATTCCTCGACTTTCGGGTCGATGGTGGCGTGCGTGCCGACCGCGCCGCTAACGCGCCCGACTGCAACCTCGTCGGCTGCGCGGGTCAGCCGGTCCTGGGCGCGGTCCAGCTCCGCGACCCAGCCGGCCACCTTGAATCCGAACGTGATGGGCTCGGCCACCACGCCGTGGGTGCGGCCGGCCATCAGCGTGCGGCGGTGGCGGATCGCGAGGTCGGCCGCGGCGCCATCGCCGTGTCGTTCAGGTCCTGGCTGGTCATGCCGATGTGGACGTAGCGAGCTTCGGGCTGGCCGATGGACTCGTTGAGGACCGTGAGAAACGCGATCACGTCGTGGCCAACACGACCCTCCACCTCGGCGATCTTCTCGGCGTCGAAAGTGCCTTTGCGGATTTTCGGAAGGGCCGACGCGGGAATGCGGCCCAGGGTCGCCCAGGCCTCGCACGCGAGAATCTCGATGCGGAGCCACAGCTCGAGTCGGTGCTGGTCGGACCAGACCGCCCGAATCGCAGGCGGAGAGTATCGCTCGATCAAGAAAATCGCCGGCTCCCAATGATCACCGGGGGGACCGGACGATTATACGGGCGGAGGCGCAGAGCAGATCTTGTGGGCCCGAATGTCTTGGGCCCAAGATGCTGTGGGAATGGAACGGCGCCGGGCCGGGTCGGGCCCTCGGCTCGATAATCAAGCCCTTTATGGCCAAAGCTCGTAACCACCACACAAAGGCACCCGTTTGAACGGGCGCAGGCTGAACGGCCAGTGAGCGACACGTCCCGCGACGACGAGCGAGAGCTCGTCGAGCACGCCAGGCGGGATCCTCGCCAGTTCGGGGCGCTCTATGACCGGCATTTTCAGCAGATTTACCGGTTCGTGTATTCAAGAGTGAGAGAACAAACAGCGGCAGAAGACGTCACTTCCGAGATCTTCATGAAGGCTCTGAAGGCCATGCCCCGATACCAGGACACGGGGCGGCCCTTTGCTGCCTGGCTGTACCAGATCGCCGTCAACGCCATCGCGGACCGCTACAGGACCATGCGCCCCTCGCAGCCGCTCGACGATTTCCACGACCTTTCTGTGGCAGGCCCGGCACTCGAAGACCTCGCGGCTCATCGGGACGAGCTCCGCCGCATCTGGGGATTGGTCGAGTCGCTGCCTCACCAGCAGCGCACGGCACTGGTGCTCAAGTTCCAGGAGGACATGAAGATCGAGGACATCGCGGTCGCGATGGGCAAGTCGCCCGGCGCGGTGAAGCTCCTCATCCACCGCGGAGTCAGCCGGCTGCGCGATGAAGCTGACTCTTTGAGGCCGGTCGAATGAACGCGCGCCACGATCCGGAGCTGGACGACGTCCTGCAGGACGAGGAGCTGAGCCGCCTGGCGGGCCTGCTCACCTCGACGCGGCGCGAGGAGCCGCCCCTGGACGACGCCTTCCGGTCCGGCTTGCGGCGCCAGCTCATGCAGCAGGCATGGGAGATGGGTGAGGGCCGGCAGTCGTTGTGGCGGCGAATTTTCGCGCCGCCTGGGCTGGCATGGGTCGGCGCGACCGCCGGCGTGATCCTGATCGCGACCATCGTCATCCTGAACTGGACGCAGCAAACCGGCGGGTTCCAACAGGTGTTCGTCCAGAGCCCGATGGACGGCAGCCGCTCGGTCGCTCTCCAGCAGCCGATCCTGGTCTCCTTCAACCAGCCGATGGATCACCCGTCCACGGAGGCTGCGGTCCAGATCATGCCCGCCACGAACGTCACGTACTCGTGGTCGTCGAACACTCTTGCCGTGCAGCCCACCAGCGGCATCCTGGCGCCGAACACTCAGTACCAGGTCACGATCGGCTCCGGCGCCAAGACTGCCGCCGGGCAGCCCTTGACCTCGGCGCAGACGATCACGTTCGTCACGCAGCCGCCCGCCCCCGCGACGCCTTCGCCTACCCCGCGCGCCCCGGCCACCCCCTCGTCATTGCTCACCGGCGAGCACCCGCTGGCGCAACTGGGGGGAAGCCTCGCCACCTCTACGGTTCAATGGTCCGCCGATTCGTCGACTGTCTATTACATCAACTCGAGGGGTGCGCTCGACGCGGTGCCGGTGAAAGGCGGCGACGTCAGCGTCGTCGCCCCTGACGGCGTCTCGTCTCCGGCGATCGCCCCGGCCGGCGACCGGCTGGCCTACATCCGCGGGGGCAAGATCGAAGTCCTCACGTTCGCTGCCGGAACCACCACAGAGCTGGCTGCGACGCCGGCTCCGCTCCTTGTCGGCTGGGCCAAGGACAGAGTGGTGTGGGCGGCTGCCGGCGGCGTTTACACGCAGGCCGCCGACGGCCCGGTCCGGATCGTGGCTCTCCCGAGCACAGGTGTCCTTATCACCCTCTCGCTCGCGCCTGACGGCACCCATGCCATCTACCGCCAGGACCAGAACCTCTTCCTGCTCGACCTGGCATCGGCCAAGAGCACCCAGCTCGGAGTAGCGAACGCGTCCTTCTTCGGATGGTCGCCTGGCGGATCCCAGGTCATGTACTCGGGCACGGGCGGCAACATCGCGATCTCAGATGTGCAGGGCAACAGCGTCGGCACGGTGCCGGCCGGGGACGCGAGCTGGTCGAGCCAGGACGCGATCCTGCTGGGAAGCGAAACCGACCTCTACCAGGCTCACTCCGACGGCTCGAACATGACGAAGCTGGCCAGCGGAACGTACCGGCTCCCGACGTGGGCGCCGAACGCCACCGCGTTTACGTTCTTCCGCGGCGGAACGCTCTGGACTGCAACGGCTCCTGCGCTGCCGCCGCTGCCGAGCGTGCTGGACCAGGCGTCTGTCGTTGTCAACGCGTTCATGCAGGCGCGCCAGAAGGGCCAGGCCGACCAGGCCGGCGCACTGCTCGACACCGGCGGCAAGCAGGCATATGCGAGCGGCGGCCTCAACCTGATCATCAACGGTGACCCGTTCTTCTCGCGGTTTTACGTCCTCACCCAGGCCATCACCGGCACGCAGCCCGATACCGCGACGTTCGTCCTCCGCCTTGTGCTCACGCACGGCAAGCTCGACGTCGCCGATTACGAGGAGACGCTCACGGTCGTCCGCGACGCGACGACCAGGCAGCTCCTGATCGACCAGGCGATAGCCGGAGCGCACCGCGACCTGGGCAAGGGCGCCGAGGTGGTCGGGGTGGTCGTGGCCACGGACGGCATCCAGGTCACGTTCGACAGCGACCTCGACCCAGGCACGGTGACGGACGCCGTGCGCCTGCTCGACTCCAAGGGCCGGCAGCTCGATGCAACGGCGACGTACTCGAATCGGACGGTGACGATCAGCGGCCTCGACTTGAAGCCTGGGGCTCAGTACAAGCTGGTAGTCCTCACCACGCTGCGCGACTTCCTCGGCCACAACGTGGCGGCCGAGTATGACCTTCAGCTCGTGGCACCGGTCGGCAAGAGCAAGGCGGACCAGAAGAACGGCGGCGTGACGGCCTCGCCGGCCCCGGCGTCGCCAAGCCCAATCCCGAGCCCGACAGCGACCCCGAGCTAGAGGCGCGACCGCAAAGCTAAATCAGGTTCAGGGCTCGGGCGCTCCGGCTCAGCGCGGTGACTGAGCCTGAATGCGCGATCTCGCCGCTCAGCGCGGCTTCGAACGCTTCCTTGAACGGCAGCCGGAGCACTTCCATGTCCTGTTCGTAGGTCTCGGGGTTGCGCTCCGCCTCGGTGATCGACTCGGCGAGAAACATGTGTGCACGGCCCGTGAGAAATGCCGCGCCATGCACAGTGCCTAGCGACGTGTAGCGAGACGCGACCAGGCCAGTCTCCTCCGCCAGTTCGCGTCGCGCGCACTCGAGCGGATCCTCACCCTGGTTGAACGTCCCTGCCGGCACCTCCCAGGAGGACTCGTCCCAGGCATGCCGCCACTGGCGGACCAGCACGGTGTCGCCGTTGTCGAAATACGGCACGACGAAAGCCGAGTCGGGGTTGGCGAGCACGGTATAGATCGCTTCGGCGCCGTCGGGAAACCGGATCACGTCCTCCCGCAGGGTAAAGGGACCCGAGAGGCCTGCGACCGTGCTCGAGACGACCTTGAACGGCCGTCCGTTCTTCGGGTGGCCGAGCTTGGCTATCTGCTCACCACCGCGGCAACCGCGGCCGCCGCCGCCGCAACATGCCGCGGATCCGGCCCGTAATCGAAGGGCGACACGTCGCCGGCCAGCTTGCGGGCCTGCTCGACCAGGTCTGGATGGTCTTCGATGAACCGTGTGCTCAAGTTGCCCGAGCGAAAGTCAGGGTTCTCGAGAATCGCGCGGTGGTAGCTGATCGTCGTAGCCGGGCCCACCACGACGAACTCGCGGAGGGCGCGACCAGCCCGCGCGATCGCCTCCGCGCGGTCGGCGCCGTGCACGATGAGCTTGGCGACGAGCGAGTCGTAGTTGGGCGGCACGTCCGAACCCGGGCCGAACCCTGAATCGACGCGCACACCCGGACCGGCCGGAGCGACCCAGCGGCCGATCCGTTTGGGATTCGGGAGGAACTTGCGCAGTGGGTCTTCGGCGTTGATGCGCATCTCGATCGCGTGGCCCCTCCAGGTCACGTCGGCCTGCGCGAAACTCAGCTCCAGGCCGGCGGCGACGCGGATCTGCTCCTTGACGAGGTCGATGCCTGTCACCGCCTCTGTGATCGGATGCTCCACCTGGAGACGGGCATTGACCTCGAGGAAATAGAAATCCCCGTCGTTGAAGATGAACTCGACCGTCCCTGCATTGACATATCCCGCGGCACGAGCGGCGCGGATCGCGGCCTCGCCCATTTCGGCTCGCAGCTCTGCATTCACCGCAGGCGACGGCGTCTCTTCCATGATCTTTTGATGGCGTCGCTGGATCGAGCACTCGCGCTCGCCCAGGTGGACCGCGTTGCCGTGGCTGTCGCAGATGACCTGGATCTCGATATGGCGCGGCTTGCGGATGTACCGCTCCATGTAGACGGTCGGGTCGCCGAATGCAGACCGCGCCGCCTGGGCGCTGCTTTCGATCGTCGAAACGAGGTCCTTCTCCGACTCGACCACCTTCATGCCGATGCCGCCACCGCCGCCCGACGGCTTGACCATCACCGGGAAGCCGATCGCCTGCGCGGCGGCCAGTGCCGTCGACGCTTCTACCGGGCCGCTGCCCGGGGTCACGGGCACCCCGTGAGCCACGGCGAGCTTGCGCGCGGCCACCTTTGAGCTGAGCGATCGCATCGCGGAGGCGGGCGGGCCGATGAAACGAATGCCCGCAGCCTCGCACGCATCTGGGAACGCAGGCTTTTCGGAGAGAAACCCGTAGCCCGGATGAATCGCATCCGCGCCGCAGTCGTGCGCGACCTTGACGATCCGCTCGAGCTGGAGGTAGGAGTCGGTGGCCGCCGCGCCGCCGATGTGGTGTGCCTCGTCTGCGTAGCGCACGTGGATCGCGTTGCGGTCCGCGTCGGAATAGACCGCCGCGGTCGAGATGCCAAGCTCGCGACATGCGCGCATGACGCGGATCGCGATCTCGCCGCGATTTGCGACGAGGATTTTATTGAAAAGTTTGCTTTTCATCCTTCAGCAGACGAGCTTGCTCTTCAACTCGTCAGCCCACGGCTAGAAGGGGTTGGTTGGGGCTGACGACTTCGCCTTCCTTGACATAGACCTGGCTGACGCGACCGGCAGTAGTCGTCACGATGTCGTTCTGCATCTTCATCGCCTCGAGCACTGCGACCACGTCACCAAGCTTCACCTCGTCGCCCGCTTTCACGGGGATCTTCACGATCAATCCCTGCATCGGAGCGATCACCGTTCCTTCGCCTGTCCTGGGCGGTGGCGGCGCCGGCGCCCCCGCGCTCGAGGCGGGCGTGACGGTCATGCCCGCGCCGGTGACGCGCACCTTGAAGACCTCGCCCTCCACCTCCACGTCGAACTCGGCGGTCGAGACGGCCGGCGCGGCCGGAGGATCCGCGGCGTCGGATGAAACCGGGGCGGGATCGGCTGCCGCGGCCTTACGCGTGGCCTCCGCCGGTGGTTTCGGCGCGGCTTGCGGTGGCGGCCCGCTCAGGTATTCCGGTGCGAGGCTCGGGAACATGAGGTGGATGAGGACGTTGTCGTCGCTCGGCTCGAAACCCATCTTCTTGACCTGCCGGCGGCCGTTCTCAACCTGCGGCTCCAGCAGGTCCGCGGGCCGGATCGTGATAGGTTCCTCGCGGCCGAGCACCAGCCTCCGCAGCTCGTGGTCGGCGGGAACGGGCGGCCGGCCGTACAAACCCTGGAGGTAATCCTTCAGCTCCTGCGTCACGGTGGCGTAGCGCTCGCCACCGATCACGTTGTACACCGCCTGGGTTGCGATCACCTGGCGAACCGGCGCCACCAGCGGCGGGTACCCGAGCTCGCGGCGCACGCGGTTCGCCTCCTCCATGACCTCTGAAAGGCGGCCCCCCGCTTTGTGGGCGGCGAGCTGGTGATAGATGTCCTCAAGCATCTGGCCTGGCATCTGGTAGCGGAGAATGCTGGCGTCCACCCGGTCGGCGAAAGGGCTGAGGTGCTCGAGGTGCCGGCGCTTCAGCTCCTCGACGTCGTGCTGGACGTCCCACATCGTGTCGAGGTCGAGGCCCGTGTCGTACTCGCCTCCGTGGAGGGCGGCCACCACACTCTCGGCTGCCGGCTGAGAGGCGCCCCACGCCAGGGGCGAGATCGCCACGTCCAGGATCTCGGCGCCGGCTTCGACGGCGGCCATGTAGGCCATCGGCGCCATCCCGCTCGAGCAGTGCGAGTGCACATCGATCGGTAGCTGAACCACGCTCTTGAGGGCGGTCACCAGCTCCCAGGTCGCCTGCGGGCTCAGCAGCCCAGAGGTGTCCTTGATGACGATGTCCTCGCAGCCCATGTCGGCAAGTCCCTTTGCAAGCGAGCCCCAGAGCTCGATGTTGTGGGCTGGTGAGATCGCATAGCTGAGCGCGCCCTGCACCTTCTTCTTGGCCTTGAGGGCCGCGCCGATGGCCGCTTCCATGTTGCGCAGGTCATTCAGGGGATCGAAAACGCGAAACACGTCGACACCGCACTTGACCGCGTGCTTGACGAAGAGCTGCACGACGTCGTCGGCGAAGTTGCGCTTCGAGACGAGGTTCTGTCCGCGGATCAAAGCCTGGATCGGCGTGTTCGGGGTGGCCTTGCGCAGCTTGCGCAGGAACTCCCACGGGTCCTCGCGGGCTCGCAGCTGCGTCTCGAAGGTTGCGCCGCCAAAGGCCTCCATCGCGGCAAACCCGATCTTGTCCATCTTCGCGGCGATGGGGATGATCTCGTCGCTGCGCAGGTTGCCGCCGAGAAGCGATTGCTGCGCGTCGCGGAACGTGGTGTCGACGAGGCGAACGCGCGCCCTCTTCTTCGCCATCTACCCGGCTAGCGCCGCGCGCTTTTCGGCGTGGCGCCGCTCGATCGCGTCGTCGCTGAGGCCTAGGATCCGGGCCGCCAGCCACGCCGCGTTCTTAGCGCCCGCCTCGCCGATGGCGACGGTCGCGACTGGGATGCCCGCCGGCATTTGCACGATGGAGTACAGCGAATCGACTCCGCCAAGGTGCTGGGTGGGCACAGGTACGCCGATCACCGGCAGGTCGGTCCAGGCCGCCACGACGCCGGGCAGGTGGGCCGCGCCGCCCGCTGCGGCGATCACGACTTTAAGGCCGCGCTCACGCGCCGAGGAAGCCCACTCCATCACGCCTCGCGGATTGCGATGCGCGGAACAGACCTTTACCTCGTGCTCGATCCCAAGCTCGTCGAGGACCTTCACGCACGCTTCCATCAGCGGCAGGTCTGACTTGGAGCCGAGAATGACACCAACGACTGGGCTCAACTAAACGGCCTCCCCTGCTATGTCGCTCCTGAAGAAAGCCCCCTCGAATCGTACCCGGCGGGCACCGGCCAGCGCCTTCTCGCGGGCCAGGGCCACCGTTTCCCCCAGCGCGACCGACGTCACCACGCGGCCCCCGCTGGTCACCAGTCCTCGACCCGGCTCAAAGCGCGTGCCCGCATGGAAGATGAGCACGCCACGCGGCATCTCGGCCAGGCCGCGAATCGGGAGCCCCGTCTTCATGGCCGCGTCGTCGGGGTAGTGGCCGGACGCGACGACGACTCCGACGCAGGGCAGTGGGCTCCAACGGAGGTCGGGGAAGTCCGCCAGCGTCCCCTTTGCGGCAGCGAGCGCCATGGCGACAAAGTCAGTCTGCAGCCGAGGTAGCACCACCTGCGCTTCGGGGTCGCCGAAGCGAGCGTTGAACTCGATCGTCCGGATGCCGTCGCCGGTCAGCATCAGGCCGGCGTACAGCACGCCTCGAAACTCGTCGCCCCCGCTCGCCAGCTCCATTACCGCCGGGCGCAGGACTCGATCCAGCACCTCCTGGACCACGGCGTCGTCAACCGATTTCGGCGGCGAGTAGGCGCCCATTCCGCCGGTGTTCGGACCGGCATCGCCGTCGTGGGCGCGCTTGTAGTCGCGAGCCGGTGCGAGCACGACCACCTCTTTGCCGTCGGTGACCCCAAAGATCGACAGCTCCGGTCCTTCAAGCAGCTCCTCGACGACGATGGTGGAACCACTGCGGCCGAACCGGCTCTCGACGAGGATGGCATCCACCGCGGCGTCCGATTCCTTGACGCTCCTGCACACGATCACACCCTTGCCGAGCGCCAGGCCGTCAGCCTTGACCGCGACCCGGCCCTCGCGCTCGCGCGCCCACGTCTTGGCGGGCGCGGGTTGGGTGAAAACCTCGAATTCCGCGGTCGGGATGTTGGCGCGCTTCATCAGAGTCTTTGCGAATGACTTGCTCGACTCGACGCGCCCCGCGCCGCGGTTCGGACCAAAGACGTTGAAGCCCGCACTGCGCAGGGCATCGCCCACGCCGGCGTCCACCGCGGACTCAGGCCCGAGAATCACCAGCCCGAGGCGCTCGTGCTTCGCGAAGTCCACGATGCGCACAACGTCGGCGGCGCCGATCGCAACGTTGCGCGCCATGCCACCGGTGCCGCCGTTGCCGGGCGCGCAGTAGACGCGCTCCACGAGCTCCGACTGCACGCACTTCCAGACGAGCGCATGCTCACGAGCTCCCGAGCCGACGACAAGCACCTTCACCGGCGGGCTACTGGTTTATTCCCACTCGATGGTGCCAGGAGGTTTTGATGTGATGTCAAACACGACCCGGTTGACTCCCTTGACCTCGTTGACGATCCGGTTGCTGATGCGCGCCAGCACCTCATAGGGAACGCGGGCCCAGTCCGCCGTCATCGCGTCCTCGCTGGTCACCACACGCACCGCGACCACGTTGGCGTAGGTGCGGTAGTCGCCCATCACGCCGACCGTCTCGAGCGGAGTCAGCACCGCGAACGACTGCCACACCTGGCGGTACAGGCCGTTGCGTTTGATCTCGTCCACCACCACCCAGTCGGCGTTGCGGAGGATCTCGAGCCGCTCGGCTGTCACCTCGCCGAGACAGCGGATCGAGAGACCGGGACCGGGGAAGGGTTGGCGGTAGACCATCTCCTCGGGCATTCCGAGCTCCAGCCCGACCGCCCGCACCTCGTCTTTGAACAGGTAGCGCAACGGTTCGATCAGCTGAAAGCGGAGGCCGGGGGGTAGACCACCCACGTTGTGGTGCGTCTTGATCTTGACCGCCGTGGATGACACGTCGGGAGCGGTCGACTCGATGACGTCCGGGTAAAGCGTGCCCTGCGCCAGGAAGTCGATGTGACCGAGGCTCGTCGCCTCAGCCTCGAAGACGGAGATGAACTCGCGACCGACGATCCTCCGTTTCTGCTCAGGATCGATTACGCCACTCAGCGCACCCAGGAACCGATCGGTCGCGTCGGCGTACCGGATGTTCATGTCCAGGTTGCCGTGCATGACCGCGAGGACGCGTTCCGGCTCCTCCTTGCGGAGCAAGCCGTTGTTGACAAAGACGCACGTGAGCTGGTCCCCGACCGCGCGGTGCACCAGCACCGCCGCAACGGCCGAGTCGACTCCTCCTGACAGCGCGCAGATCACCCGCCCATCGCCCACCTGCGCTCGGATGCTCTCGACCGCCTCGGCAACAAATGAGCCGGCGGTCCACGAAGGCTCGCACTGGCACACGCCGTAGAGGAAGTTGCGCAACACCTCTCGACCGCTCGGTGTGTGGACGACTTCGGGGTGGAACTGGATGCCGAAGATGCCGAGGCCGTTTGTGAACGCGGCCACCGGCGAGTTGCCGCTGGAGGCAAGCGAGTGAAATCCCGGCGGCAGCTGGCTCACGTGGTCCCCGTGGCTCATCCACACTGGAAGCTCCGCGTTCAAGCCCGCAAACAGGGCGTTGGGCTCCCGGACCGCCAGGAGCGCGGGCCCGTACTCGCGGGCGTGCCCTGGGTCGACCTTGCCGCCGAGGTGGTGCGCGATCAGCTGCATGCCGTAGCAGATGCCCAGCACGGGAATCCCCGCCGACAGCGCCTCAGGGTCGACCTGTGGGGCGCCGGGCTCGTAGACGCTCGCGGGCCCTCCGCCGAGGATCAGCCCTGCAGGTGCGCGCTTTTTCAGCTCGGACCATGGAGTGGTGCCTGGCACCAGCTCGCAGTACACGTTGGCTTCTCGCACCCGCCGCGCGATCAGCTGGCTGAACTGCGATCCGAAGTCGAGGACGAGGATCGTCTGTCCCGTCTTGTTCGAGGGGGGGACACCCCCCCTGTCGGCGTCCGGGCGAAGCCCGGCCGGCGACGCCCCCCGGTTCCCGCCCTTGACTGCTTCGCGGTCCTGGGCGGCCGCGGCGGTCATGCTCAGTTCAGCTCTTCCCCATGCCCACGTGCTGGGCCTGCTGGAAGACCTTTCCCTCCGAGGTGATCGACGGAGCGACCACCATCTCCACGTGCTGGAACTCGGTGATGTCGTGCGCGCCGCATACGCCCAGCGCCGAACGCAGCGCCCCGGCGAAGTTCTGGCTTCCGTCGTCCACCCGCGCGGGGCCGAGCAGGATCTCGTGCAGGGTCGCCTTCGTGCCCACGTGGATTCGGGTGCCGCGCGGGAGGTTGGGGTCGGGAGTGGCCATGCCCCAGTTGAAGCCCTTCGAGGCCGACTCCTCGGCGCCCGCGAGCGGGGTGCCGATCATCACCGCGTCCGCGCCCGACGCGAATGCCTTGCACACGTCGGCTCCGATGCGCATTCCGCCGTCGGTGATCACCGCGACGCGCATCCCGCCTCGGCGCATGTGCTCGTCGCGGGCGGCGGCGACGTCCGCAGTCGCGGTCACTTGCGGCACGCCCACCCCCAGCACGCCGCGCGTTGTGCATGCGGCGCCGGGGCCCACGCCGACCAGGATGCCTGCGATGCCGGTATCCATCAGCTCCAGCGCGGTTTCGTAGTGGACGCAGTTGCCGACGACCACCGGTATTTCACACGCCCGCACGAGGTGCTCGAACGAAAGTTGGTGATACGACTGAGACGAATGGCGAGCGGTCAGCACCGTTCCCTGCACGACGAGGACGTCGGCGCCCGCCTTCTGCACCACCTCGGTGCGCTCCTCGGCGCGCGCGGGAATGGTGGAAACCGCACACGGCACACCGGCGGCCTTGATCGCGTTGATGCGCTCGGCGATGAGGTTCGGCTTGACCGGTTCCCGATAGACCTCTTTGAGCAGGGCGTTGATCTGCGACTTGTCCGCCTCAGCGATGCGCTTGATGATCGGCGCCGAATCCTGGTAGCGCGTATGCACCCCGTCCAGGTTGAGGACGGCGACCCCGCCCAGCTTTCCCATCGCGATCGCGAACTCGACGTCGACCACTCCATCCATGGCCGAGCCCCAGATGGGAAGTGGGAGCTTGAAGCGGTCGCCCATCGAAAACGAGATGTCGACCTCGTCGGGATTGAGCGTGACGCCGCCCGGGACGAGCGCTACTTCGTCGAAGCCATATGCGCGGCGCGCGCGCCGGCCGATCCCGATCTCGAGGCCAGACTGCTCCCCGGGAGTCGTTCCGCGGGTTTCGAGCCGGCTCTGATGCAGGGTGTGTTTACTCCAATGGTGGCGGGGTTCGCTGAATTATACGGAATGTCGGTGACGTCCACGTGGGCCGCATAAACTTTTAGTCGTGTATCGGACGCTCGAGTACCTTCGCGGCATCTCCGGCGACGACGTCGCGAGGCTTCGGGCCCGCGGCATTCGGCACACCAACCAGCTCCTGCATCGCACATCGCTTGCCATCGACCGCGACCGCCTCTCCAAGAGGACGGGCATCAGCACCGACCGCCTCTACGAGTTCGTGAACCAGTGCACGTTACTCGAGGTGTCCGGGATGGATCACTTCCTGCCGATCATCCGCCGCCTCGGCATCGAGTCGATGCAGGACCTGCGCGCGCAGGACGCCCGCGCGCTGCACAACAAGGTGGTCGACGCGGTGGGACTGGCGGGCGCGCCGAGCTTCTCGGATGTTCAGTACTGGATCAGCCAGGCGACCGCATTGGACATCGTCGAAGCCCCGGAACCAAGACCGCAACGATCCGTGGTGAAGTAGCCGCCTCCGAACTCGACCATTCGGGCACAGATGGTCGAATTCCGGGCGGCCGTTACGGCCAATTGGGCACAAATGGTCGAATCTCGGGCGGCCGATACGGCCATTCGGGCACAAATGGTCGCCGCGTGATTCTGGACTAGAGGAAGACACCTCTGCGGCGCTTCAGGTTGTCGTAGACGCCCTGCTGGATGGTGTCGCGCACCTGGTCGGCCAGCGCCATCACAAGGTTGTTGTCGGCGGCGGCTTCAGGCGGATTCTCCTCGACGTGGATCGGGGCATGGAACTGGATTCGCCATTTGCTGGGCAGCGGGATCATGCCCAGCGGGCCCAACCACGGCCAGGTGGGCGTGATGGGGAAATACGGAAGGCCGAAGAACTTCGCCACCGGGCCAAGATCGGCGACCATCGGATAGATCTCCTCCGATCCGACCACTGAGACGGGGATGATCGGCGCGCCCGACCTGATCGCCGTCGCGACAAAGCCGCCTCGTCCGAATCGGCGCAGGCGATAGCGATCTTTGAAGCTCTTGCCGGTCCCTCTCACGCCTTCGGGAAAGACCAGGACCAGCTCGTCGCGCTCGAGCAAACGCCGCGTGTCGTCCGGGTGCCCGACCGTCTGCCCCGTCCGACGCAGGAACCAGCTCAACATCGGCATTCCCATGAACAGGCTGGCCACAAGGGCGCGCACATGTCGCGGCTGCGGATGCTCCGCGAACACCGCCGTCTTGATCATGGTGCCATCCCACGGAAGGACGCCGGCATGGTTCGCAACCAGCAAGGCGCGTCCGGTCGCTGGAACGTTCTCGATGCCCGTGGTCTCGACGCGCCAGTAATCGCGGTACAGGACCATGAAGACCGACAGAAACGACTCGGTCCACTGCGGATCGAAGCCGAAATCGTCGACCTCGTAGTTCGCCCCGCGGCGCGCGAGCTCCTGCTGCTTGTACACGAACTGGACGAACTCCATGACCCGGTTCATGTCGATGATTTCTCGTCCTGTCCCCTGGCGAAGCCTGGCTGAAAGTTTGCTGAGCCCCTGTACGGCCAGCAGTGGAGCCTGCCGCTGCAGTCGCTTGACCGACTTCGCGAGCCGCGGTCTCGGTTTGGCCTGAACGATTTCCGCCGGCTTGCTCTCCTTGCGCCGCTGCTTCGGGGTCTTCGCCTGGATCATGGATGCGCCTCGAGGACGGCGCCCGCGCGATGCCCATTCCCGGCGCTGCGCCGCCGGCGCTGAAGGTAGACCTGGAGCTCATATTCCTGCGGCGGCGACGGCGCCTCGATCACCTCGAGAGTCTTGCCGCGGGCCAGGGCGTCCATCACGGCGCGAGAGTTGAACGCCGGTTTCCAGCCGAACTCCGCCTCGAGCTTCGAGCAGTCTGCCACCGAGCCGAACGCGATCACGTCGGCCATGTGCGCCTGGAGCTCCACATGGGCGACAGCCCGCATCGCGAGGCGCCCCATCCAGCGGCCATAGGGAGGCAGGATCGGGGCCGGCGTTCCGCCCATGATCGCGATCGCCTGGCTCAGAAGCACGACACCCCGCGCCGCGACGTTGAAGACTCCTGGGTGCCGCCCGAGCACAGCGCGTTCGATCGCCTCCGCCGCGTCGTCTTCGTGCAGCAGTTGCAGGCGCGGGTCGAAGCCGGCAAACGTCGGCACGATCGGAAGGGAGAGGTACCGAGCCAGCGTCGTATCCTCGCTGACCCGAAACCCAAGACGCAGCACACTGACCTGGCAGGACTCGTTGCGCAAAGCAAACTCGCTGACAAGCTGCTCCATATCGAGCAGGTCACGCGTCACCGAGGACGCCGGCCGCTCCAGGTTGGTCATCTCCTCGGAAAAGAAGGATGGATCGGCCGGTCCGGCGCCGTAGATCGCCTGGCTGGATTTCACGATCAGCCTGCGGACGCGGCTCGAAGGCGCCGAACACCCGGCGAGGACGTTCATCGTTCCGATCACGTCGGTCTCGTGGATCGAGCGCTCGTCGCGGGGCGAATCGACCATCATCGCCAGGTGCACGACCGTGTCGACGTTCAGCTGCCGGATCAGCTTTCCGATCGCGACGTGGCGGGTGTCAGCATGGACGAAGTCCATCTCCTCGAGCGCACTGATCGGATCCCTCAGGTCGCACCCATACAGGTGGGGCACATGTGGAGCGAGCCGCCGGGCGACCTCGGCGCCGAGAGGGTTGGATACGCCCGTGACGAGAACGCGGTTAGGCCGGGGTAAAGTCATGCGCTCCCAATCTAAACCAGTGGAGCTTTAGCCCGGATTTACTCCGGGCGTCCCCAGGGCAACGCGAGCGCGACTCCAGACAACCTGAATGTCAAAGGGGGTTCCGCGGGGGGATCCTGATCCCCCCGCGCCTTTATGGATAGATCCCGCGAACCGTGGTCGCGTTGGCCACCCGCTGGACGGCCAGGGCGTAGGCCGCCAGACGCATGTCGATGCGCTTGTTGACCGAGGTGTGGAGGATCTCGTAGAAGGCGCGCGTGATCACGTGATGCAGCTTGGTGTTGATCTCCTCCTCCTCCCAGAAGAAGGCCTGCAGGTCCTGGACCCATTCGAAGTAGGAGACGATCACGCCGCCGGCGTTCGCGATGATGTCCGGGACCACGAAGATGTTTCGGTCGTGCAGGATCGGGTCGGCCTCCGGCGCGATCGCCGCATTGGCTCCTTCCGTGATCAGCCGGGCTCGAATGCGACCCGCGTTATTGCCGGTGATCTGGTCCTGCACCGCTGCGGGCACGAGCACCGTCACCGGCAGCTCGATGATCTCGTCGTTGGTCACGTTGTCGGCCTTCTTGAACCCGGTGACACCGCCGCGAACCGTCCGGTGCTCTTCCAGGGCCGCCAGGTCAAGGCCGTTTGGGTTGTACACACCGCCGCGAGAATCGCTCACCGCGACGACTTTCAACCCGGCCTCCGCGAGCAAGCGAGCGGTAGACCGGCCCACCTGGCCGTAGCCCTGCACCGCGACGGTCGGGGTTTCCTCGTCCACATGTAGGTACTTCAAGCCTTCGAGCGTCAGGTAGGTCGCGCCGCGGCCCGGCGCGTCGGTTCGGCCCTCGGAGCCGCCCACGTCCACCGGCTTGCCAGTGACCGAGGCCGTCACAGAGTGGCCGGAGTGCATCGAGATCGTGTCCATGATCCAGGCCATCACCTGGGGGTTGGTGCCCATGTCGGGCGCCGGGATGTCCTTCTCGGGTCCGATGAGAATGGCGATCTCCGTCGCGTAGCGGCGGGTCAGGTGCTCGAGCTCGTTCTGCGACAGCTTGCCCGGCTCACACGCCACGGCCCCCTTGGCTCCGCCGTAAGGGAGACCAACCGCCGCGCATTTCCAGGTCATGAGCATCGCGAGGGCCTTGACGAGGTCGAGGTTGATGTCCGGGTGATAGCGAATGCCGCCCTTTGCCGGCCCGCGGCTGATGTTGTGCTGCACACGCCAGCCGGTGAAGACCCTCACGGAGCCGTCGTCCATGCGGACCGGGAAGTGGACGGTGAGCTCGCGCTTGACGTCCCGCAAGCCGCGACGGGCATCATCGGAAAGCCCGATCACGTCGGCCGCGGCGTCGAAACGCCGCTGTGCGGTCTGGAACGCCGAG
>WNFJ01368313.1_pt1 | contig 16459 bp, 15 predicted proteins | sample 5400461 | NCBI WGS metagenome assembly WNFJ01 (sample SAMN13153349, study PRJNA577476) | soil metagenome | isolation source: 115 cm saprolite on Douglas fir-dominated hillslope | place: USA:California | collected 2013-09-17 | reverse complement strand
CACGCAGTGCTGTATCGGCCCGTTTCCAATCAGCCAACTCGACGCCGCGCGGTTGCGCCAAGGCCTGCACCAGCTCGAAGCCGCCGACCCGGTCCGCGCTGCCCGCGTTCGCTATCGCGCGGTTGACTCGGTTGCGCGCCTTTCCTCCAGTTTCCCCGGCAATCCGACCACGGGAATTCTTGCGGAAGATGAAGACGCCGAAGCCCGCTTTGCCGATTTTGCCAACGATGAGCCGTGTCCCGCTCTCGATCCAGCCACGGGCATGTGCGATCTCTATTCTGCGCGTCCCATGACCTGCCGGACATTTGGTCCGCCGGTGCGCTCCGGCGCCGAAGGGGCGCTCGGCGTCTGCGAGCTCTGCTACCACGGCGCCAGCGATGCCGAGATCGCCGCCTGTGAAATGAAGCCTGATCCGGAAAACCTGGAGCAATCCCTGATCGAAGAGACGGAAACAGCCAGCGGCGCCCGAGGAAACACGATTGTGGCTTTCTGTCTGCTGCCCGCAGGCGCGCTGCCGGGGACAAGCCCAAGGTGCGCGAGATCACCGCCACAAGTTATTTTTGCGTCTTCTGGGAAGACTTCTCCAGCGTCACCGTCAGATGATTGGTTACGGAGAACACACCCGGGACTCCGTTGGCCCGAATGTTGGCCAGGTTCTTGTCGCCCTGGCTGTCAACAACACCTTCAAGCGTCACATGGCCCCGGTCCACGATGATCCGGATGGGTTTGATCGGCGGCAGGGCATATCTCTGCAAGGGCGCGTAGCCGTAGATGGCGCGGAACATCCGCCGGCGTATGTCATCATCGTTGAAAGAAACCGGCAGTACTTCGATCTGATTGTTGACTCTCTCTACCCCTTCAATCTTTTTCACCACCCGCTCCGCGTCATCCTTGAGCGTAGGCCGGGTAACTTTGCCGAAGAGCGTGACGTTGTATCCCTCCACCTTGAAGCCGATGGCGTCAAACACATCGTAGTAGGGCAACATCAGGATGCGGTGCGTGACTTCCCGCTGGACGCGTTGCGTGAATTGGACCGGAGGATGAGAGCTTTTCTGTGCCCGTCCGGTTGGAGCCAACAACCCTAGGGCACAAACTAGAGCCGCGGAGACCATCTTCATTGCAACTTCCTCCTGTGAACGGCCAGTTCCCTGTTTCCAATGTTGACATTGTAAAGGGTTCCGGCCGGAGAGAAATGCGGCGCGCCTCACGCCCCTGCGGAAACCTCGACGTCGGAGATCGTTCCCACCGGAACATGGTAACGTTCCACGCGCGGCAGCTTGCCCAGAAGTCCCAGAGCGAAGAACACTGCGGCCACTATCAGAAAGGTCGCGAGGCGCAGGTGATCCAAGCTGGTGGCGGAGAGGTCGAAGAAACGGCCCAGCCGCCACATGCCCCAGCTGGCAAGCTGAGTGGGCACCACGGTCCATACAGCCACGTAAAACCAACCCTTTTCCGCGCCCTCGCCGCGCGTGGAGCGGCGGGCTCGCGGCGTGACGTCGAGAACGGTGGCCAGAACCACCGCGGCGGCCAGCACATAGTAGACCTTCACATAAAGCGCGTTGATGACCCATCGTCCGGTAAAGAAATTTGTGACCAGCCCGATCAGGTTGATGGTGAACGGAACCAGCAGGGCGATCCACGCCGTGGTGTAGCACACCACCCGATACCAAAGGTTCGGCTTCTCTTCACCGTAATGAGTAATGTAGGGCCGAACCTCGGCTCCGGGCAGGCGTCCAGCGAGAGCGCGCCAGGCGCAGACCACGGTCACAATCGCCAGCCACGTCCAATGCCGGCGATCCGGACCGTGAGCGTAGAGGTCGGCGGTGAGGTGGCCGGGCAGAATCCAGAACGCCCAGATCCAGATGGGAACGTGCAACACGCGATAGTAGTTCTTGTTTCGTTCACGCTCGACGATCCTCTTCATGGGCGACGGCTCCGCACATGCATTGTAAATGGTAGCGACTCCACCATCTCCCGCACTGCATCGGCCACCAGATCCGGCTGGTCCAGGTGGATCCAGTGTGCGCTCTTGCCGGCTATCACGTGCCGTCCCTGGGCGGAACGTGCGGCAATGGCCGCATGTTCCTGCAGGCGGACCTCGGGTTGCTGCGCTCCCGAAAGCACCGTGACGGGAATGTTCGCGGGAATGAAGCACGCTTGAAGCTCCGCGGCGCACTGCGGCACGGCCTGGATATAGGCGGCCATGCTCCAGAAGAACTTCGGCGTGCTCCAGCGCGCGCGAATCACGCGCACGACTTCCGGTGGCAGCTTAGCCAGTTCGCGCAGAATGCGCTCCACCGTTTCCGTGGCTTTCGCGCCAAACACTTTGAGGACGCTGCGCGGCGCTTCTCGGTTGCCCCGCTGCAGTAGCCAGAGGCAAACGCGCAGCACGCCCACCGATGCCAGCGCCCCGCCGGCGCGTGAGAACCAGACGCCGCGGTGGAGAGTCCGGCGCTGCGCGCGGTTGGGCTTGATCCACTCCTCCGGCGTGAGCGGATCCACAAGCACTACGCCGGCCAACTCGACGGCGTAACGCTGCGCGTACGCCGTAACAATGTAGCTGCCAAAGGAATGCGCAACGATGATGTAGGGTGCGCGCACCTCGAGAGCGGCCAGGAGGGCGTGGAGATCATCCGCTATTTTCGTGAGCGAGCAGCCCTTGCTTCCCGACGTGCTCCAACCGAAGCCGGCGCGATCGTAGCTATAAGTTGTGGAGGAAACCGCCAGCAGTGGCTGGGTCAAGCTCCAGCTCAAAGAAGACGCAGCGATTCCCGCTTCCAGCACCACCGCCGGTTGGCCCTCGCCGCCATGGCGCACGTGCATTCGCGCGGCCGGAATGTCCACCAGCCGGCCCGGCGGGGGAAACTTACGCGCGTCAACACGGGCGCAAATCGTCTGCACCAGTGCTGCCAACGCCAGGGCCACAGTCAAAGTTAACGCTGCAGTAAACAAAACTCCCCGCTCCCTAACCATGTTAGCTGTCGGGTCGGCCAAAGGGAACGGCAGTCCTCGAGTCGGCGTGTCACAGTCAGCCGTCTTCGGGAGACGAAACTACTTGACGGTGGCTGCTCCCGCCGCGGCGCATACACCATCGTGGTCGCTGGTGTCTCCGGAGACGCCGATGGCGCCGATGATCATCTTGCCATCTTTGCCGTCGACGATAAGGGGAATGCCTCCTTCAACCGGGACCGCGCCGGGCAGCCCCAGAATGCGGAGACCTGCGCCGCCCGCCGCCAGGGCGTCTTGGAAGGCCTTAGTCGGCCGCTTGAACCGGGCAGCCGAACGCGCCTTCTCGATGGCCACATCGGCGCTACCCAGCTGAGTATTGTCCATCTTTTCGTAGTAGACCAGCGTGCCGTTGGGATCAACAACCGACACAGCCATGGCCCAGTGGTTCTTGGCGGCTTCGGCCAGCGCCGCCGCAGCGGCCTTCTTGGCGTTGTCTGCGCTGACGGGTGGACCGTAAGGATACGGTAGCATCTGGCCCTCCATTTCCAAGAAACAAAGAACTAACGTCAGAGCAACCAGGGTTTTAATCCTGTGTGTTGACATCGTAGCGTCCTCCTCTGTGGATTGCGTATTGTTCGAATTCGCAGGATTGCATTCGTGAACCTTGAATATCGTTGATTCAGGACGGATGCGTTGCCGCTGGGATTTCAACCAACGGCAATTCTCCGGAGCCGCAAGACCGCATCGTCCCGGCTGAAGACGTGGAAACGGAGTCTAAGACTTGGCTTGAGAAAAAACAAGACCCTCGTGCGTTTCGCGCCGAGGGTCTTCAAGAACGCGCTTGCGGTTGGCTCATTTGCAAGTAGGGGAGAGCGACTCTACCTTCTTTGCGCCGAAGGTGGCTTGCGCTCCGCCGGCGGTAATTTTCTCGCCGCCACCGGTGCTGCCTTTGGAGCCGGAGATGCGGACCTTGTGGCCAACGTTCTCCTTCAGTTGTGATGTGTCGCCCGTGAGTTCGTAAGTCTTGCCCGAGTCATCAGTTAGGGTAAAGGTGTCGGCGGAGCCGGAGAGGCAGCCCTCGATGGTCTGAGCTGACTTATCCGAGGTCGCTGTTTGCGCGCCGGTCTGCGATTTGTCCGGCTGCTGCGCGGAAGGCGAACTGCCGCTTGGATTTTGGTCTGCGGGTAACGTGCTGCTCTGCGCCAGCACCCAAACCGAGGAAAGCAGCAGAATTGCCGTGATCAGGCCTATCTTTTTCATCAGGTTTCTCCAATGGTTCGATTTCTCGATGTTCCGCGGGGTCCCCCGTGCCTTTTTGCACGGGGGTCTCCAGGGTCTGACAGGGCTTACTTGCTGGTGCAGGTAGACGAGACCATCTTCACTTTCTTCACGGTGAGGGTGGGAGTGGCGCCGCCGGCTGCCGCGGCAGCTCCGCCGGCCGCGCTGGCTGTGGTTCCGGTGACTTTCACATCGTGGCCGACGTGGTCCCCCAGCTTGGAGGTGTCGCCCGCAAGCTGATAGGTCTTGCCGGAAGTGTCGGGAGCCGCCGATACAACCCTCAATGGTAGTGCCGCCACTATCCGCTGTTTTGCCCGCCTGTGTCGACTGCGACGTGTCCGGCTGCTGTGCCGGCTGCTGCGTCGACGGTGAACTGCTGGGATACTGTGTACTGGGTGCTGTGTTGCTTTGCGCCAGCATCCAGGCCGACGAAAGCAACAGAATGGCTGTTACCAAGGAAAACTTCTTCATTACTTCCTCCTATGCTTCGGCCTCGCGGCCGGCAAGTGATTGGAAGTGGCGCGTACTAACTTAGATAGAAGGCAGACGCCAGGGTTTGCCTCGGGACTAAGGTGGCACCGAAAAGTACTAAGGCGATACCGCGGTCCAGAGAAGGACGTGAGCTGCCGCGCCGCGCGTAACGTGAGCTGCCGCGCCTACGGAGCACCCCTGTTGAGACAGGACGCTCCCGCTGGAGGCAATGAGCGTACCCATTCACTGACTAGGGCGACGTGCACGAGTACTTCCCGGGACGCGGCACCGCCGAACCCGGCGCCATCGCGTGAATCCGGCGTGGAACGGCCCAGGGCCGCCTAGGACCAACAACAGTTGGAATCGAACGAGAAAGCGTCTCTCCGCACAAAGCCGCGGTAAAGCCTTCGCTTTTCGATCACGGCGCCATTTTGCTCAGCGCCTGCTCCACGTCCGCCTTCAGGTCGTCCACCGACTCCAGGCCCACGTAGAGTCGCACCAGGCGGTGTCCGTACGCGGGGCGTTGGGGAGAGTGGAGCTCGTAGGCCACGGCCAGGCTGGTGACGCCTCCCCAACTGTAGCCGATCTCGAACAACTCCAGCTCATCCACGAACCTGAGCACCTGCTCTTTCGTGTACCGCTGCTGGAACACAATAGAAAAAAGGCCAGTGGAGCCGGTGAAGTCGCGCTTCCAGAACTCGTGTCCCGGACACGAGGGCAGCGCGGGGTGCAACACCGATTCGATCTCCGGCCGGTCCCGCAGCCAACGCGCGAGAGTGAGAGCCGACTTCTCAATCGCTGTCAGGCGGACGGCCATGGTCTTCATGCCGCGCAGACCGAGGCTCGAATCGTCGGGCGAGGCCGCGCAGCCCAGCACGGAATGCGTCTCACCCAGCCGCTCAAAGATGGCGGGATCGCGCGCCGTAACCGAGCCGAGCAGAAGATCGCTGTTGCCGCCGATGTATTTGGTCAGCGCCTGCATGGTGACGTCGGCTCCGTGGGCGAAGGCATCAAAATAGACGCCCGCCGACCAGGTATTGTCCGCCACTACCAGGGCGCCACGGCTGTGGGCGGCCTGGGCGATGGCGGGCATGTCCTGGACTTCCATCGTGATGGAGCCGGGGCTCTCGCACCAGACCAGCCGCGTGTTGTCGCGGAAAGCCGAGCTGATCCCAGCTCCCGCAGCCGGCGGGTAATAGCTGACTTCCACGCCAAAGCGGCGCAGCACGTCATTGGCGCACTTGCGATTGGGAACGTAAATGCTCTCCGGCAGCAGGACGTGATCGCCACTGTTGAGCACCGCCAGGTGAATGAGCGATATTGCAGCCTGCCCGCTCGGGGTAATTACGGTGCGGTAGCCATTCTCCAGTTCGCACACCCGGGCCGCCAACTCCAGCGTGGTGGGCGTGCCGTAGAGCCCGTACGTGTAGCCCACGTCGTGTTGGTTCCAGCGGTCGGTGGCTGCGGCCGCCTGCGGGAACAAAACAGTTGATCCTCGGTAGACCGGCGTCACCAGCGAGCGAAAGCCTTCGGGAGCCCGCGCGTCAGAGTGGATGAGCCGGGTTTTCCAGTCTTTATTTGTGCTTTTGGCCATGATGGAAATTGTAAACAGATCGGGTGATCGGGCGATCGGAAAACCACCGCGCGACCTCGCCGTGATCGGAAAGCTCAAAACGGGTATGATCGGGCCGGCTCGGACCAAAGGCTTACTGCGGATTCACGCGGATGCTCGCAAATCAGGTCGAAGGCTGAAGGGCCGAGCTAGCGGCTAAAGGCCAACGGCTAAAGGCTGCTGTTTTAATTCTTCCCCTGTGGCTGGAGTGTGGCGTGCTCGCCGCTGGCGGAAACCGAGCCGGACTCCTTTTGCAAGAGGTCGTAGGCCTGGGACAGGGTGATGGAATCGGGCATGCGGCGGAAGTTGGAGAGGGATTGCTTCTGTTTGCGGCTGATGGTCTTGAAGAGGACGGCACGGCCAACCATATTGACCTCTTCGGAAACCACCTCCCAGTGGCCTTCTCCTATGTACTGTTGCTCCACCATGAAGGTGCCGCCTTTATAGAGGCGCCCCAGGATGCCCCAGCCGAAGTTAACGTCCTCAAAGAGCGTGCCCTCGACCCGGGCCAGACGGTTCTGGGCGCGGTCGATCCAAATCTTGCCGGCCAGCGAACGAAAGATGCGCAACTCCAGGCTGGGCGGATCGTAATGCGGATTAGGAACAAAGGATAGCCGCATCAAGCCGGATTCTTCGCCCACGTAGGTAAAGATGAAGGCTTGGGAGATGGCGCGAAGCATCTTGCGGACTTTCTCGTCGTCCTCTTTTTCGCGCTTGGCGCGTTGTGTTCGCTCTTCAGGATCAGACACCAGCTTGCGCATCCGCTCTTCGTCTTTCTGGCGCTGTTCCGCGGTGAGCGGCTTGCCCCACAACAGCAGGGTGCGGGCGAGCGAGCCCTGCGAGGTCTCAATCACGTCGCGATCGACATTGTTTTTCTCGTCTTCGCGGTGAAGATGGTAGCGCCAGTGCGTGTGGTCGCGGTCGAGCTCTGCTACCTCGTGTTCGATCGCCTGGCGGACGTACTCGTTGGCATTCTGGGGCAGCGGAGTTGGCGCCGGAAGAATGGAGAGTTCTTGAGCTGGGGTTTGCGGGGCTTGATTCTGTGGAACGTGATTCTGCGGAACGTGATTCTGTGGAATCAGCGTCTGCGGAACCGGGACTTGTGATTCCTCCCCGGGCGCGGTTGCCGCGGGCCAGTTCTGCGGCATGGCAAGAACCGACATCGCGCACGAGAAGATGATCGCTTTGAACAGGGGCCCGGGATTCATGATACGTCCGATTCGGTTGCTCCCGGCCAGACCAGCCGGTAGCAATTGACTCATTTTACCAGAGCGTAACCGCCCGGTTAAGTCCTTTGCACGCGGTCACGGGCGGCCGCCGGTCTGTGGGAAGGAACAAGAGGCGGCTTTTTGGGCCGCCGCCTGCTTCTCGACCTTCTCCGGAAAGGCAGTCCCGTGGGCTGTGAAAGCCGCGGCTGGGAACGGAGCCGTTGTTCCCCTGGGTACCGGTCTCCGCCCTTGCCGCAACATTTCGCTCCGGCCGAGCTTAACTGACTAGCAAACAGACAGCCAAAATCCATGTGTCCCTCAAAACGTGGCTGTACTGTTTAAGTCGAAGAAAAACAAAGACATTGGCACCAAACGGCTGACGTATCTAATGAGTTAACACAGTCGGGATTGAAGAGCGGAAAAGCTGAGCACCAGAATGCCTCCTGTGGGCATTGGATTGCCTTGGGGACGCACTCCCACAGTAACTGTTCAATGAGCGAAGTGTGGAGGTAAACTAGCGGGCAAAATCAAGACTCAACCGAGGTTCGCGCGCAAATCAAACGCGTTGGGTTTTTGTCATCCAGGGTGGGGAGCGCAAGCGCCGTTGCAAGCCGGTCGTGTAATGCGATGCCGCCTCAGTAAGCTGGCCTGTCAGCTTCGGGCAGGCTCACAGCGGTGAACAACTATTCGGATGTGCAGTACGGAAAAAGCAGACGGGAAGTCCTGAACCCGTAACGAAGTACAACCAAGAAAGAAAAGGAAAAAGGTGCCAAATGTGGAAAGCACGCCCTGAAGACAATCGAGTGACGTTGAATCCCTTGCAGACTGCACAACCGGCCCCTGCGCCTGTTGCCGCAGCTACTGCGCCTGCCGTAACTCCAACGCTCAAAGAAACTCCGAAGCCCGCTGATGGACAACGCGCTGACGTCGGCCACATTGGAAAGTCAGTCGTGATCCGCGGCGAGCTTACCGGGAACGAAGATCTCTACCTGGATGGAGAGGTCGAAGGTAACATCAACCTCCGGGACCATAAACTGGTGATCGGGCCTAATGGAAAGATCAAAGCCAGCATCACGGCGCGCGACGTTGTGGTGCACGGAAGAGTGGAGGGCAACGTTTCCGCCAGTGAACGCGTGGAATTGAAGCGCGCCTGTTCGCTAACCGGCGACGTGAACACACAGCGCATCGTGATCGAGGACGGCGCGTTTTTCAAGGGCGCCATCGATATCAAGGAGCACAGAGAGTCCAGGCCGGACTTGCGCAAGCCGATGGTAGCCGCCTCCGTTGGCAGCAGTTCCAGTTCCGCGAATTCAAGCCCGACCCTCAGCGCCAGTACGGGAGCGCAGGGTTCGTTTTTGGAACCGAAATAGGGTAGAGTAAGGAGCGTGAGCTCCGGTCACAATTTCATGCGATGGTTCCGTGGAGCAGCTCCGCCTGCGGGAAGAACCGCGGGGAAGGCTACGGCTGCGCCACGGACCACGCGTAGGTGCATCGGGCTGGGCGAGTTCATGCGCGACCTCAAGGGCACGGAGGACCACAAGCTGTGCATTCTGGATTTGGGACCGACGTCGCCGGCCAATATCGCCTTCCTTACTGACCGGAACATGCGCGTTTACAATGTAGACATCCTGCGCGGAGCCAATGACCCGAGTATTCTGACTCGCCAGGACGATGGATCGGAGCGCGCGAATCTGGACAAGTTCTTCGCTGAGAACCTTGCTTATCCGGAAGGCCATTTCGACGCAGTCCTCTGCTGGGACACAGCCGATTACCTGCCGGAAGAGCTGGTTAAGCCGATGGTGGAGAAGTTACACACCATTCTGAAGCCGAAGGGCAGTTTGTCGGCGTTCTTCCACACAAAGGACGCAGGGCCGGATTTCCCCCACTGTCACTACCATATCGTCCAACCGGACATGCTGGAGATGGAAGAGGGCCCTGATTCCCGCTTGCAACGGATTTTCAACAATCGGCACATCGAAAACCTTTTCAAGGAATTCGCGTCGCGAAAGTTCTTCCTGGGTCGCGACAACATACGCGAAGTCATCGTCGTGCGTTGACGCTGAGGCCTGAATCTCCGGTAAATTTTACTTGCCGAGTATAAATTCTAAGAACATCAATCCACAAAAGTGGTATTTTGATGCCAATATATCGTGCTGTCGACCATCGCAAAGAGTACTCGGCGCACGCTGACACTTCGGTGATCCCTGCCACACTCGCTGCTAATCATTCAGAATCAAGGGTTTAGTTTTTGTCGCAAGACTTCCACAGGTTTCACGTTCTTTGGGCAACAGGATTGCTCCGTCGAATTAGCACGCCACTGATGTTTGTGGAAGAGATCCTTAAAAAAGGGCAGAAAAGAGGCTGAGTCAATGGCAAGCAGTTTCCCAGAGGCGATGAATTATCCGGGCGTTCTATTTCCCGCGAAAAGCCGCAAAGTACGCTACAGCACGATCTACAACGAAAACTGCCACAGAATCTATTCCCTGGCATTTTGGATCACCGACAATGAGCTGGCTGCCGATCAACTCACGGCTAGAACCTTCTTGCGCGCCTTCGCCGTAGTCAAGGTCCCCAGGACAGAGCAGATTGACGAGGCCTTCCTGGCTGAAGTGCGCGAGGCAACACCGCTGGGTGCGCTCACGCTCAATCGCGCGCCTGGCCCCAAAACAAAAAGCGTTTACGGCAATATCAAACGCGTGCATCTGGAACGAGCGGTTGTTCAGCTTCCGGCGACGGAAAAACTGATCTTCCTGCTCCATGACGTGGAAGGATACGAACACGGGAGAATCGGATTCCTGCTGGGGCTTACGGAGCACGAGTGCAGGTTCGGACTCCACCAGGCACGGCTACGGATTCGCGAGCTTGTCTCCCAGGTTTCATAAAGGCCTTAAGGGCGTTTTCTCTTTTCTCCTTGTTGCTTCGCCATAAGCCCCTCGCCGAGAGGGGCTTTTCTTTGGAACTGTTAAGAGGCCCATAAGAAAGGCCCTGAAAGTGTTTATTTATGTTAATTTTCTCGGATCGCGCAACTTTTTTGCGTATTTTTCGTCTATCTTCATAACAACATACGCAGTACCCCCACGTGGGCGTCGCCCCTATACCGGCGCCCACTTTCTTTTCCCCGTAATCGACCGAGTCTACCTCGTACCAAACTCAAACACCCGGGGACCGCGAAAGCAGATGGCGAGGACCTACGCAGGGCAACGAATCGAAGTGCGCTCTCGCTCTAAGGAATTGAAGGGAACGCCAAAGCGCAGGTTCAACTCACAGCTTGGAAAGGCATAACTCTGGAGGACACAGGCACATGGATTGGAAAAAGGCGCTCATGTACGGTTCGTTTGCTGCAGGTGCAGTGCTGTTCTTGACCGGGCGCCGCCCCGCAGGCCTCGCCGTTGCCGGGATTGGCGTGGCGACTCTGGCCGCGGAGCATCCGGAAAAACTCGAAGAATTGTGGCGGCGCATGCCGGAATATGTCGACAAAGGCGCCAAGTTGGTTGACATTGCGGCCTCCTTCCTGGAGCGCCTGGGCGAGCAGCGCAGTTATCGCAGCGCTTCCACCCGGTACTGACAAGCCGTTCTCCACCGGCGAGCACGGCGATCGAATGTTCCGCGCACCGCTACGGACGTGTCCTCATCTCAGCCTTAAGCTTTCCAGCATCTTCTGGTAAGTCGGTTGCAATTGGTTGAAATCTCGTTCCGGAGCGACGAACACCAGGTACATGAGGCCGCCTTGCGGATGCGGCAGAGTCACCACCCAATCGCGCTCTGGGAGTGCCTGTCCGTTCGCCTGGACCGGTGAATTCCCGCTGAGATATACCGAGCGGCCCTCCGCGCCGTTGACATCTACGCGACTGATTTCGCTTGCGACGCGCATCCCCGGATTGTCTTGCTGCAAGCTGTGGATCACCTGTTGCGTGGCCTGGTCTAGAGAGCCGTTGTTCACATTTGGCGCGGCCTTGATGATGACTCCGTAAGCGATTCCCGACTGAGCAGCGCCTGCCTGTGGCGCAATTAAGAACGAGTTGGCTTCGCCGGCCGTCTTCCAGTTATCCGGGTAGTCGATGGTGAAACCGGTTTGCCGCGCCTGCGTGAACCGGTCGCTGGGTTGAACCTGCTTCAAGGACACATTGGAAGCATCCTCACCCGCGGACACCGGCAGGTTTGCCGGCATCGCGCCGCTGCGCCGGTTCTGCTCGGCCCAAGTTCCCTGCTTAGCTCCCTGGGCGATCTCCTGCGCGCTGTACGCCTTGATGTTGTTAGCTTCTTCGCGGGCCCGTGCAAACGCGTTGCTGGAAGCAAGATAGTTCTTTGGTGGCCAGTTTTGGATCTCCTTCTCGACTGCCGCTTGCCGGTTACCCGGATTGGGGTGGTCGCTCAGCCACTGCAGGCCGCCGTTGCCATATTTCTTTTCCAATGTTGTAAAGAAATCAGCCATAGCCTTGGGGTTGTAGCCGGCTTTGTAGGCGATGATGGCGCCCACAGCGTCAGCTTGCGCTTCGTCCTTGCGCGAGTAGCGCATCAGGATGGTGCCCGCGCCAAACTGAATCCCGACGCGCGCGAGATTGCCAAGCCCGCTGTCCCCGGCAACCGCGCCGGCGATACCGGCCAAGAGCTCCGTCCACATTGCTTTGGACATCTGTTTGGCCGAGTGCTGCATGTACACGTGCGACATCTCGTGCGCCATCACCCCGGCGAGCTGCGCTTCGTCTGCCGCTGCCTGAATGGTCCCGATATTGATGAAGATCGGACCTCCAGGCAGCGCGAAGGCGTTGATCTCTTTTTGCGGGATCACATGGAACTGGTAGGGCCAAGACCGGTCCGGGGGGATCACCGTTTGCAGCTTGCGGCCCAGTCCCTGGACGTACTGTGTAACCGGATTGGAATCCGGCAGCACCGGCATCTGCTTGTAAACCTGGGCCATTGCCTGCAGGCCGAGTTGGTCCTGCTGCTGGCGGCTCAGGGGGGCCTTGCCTGGATCAGGCAATTGTGGTTCGGTCGTGGCGGCCAGGAGCACCGGTTGCACGGCAAGCATCAAGGCCAGGACCGTCACCAGCCCTTTGCCGGTAAGACTTCTTGATCGCATAGAGACGCGCCCCGCCACTCCAACCCAAGTCTGAGGAAACACTGTCGTAACCCCCGTCATAAGAGTATGATGCTCCACGAATTCCCCTCAGCAATTCTCGCAAAGAAAAAAAGGAGCCTCCAGGTAATGACGACGAACAGCATTGTCGTTGGCGGCGTAGCAGTGCTCATGGCAGCGTGCACGGCGACCGTGCAGGCAAGCCCGCAACAGCCCAACCGGCCCCAACCGGAGGGCACGGTTCCCCAGGCACAGCAGCCGCCGCAGCCTCAGAGGGAGCGCACGCGACCCTCAGAACCAACGTCGCCCCAGGCATCGCCCACCGAAGGCGGGCAGCAACGCCGCCCGCTGCCGCCGCCCGAGGAGAAGAGTTCCGTCACCCACCACAGCGCCAAGATCGGCGGGCAGCAGATCACCTACACCGCCACCGCGGCCACCTACGTCATTAAGGCCGACGACGGGTCGCCCAAGGCCACCATGTTCTACGTTGCCTACACCAAAGATGGAATTCAAGACGCCTCCAAGCGCCCGGTCTCCTTCGTCTATAATGGCGGCCCGGGCTCGGCCTCGTTGTTCACCCACATGGGCATGGGCCCCAAGCGCGTTGCGCTCACGCCCGACGGTCACGGCCTGCCCGCGCCCTATTCCATCGTGGATAATGAAGACTCGTTTTTCGACGCCACCGACATGGTTTTCATTGACGCCGTCTCCACCGGATACAGCCGTCCCGCGCCCGGCGAGAACCCAGCGCAGTTTCACGGCATCATCGCCGACGCCAACTGGTTCGCCGATTTCATCTACCAGTACATCAACCGCAGCCAGCGTTGGGCTTCGCCCAAATTCCTGATCGGCGAGAGTTACGGCACCACTCGCTCCGCCGAGCTGGCGGGCGTGCTGCAGGAGCGGCACCAGATCTATCTGAACGGGATCGTGCTGGTGTCCTCAGTAGCCTTCTCCAATTTCGGCGCCGATGACCGCTTTGAATTCTTCCTGCCCACCTACACGACCACCGCCTGGTTCCACCACTTGCTGGCGCCCGATCTCCAAGGGCTGACGATTGAGCAGGTGGCCCAGAAGGCGCGCGAGTTCGCCCACGGCGAATATGCCCAGGCCCTGGAAAAGGGCGACACCCTCGCGCCCGACGAATACAAAAAGGTCGTCGCGGATATCGCCCACTTCACAGCCCTCACGCCCAAATACATCGAGGAAACCAACCTGCGCATCAGCTCCTTCCGTTGGTTCCGCGAGTTGGAGCGCGACAAGCGCCTGACCGTCGGCCGCCTGGATTCCCGCTTTACCGGCATGGAAGCGGACGCCGCCGGTGAGCGTCCTGAGTACGATCCCAGCGAGGCGTCGTACGAAGGCGCTTACGTGGCCATGTTCCACGACTATACCCGGCGCGAACTCAAGTGGGAGAGCGACCAATACTACACGGTCAGCGCCAACGTCCGGCCGTGGGACCAGACCGGCAACACAGAAGTCGCCGAAGTGCTGCGCGCCGCCATCACCCAGCAGACCTACCTGAAAGTCCTGGTGGTGGCCGCCTACTACGACGTGGCCACCCCCTTCAACGGCATCGAGCATACGGTCGCGCACATGCGCTTGGAGCCTCCCGTGCGAAAAAATATCAGCTTTGCCTATTACCAGGCTGGTCACATGATGTACATCGACGACGCCCAGCGCCACAAGCTGCACAAAGACGTAGACGAGTTCATTAATGCGAGCTACGGACACTGATCAGAAATCTGGAGACGCCGGGATCGCACGCCATCGCCGCGATCGGAAACCTGATCGGCGATGGCGATGTCAGGCGATACCCGCGCTCGGTGTAACCACGAGGTGTTGTTCGCTGGACTTGCGGTAGCCTAAAGCGCGGAGCGTTCACACGTTTCCACGCTGCGACAAAACGGGTTGAACTTGCCTTTCTTTCCCCTTGACATCTAGGCATCCAGAGACTATCGTTTAGGCCTAGACCTCTAGGTGAGGCTGCCTCGTGGGCAAAAAAGACCAGCTCTCCGGAACCCTCGATCTCTTGATTCTGAAAACCCTGGCGCAGGCGGGGCCGACGCACGGGTATGGCATTGCACTTTACATCCAGCGGGTCTCAGACAACCTGCTCCGCGTGGAAGAAGGGTCTCTCTATCCCGCCTTGCATCGCATCGAGGAAACAGGATGGATCACGTCGGAGTGGCGCACCTCCAAGAACAATCGCCGTGCCAAGTACTACCGGCTGACGGCCTCAGGGCGGAAGCAGGTCGCCCAAGAGGAACGAAGCTGGGAGCGTGTGGTCGAAGGCGTTTCCAGTATTCTCCGCTTCGCGTAAGGAGGCGCAATGTCGTTGTTGAACCGCTTCACCGCGCTCTTTCGCGGCCACAAACTCGACCACGACCTGGACGAGGAATTGCGTTCGCACCTGGAAATGCGCGCGGAGAACAACGTTGCGGAAGGCATGTCGGCGGAAGACGCTCGCCAGGACGCGGTGCGCCGCTTTGGCAATCCAACGCGGATCAAGGAAGCCACACGCGTAGAGCACATCGCGCGCTGGCTAGAGACGCTGGGGCAGGACCTTCGCTACGCTCTGCGGATCATGCGCAAGAAACCTGGCTTCAGCGCTATGGCGATTCTGATCGTGGCGGTGGGCATCGGCGCAGGCACCACCCTGTTCAGCATTACCGACACCGCTCTGCGCAGGGGCCTCTACGGCCCCATCAGCGATCGTTGGGTGATGATGCGCGCTTTTTTTCCGCAGCGCAATCAGCGAGTGTTCTCCTTCTCCATTCCGGAATACCAGGAATTTCGCGCGCAGAGCCAGATCTTCGAGAAAGTCGCTTTTGTCGGCGGATCGGCCTGCAATTTGTTTCTGGATAAATCGCCAGAGCTTATCGAGTGCACGCATGTAACGACCGACGCGATTCCCATGACCGGTATCCGTCCTCTCCTCGGGCGTGGCATTCTGCCCGAGGAAGACATCCCCGGGGGCGCCAAGGTCGCTGTGCTGAGCCACGAGTTGTGGCAGCGTCGTTTTCGCGGGGACACCCGCGTGCTCGGTACGTCGGTGAAGATCGATGGCGAAAGTCACACCGTGATCGGCGTCATGCCGCCGCGCTACGATTTGTGGGGCGGCAACGTCTGGGTGCCGTACCAATTGCATCTGGCCGACACGCGATCCGACGACCGTCGAGCGCGCGTAGTCGCGCTCCTCCGCAGGGGGCTCACGGAAGAACAGGCCAATGCCCGTCTTCAGGACGTCGCTCAACGCATGGCCCGCGACTACGCCGCCATCCATCCCGAGTATCAGGGAATGACTCTGCGGGCCTGGAACATCCATGAAGCCATCGTCGGCGGAGTCAAGCCGGCGCTGATGATCTTGCTGGCGGCTGTGGGTCTGCTGATCCTGGTTTCTTGCGCCAATCTGGGAAGCCTGCTGCTCTCGCGGGCCAGCACTCGCCGGCGGGAAATGGCGGTCCGCGCCGCGCTGGGTGCGCGGCGGCTCCGGATTTTGCGGCAGATGATCGTGGAGAGCCTGACTCTGTCGTTTCTGGGCGGCACGCTCGGCGTGCTGCTGGCGATCTGGGGAGTGCCGCTTGCCGTTTCGCTGGTTCCGCGGTTGCCCAACGTCCACGAGGCCAGCCTCACCGGTTCGGCGCTGGCTGCCGCTCTGGCAATCGCCTTTGCCATGGGAATTTTTTTTGGAATTGCCCCGGCCTTTTATGGCGCGCGTACTAACTTGACCGAGGCATTCAAAGAGGGAAGCGGGCAGGCAGGGTTGGGACGCTCCAGCCACCTGATCCGCAATGCCCTGGTTGCATCCGAGATCGCTTTGTCGCTGGTCATTCTCGCCGGCGCCGTGCTCATGATTCGCAC
>WNFJ01231104.1_pt1 | contig 16466 bp, 14 predicted proteins | sample 5400461 | NCBI WGS metagenome assembly WNFJ01 (sample SAMN13153349, study PRJNA577476) | soil metagenome | isolation source: 115 cm saprolite on Douglas fir-dominated hillslope | place: USA:California | collected 2013-09-17 | reverse complement strand
CGGTACAGGCAGCGAGTGGAATCGTTGAAGGGGACGCTGGCCAATTCCGGGAGAACGGTGACGCTGGGACCTTCTTTGGATGGATTCATGATGTTCCTTCTGGGGGGGGCCCCCCGGCGATTTGTATGGATATCAAAAGAAAAGACTTACGAAATTTGCATTTCGTAAATGCATGATTCTGAAAGAGATGTCTTTAGCTAGGCAAAACGGGAAGAAAGAAAAGGGGGAGCTTTGCTCCCGCACTCCAAACACAGTTATCTACGAGGATAAGTATGGCATAAATTAGGAGAATGTCAAGACATTTCTTTTATTTTTTTAAATGACTCATAAGAAAGAAATTAGGATCAAAGAACGCCGGACGTTGAAGTTAGAGAAACTGAAGTGGAAGGTCAGCGCGGATTGGTCCGATGACGGACGGTAGTCAAAGTCAAATTCAACACCCGCACCCTTCACCAATGACGTGAAGGGGTGCTGCACCCGGCCTAAGTTGGATCTGTTGTATCCCTTGCTTTTTCGTCGAACAACCCAACCAACATCAGACCGTCTTCAAGAGTCATTGCCACCACGTTGCGATAGCGCCGCGACCGGGGAAACGTTCGTACCGAAATCACATCTGTCTCCTGGATCGGGTACCAATTGTGGTCTGAAAAGAGTAAGACTCGACGGTCTGCTTCAATCACTAGCCCTGCCTCAGTAGGGTTAACTCCTAAAATCCGGGTTCCAAAACCCTTATATGTTCTGCTGAACTGGAGTTTGGGTTGCTTTCCCTTAGAAGACTTGATGCCCAATGCGTAAAAGTTTCCTTCATTGGTATGAACAAACATGACGGAGGTGGAGTTGTACGTGAACTGTATAGATTGCTTGGACACAGCGTACTCGGTCATCAGAAGATCGAGGAGATAACCTAGATCGATCTTCTCGGAACCGATCTCGGTTATGACCTTGCGTTCTCGGTCCGCAGAGTCGGCGGATCTACGCACTGACTCAGATTTGCTCCTGAGAAGAGTTGGCTCGGTGAAACTTGCGTAGTTCACTAGGTCGTGTTGTAGCCAATTTGTCTGAACTGATCTAGGAGCGATGGTCGTCATTTGATGTGTTGGTCTTTTCTCCAACCAATCAAAATCATCGAGCGAGCTGAACAAACCGTCCTCGCCACAGGAAGCATTGATTGATCCAAATCCCACGGACGTCCCTCTGCATCTTGCGTCGATTCTTTTCTGCAACCCGTTTTGAAACAAACCAGCCCCCTCTGACCACGTAAGATCAAGATGAAATAGGCCAACGTTCATTCCTAAGTAGAGTCGGCTGTTGTAGATGTTCATGTCGAGGATTGATCCAACAGGAAGCCCCAAATCCTCTTCACTAGTGAACCGTCTCGCTGCGTCCAATTCATAGAACGGTTGCGGGAAAAGATCGAACGCCTCTGACACTGAACTCCAGATCGATGCGTTGCGTGACAGGGACTTGAAAACGGGCTCTGCCGCCCAATCATTTCGTGCGAACATCAGTGTCGCCACCGGATGGATTGCTGGGTCCCTCTCACTCATTTCCTCTAAGATTTCGTCTAGGTTTAGGATCTGTAACGTCCTCTCTTCCGTCACAGCCGCAACTCGCCCCATGTAGAGGAAAGCGTCTACGAACCGCCCGGGGACAAATAACTTCGCGACCTTCATTTGTTTTTGCTAAATCCGTCCTCTTAGAATTTTATTCCCGATTGTTCGGGAAACAACGCCAAGAATCATCCATTTGTAGATAAGGATATCCGGTGGTGAGTCGTTTCGCCTGTCATCTTGCAATGAGACTGGATACCCATGCCAAGGAAGTTGAGCGTTCCGATTAAAAGGAAACTTACAGACTCGCTCGCCAGCCTGCCCAATAGTGTTGGCTTGAGGTCCGCTGACTCCCCAATAGTGGCCGGGTCCAGCGTACCAATCACCGGCATCTGCCAAGCCAAATATAGCGAATTCGTCCACCGGTGCGATGGACCAGTTGCTCCTCGCTGGTCTGTGCCCACGATGAATGTAGAGCGAGATGTAGTGCTTCCCATTTGGAGTCGGCCCGAATGACACTCCCGCTGCGCATGGAGTTCCGCCGTTCATGTGGAATTCCTGAGCTAGAATTTCGCGGCCAGATTATAGCCGACGAGTTATTTGCCCGCCACTTAGTTCTGAAGCGGAGTAGTGGAATCTTCGAAGGCGCGACTGGGAACAATTGAACCTGCGGCGGATACGGGGTGCCCGTTTTGTGGAGCGCAGTTGCTGATTCTGGCATCGCAGTGTTCGTGCCCGGTATGCGGAGTGGTGAGGAGCTAGGTGCAAGGCGGGACGGCTCTCGAGACCCGCCGCTACAAAAAAGGAAGGCCCGACGTGTGGTCGGGCCTTCCGGTTAATTGGGGAAAGTGAGGATGGTTACCTTGTGGAGCTGGAGGTGGCGGCGGCGGCTTGGGCTTTGGCGGCGGTCTGGTCTTTTGCGGCGAACTGGGGAACGACGCCGAGCTGCTGCATCATGCCCAAAGCGTCCCAGTTGACGTGGCCTTCCGCCAGCTTGCCGTTCAAGAGGCGAGCGACGGTTACGCCGGAGATGGTGAACGGCTTTCCGGTGGGGGCAATGCCGTTGAGATCGCCTTTGTGGGTACCGTGACAAGACCAGCGGGCCATGACGATATCGCCTTCGGCAATGAGGTCCTCGATGGTCAAGCGGAGGTCGGGGAAAGCGGTGCGGTAGAGGGTTGCTCTCTTCCTTTCACTCTCGGGGCCGTGCCCAAAATCGGGTGACGAAGAGTCATGATGAGTGTAGTTAGGGGTAAAGAGCTGGTCTGCCACCGACAGATTGCCCTTGTTCCAAAGTTCATCAAACAGACGACGGACGATAGCTTTGTTTTGTTCTGACATTTCGTATTCTCCTCATTGAGAAAAGCAAAAACGGTCCTCGCCTGAGGCGAGTCGTGCTCGAGTGTTGTGGCGTGGAACCGCTGCGGTCTTGGGCGTGCAGTCCGTTGGATCGGACAAGGTTAGGTCCCGCAAGAGCGTAGAAAAAGAAGACGAGGACGTACTGCCCTCTTGGCGCTCGACGCGGAGCTTAGCTGTTCAAGAAACGGCCCATGGACTACCGAGCGGGAGTCTCGCCGCAAACGGCGAAACTTCGAGATGATGGTGTTCCTCGCGGAGGTACGTGTCAAGGAGAATCGAAAGATTCTTCTGTGCAAAAAGGGCGGAGGGGGCACCGCAACCAGCACAAATGACGAGCGTGGGGCGGAGGGAGAATCGAAACTAGAAATTCGAAATTGGAAATTAGAAACAGGAAGAGTGGTCATGATCCCGACCCGGCCGGGACAAGTTGTATCGTGCCCCTGCCGCCTCATCAATATTTGGTACTATGGGCAAATCGCTGCTCCATTGCTCATAATCGGCAGAGCGGGCGGACGATTCAGAGCGAGGTTTCTTATGCGTACGGGACTTATCCGCTGGACCAGCACACTGTCAGTCGCTTTATTCCTATGCTGGCCCGCGCTTCCTCAGGAGACAAGCCGTTACAGTAGATTTAGGGACGCGAAATGGTATGCCCGACAGCTTCAATCCGTGCGGGAAGAAGTCGCCAAGGTCGATGCCGATGTCAGAGCGCTTTTGGAAGCGCGTAAGACTGGCAAAGGCGTGACCGATGCTGTCGCGCTGGAACAGGAACCAGAGGGAGTCACGTCGGAAGGCCAACTGGAGGTATTGAAGAAGCGGCGCGTTCTGTTGCTGCAACAGATTGATGCGTTGGAAGAACAAGCGAGGCACAACGCGATTGTTCCGGGGGAACTGCGGACTGAATATGGGCCGGAAGAACCGAAACCCGGCCAGCAAAAACTTAGCCGCGAGGTAGAGGAATTAGAAAATTCGCTGGCAGAGGAGAAAGAGCATTTAGAGCATGTCCGCAAGGAAGCAGAACTACTCCGCCGCAATCAGAAACTCAAGGCACAACAGGAATATTCAAATCCTGAGCCGCCGTCCCGGAGAAATAAACCATCAGAGCTTGTGGGAATAAGTACAAGCCTAATTGAGAAAGAAGAGGAAGTCGCGGAAACCGAGCAAAGGGTAGCCGACCTGGAAGATCGGCTGGAGGATTTGAGACGTAACTCCCCCGCTGAGAGTGTAGAGGAGACCGCCGCCGCTACGGAACCATCCAGCGGTGGGGACAAAGGCGATGAGAAGAGTGAAGCGTACTGGCGAAAACAATTTGCCGCCATCGATTACAAGATCAGTACCGCGCAAACGGAACTGGATATTTTGCAGCGCGAGCATAACGTGGGGCTGGTACAGTATGACCCGAATCCGGCAACGGCAATGAGGGAGAGTATTACCCGGAAAGAAATCAACGAGCACCGGAAAGCCATTGAGGATAAGAAAAAGGAAATCGAGGAATTGAAGAGGCAGCGCGGTGAGTTAGAAGACGCGCTGCGGCGTGCGGGCGGTCCTGCGGGCTGGGCACGCGAGTGACTACTTGGACGGCTTCTGAGGTGACCTAGCCTATTCCGCAACACACCGGATTGATTCGATAATCGCTTCGCTGTCCCTCTAAGCAGCCGTCCGCATGTCAACTAACCAGCGGAGAATGTGGACAAGGGCTCATCCGTGGTACGATTTCCGCGGCGCACCCATTCTTCGCCCACGCATGCCCGGCCGGAGGTCGCCATGAAAAAAACATTGAAGATTGTTCTCATCGTGGTGGGTGTGCTGGTGGTGGTGGTTCTCGTGGCGCCGTTCTTGATCCCCGTCAATCAGTTCCGCCCCATGATTGAAGAAAAAGCTTCCGCGGCGCTGGGACGCAAAGTGGAGTTGGGCAATATCAGCCTGTCGCTGATCAGCGGCTCGCTTTCTGCGGAAAATCTGTCGATCGGCGACGACCCGAAATTCAGCTCGGCTCCTTTCCTGACCGCCAAGTCACTGGATGTGGGTGTGGAAGTGATGCCGCTGATTTTCTCGAAGTCGCTCAACGTTACGGGCGTGACGATTGCCGGTCCCCGGGTGACCCTGCTTCACAATGCCGCCGGCCAGTGGAATTATTCTTCGCTCGGCGGAGCGGCCGCGAAGTCCCAGGCCAAGAAGCCGTCCGCCGAAAAACCTTCTGGTGCGTTAAACGCCGCGGAAGAAGTTTCCGTCAAAAAACTTACGCTGAGCGACGGCAGCATCATCGTGGGCTCGACGAGTTCGCAGAAGCGCAACACCTATGAGCACGTGAACGTCACGGCTTCCGACGTTTCGCTGACGACCAAATTCCCGGTTACCGTCGCGGCTGACCTGCCCGGCGGCGGCAAGTTCAAACTGGAGGGCACGGTCGGCCCGGTGGATGAAGCGGACACAGCGCTCACTCCTCTCAATGCCAAGCTCAATGTCACGGGCCTGAATCTGGCGTCGACGGGTTTCCTGGATCCCTTGATGGGACTCGGAGGAATTGTGGACCTCGACGGCACGCTGGCCTCGCAAAACGGCGAAGCCGAAAGCAAGGGCAACGTCAAGCTTTCCAAAGCCTTGCTTATCGCCGGTGGCTCTCCAGCGGGCGTTCCTGTCAACGTGGATTTCCATACCAAATACAATCTTCGCAAAAACACAGGCGTCCTTGAGCCAACCACGCTGAAGATCGGCAATGCCGCGGCGCATCTTTCCGGAACGTTTCAGTCGCCCGAGGACGAAACCATCGTCAACGCCAAGGTCGAGGGCGAGAACATGCCGGCACGCGATCTGGAGGCTTTTCTCCCCGCGCTCGGCATCCATCTTCCGAAGGGCGCCTCGCTGGCCGCAGGCACACTCAACACAAATCTAAATATAGCCGGGCCAACCAACAGACTAATCACCACGGGCACCGTCGGTCTCTATAAAGCGAAACTCGCGGGTTTCGACCTCGGATCGAGGATGTCCACGATTTCCGCACTGACGGGGTTGAAAACGGGCCAGGATCTGGACATCGAAAAAGTCACTACGAATTTGCACATGGCCCCTAGCGGCCTGGAAGCCGAGAATTTTCTGGCGGCAATTCCCGCGTTAGGCACATTGGTTGGCGCGGGTACGGTCGATTCCAAGAACAATCTTGACTTCAAGATGGCTGCCACGCTGGCAAACGCGGCAACCTATTCTTCTTCGAGTGGCGCGCCGGCGTCGGGAATCGGAGGCATCCTGGGGGCGATCGGCGGAGGCAAGGGCGGGTGCAAAGGAGCTACCATTCCTTTCCAGATTCATGGCACGACCGCCGAGCCGAAATTTGTCCCTGACATTGGTGGTACCGCGGCCAGCCTGCTCGAGTCCCAGCTTGGCTGCGCCGGCGGGGCCGCTTCAGGAGCTAATAAGCAGCAACAAACGCAAAATCCCGCTGATACCATCAATGCGCTTAGCGGGCTGTTCAAAAAGAAAAAACCATAGAAGCAGAAAATGGAAATTGGAAATTAGAAGCGAAACGAGGAGAGAGAGTTCTCCACTCCGGAACGACAAAACCTGCCGTCCCTGCGGTCGAAATGACAGATTTGCGTGGCTTCACTCGTAGCGCAGCGCGACGATAGGATCGACGCGCATGGCGCGCCAAGCGGGAACCAAACACGCCAGCAGAACCACACAAATGAGCAGAGAAGCAACGAAAACGAAAGTCAGTGGATCAGAAACGCTGACGCCGTAAAGCAGCGAGCGAATCAGCCGGGTGGCGGCAGACGCAAACACAATGCCAATAGCCAAGCCAAGCAAGGCTAACCGCACGCCTTGTCCGAGTACGAGGCGGACAACTTCGAGCGGACGCGCACCAAGAGCTATGCGAATGCCAATTTCGTGCGTACGCTGAGCGACGAATTGCGTCATCACTCCATAGATGCCGACGGCGGCGAGAAGCAGCGCCAAAGCCGCAAAGGCAGTGAGCAACGCCATGTTAAAGCGATGGGGCGCAAAGGTATGCCCAAGACGCTGGTCCATAGTCTCTGGTCCCAGAAGCGCCATGTGGTTATCTATCGAGGCCATGACGCTACGAACCGAAGGCAGGAACGCTAGAGGCTCGGAATTAGTGCGCAGAATGATCGCGGCGTCGTAGTCAGGCCAGTTGTCCTGTAGAATTTGCGAGACCGGCAAGTACGCAGTGGGAGTGCGGTCGCTGTCCCACCCGAAATAACGTTCATCAGCAACGACGCCAACGACGGTCCACCACGCAGCCAGATTGTCCGCTCCAAGTTTGACCCGCAGGCCAACGGCGTTCTTGCCGGGGAAAAGAGAGCGCGCCGCGGCTTCATTCAAAATGACCGCCGGACTCGCGCCGTGAACGTCCGCGGTGAAAAATTCGCGGCCTGCCAACAGAGGAAGACCCATGGTGCGAAAATAATTGGGGCTGATGGGATTGAAGATAATGTCCGGAGCGCGGTTCGGATCAATGTCAGGATGTTCAGAGGTGATGACGGGACCGTCAACCTCTCCGCCGCCTGGAGGGATGGAGCGGGACATGGCGACGGAATGCACTCCGGGAATGGCGCTCATGCGCTCGAGCACCTGGCGGTAGAAATCTTCGGCTTGCGCCGCTTTCCGTATTTGGGGCGACAGGTAGAAGGTGAGGAGATTTCGCGAATCGTAGCCGGGATCGGCGGAGAGCAGATTCATAAAACTGCGCACGGCAAGCCCCGCGCCGGCAAGCAATACGAGAGACAGCGCGATCTCGGCCACCACAAAGGCCTGGCGCACTAAACCGCGCTCGGCACCGGAGGTCGCACGCGTACTTCCTTCCTTCAAGCAGTCCGCCAGGTTCACGCGGGAAATCCGCGCAGCGGGAAGCAAGCCAAAAAGAATGCTCGCGGAGATCGAAATGGCGAGCGAAAACAGAAGAACGGGAAGATTAATTTGAACTTCTTCCAGCCGCGGCACATTTCCTGGACTAAGAACCCGGAACGCTTGCAATCCGAAATGGCCGGCGAGCAAACCGAGGGCGCATCCAAGAAGACCAAGCAACACGCTTTCCGTCACGCACTGCCGCACCAGCCTGCCCGCACTAGCACCGAGAGCGCTGCGCACCGCAATTTCACCGCGGCGCCGCACCCCTTGAGCCAGGAGCAGGTTGCCGACGTTCGCACAAGCGATAAGAAGAACGAGGCCGACCGCTGCAAGCATGATCAAAAGGGCCTCGCGAATCTGCCTGCCCACTCGGCTGAGCATGGGGATTACGATGGCGCCTTGCTCGGCGTCGTCGGCGGGGTACTCCTTTTCGAGTGCGCGCGCGATGGAGTCCATTTCGCTCTGCGCCTGGCGCAAGGACACGCCTGACTTAATGCGTCCAATCGCCGACATGAAATTCTCGCCGCGCTCGGTTTTCTCAAGATTCAATGGAATGAAAATCCGCGCGGACGGCATTAGGACGTAGCGAAAATTGGCCGGCAGGATGCCTACAATGACGAACGGCTGGCCGTTGATGGTAAGCGTCCGGCCGACGCATCCCGGGTCACCACCGAGGCGCTCCTTCCAGAATGAGTGAGAAATCAAGGCAACGTGGTCGTTGCCTGTGCGCTCTTCCGGTTCGAGGAAATTGCGGCCGAGAATTGGCGCGACTTCCAGAACCGATAGAAAATTTGGCGACACAGCGGCGCCCAAAATGTTCTCAGGCTGGTTACCGAACATGACGGTGAAGCCGCGGCCATCGAATCCCGCAAGAGATTGAAATTGCGTGGAGCGCGCCCGCCAATCGAGGAAGTTCCGCGCGACGACCACAAGTTGTTCAGGGTGCGGATAGGGCAGCGGCTGCAAGAGGACGCCGTTCACGATACTGAAAATGGCGGTGTTCGCTCCGATGCCGAGGGCGAGAGTAAGAACGGCCACGGCGGTAAAACCGGGATTTTTGAGGAGCATGCGGGCGGCAAACCGGAAATCCTGGAATAGAGTTTCAAGGAACGGAAGCCCGCGCCGGTCGCGATAGTTTTCTTTGGTCTGCTCGATGCCGCCGAGTTTGATCAACGCCTGACGCCGCGCCTCTTCTGCGCTCATCCCCACGCGCAGATTGTCTTCGATGTGCATTTGGAGATGGCTTTCCATCTCTGCGGCGAGATCGCGGTCGCGGCGGTTCCGGCGGAAGAATCCGCCAAGTCGAACAAGCCAAGCGCGCCATTGCCTCATAGTCATACCTCGCGAAACGGACCGGTCTGAAGACCGGCCAGTACAATAATCACTCGTAGCGCAGCGCCACGAGCGGATCGACGCGTGTCGCTCTTCGTGCCGGGAGATAACACGCAAGAAAAGCGGCGGTCAGCAAAGCCAGAGGAGCCAGCACAAAGGCCCCCGCATCGAAAACCGATACACCCCACAATTGCGACTTCAAAACGCGCGCGGAAAGGAACGAGGCCAGGAGTCCCAGGAGAATTCCGCCGCTAACCAGCAACAGTCCTTTGCGGAGCACCAACGCGAGGATGTTATTGGCCTGGGCGCCGAGAGCCATTCGTATGCCGAGCTCGTGAGTCTGCAATGTGACCGAGTAAGCCATGACGCCGAACAGGCCAATGAGGGCAAGGGCAAGTCCGATGGCCGCGCAAGTCCCGAAGGAAATCAAACGGAATTTCGGTTTCACATACACCTTTTCTTGCAGATAGCCATCCAGCGTGCCCGGGTGAATCAATGCGGTATCGGGACCAGCGTCTGCGGTTACCTGGCGGATGTGATTCAGGAGCAAAGACGGATTCACCGCTGTTCGAACTAGAATGGCGCGGTCGCCAAAGCCTGAAAACGTGTAAGGCACGAAGCCCTGCGGGATAGTAGGATCTTGAATCCCGTTGTTCCTGTGTTCCTGAAATCGCTGACGACACCGACAATTTCGAAATAGGCATCGTGCGGGGCCGGCGGTATTTGGTCTAGCACATTGAATTTGATTTGCCGGCCGATGGGATCTTCATCACCAAAATAAGATTTCACCAGTGTCTGATTGACAACAACGACGCGCCGCCCGCTGGCTATATCGGACGGAGAAAGCAGCCTTCCGCGGAGCAACTGCAACCCAAGTGTTGGGAAGTATCCTTCGCTGACGGCTTCGAAAGCAGTCCTCCAGTGTTTGTCATGCGGCTTTCCCGGAATGGTGACATCGTCAGACGTTGGACCTTCTGTCACCGGCAGCCAGATGGATACCGCCACGTTAGTGACGCCGGGAAGAGCCGAGATGCGGGGCAACGCCTGGTCGAAAAACGCACGCTTGCTTTCGGCAGAATCATACTGGCGAGGCGGAAAGTGGATCTCTGCTTGCAGAACGTTTTCGGTGTGGAAGCCGAAGTCGAAGTGGGTTACGGCAATGAAACTCCGCATCATCAGGCCCGCAAAAACAAGGAGCAGCAAGGAAAGCGCCACCTGGCCAACGACCAAGCCAGCGCGAATGCGGGCACCGCGCCGCGAAGCGTTTACGTTTACACCAGTGCTCTGCAGATTCGTGCGCAGATCTTTCCCCACGGCGAAAAGAGCCGGCGAGAGGCCAAAAAGAACAGTGGTCAGAAGCGACAAGGCAATCGCAAAAAGGAGGACCGGCAAATTCAGGGACATGTCGGCCTCGCCGGGGACTTCTATTCCCGGAGTCAATGCAACAGCTCTCAGTCCGAGGTAGGCCAGGAAACATCCTGCCAGGCAGCCCCCGACACCGAGGACGAGACTCTCCACAAATAATTGCCGGATCGATCAACCGGCCGCGGCCTGCTCCGAGCGCCGCGCGAAGAGCAATTTCCCTTGCACGCGCGCTGTGATGCGTCAGCAAAAGACTGGCGACGTTGCTGGAGGAGATGAGCAACAAAAGCGCGACCGCGGCAATCAGCAGAATCAAGGTCTGCTTGAAATCCGCAACAATGACTTCGTTCATAGGCTTGGTGTCCATCCGGAAATGTTCGGGATAATCACGTGGATGGAGGGCGACGATTTGTCGCGCGATGACTTGAATGTCGGCCGCTGCCGTCCGCAGGCTGACATTTCGCTTCAGAATTGCCGTGGCGAAGAAAAAAAGAGGCTCGTTGTCATTCATGGCCTGGGTCATGGAGGGTTCAGGGCGGTTCCAATCCAGCGGAATATAAAGATCGGCGCCGTAGAGCTGGAATCTTGGAGGCATGACCCCGATAACCGTGCGCGCTTGGCCCTTGAGCATCATGGTTGTTCCGAGGACGGCTTTATCCTCGTTAAACATCTTTTTCCAATAGTTGTAGTTGAGAAGCACGACCAGACCGGCGCCCGGCTGCGCATCTTGTTCCGTAAAACCGCGCCCTAGCAGCGGAGGCACGCCCCAGAAATCCATCGCGTTTGGCGTGAGGACACAGCCGTGCACTAGTTCGCTGGATGTTTTCCTTACATAAGGGACGTCCCAACTGGAGTAGGCAACGATATCGTCGAAAGTATGGTTCCCCTTTCGAAAAGCGGCGACTTCATCGAGGTGGAACATGGAACGAAAGCCTTGCGAACCGTCCTTAGTATCCAGGACGCTGATCACCGTCAGCCGCTGGGCATCGCGATACGGAAAGGGTCGAAGAACCCCGTTGTAGAAAACACTGAAGATGATGCTGGAAAAGCCAATTCCAAGTGCCAGCGCGGCTACGGCGACGGCGGTAAAGCCTGGATTCTTTCGCAACGTGCGTCCGCCGAAAGAGACGTCTTGCAAGAAATTTTCCAGGGCCGGCAGTCCCCGCTGTTCACGGTAACTGATTTTTACTTGCTCAACGCCGCCGAGTTTGATGAGCGCACTGCGGCGAGCTTCCGCAGGACTCATGCCGGCGCGGAGATTTTCTTCGATGTGCAGGCGAAGATGGCTTTCGAGCTCCGCGGCGATATCGCGGTCGCGGCGATCCTTGTTGAAAAGTCCGCCCAATCGCACCAGCAGCGCGCGCAGGCGTCTCATGCCGATTCCTTTCCGGGAGCCAGGAACCGCGCCAGAATTTCCGTGGTCTGCTCCCACTCGCGGGCTTCTTTGTCCAATTGCTTGCGACCTGCGCGCGTCAGTTTGTAATACTTGGCTTTCCGATTGTTGTCCGAGGTGCCCCACTCGGACGAAATGTAGCCTTCCTGTTCGAGTTTCAGCAGAGCGGGGTACAGCGTTCCGTAGTTGACTGCCAGGAGGTCGCCGCTGGTCTGCTCGATGCGGCGCGCGATTCCGTATCCGTGCAGCGGCCCCAGTGCTTGCAAGGTCTTCAGCACCATCAAGGCCAGCGTGCCCTGCCAAACGTCCTTTTTATCGCCCATCGGTTTCTCCCGTAGCTCCTATGGGATGCCCATACCTATATGCTTCAGTTCCTATGGGAATGCAATAGAAGAGACGTCAGACCCCGCCATTTTGTTTCCGGAATTTGTTATTTTTTTCGAGGAGTCTCGGCAGCGCTGGGCGGCAGCGCAGTGGGTTGGTCTATTGATAGCACGAGGCTTAGTCAGCCGAGGCCCGCGAGGAGGAAGCAATCCCGGTTCACTCGACGACGATGCGCTCGTTCCAGGGATCTGGGGGTTTCGGGCCCGTAACGGCGGCCGGATTGGGTTCAGAAGACGAGGCCGGGGAGGGAAGAGGGGCAGGATTCGCTTGGACTGGCCCATCAGTCGGAGGTGCGATGTTCCGGGAGTCAATGGGCAAGAGTTCCGGGTGCTGCGTGGCCCATTTGGCCGCAAGCCCATTGAGCGGGCTTTTGGTGTTGTACTCCTGGTAGGCAATCATGCGTCCAATGCGGACAATCAAATCATCCAGGCCTTCCGAGGCCGCCCAAAAGTCGCCGATGCACACACTTCCCTCGTCAAAATTCGGGTGGAACATGGGAGCCATCATGCGGCATTGCGGTGCGCGTCGGGGATAGCCCAGAGAAAGATTTACTTCCAGCTGATGGGTGTCGCGCTCCTGGATTTCACCTGTTTGCGAGACGTACAGCCCTTTGATCTGAAACGTGATGCGATAGACTTCCGGCGGCATTCCCGCCGTGCCACTCACCTGAATCAGCGGCCAGTTCGCAAACCGTTGAATCAACGTGTCGTAGTCGAGTTTCAAGCGCCGGATACGCGGTGAAAGCATGATTCCCTTAGAGCGAACCACTCGCAAAGTTCCGCAACACGCCGAAGGCCGCAGTCAGTACAAGTAACGCCGTCAGCCCTAAGGCCGGAACGCGCGGCCAGGTGAAAACTTCCTCTCGTCGCGCTTTCCAATAAGCAACCGCGAAGTAGGCCAGCAGCACAGGAACGAGCATGACCACCAGAGCATTGTAGTGCAGAGCCTCCGCAATTCTCAGATGTAGCAGGGCCGCCAATGCGCGAGTGGCCCCGCAGCCCGGGCAGTAGACGTGCAAAAAGCGGAATATGGGACATTGTGGATAAAAGTCATACTGCTCCGGCGGGAACCTATGCAGGATTGCGGCGCAAGCCAATGAGGCGCACGCGACAGCACCCATTCTGGTTACGACGTTCATGTCTTTCAGGCCATCAGGCCTTGGCTCCTTCGCATCTCATTGATCTGGGTAAAGTGATACTGAAAGTAAAATACGTTAAAGAAGAAAGTCATCACTCCGCTCAACGAGAGTCCAGTGGGTTCGGCTGTGTTGTAGTGTTCTTCGATGGAGTTTTTCATGCTGAAGGAGCCGGCAATCCAAAGAATCGAGCCGCCAAGCCAAAAAAGGGCCGCCAGCCCCTTCTGGTTAGGGTCCTGAGACACGGACAACCCTACATATATGACGTTCAGAACTACCGCGAAAGCCCACAAGATCATCCCCTTGCTTTCTGGTTGCACTTTCCTAACCCAGTAGGCCTCGACGAGGGCCCATATCCAAAGAAATAGCCCGCACGTGACAATGGTAAGCAACAACACGATAGCCCAGTGAAGCGAAGGCGGCGCGGGGTACAGCGCGGCAGCAGCGGCTGCGGCAGACGCAGCGGTTGGCGCTGGCGCAGCCACCGGCACAGGAATATTCCCAATCACCTGAGAAACCGGCACCCACTCGCTCAAGCCCTCACTGCGGCACAGGTCGGTGAGCAGGACGTTCCCGGACGCCACATAGCGCTGGAGTTCGGAAAGGGTATACGGCCCGTATTCCTGGAGATCCCGCTTGATGAAATAATTCATTGCCCCTCCGTCGTCACGTGAACTCGACTCCGTCGCCGTCCTTATTGATGACGCAGATCTCCACAATCGCCCAGATCCAGGTCGCCACCGCGGCATAAAAACAGGTCAGCACGGTAAGACAGAGCTGGGAAACTGCTCTCTGTATATACCCCGCGTAGAAATTGTGCACTCCAAAAATCCCCAGAAAAACGCCCAGCAGAACGTAGACCTGGCGGCTCTTCGATGTTCCCGTGCCTCGGATAACGTCCTGTGGCCGCAACGGTGCATACACTCCCCGGGCTGGCGGCAGTGGAGGAGGGGCCGCTCCTGTTCCGGCGACGAGTGGCGGCGGTGGCGGCGGAGCAGGTCCTTGAGAAGCGGCGCTCTGTCCTCCCAATGGCTGAGAAGGTCCGGAGAGCTGCAGGATCGAGAATCCACTGTGCATCGTTCGTCGGACAGGAGCGGCCGGAATGGGCGCAGCAGCGGCTGCAGGCCCAGGAGCCTGATTCAATTCCGTGCCTGACAGGCTGATTTTGGGTTCATCCTGGGGCGCCTTTGCGCAGCCGAATACGGTGCATCCTCCGTTCTCCGCGAAGCACTCCGGATGATGCGGGGTTCCACACCCGGGACACTCGAGCCGTTCCTCCGCGGCCGAACCGATTTCTGTCCGGCAATAGGGGCAGACCGGATTCACTTACGCTGCCTTTCCGAATAGCGAAACGAGTATCTCCCGATCTGCACGGAATTCCCGCTCTGCAAAACCTGGACCCTTGCCGGCTGTCCCGAAACGTAAGCTGGGCCGAGGGCGCGAAGTTGCACTCTCGTTCCTGCAATTTCCACGATGGCGTGCTCCCCCAAAACGTTGGGGTCCTTGAACAAATAAATGTCGCATTTCTGGTCGCTGCCGATCAGGGTGCGAGCCTTGTATAGAATGAACTGCTTGCCGGCCAACGGACCGGCGGTGACATACAACCAGCGGTCTTTCAGCGCGCTCTCAACTAGACCGATCGCTACTCCCGTGGCGACCCCGAGCAGCGCAAATCCCACGGCGCGGCTCGGCGCTCCACCCTTCGAGATCATCACGATCGGATCAAATAGCATTCCGCCGAGCCCTGCTCCGATGACTCCCCCCAGCGCCCCGTAAAGTGTTTTCTTCGAGGATTGCCCGACGATTCCGTAAACCACGCCTCCTGCGGCTCCAAATACCATCCACGCAAGGCCGCGCGCCACCCAGAACGCGGGGTTCCGGAAAGTCTGCGCCCCTGCTTCTGCGGCGATAGAAACGCCGATGCGGAACATGATTTCAGCGGCGAAATCGAAGACGAATGACAGCACGACGCCCAGCGGCAACGCCAGAAGCCCGCGCACCACCGCCTTCTTCGCCGACCGCTCCACTATGCTTTCAGCAATCGCAAATCCCACACATTGCAGCGTCACCACCATGGGCATCATCCACAGATTTCCCCAGCGGTGTCCGCCACTGTCAATGAAAGCCGGCTCGGAGATAGCCCACGCCAAAATCGCCCCAAGCAGTCCCGCAATGCCCAGGTAGAACCAGGCCTGCAAGAGAATGCTTCCGCGCTCCTCATGGGTCTCCACGCGCTGGTCGGCTGCCTCACCCACACTCCCGTAAACCTTCGCGCCGCCTGGACCGCGGCCCGGCATAGCCGCCGCAGCGGCAGGCGCGGTTGTCTCCACGCGCGCTAGATCATCCAGCGTGATTTTGATAGGCTCGTTATTTTTGTCGGGGGACATTCTGCTCCTTGTCGCTCCCGCTCTTCGGCGCTTCCGTTGCACCCTTGTCTTTTGCGGGTGCGCCCTCGCTCGGAGGTTGCTCCCGCAGTAGCGAACGCGCGTCAATCGGCCGGTCTGTCAACGGCCGTCCCGTTGCGTCAACAGGCCAGATTAGGATGTGTGGGAAGAGATAGAAAGCGATCAGAAAACCGATCATCAGTACCGTGGCGTAGGAAAGGACAGAAAAAGCGATGCGCAGCCAGCGCGGGGCGTCCTCGTTGCGATCCGGCTTTTCTACCGCCAAATCTTCCTCTTCATTCTCTTCAAATGTTCCCAGGGGCTCCGGTTTCCCTGTTTCACCCGCCCCCTCGCCGCCTTTCCGGTCAATTACCGCAATTTCGGACAGCCGCTCAAGGCGCTTGCCTACCCAGCCGAAGCAGCCCTCCTCGTCGCTATGGGGGTCGTACACCCACGCGACCTGCAAGGGCGAGGAAAAGAAATTCTTGTGAATGAAAGTATCGTGATCGGAGAGAAACACGCCGAAGCCGGGATGGGAGTGGTACCAACCCACAATACGATCGTCGGGATACTTGGCGTCTTTGGTCTCGTAGATATGCGCCCAAGTGTCCTGCGTGAACGTCACATGCGTGCCGGCTTGGGCGGCGTTTGCTCCTGCAATGCACGCTTCGATTGCCAGGCTGTGGCCGTCTTCACTTCCGATC
>WNFJ01251084.1_pt3 | contig 16469 bp, 14 predicted proteins | sample 5400461 | NCBI WGS metagenome assembly WNFJ01 (sample SAMN13153349, study PRJNA577476) | soil metagenome | isolation source: 115 cm saprolite on Douglas fir-dominated hillslope | place: USA:California | collected 2013-09-17 | reverse complement strand
ATCGCCCGTGGAGCACGGCCCGGCCTCGATGGCCGAGGCCTCCACTCCCGTATCGGAAGCGGTCACCGTTACGTCGTTTCCCGAACGGGCGTCCGCCACGGTCGCGCCGTCGCCGCCGACCGTCGTCGCGTCGAGCGATCCGTCCCCGTTGCCCGCATCGGGCACGGTCGACGGGATCCCGGCGTCGGCGACATCGCCAGGATTGAACGGCACCAAATCCACCTGAGCGCCCGGACCGCACGTGCCGAGATCGGGCTGGCAGCTGTCTCCGGATGTCGGGCAACTCACCTTGCCCAGACAGTTGGACGACAACACGACAAGCACTTCGAGCAGCCGGTCGCCAGGCACCTGCGTTTTCAACACCCGCTGGACGATGGCCTGCTTGCTATTGGAATTCCCCGCCAGCCCCGTCACCGTGATGAGCACCTCTTGGTAAGGACTCGTGCCCGCGACTAGGGCGATCGTCGTCGGCAACGTCATCTCGCGCGGAATCACGTAGTCGCGTTCCAGCAGTGAAGGGCCCCATCCGCCGTCGGCCGAGACCTGCTGCTGGACCTTAACGTTCACCGTGTCGAAGGTTGCCGGCGTCGGCATGTCCGATTCGAGGATCAGCTCCAAGCCACCGGCCTGCGTCGTCTTGCCCCCACAGCCCACGAAAAGCACGAGCATCACCGAGACTGTGACGAGTGCGCTGAGCGCCCCCCGTGGACTCGCTCTAAGGCTGTGCATCGGATGCAACGACGCAAGCATCAGCGCCTCCAGGCCGAGAGCCGAACTGTCCCGCTTCTGCCGTCGGGAACCCCCACTGTCTGGTCTTGCGGCTGGAACAAGAAGTAACCGCCGACGGCCGCGCCGGCGGCGACCAACGCGCCCCCGACGATCCACGGCCAGATGGGCGCGCCGTGGGCCTCGTTTTCGAGCGTCACATCCAAGCTACGCGTCTCGCCATCGCGCAAGTCGACCTGAGCCTTGAAGGGCAGCTTGCCGGGCTCGGTGACGTGCACCTCGTGCGGACCGGCCGCAACCTGCCCATCGAAGCGCCCTTTCGCCGCCGACTGACCATCGACGACGACGGTAGCGCTTTCGTCCGACGCGACGATGAGTCTGGCTACGTGCCGCTGCGCAACCAGAGTGAAAGCCAACGGCGTTTCGCTACCGCCGGCAACGTCCAGCGCTTGCTCGACCGACTGAAAGCCGCCCTTGCTCACCGACAGCGTGTGCTTGCCGAGGTTTAGGGTGATGGGGTCCGCCAGAGGCGTCGTGCCGACTTGCTGCCCATCCACGACGACCAGAGCGCCGGCTTCGCTTACCGACAGCTTGACGGCACCGACAAGAGTCCGAATTGTCGCCAGGGCACTTTCGACATCGGCCCTGTCCTCGGCGGCCATCGACGAACCGGCGTCTCGCTGGTAGCGAACCAAGAGGCTTTGCATCCGCGCGTAGTCGTGCATGTTCCGGGCACAGACCGCCATATTGAAAAGCAGGCGCGCGTCCTTCGACAAGTCGTAGGCCTGGCCGAACTTGGCATAGGCCCCCGTGTAGTCGCCGTTGTTAACGAGCACCTGGGCCGACGCGTATGCATCGCGTGCGGGCCCCGACAGGGACTGCGCAAGCGGCGCTGAGTGCTTGGTTGAAGCCCCCCCGTGCACGGGGACACTCTGCGCCCAGGCGGGCGCCGCGGCGAGTGCCCACGCAAAGACAAAGAGGGAGACGAGCGATCGCTTCATGAGGGTCTACCTCTTAATCCGGAGATTTTGCAGTGGATCGGACGGTGGACTCGATGCGCTGGATGCGACGGGGGGCGCAGCAGGGACGACGGCGGCAGGGGCAGGCGGCGCGGGATTGACCGAAGCAGCCGGCGGCGCAGCGGAGACCACCGTCGCCGGCCCTTTGGGCGCCATCTTCGTCGACGACGCGTGAGACGCTGTCCTCGAAGGCGCCGCCGGTGTCGTAGGTGCGGGATCCGATTTCAAGACCGGGACCGCAGGCGGCGATTCCGCGATCGGTGCCGAGACCGGCTTTTCTGCCACGGGAGCTGGCGGCGCTGGGGCGGGCGGCGGTGCATTATCGGCGGGAGGGGGATGGGCGGCGGCGGCGGGCGGGTCGCGGTGCCCATACTCGCCGCTTCGCTGTACTCGCAGTCCAATCACAGCGGCCGCGGATGCCACGCCAAGCACGCCGATCGTGCTGAGGACAGCCACTTTGCGCCGCGCCGAACCGAAGACGGTATGCCCTACCGGCGCGATCGTATGCGACGACGGCCTCGGGCGGGCCGCGTCGGGAGGCGACGCGGGAACGGAGACGGCGGTCGCCGACAAGCCCGCTGCCTGAATGATGCCGACGACTTTCTCAACGATGGCCTTGGATTGCCGCGGCCCAAAGGGCAGCAGCGCCACCGCCATCTCGGCGATGTTGAGGTAACGCTGCTTTCGGTCCTTCGCAAGGCACTTCAGAATCACCGCCTGAAGGCCCTCCGGGATGTCAGGCCTGAAATCCCGAACGGGTGGCGGCGGCTCGGTGACAATCTTTACGCAGACCTCGGCCTGCGTGTCCCCTTGGAACGGAACGCTCTTCGTCAGAAGTTCGTAGAGAACGACGCCTAGCGCCCAGATGTCCGTTCGCGCGTCGACGTCTTTGGGCGATCGCATCTGCTCGGGCGACATGTAATACGGCGAGCCCATCATCGCGCTCGTGCTTGTGAACGAACCGGGAGCCGAGGTGCCCATGTTGGTCATCTTGGAGATGCCAAAGTCGAGCACCTTGATAATGAGTTTGCCGTCCGCTCCACGAACGCAGAAGAGATTCGCCGGCTTGAGGTCTCGATGAACAATCCCCAGGCTGTGGGCTTCAGCGACCGCAACGGACGCCTGCAACACGAACTCGACGCCTTGCTCGATGGGAAGCGGTCCCCGTTGATCGAGCCACGCGCATAGGTCGCCGCCGTTCAGAAACTCCATGACCATGTACGGCGCCCCGGTTTCTAAGGTGCCGACATCGAGCACGCGCGCGACGTGCTCGCTCTTGATCTTGACCGCGGCTCGCGCCTCCCGGGCGAAGCGGCCCACCGCTTCCGCGTGGCCCAGCATTTCAGGCAGCAGAAACTTGATGGCGACCTTCTCGTCGAGCTGCATGTGGTGCGCCGCGACGACCACCCCCATGCCACCGACGCCGAGCACCCGCTCAACGCGGTACTTGCCCGCGAGGACATCCCCGGCTCTAACACCCGCCGCTAGTTGCATGCTGCCTGCTGCAAGTGCTCGCCCCTTGGCGCAGACGAGGTTCGTCCGAAAGATACGGATTATTCCGCGCTAGATTAGTTACGCTAGGACTACATCGCCGTCAACGGCGGCGCGGGGGACCGAAGGGTGCGGGCCGCGAGCAGCGCTCCGTAATCCGCGAACCGGACATCGTCTTCGCTCGCAGGTTCGTTCGCGGATTCGTTCGCGGTTCCGTTCGCATTAGCGCTCGCGTTCGGCCGCGAGTCTTCATCGCGAAAGAGAGTCACGCGCAAGCTTGCCAGGGCGACCTCGAGCTCGGCGTCGTCCGGCTCAGCAGTCGTAATCTTTTGAACCAGAAAGCCCGGCCAAAGCAGCAACCGCATCGGGCCGACGAGGCAGTAACGCGCGAAGAGGCGCTGAAGCTCGAACGTCACCGCGACGAGGACCGGCAGAAACGGGAGCTTCAGCCCGAAAAAGAGAATGTTGTCCATGACGGCGCTCCCGGTCTGAATGCGCGGAAGCGCCGCGCCGAGCACCGAAAAGATCACGATCGAGACCATGACCACCATCACCAAGAAGGTCGTGCCGCAGCGAGGATGGAGGGTAGTTTTCGCTCGCGCGTTCGCCACCGTCAGCGGCTCACCGGCCTCGTAGGTGCTGATCGTCTTGTGCTCGGCCCCGTGGTACTGGAAAACGCGTCGAATGTCGGGCACTCGGCGGATGGCGAGCAGGTAACCGACAACGATGGCCAGCTTTAGTCCTCCGGTGATGGCTTGGAACGCCGCGCTCTGAACGGGAAGACCGAGGCCCAACACCCGATTGAGACCGGCGGCCGCGCCCTGCGGAAGAGCCACCAAAAATCCCACCATGAGCGCCAAGAGCAACAGCCCACCCGCGCCGGAGCGCTTGGGCTTTCCTATTGCCGGGCCTGCGCCGTCCGCCGCAGTAACTATGACGAAAAGGGTCAGGCCAAACGCGCCGAACGCTCCCACGCCGGCCGCAGCCAGGTCAGTCTCGAACTGTTCGGCGCTGAAACGCAGCGCTTCGCTGCCCATGCGCAACGACTCGACCAAGGAGGCCACACCGCGAACGAAAGGAAGGCGCACCAATCCACGCGGCTTTTCGACCACAGCACGCTCGCGTACGTGCAGCGTCCCGTCCCGACGGCGCACCACTACCGCGAACGACTTCGGCGCCCTCATCATCACGCCCTCAAGGACGGCTTGCCCGCCGATGTAGGGGCGCGAAGAAGCGTTCACTTCTCCTCGGGAGCGACCGCCTTCGGCGCGACTTTCTTCTCGTAGCGCTTTCGGAACCGATCCACGCGGCCGGCGGTATCGATGAGCTTCTGCGTCCCGGTGTAGAAAGGATGGCAAGCCGAGCACACATCGATCTGGAAATCGCCGCGCGTTGAGTGCGTGACAAACGTATTTCCGCACGCACAACTGACGCGCGCGGGCACATAACTCGGATGGATGCCTTCTTTCATAACCCAGCGGAAACTAGCGCCCGACACATCCCCGCGCAAGGGCGCTTAGTCACGTTAATTCACCCGGTTCAGCATGAGCCTCACTCCGCGACTTCCCTTGACGCAGGCGGCTTCGCCGCTGCTGGGGCTTCGCTCCGGCTCCGTTCCGGCCCGGGAATTCGGCCACGGCGGGCATGGGGGGAGCGAGGCCGCTCCCCCCCGCTCCCCCCAAACCCCCCAGCCGGAATTGAGTTTTACTAGTTGCGGCGGTCATTTCGGGCCGTTGGGGCATTGCGGTGATGGAGAAATTGGCAGATGGGATTTGGACGGAACCCGTTGTGACCTTGGTGGATCCGGCGCTCAATTGGTGGACATGATGCCGGCTGGGGGGTGTGGGGGGAGCGGCCGTCCCAGGCTTGCGGCGTGGGTCCCGAGCCCACGCCGTCGGCTTGCGCCGTTTGGGGCCGGGGCCCCAAACGACAAACCTGGGGAGGCGAGGCGGAGTGAGGCTCATGCTGAACCTGGTTAATTCTAGAACGGAATATCGTCGTCCACTCCGCCGCCCGCGGGGCCACCGCCGCCCGCGCCTCCGGGATCAGCGAAGTCGTCAGCCGGCGCTTCAGGCGTTTCGCGTGGAGGGCGACCGCCTCCCCCTTCGCGAGCCCCCTCGCCTCGCCCGCGCCCGCTGCCGGGAAGAACGATGTTGTTGGCGATGACTTCGGTCGAGTAACGTTTTTCGCCGTTTTTCTCGTAGCTCGAGGTCTGCAAACGACCCTCGACGAAGAGGAGGTCGCCTTTTTGCAGAATCTTGCCGAGCGCCTCCGCACGGCGGCCCCAGACGGTGACCCTGTGCCATTCGGTTCGATCTTGCCGCACGTTGTTGCGGTCGAGATACGTCTCGTTGGTGGCGAGGCGGAGCTTGAGCACCGCCTGACCGCCCTGAGTCATGCGGAGCTCAGGGTCGGCCCCAAGGTTTCCCAGCAGCATCACCCGGTTCAAGCCTTCGGCCATTGGCGCACGACTCCTTTGTTTTCAGCCACATCCCCAGCGTCCGGTTTGGGGCTGGGGCCCCAAACCAAAAACCTGGCCTGGGGCTGGGGCCCCAAACCAAAAACCTGGCCTGGGGCTGGGGCCCCAAACCAAAAACCTGGCCTGGGGCTGGGCCCCAAACCACAACACCTGGCCGGGGACTTTTGCCGCCCCGTTATGATTTCGTCAACGCACAAGCCGCGGTTGCGTGAAAAAGCTCGCCGAGGCGCTAGTCTGGCTTACTGCCGTGGCGCTCGATGACTTACGAAAGCGAATCGACCAACTGGACGACCAGCTCCTGACCTTGCTCGAGGATAGGGCGTGCGTCGTTGCGGACGTCGCTCGGGCCAAGCGTGAAGCGAACTTGCCCACATACGATCCCGAGCGCGAGCGCGGCATCCTCGACCGATTGGCCCAGCGGGCCGGGCGCTTCCCGGCCGACGCCATCCGCGCCGTATACCGCGAGATCATGAGCGCGTGTCTTGCGCTGCAGGAGCCCTTGCGCGTCGCCTACCTTGGGCCGGAGGGAACGTTCTCCCACGCCGCGGCACGCGCCTTCTTCGGTCTGGCCGCGACCTATTGCGAGGCCACCACGTTCGACGGGGTGTTTGACGCGGTCGCGCGGCGGCAGGCGCAGGAAGGGGTCGTGCCACTGGAAAACTCGACCGAGGGCTCGGTCAGCCACGCCGTCGACGCCCTCGTCGCCAGCGACTTATTGATTCGTGCCGAGTTCGAGCTCGAGGTTTCTCAGTGCCTTCTCACGCGGGCCACGAGTCTGACTTCGATTGAGCGGGTGTATTCACATCCGCAGCCGCTCGGGCAGTGCCGTGTTTGGCTCGCGCGCAATTTGGGCGCCGCCCAACTCGTACAGTCGCCTTCGACGGCGGCTGCCGTGCGGGAAGCGATGACGGATACGGGAAGCGCAGCCATCGCTGGCCGGCTCGCCTCGGAGCTCTACGGCCTGCCGGTGTTGCGCGAACGCATCCAAGATCACCCGGACAACTTCACTCGATTCGTGGTCGTCTCCCTGCGGGACGCCCCGCGCACCGGCAATGACAAGACGACCATCGCCTTCAGCCTCAAGGACGGCCATGGTCGTGGCGCACTGCTTCGGGTGCTGACGGTGTTCGACGAAGAGGGAATCAATTTGACGCGAATCGAGTCGCGCCCCAGCCGCGAGAAGCCCTGGGACTACGTATTTCTTGCCGAGCTCGAAGGGCACCGCGAAGACCCCAACATTGCGCGCACCATGGTGCGACTTGGCGAAAAGTGCCCGATGCTCAAACACCTCGGGAGTTACCCGAGGGCGCGCAAGACCAAAGAACTCTAGAAATCATGGACTCGGTCCGAACGCTGATCGTCGGCGCCGGAGTCACCGGATTGGCCACGGCGGCTGCGCTCTCCGAGCGCGGCGACAATGACTACCTCGTTCTCGAAGCGGATAGCGAGATTGGCGGCTGGTGCAAGACCGTCAAAACGAAAGGGTTCGTCTGGGACTACTCGGGCCACTTCTTTCATTTCAAACACCCCGACGTCGAACAATGGCTGCGTGACCGCATGCCAGAGCAGTCGATCCGGGTTGTCCGGAAAAAGACTTTTATTGCATACAAGGGACAGCGCATTGACTTTCCATTCCAAAAGAACATCCATCAGCTGCCCCAAAGCGAATTCATCGACTGCTTGTACGATGTCTACTTCGCACGTTCGAGCGACGTGAAGCGAGAGACCGCCGCTCGGGAGGGCAACTTCAAAGAGATGCTGCACTCCCGATTCGGCCAGAGCATCTGCGACAAGTTTCTCTTTCCGTACAACGAGAAGCTTTACGCGTGCGACCTCGCCACGCTCGACAAGGACGCGATGGGCCGGTTCTTTCCCTACGCGGACTTGACCGACATCGTTCGCAACATGAAGCGGCCTGACAACACAAGCTACAACGCCACTTTCACATACCCCGAAGGCGGTGCCATCGAGTACGTCAAGGCGATTGCGGGCGCTGCGCGCAAAGAAGCGATCGCGCTCAACGAGCCCCTTGTTGCCGTCGACTTACCGCGCAAGACGGCGCGAACGACGCATCGCGAGCTTCGCTTCGAGCGCTTGGTCTCGAGCGCGCCGTTCAATCGGCTTGCTTCCATTTGCGCGCTCGATCATGACCCGTCGGCGTGGGCGTGGAACAAGGTGCTTATCTTCAACTTCGGCTTCGACGCCAAAGGAGATCGAGACGTTCACTGGATGTATTACCCGTCCCCCGAGACGGCGTTTTACCGCGTCGGTTGGTACGACAACATCTTCGACAGCGACCGGCTCAGCATCTACGTCGAGATTGGCTTCGCAAAAGACGCACGCATCGACGTCGCGTCCGCCCGAGAGCGCGCCCTCATGGACCTCAAACGAGAAGGCGTGGTCTCGCATCAGAATCTCGTGGCCGAGCACTCCGTCGTTCTCGATCCAGCCTATGTGCACATTACCCAGCAGTCCATGCGCGAGCACAAGCGACTATCGGCGCTCATGAACGAGTACGGCGTGTGGTCGCTGGGCCGATACGGGGGCTGGACCTACTGCGCGATCGAAGACAACATCGTCGAAGCTCGGGCACTCGTCGCCAGCTGGCGGCCGTAAGATAGAGTCTGCAATTTCGTGGCGCGACAGCCTCGTGGCTAGTAATTAGGCATCCCTTCGATGGCAGGCTTAGAGCAACCAGGTGCCGCGCACCCGCACCCTCACATTTCGATCGTCATCCCGATCTACAACGAGCAGGCGATCTTGCATGCCGCCGTTGTCGACCTGCGCGAACGACTCAAGCCCCTGGGGTGGAGCTACGAGGTGATTCTGGCGGAGAACGGCTCGAAGGACCGAACGGTGGAGATCGGGCACGAACTCGCCGACAAATACAACGACGCCAGCGACGGACAAGTCCAGATCATCAGCCTCGGCGAGCCGAACTACGGCAAAGCCCTCAAGCAAGGCATTCTGTTGGCTCGGGGCGACATCGTCCTCTGCGAAGAGATCGATCTTTGCGACACGGCCTTTCACAAGCGCGCGGTCGAGATTCTCGAGACAGGCGAAGCGGACATGGTCATCGGCAGCAAGCTCGCCGTCGGGGCGGCCGACGAGCGGCCTCTTATCCGCCATGCCGCGAGCATTGCGTACTCGACACTGCTCAAGATCTTGCTCGAGTTTCGTGGGACGGACACGCACGGCCTCAAAGCGTTCCGCCGCGCGGCGCTGCTCGATACGGTGCGCGCTTGCCTGGTCGACAAAGACGTGTTTGCGAGCGAGTTCGTCATCCGCGCATACAGAAGCGGAATCACCATCAAAGAGATTCCCGTGCACATCATCGAGAAGAGGCCGCCGAGCATTAACCTCTTCAAGCGCGTGCCCAACGTAATGAAGAGCCTGATCAAGCTCACCTGGTCGATTCGCATCCGAGGCTGATATCTTCGAGGGAACTGAATGCGGATCTTGTACGGGGTCGTCGGCGAAGGCATGGGCCACGCCACACGAAGCAAGGTTGTTTGCGAGCACTTGGTCGCTCGCGGACACCATGTAAAGATCGTCGTTAGCGGTCGCGCCCACGCCATGCTCGCCAAGTCGTTCGACGACGTGGTCGAGATTCGCGGGCTGACGATTCGCTACGTGGACAATCGCATGGACCGCGATGGCACGCTCGCCCGCAACGTCTTGGCCGCGCCTGCGATGCTCGCCGCCAACGTGGGAGCCTATTACGACCAGGTGGCGCGCTTTCGTGCGCACGCCGTCATCAGCGACTTCGATTCGTTCGCGTATTTTTTCGGCAAGCGACACAGGATTCCGATCTTGTCGATCGACAACCAGCACATCATCAGCCGCTGCAAGCTAGGCAAGTTCGCCAAGAAGGCGGTCAAGGTCGACTACCAGATGACCAAAGCGTTCGTGAGCGCGAAGATGCCCCTGTGCGACCACTACGTCATTACGACGTTCTTTGAGCCACCGGTGCGCGGGCGCTACAAGAAGAACACAACGCTTGTGCCGCCCATCGTGCGCGACTCCATTCTCGAGGCCGAGAAGCGCGCGCGGCCCGGTCCCCATGTCCTTGTCTATCAGACGTCCACGAGCGACACGACACTGCTCGACCAACTGGAGCGAATCCGCGAGCGCGAGTTCATCGTCTATGGCCTGCGGCGAAACGCGCGGCGCGGCAACTGCACGCTCAAGGAGTTCAGCGAAACGGGGTTCGTCGAGGACCTCGCAAATGCGCGGGCCGTCGTTTGCAACGGCGGCCTGTCGCTCATCGGCGAAGCGCTCTACCTCGGCAAGCCGGTCTTCAGCGTGCCCGTCGCCAATCAGTACGAGCAGATTCTCAACGCGCGCTATCTCGAGCACCTCGGCTATGGCCTGGATGCGCCTCGCCTCGATGGGGATCTCTTGCGTCTGTTTCTCACCGAGACGCCGAAGTACGCGGCCCGGGTCGCGAAGCATCGGCAAAAGGGAAACCAGGAGCTCTATGAGGTCGTCGACCACGTGCTCGATCGATTCTCGCGAAGGGGCAAGAAGGAACGAGAAGAGGCGCGAGCGCTGCGTTAGGCTTTCGTAGCCGCGGTCAGTCCTGACGATGACCGCGTCTATGGTCTATCGCGTCGCCTGGGATATTGCCGCTAGTGCCGGCAGGGCGCGATTGGACCGGATGTTACGAAAGCGCGTTACGCTTTCTCCGCCGCGCGGTTGCGCTTCGTGCGCGATGCGTCGCATGCGTACGAGGGCACGTGCGCGAATAGGGCTCACATTTCGCAGAAGAGGCATCTGGACCCAATCTTGCTCTGCGAAGCAAGCGTGAAAACCTTCGTTCTCCGACGGCAACTGGATCGCCTCTCGCAAGCTGCATCGGTGTTGGTGACCGTGCTTGCGCTCGCAGCTTGCGGTGGCAAAGCCGAAGGTCGCGCGGGAGGACGCGAGAGCGGAGGAGCTGGCGGGCCCGTGATCGCAGCGACTCCTGCGAACGCGACGGAATCGACCGCCGCTGACACGCCGCGTACAGCCGTGCGCCCACCGCATGCCGCGGCGGACACACCGGATGCAGCGGTGAACACACCAGACCCCGCTCGGGACACACGGCTTTTCGACGATGCGTCGCCGTCCAACGACAGCCCTCCGCCTCCGGGCCGGACCGCCGAGCCGGGGACGCTCCAGGCCGCGAACTGCGGGGCTTGCGGCGGTCGATATGTGGGCGATGCGTCCGCGGATTCTTCAGCCCCTAAGGCGATAGAGGCCGCCGCACCGGCCGTGGAGCCAGAGCCTGCACTCGACGCGAGTCTCGTAGCTCTGGACGCGTTCGGCGAGCTGCGGAGCGCCGGATGCCCAGGCCGCGCAATTGCCACCCGCTTGTCCGTGCAGTGGGGCCGCGGCCGCGTGCTCTATTCCCGATGCCGGCGCGGCCGCATGCACGTCGACCGATCTCCTGGGTCAAACATGCGAGACGCTCGGTTTCGCAGGCGGCACTCTGGGCTGCAGTGGGTCCTGCTCGGTCGACACCAGCGGGTGCGACACGTGCGTCGCAGGACCGCGTACCCTTTGCTCCTCGCTGCAAGTTGGCGGCGGATGGGCCACTAAGCTAGCACTGGCCGCTTCCGACACAGAGATCGGATTGGCGTGGGACGACGGCAACGGCACGCTGCACTTCACTCGGTTGGGAGCGAATCTCACCGTATTGTCAGATGAATGCGTCCCGGGTACCACCTTCGACGCGCTCGCCGTTGTTTCCACCTCGATCGGTTGGCTGGTCGCGGCGCGCGGTAACGAGGGAAGCAGGTCGGGCATCTTCCTCTACCCCTTCGACCGCACTGGCCGAGCAAGTGGAGCCCAGAAGGTCGTGTGGGGACCGCAGAATGGTGGATCACCATGCGGTTGGACGATGTTCATAGGCACATGGGTGCAACACGTGTTCATCGTCGGCGAGCAGTTGCAATCTCAATTGTTAACCGACGATGGCCACACGGTCGGCCCGCAGGCCATGCTCGGTACGCGAGCTACCGCTATCGTTGCCACGAACGACGGCTTTGAGGTCGTTGCGAACGACTACAACGGTGCTGGGCTTTCGCACATCGCCCTAGATGGCACGGTGCGGGAAGATGCCAGGCTCCCATCTCTTGCTTCGTTAAATCTCGCCTGGTCAGGCTCCACAATCAGGCTCCTTTTGCAAACTCCCGGTCAATACGGTGGGCCATCCCCGAACCCCGAGAACGGATTCCTGCAGCGAATCAGCGCTGCGGGCGCTCTCCTAGGCAACCCGACACGCGTTGACGCAGGAAAAGGCTATGCCCTTGACGACGACACCCTGCTCGCCCTTGGGCCCGACAGCGTCGTCCACACGACGCAAGGCGCGAATTCTCACTATTCCGAGGAGCTGGTGCGGCTCGATCCGAGCGGAGCCCGCGTCATGCCTCCCGTAACGGTCGTCCGCGCGAACTACGCGGTGTCTCTGCAGACCGTCGCCCAAGCGGGTGACGCGGTTGTCGCCTGGAGTCCAGCGTCGAGCGAGGGACACGCGCGTATCGAGCTCGCAAGGGTTCGGCTCGCGCCGTGAGGCTCGGTGGACCAGAGGCCGCTTGAGGACTGACTCATGAAAGCCCGCGTGTTCCGACTGCAGCTTCCGCGATTGCTTCGAGTCGCTCTGCACGTAACGTTGATCGCAATCGCAGGTTGTGGTGGACACTCGATTGGCAACGGAGCGGTAGCTGGACGGGGCGAAGCCATCGATGCATCCATCGATTCTTCGGCGGCTGAGCCGATGGATGCCGCGGCACCCACGATGCAAGACGCGCCAGCGGTCGAAGCTAGCCCCGCGCTTCTGGACGCACTCAGCGGGGGGCCTGCGTTCCATGCGGCAACTTGTGGAATTTGGGACGCCCAGGCAGGGCAATCGCCGACCACATGTCCTTGCAATGGGCCAGTGCCAGGGTGCTCTCCGTCCGACGCCGGCAAAGCCCAGTGCACGGCGACCGACCTCCAGGGTCAAACGTGCGAGACTCTCGGTTTCGCAGGCGGTCTTCTCGGCTGTAGTGCATCTTGTTCGTTCGACACGAGCGGCTGCAGCACCTGCGTTGAGGGCCCGCGCACGGCGTGCGCCTCGCTGGACGTCGGCGGCAGCCAGTTTGCGCTCGCAACGTCCGGCACGGAGATTGGACTGGCGTGGGGTGACGGCAACGGCACGCTGCATTTCACGCGGTTCAGCGCGGACCTAAACCTTCTATCCGACGACTGCATCGGGACCCTCGGCTTCGATGCGCCGTCACTGGCGTCGACTTCCGCCGGCTGGATGATCGCTGCGCACTGGGGGAAGCAAATCTTGCTCTACCCCTTGGACCATGCAGGCAGGGCGCGCGGACCCACCCAAGTTCTGCCGGTAGCCAAGGACGACCCCATGGCACCGACCTACTTTCGCGGTGGGCCCACACTGTCGCCCTTGCCCAGCGGGGATCGATTGTTCCTCACCTGGGTCGAAGACAATTACTACTACTGTTTTTCAACCTCCTGCCCGCACTTGCTGTTACGGCTGGTGACGGACGACGGCAGTCCCGTTACCGGCCCGGACGGCGGGGACTCAGGGGTTGGCCTCGTAGGCGATTACTCCAGCGTCCCACTTGGGGACGGTCTCGCATTGGCCAATCTTTGGAGTTCGATCGATCTCTGGTATTTCACGATCGACGGGTCCGTTAGCAAGCGTCTGACTGTTTCGCCCGACAACAATTTCTCGTTTGGGTATTTGGCCCCATTCGTTCCCAAAATCGGGTGGTCAGGAACTGAGCTGCGGCTTCTGTATCGGCCGTCCATCCAGTTAAGAAACGATGGGACGATCACGCTCCGAACGCCCCTCTTGCAGCGAATCAGCCCGGCCTTTGCCGTTGTCGGCAACCCGGTGCCAATCGACGCGGGTCCAACTTACGCCCTTGACTACGACACGCTGCTTGCCTTTGGAGCCGACAGCGTCGTCCACGTCACCCAAAGCGCCAATTCTCGTTATGTCGAAAACCTGGTGCGGTTCGACTCGAGCGGGACTCTCGTCTTGCCTCCCGTCCCCGTCGTCCGTGCGAACTACGCGGTGAACCTGCAGCCGGTTGCCCAAGGAGGAGACGCGGTTGTCGCCTGGGTTGCGCCGTCGAACGTGCGACCCACGCGCATCGAGCTCGCGCGGGTTCGGCTCGCGCCGTGAGGGTCGTCATGGACCAGAAGCTGCTTGAGAACTGAATCGTGAAAGCCTTCGCATTCTGGCAGGAGCTTGCGCGACGGCTTGGTTTCCCAATGACCTCACTCGCGATTGCAGCTTGCGGAGGCCAAGCGATAGGCAACGGAGCGAAGGCCGGCAGCGGCAGCACGACCAGCAGCAGTTCCGGAACGGACACGGCAATGAATGCGCCGACCGCGCAAGCAATCGATGCCTCCACGGATTCTTCAGCCGCTCAGGCGATAGATGCGGCCCCGCCCGTACAGGACGCGCTGGCCATCATCGATGCGGCCACGGATTCTTTGCCCATTCAGGCGATGGATGCCGCCGCACCCACCGTGCAAGACGCGCAGGCGCTCGACGCTAGCCCCATACCTCTGGACGCATTCGGCAAGCGGCTGACATTGAATACGGCGAGCTGCGGAATGCGAGATGCCGAGGCTGGGCAACCGCCCACGGCTTGTCCCTGCATGGGGGCTGCACCTGCGTGTTCCCTGCCTGATGCCGGCAGAGCCGAGTGCACGTCGACCGATCTCCAGGGCCAAACGTGCGAAACTCTCGGTTTCACAGGCGGCACTCTGGGCTGCGATGCGTCGTGCTCGTTCGACACGAGCGGCTGCGATACTTGCGTCGCAGGACCGCACACAGCGTGCGCCTCGCTGCACGTCGGCGACGGGTTGGACTCGACGACGCGAATTGACTACCTGGGGCGTAACTTGACCGTCGTTGCGTTCGCGCTAGCGGCGTCCGACACCGAGGTCGGTCTGGCGTGGGACGACAGCAATGGCATGCTTCACTTAACTCGGCTCCGCGCAGATCTGACCCTGCTTTCCGACGAGTGCTTGGCGACCAGCAGTTTCGATGCCTCCAGCGGCACTCCCCCATCAGGAACGGTGGCTCTATCGCTTGCTTCGACGTCAACCGGTTGGTTGATCGCGGCGTACCGCTACGCAGCCGACGGCTGCAAGAGCGAAGGGCCTAACGGCGGCACCTATCTATACCCTTTTGACGGCGCCGGCCGGGCACTCGGACCCCCAAAGGTGGTGTGCGGGACACGAGCGCCCAACTTCAGCGAGGTCCACCTAGCTGGCGGGCCGACGCTATCGTCGCTCCCTGGCGGCCGACGATCGCTTCTGACCTGGCTCGAATACGAGTACTACACGGGCGGGGGATTACGGTGGCAGATGGTGGAAGCCGACGGCCGCTCGGTTACGGGTCCGGACGGCGGAGCTCCCGCCGCGCCCGATCCCAATCTCCTTACGGGTTTGTACTCCAGCGTTGCCGTCGACGACGGGTTCGCCGTGGAAACGGAGCATCAGCTTTCCCACGCGCTCTCCCACGTCGCATTCGACGGAACCATTCGCAGCAACCCACTCGCCCTACCCATGGAGAACACGAACGTTAAGCTCGCGTGGTCGGGTTCTGAACTCCGCCTCCTGTATCAAACGCTCGGCAAGTACTCCTTCATCGAGGCATCCACTGGGCCTGGGATGGCGTTCCTGCAGCGAATCAGCGCCGCAGGAGCTTTGATCGGTAACCCGGTACCGATTGCCGACGGACCCGGGTACGCCCTTGACCACAACGCCCTGCTCGCCCTTGGACCCGACAGCGTGGTCCACGTGACCCAAAGCGCCAATTCTCACTATTCCGAAAACCTTGTGCGGCTCGACTTGAACGGCGTTCCCGTCTTGCCCCCCGTCGCGATCGTCCGTGCCAACTACGCGGTGAGCCTACAGACGGTTGCCCAAGGAGGAGACGCGGCTGTCGCGTGGACTGCACCGTCAAACCTGCGACCCACGCGCATCGAGCTCGCGCGGGTTCGGCTCACTCCGTGAACGCGTCCGCGGGCGCCGCAATCGCGGGGCCTCCTCGGCTCTTTAGCCAGCCCGCGTCTCGATCGCGACGAGGCGGCGCTCGTGATCGTCGACCCGCTGTCGAAGCGCGCGATCCTCGAGGAACACGTCGCGAAGGCGGTCGACGGCCCCGACCACGGCGGCCACTTCAGTTTGAACGCGCACGTCGCCTTCGGTCTGACGACGCTCCAGACGATCGAGGCGCATGTTCGTGTCGCTGCGCAGCGCGCCGAGCTGGGTATTCGTTTCGTCCAGGCGCGCGTTCGTATTGCACACTTCGTCGCGGATGCCCTTGAGGATCTCGATGGTCAGGTCGCTCGGCTGCATGAGGGGTCGCCGCCTTCAGTATGCCGTCATGCAATAGCAATCGCCAGACCCGGCGCTCGCGCGCGGGAACGGTGCGGAACGCGGGGATCGCGCACTGTCCCGTGGTGAAACGCGGGTGGCCAAGGACGGCACGAGGTTTACCAAAGGCAGCGACGCGCAGGCGCCAATGAGTGACGCGCTCATCCAATGGAACGATCCGCGGCTCGGTAAGAGGAACGCGTTTCTCCAACGGAGAGGCGCGATACAGTCTTGGATGAACGCGTTCCTCCATTGGAGCAGGACACTGCTGCCTTGGATGAACGCGTTCCTCAAAGGCAGCAGCGCATCGCTGCCTCGGACGAACGCGTTGCTCAAGGGCAGCAGCGCATCGCTGCCTCGGA
>WNFJ01713742.1_pt1 | contig 16472 bp, 13 predicted proteins | sample 5400461 | NCBI WGS metagenome assembly WNFJ01 (sample SAMN13153349, study PRJNA577476) | soil metagenome | isolation source: 115 cm saprolite on Douglas fir-dominated hillslope | place: USA:California | collected 2013-09-17 | reverse complement strand
GGACAGTGGAACCGCGTCCGACTCGTCGTGGTCGGCCATCATGTCGAGCAGTGGCTCAACGGCACCGAGGTGGTCGCCTACGAGCTCGGCAGCCCCGACTGGGAGGCTCGGGTGAAGGCGTCCAAGTTCGCGCCCCACCCGCACTACGGCCGCTACACCACCGGCTACATCGGCCTCCAGGACCACGGGGACTGGGTCGCCTACCGCAACATCAAGGTCCGCGTGCTGCCGTGAGCGTTCGGGTTCGCCTCTCGGTGATGATGTTCCTGCAGTACTTCGTGTGGGGGTCGTGGTTCGTCACGCTCGGGACCTATCTGGGACGGACCCTGCACTTCAGCGGTGCCGAGGTGGGCCTGGCCTACGGTGCCACCGCCATCGCGGCCCTCGTGTCGCCGTTCTTCGTGGGCGTGGTCGCGGACCGCTTCTTCGCCACCGAGAAGCTGCTCGCGCTGCTGCATCTCCTAGGCGGGGCGATCCTCTGGTCGGTCTCGACCCTCACCGCCTTCGCTTCGTTCTATCCCATGCTGATCCTGTACGCGCTCTGCTACATGCCCACGCTGTCGCTCACGAACTCGATTTCGTTTCACCACGTCCCGACCCCCGCGCGGGACTTCCCCCTGATCCGGGTGCTCGGCACCATCGGCTGGATCGCGGCCGGGGTCCTGGTCGGCAAGGTGCTGCACGCGGATGCGCTGGCCCTGCCGCTCCGCGTCGCGGCGCTCGCCTCGTTCGGACTGGGGCTCTACTCGCTCGTCCTGCCGCACACGCCGCCTCCCGCCGCCGGCACCCGCGTCCGTCTGCGGGACGTCCTCGGGCTGGACGCGCTGCGGCTGCTCCAGGACCGGGCCTTCCTGGTGTTCGCGCTGGGCTCCTTCCTCCTCTGCATCCCGCTGCAGTTCTACTACACCTTCGCCAACCCCTTCTTGAACGAGATTGGGGTGCCGGAGCCCGCGTTCCTGCAGACGTTCGGCCAGTGGTCGGAGATCGGCTTCATGCTGCTGCTCCCGATGGCGCTGGCGCGATTCGGTATCAAGGCGATCATGCTGGGCGGGATGGCGGCCTGGGCGCTGCGCTACGCCGCCTTCAGCGCCGGGAGCGTCGGGGCGGGGATGGCGTGGATCTATGTCGGCATCCTGCTGCACGGCGCGTGCTACGACTTTTTCTTCGTCAGTGGCCAGATCTACACCGACACGCGGGCGGGCGAGCAGCTGCGCGCGGCGGCGCAGGGCCTCATCAACTTCGTGACGAATGGCGTGGGGTACTTCATCGGTGCTTTCGTCTCGGGAGCTGTGGTGGATCGGTTTGCCACGCACCACCCCGACTGCGCCGCCGCCGCAACGGCGGCGCGACAGTGCTGGCAGGTGACGCACGACTGGCACCGCATCTGGCTCTATCCCGCGGTCGGCGCGCTCGTGGTGTTCGCTCTGTTCGCGCTGCTGTTTCGGCCGGACCGCGGGGTCGCAGCGGCCGCCGCCTGAACGAGGCCGCGCGACCAGCGCGAGAGACGCCCCTTCACGGGCGCCACTTTCCCGTCGCTACCGCCGGAACGAACGCGTCCAGCCCCGGGGGCGGGAACTCCAGCGTCCGCCCCTGCTCGGCGCTCAGGTAGGCGGCCATCAGCAGCCGCACGACGTCGAGACCGTCGTCAAAGGTGAGTTGCGGCGCCTCGCGCTCGAGGAACACCCGGACGAAGTGGCGGTCTTCCGCTTCGTAGCCGTAGGTCGCGGCCTCGTTCGCCACGACCGGCATCTCGCCCGTCGCGGCGTTCTGCTTTTCGACCAGGTCTTCGCCGGCGGAGTCCGGCACCGCGCGGCTGAAGAACAGCTTCAGGCCGCTGTCGAGGCTGTTCCAGGACATGGAGTACTCGGGCCCGAGCAGTTGAGCCGAGAGGCGCAGGCCGGGGCCGACGAAACTCCACGACGTGGTGGCCTCGCCGAGCACGCGGTCACCGTCGTCGGTCGTGAACTCGATCAGCGCGCTGGCGAAATCCTCGGCCGGCGCGCGCGTGTAGTCCACCGCGGGGCCCATCCGCGCGGCGAGTTGCTGGGCGTACACGGGGCGGGTCCACTTCAAGCTGGCGATGTGCCCGGTGATGCGCGTCGGTCGCACCGAGGCCGCCGGGGCGCCCGGCGCGGTGAGCAGATGCCGTACGACCAGCGCCGAGTGGCACAGCATATCGTTCAGTACGCCGCCGCCCTGGAGCCGCCCCTGCCAGAACCACGGCCGATGCGGCCCGCCGTGCTCCTCGGCGGCGCGGGCTAGGTAAGGCCGGCCCGTGAGCCGGGCGCCGCGGGCCCAGAGTAGCGCGCGGCCGACTTCGACCGGAGGCGCGAAGCGCTGGTTCTCCAAGTAGCCGTGCGCGAGCCCGGCGCGTCGCGTCAGCTCGACGAGGCGCTGCGCCTCCGCGACGTTACGGGCCAGCGGCTTCTCGCAGGCGATGCCCCGCAGCGTCCCTCGGCCGGCGGTCACGGTGTGCGTGATCTCCTCCACGTTCTCGATGCGGGCGTGGTTGGGACCGCACAGCCAGACGGCATCGATGCCGGGGTCGGCGACCATCGCCGCGAGGGAGGGGAACACTTGCGCCGGGCCCACGTCGAGGCGCCGGGCCAGGGCGGCCGTGTCTTCAGCGTGCGCGCGGGTCGGGCTCCAGATGCCGCGCACATCGGCGTCGCGCACCGCGCCGAAGGCCTGGACATGAAACCTGGCGTTGAAACCGCTTCCCACGATGCCGACGCCGAGTCGTCGCTCCGCCATGGCCCCGGTTTTCAGTCGCGGCGTGGAGTCATGAGGTCGTAGCTCACTCCCAGCTTCGCCAGTACCTCGGGCGGGCAGCCCCGCCACGCGGCGACGAGCGTGTTGCCGACGTAGCGCAGGTCCTGTACGCCGATGTGGCTGGAAAAGAAGCCCGACGCGGTGAGGTCGCGAAAGCTGTTGAAGAAGGCCACGCCGGCGGCGTGCGCGGGCTGGGCGCGCCCGGGCCAGGCGATGTCGTCGAGCAGCGCGTCGCGCTGCGCGACGCTCGCGGCGACGAACGTGGTGCCGGAACGGTCGTGGCACTCGTGGTCGAGCCAGGCCAGCCCGCCGCGCAGCGGGGTCGCGAGCTCCGGGTCGGCGCCGCACATGAAGTCCATGAACTCGGGCACGCCGGCGTCGCTGGCGCTGCCCGACCGGGCGTCCTTGGGGATGATCAGGTCCGCGAGCAGCCGCACGGTGGCCCACTCGTGCGCGGTGAAGCACGTTGGGGCGACAGGCGTGCCGCACTCCCGCGCCACAGCGGCGCGCGCGGCCGCCACCCGCACCGCCTCGGGTGCCCATCGGAAGGCGGTGGCGAGCGGTGCCACGGCGAGCAGCCGCACCGCCGCTCGGCGATCCATGGCGCCGCCCGCGCGGCCCCCCGTGCTGTCCCGGGTCAGAGCGCCCCCTGCTTCATCTGCTCTGCGATGTAGTCGCTCGTGCGCATCGCCAGCGCCAGGATAGTCCAGGTCGGGTTCTTGTCCGCTTGGGACACGAACGGCCCGCCATCGGCCACGAACAGGTTGCGGCACTCGTGCGCCTGGCACCAGCGGTTCACCACCGATGTCTTGCCGTCGTCCCCCATGCGGGTGGTCCCCAGTTCGTGGATGATGGACCCCCCGGGGGCCAAGCCGTAGCCCTGCTCGGCGGAGGGCATCACGGAGAGCGGCTGGCCTCCCATGGCGGCGATGAGCGCCCGGAACGTCTCCTGCATGTGTCTCGCCTGCCGGTACTCGTGCTCCGACCAGCGCCAGTGAAACCGCAGCACCGGGATGCCCCAGCGGTCGACCGTGTGCGGGTCGAGCTCGCAATAGCAATCCGGGTTCGGGATCATCTCGCCCCGACCCGAGAAGCTGACGACGGCGCCGTAATAGCGGCGATAGTCGTCCTTGAGTTGCTGGCCGTACCCGCCGCCCGCGGGGTAGCGGTGGATGTCGCCGAGCGTCCCGTAGCCCGGGAGACTGGGGCCGCCCCCCACTTCGATGTGGTACCCGCGGGGGAACTCGAGTGGCTGCCGCTCGAGCCACCACGGCATGTAGAGGTGCATGCCCCCGACCCCATCATGGTTGTGGGGCACATGATCCATCAGCTTGGGGATGAAGCCGGCGACGTCCGTCCCTGTCGTGTCGGTCAGGTACTTGCCGACGACCCCGCTCGAGTTGGCGAGGCCGTCGGGGAAAAGCACGGAGCGGGAGTTGAGCAGCAAGCGCGCCGTCTCACAAGCGCTGGCAGCGAGGACCACGACCCGCGCGGACGCGTGGCGGTCCGCGCCGCTGGTCTTGTCGACGTAGCCAACGCCCGTGGCCCGCCCCGCCCGGTCCACCGTGACCTCGCGCGCCATCGCGTTCGTAAGGAGCGTGAGCCGACCGGTGGCGAGGGCGGGGGCGAGGAGCACGTTGGTGGCGCTGAAATTCGCATTCACCTTGCAGCCGCGATTGCACTGGCCGCAGTAGTGGCAGGCGGTGCGCCCGTTGAGCGGGCGGGTAAGGATCGAGAGCCGCGCCGGAATACAGGTGATCCGCAGCGCGTCGGCCGCCTGCTTTACGAGCAACTCGTGGCAGCGCGGCGCGGGCGGCGGCAGGAACACGCCATCGGGCTCGTTCGGGAGATGCTCCGCGCTCCCGAAGACTCCGATCAATCGGTCCACGCGGTCGTAGAACGGCGCGACGTCGGCGTAGTCGATCGGCCAGTCGTCCCCCAGGCCGTCCCGGCTCTTGCGCTTGAAGTCGTACGGCCCAAAGCGGAGCGAAATGCGCCCCCAATGGTTGGTGCGGCCGCCGACCATGCGGGCGCGCCACCAGTCGAATGCCGTCCCGGCCGCCCGCGTATACGGCTCGCCGTCGATCTGCCAGCCGCCGATGCAGGCATCGAACTCGCCGAACGGGCGCGCGGCGGTCGCCGCCCCGCGGCGCGGCGACTCGTACGGCCAGGTCAACATGGCCGAGTCCGTGGTGTTGTCCCAGGGTCCGCCCGCCTCGAGCAGCACCACATCGGCGCCGGCCCGGGTCAGCACATAGGCCGCCATGCCGCCGCCGGCGCCCGAGCCGACGATGCACACGTCGTGCGGGTGCGAGCCTGACGGCGGGCGGACAGGGAGGGCGCGCATGCGGTCCCGAGTCACCTCGACGCGACAGATCGCGACGGTGCGCAGCGCCCGGCCGGCCGCCCGGACGTCGTCGGACGGGGCGCCGCGCTCGCACCCCTCGGCCGACCGAGCCATTCGCGTCGATCCATCGGCGGCAAACATCGGCTCCCTCGCGCCGCCGCGCCAGCCTCGGCGGGGCGTTGACACCCTGCTTCGGGGCCGTATGTTTATGCACTCTGCTGCATAAACCACAAGGAGCGGATTTATGGGGCCGTTGGTGGTCCTTGCCTATTCCGGCGGACTGGACACTTCGGCGATCGTGCCCTGGCTGCGCGAGCGCTACGACGCGACGGTGCTGTGCTTCGCGGCGGATGTGGGCCAAGGAGCGGGCGAGCTCAGCGGGCTCGTGGCCAAAGCCAAGCGCTCCGGCGCCGTCGATTGCCTGATCGAGGACCTCCGCGCGGAGTTCGTGCGCGACTTCGTGTTCCCGACGCTCCGCGCCGGCGCCGTGTATGCGCGCACGTACCTGCTTGGCACCGCGATGGCGCGCCCGCTCATCGCCGCGCACCAGGTCGCCGCCGCTCAACGCGCCGGCGCGACGGCGCTCGCCCACGGCTGCACGGGGAAGGGCAACGACCAGGTCCGCTTCGAGCTCACCTACGCCGCGCTCGCCCCCGATCTCCAAGTCATCGCGCCGTGGCGTGAGTGGCAGTTCCAGGGGCGCGAGGACTTGCTCGGCTACGTCCAGGCCCAGGGAATCCCCGTCCAGGCCACGCTCGACAAGCCGTACTCGAGCGACCGCAACCTGTGGCACTGCTCTCACGAAGGCGGCATACTCGAGGATCCGGCGCACGCGCCTCCAGAGCACATCTTCGTCATGACCGCCGACCCGCTCGAGGCGCCCGACCTCCCCGCGGTGGTCGAGATCGGCTTCGAGGAAGGGAATCCGGTGGCGCTGAACCACGTGCCCCTGGGACCCGTCGAGTTGCTCAAGACGGCCAACGCGATCGCCGGAGAGCACGGCGTCGGCCGCGCCGATGTGGTGGAGGACCGGCTCGTCGGCATGAAATCGCGCGGCGTCTACGAGACCCCCGGAGGCACCCTGCTGCACCTCGCCCACCGGGAGCTCGAGCAACTCGTGCTGGACCGCAGGACCCTGTTGCTCAAAGACGAGCTGGCGCTGCGCTATGCGGACCTGGTGTATGACGGGCGCTGGTGGACACCGGAGCGCGAGGCGCTCGACGCGCTGGTCAGCGTCACGCAGCAGCGCGTGACCGGGAGCGCGCGGCTCAAGCTGTACAAGGGCGGGGTCACCGTGGTGGGGCGGGAGAGCCCCTACGCCCTGTACCGGCCGTCATATGCGACCTTTGGCAAGGACAGCGTCTACGATCAGCGCGACGCCGCGGGCTTCATCCGCCTGTACGGCCTCGGCATCAAGATCGGCGCCGAGCTTGAGGCGGCCCGGCGCCACCAAGAAATCGGCGCGGCCGCCGACTGATGGCGCGCCGCCCGCCCGAGACCGAGGCGCCGCCGCCCCCGCACCAGATGTGGGGCGGGCGCTTCACGCTGGCGCCGAGCGAGGCGCTCGACGCGCTCAATCGCAGCCTCCCGGTCGACCACCGCCTGTGGCCGCAGGACGTGATGGCGAGCAAGGCCTGGGTGCATGCGCTGGGACGCATCGGCGTGGTGACGGCAGGAGAGGAGGCGCAGCTGCTCGAAGGCCTCGAGCGGGTGGCGGAGCGCCTCGCCGACGGCGCCGCGCTGGGCGCACCAGATGAGGATATCCACACGTTGGTCGAGCGGCTGCTGTATGCCGAAGTCGGCGCGGTCGCGGGTAAGCTGCACACCGGGCGGTCCCGCAACGATCAGGTCGCCACCGATCTGCGGCTCTGGACCCTTACGGCGATCGAGGCCCTCGACGGCGACGTGGCCGCGCTTGGGCGCGCGCTGGTCGCGCGCGCGCGCGAGTCTGTGGATGTGCTGCTGCCGGGCTATACCCACGGGCAACGCGCCCAGCCGGTGCGGTGGGCCTATGTGCTGTTGGCGCACGCCTGGCCCCTGGTGCGCGACCGGGCGCGCCTCGCCGACGCGGGGCGCCGGGTGGCGGAGTTGCCGCTCGGCTCTGGTGCCCTCGCGGGCTCGGGCTTCCCCATCGATCGCGTGCTGTTGAAGGAGGCGCTCGGGTTTCGCAGCCTCGCGGCGAACGCGCTCGATGCGACTGGGGATCGCGATTTCGTGGCCGAAGTGCTGTTCGCCCTCGCGCTGCTCGGCACCCACCTGTCCCGCCTCGCCGCCGAGCTGGCCCTCTACACCAGCGCCGAATTTGGCTTCGTCCGGCTCTCTGACGATTTCAGCACCGGCTCGAGCCTGCTGCCGCAGAAACGCAACCCCGATGTCTTCGAGCTCGCGCGCGCCAAGGCCGGGCGGCTGCTCGGCGATCTGGTGGCGCTGGCGACCACCCTGAAGGGCCTTCCGGCGGGCTACAGCAAGGACCTGCAAGAGGACAAGGCGCTGCTGTTCGACGCGTTCGATACCCTGACCCTAGTACTCCCGGCGATGACCGGCGCCGTCGCGGCGCTGGCCGTCGACGCCGAGCGGATGCGCGCCGCCCTGGACCCCTCGCTCCGGGCCACCGACCTGGCCGACCGTTTGGTCGCGGCCGGCGTGCCGTTTCGCGAGGGCCATGGGCTCGTAGGCCGGCTGGTGCGCGAGGCCGAGCGCGCCGGCCTGCCGCTCGACCGCGTGCCCGGCCCCGTGGCCGCCGCGATCCACCCCGCGCTCGCCACGGCGCTGGCGGAGCTCGGTAGCTGGGAAGACAGTATCGAGGGCCGCGCTACCCCCGGAGGCGCGGCCCGCCAGTCGGTAGCCGGGCAACTTGAGGCGTTGGCGGTCGTATTCGCTGAGGGGGGCAGGGCTTAACCCAAGGTCTTGCCTCGCGTTAGCCGCTGGTGTAGCATACGTGGCCGTTCCGCTCTGTGTTCGGGCGCGACGGCCGCTTTTTCGCCCCGGGGGAAACGCTTGCGCTGCCTCGCCTTGAACGCGTCATTCGAGCCGCTTACGATGGTGCCGGTGCGCCGGGCGCTGCGCCTGGTGATCGACCATAAGGCCGAGATCGTCGAGGCGGACGGCGCCGTGATGCGCAGCGAGCGGCTGGCCATACCGCGCCCCGCCGTCATTCGCCTCGTCAAGTTCGTTCACGTCCCCCGTCGCTTCCGCCGCCAGGTCACTAACACCTTCCTCTTCGCGCGCGACAACTACCGCTGCCAGTTCTGCGGCCGCAGCCAGCACGAGCTGCGGCACCGCGAGTGCCTCACTCGCGACCACCTCGTCCCGCTGTCGCGCGGGGGGACGAACGCCTGGAGCAACGTGCTGACCGCCTGCTCGAGCTGCAACACCCGCAAGGGCAACCTCTTGCCGGAGGAGGCGGGGATGCATCCGTTGCGCCCGCCCGGCGAGCCGCACTTCGTGCATCTGGCCTGGGCGGTGCGGCGGCTCACGTCCATTCAGTCGAAGTACATCCGCCTGTTCTACGGGAGCGAGGTGCTGGCGACGCTGGAGGCGCTATAGCGCGGCAGCTACCGTGGGCGATCGCCGCGGTGGCGGCGGCCGCCGCGATAGGCCTCTGGACGGCGCGCGGCGCCGGCAGCGGCGTGGTGCACCCCGAGCCGCGCCCCGGCATCACCGCCGAGCGGGTGCTGCCCGCCAATCTGGTGCCGATGGCCTCTGGTGCCGCCGAAGCGTACGCCGCGGCCCGCCACGCGCCGGAACTGCTCGACGGCCTATACTGCCACTGCCACTGTAGTCGCCACGCCGGCCACCGCTCCCTGCTCACGTGCTTCGAATCCGACCACGGGTCCCGGTGCGACATCTGCATGGGCGAGGCGGTGTTTGCGGTGCGCTTGGCGGAGCGCGGCAATTCCCTGGCGCAGATTCGCTACGCGATCGACGAGCGCTTCGGCTCTTAACGCTCCCCCCCGCGGTGGGTGAACGACTCCGAGCGCGCTTCGAGCGTGAGGCGCGGTAGCCCCGCGATCCGCACTAGGAGCCGTTGTGCCCCCCGCGCCAACGCGCCCCCCAGGCTGCCGTCCCCCGATACTGCCGGGCCGACCTCACCCTTGAGCCAGCGGGTCAGCTCTTCTAAGTCCGTCTCGTTCAAGGTCGCCACCTCGAGCCGACACAGGAAGTAGAACTGCCCCGCTCCCTTGGCCCGCAGCGCGACCTTGTAGGGGATCTCGAGTGCATGCTCGAGCTCGTCGGCCGTCGCGTAGCGGGCGACGCGGCCGCCGGTTTGGATCAGCACGAACTCGTTGGCCAGCGGATCGTGATGCGCGACCGCGTCCCAGGAGTACCCGCTCACGAATTGATCGAACCACCCGGAGCGACCGTGCCACAGCTCGAGGCGATAATGCAGGCGCAGCGGGAAGCCGGAGCGCATCAGGCCCACGAATTTGCCGTCGGCGAGAAGGCCCGTGGTCTGAATGCGGGGGATCTCGCTCTGCAGCGTCACCGTCAAGGCGGGTCCCTGCGCGGCGGCCGCAGCAGCCGCCGCCGCGCCGGCGAGCAGGGCCAGGAGAGCGAGTCCTGGCCTCACCTCAGAAACGGTGGTCCAATCGCAGCGTGAATCGCAATGGTTCGCCCGCGGTCACCGCCTTCGCCACGTACACTCCGAAGCCGCTCCAGTCGATGCCCAGGCCGAGATCGGCCAGCAGGCTGCCGAGCGTCGGCAGCCGGTCGCTCGGCAGCCGCCCCGGTCCGCTGCCGACGAGCCAGGCCTGGCCGGCGTCCCCCAGCACTACGAGGTCCGGGCCCTGGAGGGAGAAGAGCGACTTGGACTGCTCGTCCTCGGGACGCGAGGCCTTGTACGCCCAGTGCAGCGAGAGGTGGCCCCGGTACTCGACCTGCGCGAGGAGCACGCGGTCGCACGCCGCCACCCGGGTGCTCGCGAACGCGGGGTCGATGATGTCACGGTTGCAGCCGGTGTGGCGGAAGCTGTACCCGAGCAGCGGGTCGGGGCCGCCCAGCGAGAGGCGCTGCTGCAGTGGCAGCGCATCGCCGCCGACCCAGCCGCCGCCGAGTAGCCGCAGGTTGACACGGCCGGAGGGGCTCACCCGCGTATACCGGCGCACATCGAAGAACACGCGGGTGAACTCATAGGACCCGTCGGTGGGGATGGGTGGCCGCACGGCGGCGGGGATGCCCGTTTGCGGCCGCACGTCGCTCGAGCGGCCGTTCTCGAGCTGCGCGCGCACGTACCACCCCGCGGTGGGCTGCGCCCGATCGTTGCGCGTGTCGAACGTCACCTCGCCCCCAAACGTGGTGTAGTGCCCCTCGTCGATGGGGGGGTTGGGGCGCCAGCCGCGCCGCGTGCTGAACACCGACCAGGGATCGCGCGCGCTGCTGCTCGTCTGCCAGTCGTGCCGCACCTCGAACGCCAGACTCAGCGACCGCTTCGGCTGGACCAGCGCCCGGCCGGCCACGCCTTGGTTCAGGTAGTAATCGCGGTAGTCGTGCTGAAACAGGAACGCCTCCCACCCCACCTCGGCCGCGCGCAACCCCCAATCCTCGATCGGCGTGACCACGTCATAGGCCCGCAATTGCAGGCTGTAGGCGGGCACCTCGCCCGAGCGCAACTCGGTCCGCAGCATGTAGCCGAGGTCGGTCCGCGTGTCGCTGAGATCCCCCGACGTGCGGAACACACCGAGGGCATCGAATCGGAACCGCACGTTCTGGCGCAACCCCCAATCGAACAGCGGGCCGAACACGATCGGCAAGCCTTCGACGCGATTGAACGTGCCGCCCGTGGCGAGGGTGAGTGACGAGCGCGAGTCGGCGCTGCCCCACGACTTCTCGATGCCGAGATTGCGCAGCCAGCGCCGGAGGTTCGCCGGGGCGAGGGCGATCTCGTCGCCGTCGATGCGGTAACCGAGCGGGGCCGGGTACATGCGCACCTCGCCCGCCACGACGGCCCCGGGGAGACGGGTGGCCGTGCCGCCGACGACGATCAGGTCGCCCGTGATCGCGGCCGTCGAGTCGAGGAACGCGAAGCCGTTGATTACGAGCACCGTGCCCTGGACCCGGCCGCCCAGCCACACCGTGCCGTCGCGCACGGCCACGTCGCCGCGCCATTCGTTCCCCCGCGGCAACCGCGAGCGACCCACCAGCCGTGTCGTGGTCGGCGCGTTGTAGCGGCGAATCGCCTCCTCGGCGACGAGTCGCGGCAGTTCCGGCGGCTCGAGCAGGACGCCCCCACTCTCGGGCTGGATGACGATTGCCGTGTCCTGCGCGATGGCGACGGCGGGAGCGAGGGTGCAGCAAAGGGCGAGGGCGAGCGCGCGCATGGCGGGCATCCTGAGGAGGGCAGGGGCGAGCGGGTGCATGGGCCGTGCCGCCCTAGGGCGCCGCGCCGGCGCCTGCCGCCGACTCCGGAAGTGCGCGCCGTCGGCGCGCGACGCGTGTCATCCCGCCACGTCGCGCGGTGGCTCTAGACCCAGCCGTCGCATCCGGCGATACAGGTTCGCGCGGTCGGTGGCGAGCTTGCGGGCGGCGTCGGCCACGTTGCCCCGCGCGGCCGACAGCGCCCGCGCGATGAGCGTCCGCTCGAACTGGTCGAGCGCGTCCGACAGGGCCAGGTCCGTCCAGCCCTCGGTCGGCGCGACGGGCGCACCGTCCTGCGGCAACACGGTGGCGACCTCCGCCGCGCCGATCTCGCCCGCCGCGAGGATGGCGAGCCGCTCCACCAAGTTGGCGAGCTCGCGCACGTTCCCCGGCCACCGATAGGCGGCGAGCAGCTGCACCGCGCCGGGGTCGAAGTGCACGGCGCGGCCCAGCCGCGTCGCCTGGCGGGCGGCGAAGTGCTGTACCAAGGGCGCGACGTCTTCGGGGCGCTCGCGCAGCGGCAGGACGTGGATCGGCAGCACCTTGAGCCGGAACAGCAGGTCCTCGCGAAACTGACCCCGCTGCGCGGCCCGGCCCAAGTCCTTGTTGGTGGCCGCGAGCACCCGCACGTCCACCGTGACCGGCCGGTCGCCGCCCACGCGCTCGATCACTCCGGTCTCGAGCACGCGCAACAGCTTCGCCTGAGCCTCAGGCCCGAGGTCTCCCACTTCGTCCAGCAGCAACGTCCCGCCGTCCGCCAGCTCGAAGCGTCCGATGCGGCGCTCGCTCGCCCCCGTGAAGGCACCGCGTTCGTGGCCGAACAACTCGGACTCCACCAGGTCTTTGGGGAGGGCAGCAGAGTTCACGCACACGAACGGCCGGGCGGCGCGGGCGCTCTGGCGATGGATGGCCGAGGCGACCAGCTCCTTTCCCGTCCCGGACTCGCCGGTGATCAGCACCCGCGCCTCGGTCGGCGCGACCCGGGCGATGAGCTCGCGCAGCTCCTGCATCGCCCGACTCACGCCGACCAGCGGATCGCTATGCCCCAACGCCTCGTGCAACCGCCGGTTCTCGGCCACCGCGCGCGCCAGCTCGAGCGCCGCTCGCAAGGTGGTCAGCACGCCCTCCGGCGTGAGGGGCTTCTCGAGGAACTGGAAGGCGCCGAGCTTCGTCGCGCGCACGGCGTCGGCGAGGTTCGCCTTCCCGCTCATCATCACGACCGGGACGGCGGGCACCGTGCGCTTGAGCTGCTCCAGGGTGGCGAGGCCGTCCGGTCCCCCCGGCATCATCAGGTCGAGGAGGACCGCGTCCGGCGCTTCCCGCGCCACCGCGGCCAGCGCGGCCGCGCCGTTCGGTGCCTCGAGGGTCTCGAAGCCTTCGGACTCGAGCAGCGCCCCCACCATCTTGCGGATGTTGGCTTCGTCGTCGACCAGCAGGATGCGGGGGCTCATCCGGCGAGCACGACCGAGAAGGTGGCACCGCCGCCCGGCGTCTCGGACACCGTGATCGTGCCCTGATGGGCCTCGACCGCCTGGCGCACCAGCGCGAGGCCGAGGCCCGTGCCGTCCCGTTTCGTGGTGAAGTAGGGCTCGAACACGCGGGGCCGGAGCTCCTCGGGGACGCCCGGGCCGTGGTCGCTCACCGTGACGAGCAGTCCGGCCCCGTCGCGGCCCACGCCGACGTCGATCGCGCCGCGGCCACCCATCGCCTCCGCGGCGTTGCGCAGGAGGTTCGCGAACGCGTGCCGCAGCGGCTCGTAGTGGCCGACCAAGGTGCAGGGGCCGCCGTTGCTCCGGACCGTGACCTCCACACCCGGGGGCACGGCGCTCTTGGCCAGATCGAGCAGCAGCTCGACCAGGTCGACTTCGCTCTTGGGGCCTTCGGGCAGCCGGCCGAAGTCCGCGAACTCGCGCGCCAGGCGCTCGAGCCGGTCTGTCTCCGCGGTGAGGACTTCCACGGCGGTCGCTCGCCGGCTGTCCGGCGGCCCTGCCACGCGCTCGAGCTGGTCCACGGCGATCCGCATTGAGGTGAGCGGGTTCTTGATCTCGTGGGCCACCCGTCGCGCCACTTCCCGGAAGGCCCGGAGCCGCTCGGACTCGAGCTCTTTATCGCGCGCCGCGGCAAGCGCGGAGGCAAGCTCCCGCAGTGCTTGGCGCAGCGCGTCGAACTCGGGGGCACCGCGGGTGAGGGGGCCGGCGGGGATCGGGAGGCGGCGGCGAATCAGGCGCGTCCAGCCCACGAGCTCGTCGATCGGCCGCGACAGCTGGCGTGACAGATGTCCCGCCAGTCGGACGGCGGCGACCAGGGCCAGCACCCCGAAGACCACCACGACGACCGCAAACCCGGCAGCGTAATAGCGCAGATACGTCTCGGCGCGACGCGCCAGGCTCACCGACGTCGAGAGTTGCTCCAGGTGCTGGCGCAACGCCGCCCGCTCGCGCGGGGCCAGTTGGGTCGTGTCGAGGCGGCCCAGCATCAGCCGCGCCGACGTCGCCACCTCTTCCAGCGCCACTCGGGCACCCACCGACGGCGCTTCGGTGCGCACCGCGAGCGCCCACCCCACCACCGCCAGCGCGGTCGGCACCGCGGTCAGCGCTCCGAGAATCACGAAAATCCGCAGCCGGAACGGGAGTGCCATATTGGTGAGTCCCAATCTAGGGAACTGACCCGGGAGCGACAATTCGACACAGCCCGGCTAGCACAAGGGGGCGGTGAGCCGTCCGCAAAGTACGCCCGCGGCGGTAGCGCTCCCTCCCTCTCGCGCTCGCAGGAGCGTTTATGACAGCTCACACGCACTATCTCTGGTTCCATACGAAGCAGCGGCAGGAAATCATCGACATTACCGACCAGGTCGCCGCGCAGGTTCGCTCGAGCGGTGTCACCGAAGGATTGGCGCTGGTGAGCGCGATGCACATCACCGCCTCCGTCTTCGTGAACGATCACGAGTCGGGGCTCTGGGCGGACATCCTGACGTGGCTGGAGACGACCATCGCCCCGTGGGATCCCCAGCGCTACCGCCACAATGCGACGGGGGAGGACAACGCCGCCGCCCACCTGCGCAGCCTCACCATCGGCCACGAGATAATCGTGCCGGTAACGAGCGGCAAGCTCGACTTAGGCCCCTGGCAGCGAGTGTTTTACGGTGAGTGGGATGGCCAGCGCAAGAAGCGGGTGATTATCAAGATCCTGGGAGAGTAGGGACCGTCCCGACCGCCATGAGCCCGGTCCTGCTCGCTCTCTCGGTCCGCCGCGCTCCGAAGCCGTGGCAGGACATCGTGCCGCGGGAATCACTTACGAGCCTTGGTCCTGGCTGCTGAGCGCCGCGCTCGATCGGCGGCTTCGCGTGCCTCGAGTCTTCAGCAATTTCGGCCGTTCCCGCCGGCACCGCGTACGACCACCCCGCTGGCCTGTCACTTTCCGCGCAAGTTGTTTATTTTCAAAGGTTCACAACGCAGTGAGGGATGTGGCGGACGCGGTGACGGAACATCTGGCGGCGCTCTTCGCCGAGCGAGCGAGGGCGCATCCCGAGCGGGAATTGCTCGTGTTCGGGCCACGCCGGATGAGCTATGGGCAGGTGGAGCGGGAAGCGCGCGCGCTCGCTGAGGCGCTCGCCGGCCTGGGCGTGCAACCAGGGGACCGCTTGGCGGTCGACCTGCCGAACTGGCCGGAGTGGGTGGTGGCCTTGCTCGCGGCCGCTTACCGCGGCGCGGTGCTGGTGCCGCTCGACCCCTCGCTCACCCACCACGAGCTCCGCTACCAGCTGCGCCACGCCGAGGTGCGCGCGGCGGTCCTGCCCGAAGGGTACGCCGGGATGGATTTCCTGGAGCTGTACGACGAGCTCCTGCCCGACCTCCCCGAGCTGCGCGCGCTGATCCTGGTCGGCCCAACGGACCGCTGGCTCGACGACCGCGTGTACCGCTTCGGCGATCTGGTGGCGAAAGTCCCGCGGCCGGTCCTCGCGCCCGCGGCCGCCGACGCCGCTGCCCAGCCGCTCGCCATCCTGTACACCTCCGGGACGATGGGGAAGCCGAAGGGCGTGGCGCTGTCGCATCGCAACGTCCTCGCCGCGGCCCGCGCCGCGGTGGACGCGCTGCGGCACAGCGGCGACGACCGCGCCCTCGGCGCCGTGCCGCTGTTCACGATCTTCGGCCTGCACGTGGTGGCCGTCACCATCACGGCCGGCGCCACGCTGGTTCTGCAGGAGCGGTTCGACGCGCCCCGCGCGCTGGACCTGATCCGGCGGGAACGGCTCACGCTGGTGCACGGTGTGCCCACGATGTTCGAGCTGCTCATGCGGGACCCCTCGTTTGAGGGCTCCCCCCCGTCGCACTGCCGGTCGGGCATCATCGCGGGGAGCCCCGTCGCGCCCGAGTTCGTGCAGCGGGTGCGTCGGTGGTGTGACGTGCAGATCGCCTACGGGCTCACCGAGACCGGCCCGACGGTGACGATCACGCGCTTCGACGACGCCCCGGCGCGCCGCAGCGAGACCGCCGGGCGGCCGATCGCCGGCGTGGACGTGAAGGTCGTGGACCTGCGGAGCGGCGCGCTCCACGGCCCCGAGGCCGTGGGCGAGCTGGCGGTGAAGGGGCCGAACGTGATGCTGGGCTACTACCGGATGCCCGGCGAAACGGCGCGCTCGCTCACGCCCGAAGGCTTCTTCCTGACGGGCGACCTCGCCATCGTGGACGAGGACGGCTACGTCACTATCGTCGGCCGCCGTAACGAGTTGATTATCCGTGGCGGCTACAAGATCTATCCCCGCGAGCTGGAGGACCTCCTCCGGACGCACCCTGCCGTAGGCGACGCCTGCGTCGTCGGCATCCCCAGCGAGCCGCTGGGAGAGCTGATCTGCGCCTGCGTCGTGCCCACGGAGGGTTCCATCGTCACCGGCGACGAGCTGAAAGACTTCTGTCGCGAGGCCGTTGCCGACTACAAAGTGCCCGACCTGGTGCGCTTCTTCGACGCCTTCCCCCTGACCGGCAGCGGGAAGGTGAAGCGA
>WNFJ01051346.1_pt1 | contig 16472 bp, 16 predicted proteins | sample 5400461 | NCBI WGS metagenome assembly WNFJ01 (sample SAMN13153349, study PRJNA577476) | soil metagenome | isolation source: 115 cm saprolite on Douglas fir-dominated hillslope | place: USA:California | collected 2013-09-17 | reverse complement strand
CGGACGGATGGTGGTGATCGAGATGAACCCGCGGGTCTCGCGCTCCTCAGCGCTGGCCTCGAAGGCCACCGGGTTTCCGATCGCGAAGATTGCAGCCAAACTTGCCGTGGGCTATACGCTCGACGAAATTCCCAACGACATTACGCGCAAGACCCCGGCATGTTTTGAGCCGACACTTGATTACGTAGTGGTAAAGATTCCGAAATGGCAGTTCGAGAAATTCCCGGGCGCGGATGAGAACCTGGGTCCGCAGATGAAGTCGGTCGGCGAAGTGATGGCCATCGGCCGCACCTTCAAGGAAGCATTGATGAAGGCCATCCGCTCGCTCGATACCGGCAAGCGCGTCGGCGGCGCAAAGATCGAGCCTAAGATCCTCACACAGCGCCTGGTAACGCCCCATCCTGAGCGGCTGGCGTATATACAGTACGCGCTGCGCCAGGGACACACGGTCAAGCAGGTCGCCAAGATGACCTCGATGGACCCGTGGTTTCTATACCAGCTCAAAGAGATTAACGATCAGCAAATGGAGTTGGAGAAGCACCCGATCGAGTCGATTCCCACCGAAGTCCTGCGCGAGTCCAAGCGCATGGGCTTCTCAGACGGACGACTGGCTGCGGTTTGGCGTCTTGAAGGGCAGGAGAAGATCCGCCACCTGCGCAAAAAGCATGGCGTGATGCCGGTTTACAAACGCGTGGACACGTGCGCCGCGGAGTTCGAGAGCTTCACGCCATATCTGTATTCGACCTACGAGGACGAAGACGAGGCGGCGCCGACCGAAAAGAAAAAAGTCATCATTCTGGGGAGCGGACCCAACCGAATCGGGCAGGGAATTGAATTCGACTACTGCTGCTGCCATGCGTCGTTTGCGCTTCATGAAGACGGCTACGAGACGATCATGATTAATTGCAATCCCGAGACCGTCTCGACCGACTACGACACCAGCGATCGACTCTACTTTGAGCCGCTGACCTTTGAGGATGTCTGGGCGATCTACCAGCACGAGACGTCGAAAGGCGCGCCAGTCGGGGTGATTGTGCAGTTCGGGGGGCAGACACCGCTGAACCTGGCGCTGCCTTTGAAGGCCGCAGGCGTGAACATCATCGGCACATCTCCTGAATCGATCGATCTTGCCGAAGACCGCAAGCACTTCAACAAGCTGCTCGAGGAGCTGAACATTCCGCAGGCGCCGGGCGTAATGGCGACCTCGATCGACGAAGCCATCGCGGGGGCGAATCGCATAGGGTATCCCGTGCTGGTGCGGCCGTCGTATGTGCTGGGCGGGCGCGCGATGGTGATTGCATACGATGACGAGTCAATCATCCGCTATATGAAGGAGGCGGTGGAATATTCGCATGACCGGCCGGTGCTGATCGATCACTTCCTGGAAGACGCGATCGAAGTCGATGTTGATGCGCTGTCCGACGGCGAAGATGTGGTGGTCGGCGGCATCATGCAGCATATTGAGGAGGCCGGTATTCACTCCGGCGATTCGTCGTGCGTGCTGCCTGCGGTAGATATTCCGGCACCCCTCCTCGACCGCATGCGCGACTACACTTTCAAACTGGCACGGGCGCTGAAGGTGGTCGGGCTGATGAATATTCAGTTCGCCATCCCGCGGGGGAATGGCAAGATGTCGGGGAACGGCGCTGAGGGGGGGAAGGTATACGTCCTTGAAGTTAACCCGCGCGCTTCGCGTACGGTGCCGTTTGTTTCGAAGGCGACCGGCGTTCCCTTGGCGAAGATCGCGGCGCGGCTGATGACTGGACGCAAGCTGCGCGAGTTCTTGCCGGAGTACGTTGAACGTCGCGCCGATCTCGATACAGGAAGCCACTACTATGTAAAGTCGCCGGTTTTCCCCTGGAACAAATTTCCCGGCGTGGACACGGTGCTGGGGCCGGAAATGAAATCCACCGGCGAGGTGATGGGCGTCGCCGACAACTTCGGCGAAGCCTTCGCCAAGGCCCAACTGGCGGCGGGACAGAAGTTGCCCACCCAGGGAACCGTGTTCATCAGCGTAACCGATAACGACAAGCGGTACGTTGTGTCAGTGGCCCGCAAGTTTGTGGATATGGGCTTCAAGATCGTCGCTACTTCAGGCACCGCCGATGTCATTGAGGCTGCAAGCATGAAAGTCGAACGCGTTTATAAAGTAAAAGAGGGCCGTCCCAACGTGGTGGATTTCATCAAGGGTCAGCGCATCCAGCTGATCGTGAATACTCCAACCGGGCTGGAGCCGTGGTTCGACGAAAAAGCAATCCGCCGGGCAGCAGTGACGGCGCGAATTCCCACGATCACGACGCTCTCGGCAGCACGCGCCGCCGCGGAAGGGATTGAGGCGTTGCAACGCGGGGAAGTCAATGTAAGGGCATTACAGCATTTGCACGCGGAGCGCGGTGCTAACATGGGACGCTGATCATATCGTAGAATACGCACGCCGGAGGCCTCGACATGGGTACTCTCCCGTCCACGCAAGTGCCGTCGTTCACTTTGCCTCGCCAGGAACGATCCAAGACAAAGCGGATCGTTCTCTCCGGACTGTTGGCGGTGGTCGCGGGCATCCTACTGTGGAGCTGCGGTAAGGGGACGTACCACAACTACCGTCTGGCAAATGCGGCCGTCGACCAACTTCATCAGCGGCTCAATCAAGCGGATTACGAGACGATTTACGGTGAAGCCACTGAGGAATTTCGTCGTGCCGGAAGCCGGACGGACGAGATCAAGTTCCTCGAAATGGTTCATCAGAAGATGGGAAACTCGGGCAAGATGAGCTTTAAAGGTTTTCACGTCAACTGGCAAAACGGCCGCGTCACCGTGAACCAGGTCTTTGACACGCAATTCACTCTGGGCCAGGCACAGGAGGGCTTCATCTGGGTCATTGAGCAGGACCAGCCGCGGCTGCAGTCGTACCGCATTGACTCGTCCAACCTGCGCTGAAACGTAGCCCCCGTAGTATCCTGAGGCGTTCCTCTTCTGGAGGGCATCGCTATGTTACTTCACGGTATTTTTCCTCCTATCACCACGCCGTTTTACCCTGACGGCAACGTGTACTTCAAAAAGCTCGAACATAATGTGGAGCGCTACTCGCGTACGCCGGTTGCTGGGATTGTCGTGCTGGGATCCACGGGCGAAGCGATCATGCTCTCCGATCAGGAGCGCCGCGACGTGCTGAAGTCCGCGCGCGAGGCGGCCGCGCCGAACAAAGTGCTGATTGCGGGCACTGGGATCGAATCGGCTGTCGAGACCCTGCGGCTTACCGAGTACGCGGCGGAACTCGGCTATGACGTGGCCCTGGTGCGCACACCGCACTTCTACAGAAAACAGATGCAGCCGGCGAACCTGCTGGCGTTTTACCGCACGGTGGCTGACCGCTCACCACTGCCGGTCATGATCTACAACGTGCCGCCATTTACCGCATACGACATTCCCGCCGAGGTGGTCACCGAGCTGGCGGAACACGCGAACATCACCGGCATCAAGGAATCGAGCGGCGACGTGGAAAAGGTTCGCCGGATGGTGGAAGGTACGCGACACGTCAAGCGCAGCGCCACGGTGACGGAGACTTTCGAGGCGGTTACGCCCCGCATGCTCGCGGCGGCGGCGCCAGGATCATCGGGCGCCAATGGCGTAGGCGGAGAGCTTGTTCAGGTAGGGGCAATGGCTTGGAGAGAGTCAAAATCCCCACCCTTTCGCAACGAACGCGAAAGGATGGGGCACCCACAATCGTTGGAGGCAACTTCGTCTTCGGGAAAGCCGTCCTCGACGGCGGTGACCATAGTCGGCAATCTGAAGACGCGTCAAAAAGAAGTCGGATTCCAGGTGCTGATCGGCGCGGCGCAGAAGTTGCATCCTTCGCTCGATGCAGGTGCAGTAGGGGCAATTCTGGCCTTTGCCTGCCCGGCTTCGACGGCGTGCTACGAGATTTATGCGGCATGGAAAGAAGGCGACGCCAACCTTGCGCGGCTGAAGCAGGATCGCATCAGCATGGCGGCCCAGCGCGTGGGAAGCGAACTGGGGATTTCGGGATTGAAGCACGCGATGGACTTTAACGGCTACTATGGCGGGCCAGGGCGCCTGCCCTTGTTGCCGCTGACGGCCGACGCAAAGGCGGACGTTGAGCGTCTGATGGCGGATATCAGGAACTAGCCCGAACTAATTGGAGCGCCGACTGGAATCCGCAGATCCGTTGTCGTATACTACGTTCGAACGAACGTTCGAATAACCAGGACCCAGCACGATCATGGGAAGTCCTTCCACAGCGTCCCGCATCTCGCCAGCGCGGCACCGCACTCCGCCCGTACCAGTCTCGCGCTTTGACCGTCGACTGGCGGAGATCCTCGTTCACGCCACGGACGTCTTCTGCAAGAAAGGATACAAGGGTGCCTCTATGCGCGATCTGTCGCGCGCAAGTGGCATGTCGCTGGCGGGACTCTACTACTACTTCGAATCCAAGGAACGGCTCCTTTTTCTTATCCAGAAGCACACTTTCAGTACGATCGTGCAGCGGTTGAAAAAGCGGCTTGACGGCGCGATCGATCCCGAAGAGCAAGTCCGGATCTTCATCCTCAACCACCTGGAGGATTTTCTGGCCAACCCGCAAGCCATGAAGGTGCTCTCTCACGAAGCAGCTTGTCAATTACCGCAAAGATGGCGGGGTGGCAGTGATTGAGATGTGCGATCCGCCGGCCAACACTTATACCTACGAGATGAACCGGCAGCTCGATGAAGCGATCCTCAAGGCACGGATGGAAAACGATGTATACGTAATCCTGCTGACGGGCGCTGGCGACAAGTTTTTCTCAGCGGGTGCAAATATCAAAATGCTTTCGAGCGTCGATCCGACATTCAAGTATTACTTTTGCCTGCACGCCAACGAAATGCTGTTGCGGCTGGAGCACACTCCAAAACTGGTGATCGCCGCGATTAATGGGCACTGCGTGGGCGGAGGGCTCGAGATTGCAATGGCTGCCGATATACGCATCGCCAGGAAAGACGCAGGCAAGATCGGCTTGCCCGAGGTGAACCTTGGCGTACTTCCCGGCACGGGCGGCACGCAGCGGCTCTCGCGGCTGGTGGGGAAGAGCAAAGCCATCGAGCTGATGGTTACAGGCAATACCTTCTCGTTCGAAGAAGCACAGGAACTGGGCATCATCAACGACATCTACGAGCGCGACGGATTCATGGAAAACATGATGGAGTACGCCAAGCAATTCTGTCCGCCAAACAAAGCTGCCAAGGCTGTTGGACGCATCAAGCGTGCGGTGCAGACTGGATGGGAAATTCCCATGGAGTCGGCGCTGGCAGTGGAACGCGAGAATCAGCAATTGCTGTTCCAGAGTGAAGACGCGAAAGAAGGCTTGGCAGCCTACGTGGAGAAGCGGCCGGCGGTGTTCAAGGCCAAGTAGCAACTCGTGTGGGGACGGGCGCTCCCGCCCGTCCATGGCGAGCGAAGCTCGGCGGCAAACCGCAACCTGGGAGCTACGAGTAAGCCGTATTTGAGGAATCTACAGATGCTGGCAGCAACAAAGACAGAGGTCAGCCCCGGGCGGCTGCTCATCGACGGCCAGTGGATCGACGGCCAGAAGAAGTTCGACACCATCAATCCAGCGACGGGCGAGGTCTTGACCCAGATTGCGGAGGCTTCTCGTGCGGACGTGGATCGAGCGGTGGTCGCGGCCCGGCGCGCCTTCGAAGACCGCAACGGCGCGTGGCGCAAGCTCTCCTCGAGCGAGCGTGGGCGGATGATCTGGACACTCGCCGACCTGATCGAGAAAAACATCGACGAGTTCGCCGAGCTCGAGACAACGGTAAACCGATTTTCGAGTCGCGGTACGTCGACCTGCCGATGGTGATCGACGTCCTGCGCTATTACGCAGGCTGGGCAACGAAGATTCACGGGGAAACCGTCAACACCTTCGAAACTGCGTTCACCTACACGTTGCGTGAACCGGTGGGAGTGGTCGGCCTCATCGTTCCGTGGAACTTCCCGCTCCTCTTGGCGTCGTGGAAGCTGGGCCCAGCGCTGGCTTGCGGCAACACACTGGTACTGAAGCCGGCCGAGCAAACGCCGCTGACTGCATTGCGCTTGGGTGAAATGGTGATCGACGCCGGCTTTCCGGCAGGAGTCATCAACATTCTTACCGGAGGCCCCGAGACGGGCAGGGCCATCGTCGGACACCCCGGCATCGACAAGATTGGTTTTACCGGCTCGACCGCCGTCGGTAAGGAGATTATGCGGGGCGCGGCGGACACGCTCAAGCGTGTCACCCTGGAGCTAGGCGGCAAGTCGCCCAACATCGTTTTTGCCGACTCCGACATCGACAATGCCGTCAAAGGCGCGATTAACGGAATCTTCTATGGCAAGGGCGAAGTATGCAATGCGGGTTCGCGGCTGTTTCTCGAGAGCAAGTTGAGAGACGAGTTTACCGAGAAATTGGTAGCGCGAGCGGCGAAGATGCGGCCGGCCGATCCTCTCGATCCTAAGACGCGTATGGGCGCAATCGTCAGCCAGGAGCAGATGCAGACCGTGCTGGGCTACATTGAGACAGGGAAGAAAGATGGTGCGAAACTGCTCGCGGGCGGCAATCGAGTCCACGTCGACGGGAGCAAGGGATTCTTCATCGAACCTACGATCTTCGGCGACGTGAAAAACAACATGAAGGTTGCCCAGGAAGAAATTTTCGGTCCCGTGCTCTCCGTGCTCACCTTTGACGACGTGGACGAAGTCATCGAGCAGGCTAACAGCAATCCCTACGGGCTGGCCGCGGCGGTCTGGACACGCGATGTGAAGAAAGCTCATAGCGTCTCACGGCGCTTAAAAGCGGGTACGGTGTGGATCAATACCTATGGTCTGATGGACGCGTCACTGCCGTTTGGCGGGTACAAAAGTTCTGGCTTCGGTCGGGAGCTGGGAGCGAATGCCTTGGAGCACTACACAGAAATAAAGACGGTGTGGTTGAACATGGGCTAAGGAAGCATTTAGCAATCAGCTCAGCACTCAGCCATTTGGGGTTTCATCAGTTGCGTATCGGAACGCTACATGGCTACATGGCTAAATGCTAATTGCTGAGTGCTGAAATGCTGGTTCGACGCAAGAGTGAGTGAGGGAATTACGTCATGCCGGGAAAAGTAGCAAAAATAGGGACGTTCAGCGACTGGGTTGGTCTGTTCAACGACTGGCGCAAAGATATTGGTGTAAATACCAGCGAGATTGACACATTTCATTTCGATACGCTATACGGCGCGATCGACACGGAAGAAATCGAGTTCGGCTCATACAAGGGCAAGCGCAAGTGGGAAAACTTGCGCCAGATCCCCACGCAGCAGATGCGCGACGCGCTGATGAACATGATCGTCTACCAGGGGGACACCGAATTCGCCAGCGTCGAGCAGCAGCGAAACCTGCTTGAAAGCCGAGCCATCCTGCGCGTAATGATCGAAGAGATGCGCCATGGTTGGCAGATGTGCGCGCTACTGGTAGACCACTTCGGATACTCAGGAAAAGTCGAAGCGCAAAAGATGCTGGAGCGACGCTCATTTGAAAATAAACGTCTGCTCGGCGCATTCAATGTCGATGTCGACAACTGGATGGACTTTTTCACCTACACCGACTTTGTCGACCGCGACGGGAAATTCCAGCTGCAGATGCTGAAATACTCCGCCTTTGCGCCACTGGGACGGTCCATGTCCTACATGCTGCGCGAAGAGGCCTTCCACATGGGCACGGGGAATGACGGACTGCGCCGCATCGTGGAAGCGGCCGTGATTCCCGCATGGCTGATTCAGAAATATCTCAACAAGTGGATTTCGAGCTCTTACGATCTCTTCGGCACAGATCATTCTTCGTCGGCACACTGGGCTTACGTGTGGGGCGTTAAGGGCCGCTACGATGAGCCGAAGAACCAAAAGCCGCCTGACCTCGATGATTTGAACGACTACAACCGCAATCTATACCGTGATGAAGTCGCGGGTCTGATCGAGCGCTTCAACAATTCACTGAAGCCGGGCGAACCCAAGCTGTATGCGCCGGACATCAAGTTCAATCGCGCTATTGGCCGCTGGGCGGGGCAAAAGTTTCACGCTCAGACCGGCGAGCCACTCGATGATCGCGCCTATGAGCAGCACTTGAAGGACTATATGCCATCGGCCCAGGACAGGAAGTTGCTGCTCGACATCATCAGCACGGAAAAGAAATGGATTGCCGAAAAGGTGGGGGCTCGCGATCCTCTGGCATCGATTGGAGAAGTCAGGAAGTCGGCGATCAATTTGTAAGTCGACTTTTTCGCCACAGAGGCACCCCCTGACGTTGCTCAGGGCGGGCAGAGACAGGAAGGAAATCATGACCAGCACTTCTGTGGAATTAGTCCACGGCCGACTTGCCGTGGACATCGCACCTCCGGTAGCCCGTGTTGTCCTGCACAATCCGCCGCTGAACATTATCGATCTGCCCATGATGGAGGAGTTGGCGCAGTCCCTCGCGGAGATCGAGTCCCGGCCAGACATTTCCCTGATCGTATTCAGTGGCGAAGGCAAAGCATTTTCCGCAGGCGTTGACGTAGTCGCTCATACTCCCGACAAAGTTGAGGAGATGCTGACAAAATTCCACGCCGTGATCCGAAAACTCGTCGCGACTAAGAAAGTCACGATTGCCGCGATTCACGGGCACTGCCTGGGCGGGGGCGCGGAGCTGGCGATGGTTTGCGACATTGTCTACACGGCGGATTCGGCACAATGGGGATTTCCGGAGATCAAGCTCGGATGCTATCCGCCCGTGGCGTGTACCGCCCTGGCGGCGCTCGTCGGGCAGAAGAATGCCGCTGAATTGATTCTGACCGGGCGAACCTTCCCCGGGACGGAGGCGGCAAAGATCGGTCTGGCGAATCGCGCCGTGCCGGAAGGCGAGGTCAAGGTGCTACTCGACGAGGTCGTGCACGGATTGTCGAAGCTCAGCCCAGCGGCGCTGGCAGTGACCAAGAAAGCTATCTACACCTGGGACGCCGCGCACTTCGACAAGGGTCTGGCGCGAGCCGAAAAGGTCTATCTGGAAGAGTTGATGAAAACACGCGACGCCAATGAAGGCATTCGTGCTTTCATGGAGAAGCGTGAACCAAAATGGACAGGGAATTGACGGTGCAGCACGGGGCAGAACCGAAGACATATTTGGGGCTGGAGATGGATTGGATCACGGCGGCGTTCGTGGCCTTTTGCTTCGCGCTCTGCCTGCTGACGACGGCAGTGACAGCAAGGCGTGTCTTACTGGGTGCACCGGTCCACCTGCAGATCACATGGGACACCTGGTTCCTTTTGATCCTGTTCGGGTGGCTCGCTGTCCGGTCGCGAGAACGCGTTACGCGATTCGCATGTGGTTTGCTCAGCATTGTGTTTGGGTCTCGAGTCATACTCTTCATCGTTCGCGCGTCCACCCAACTTCAGGTTCTGAATGCACAAGTAATGCGAGCGGTCGAGCTAGTGGTCATGGTTGGGTTCTGCTATTACCTCGTGCATTGGCTCAGGCATCGAATCAAGCGTGTCTAGCATATGGATTACGAGATCACTGCCGAAGAAGTAAAGTCCAAGCTGGACAAGGGCGAGGCCTTCACTCTGCTCGATGTCCGTGAGCCTTGGGAGTTTGAAACTGCACACATGGCCGGCGCGAAGTTGATCCCGATGGGCGATGTCCCTTCACGGGCGCACCAGGAACTCGATCCGGAGGATCACATCGTTGTGGTCTGCCATCACGGTGTGCGCTCGATGAATGTGACGGCATGGCTGCGGCAACAGGGATTCGAGAAGGCGCAATCCATGCGCGGCGGCATCGATGCCTGGTCGCGAACAGTCGATGGGAAAGTGCCGACGTATTGAGGCAGCTCCTAAACCGTTAGCTGCTCGCCAAACTTGCGCTTTGGTGAGCTAGAAGCTAGAAGCTGGGTCGTCATGAAAAAAGAACTCATCGAGCTACGAGTCAATGGCCGCACGCACGAGCTCGCCATCGTGCCGAATGCGCTTCTGCTGGACGTGCTGCGCCAGGATATGGGACTCACCGGTTCGAAGCGCGGCTGCGATGACTCGTCCTGTGGCGCGTGCACCGTTCTGGTGGATGGTGTCGCCATGATGTCTTGTACGCTGCTGGCTGCGAGCTGTGAAGGACAGAAAATTGCAACCATCGAAGGCGTGAGCGAGCACGGCAGCCTGGCGGCGATTCAGAAAGCTTACGGCGACTGGGGAGGAGCCCAGTGCGGATTCTGCACGCCCGGATTCATCATGACCGTGAAGTCGCTGTTGGCCGAGAATCCTGATCCGTCGGAAGCCGATGTGCGCACCGCACTGAGCAGCAATCTATGCCGGTGTACTGGATACAGCCAGATGTATGAGGCAATCCGGTCGGCGATTGAGGCGGAGCGGAAGGGGATCGCGGCGGCCAAATGAGGTTGCCCTGCAGACAGAAAGCAGATTCCTCCTTCGCTCGGAATGACACGTGAAGAATGAGTGACTACTCCACGATCGGCAAGCCTACCGCTATGATCGACGCCGCGGGCAAGACCACGGGGGCGGGCAAATATACCGACGACCTCAGCCTCCCGGGTATGCTGGTTGGCAAGATTCTGCATTCGCCCTATCCGCACGCGCGCATCAAGCGCATCGACACCAGCCGTGCCGATAAACTCGAGGGCGTAGTTGCAGTTGTAGTCGGCAAGGACGCGCCGAATCCCTATGGCATTCTTCCGGTTGGACACGACGAGCATGCGCTGGCGCTCGATAAGGTTCGATATGCGGGCGACAACGTTGCGTGTGTTGTCGCCGTCTCAGAGGCGATCGCCGAGAAGGCGCTGGAACTCATTGACGTGGACTACGAAGTTCTGCCCGCCTACTTTGACCCCGAAGAGTCAATGAAGGCTCAAACCGACCTCATTCACGACAACAAGCCGGGCAATCTTGAGAAGGACTATCACCACGTCTTCGGCGATCCCGACAAAGGTTTTGCCGACGCGGACCACGTGGCTGAGGCGCGCTTCATCGCCAACGAGGTGACACACGCGGCCATGGAGCCACACTCGACGCTCGCATCTTTCGAACTCGACCCGCATACCGGCAAGATGGGGCGCCTGACCGTGTGGTCTTCCACGCAGGTGCCGTACTACCTGCAGCACAAGTTGTCGCTGGTGCTGGAAATGCCAATGTCGCAGATTCGCGTTATCAAGCCGCTGGTCGGCGGCGGCTTCGGCGGCAAGAGCGAGGTGATCCCGCTGGAAATCATTGCCGCGGTGGCGGCGCGTAAAGCGCAGGCTCCGGTGAAGATCACTTATACGCGGGAGGAAGTGTTTTGGGCGCATCGCGGACGGCCGCGCACGATCATTGATCTCAAGACCGGCGTGAAGAATGATGGGCGCATCACCTCGGTCAAGGCCCGCGTGGTGCAGGATGGTGGCGCGTACTGCTCCTACGGCGTGGTGACGATTCTCTACTCCGGAGCGCTGCTCGGCGCGCTCTACGACATCCCGAATATTCAATATGACGGATATCGGGTACTCACCAACAAGCCCGCCTGTGGCGCGATGCGCGGCCATGGGACCGTCAACGTGCGCTTCGCGTTCGAGTCGCAACTGGACGAACTCGCTTCGAAGATTGGGATGGACCCAGCGAAAATTCGTCAGCGGAATCTACTCAAACCACCGTGCATCACGGTGAACGGCTTGCGGGTTCAGAGTTACGGCCTGCCGGAGTGTATTGAGAAAACCGTCGAGCGCTCGGGCTGGAAGCCGCGCAAGGGCAAACTGCCGAAAGGACGCGGCCTTGGCATCGCCTGCAGTCATTATGTGAGTGGTGCAGCAAATTCCATTATTCGTTCCGACATGCCGCACTCCACTGTGAACATCAAGATCGACCGCGACGGTGGCGTCGTCGTATACACGGGTGCCTCCGAAATCGGGCAGGGATCGGACACGATGACCGCGCAGATCGCTGCCGAAGTCCTGGGATGCTCGCTGTCCCGCGTGCGGGTGATTGCCGCCGACACCGACCTTACGCCGATCGACATCGGCTCTTACTCCAGCCGTGTGACCTTTATGGCCGGCAACGCGACGTTGCGAGCGGCGGAAGACGTGAAGAAGCGAATCGCCGCTGCGGCTGCTAAGAAAATGGCTTGCGGCCCGGAGGATTTGATCTTTCGGAATGATCGGGTTCTCAAGAGGAATTCTACGGCAACCGCTGGATTGCGAAACCTAGCGGACAAGAGTGTCCGCTCTACACGAGCTGTGGCTTCGGTTAGCGGGCGAGTGGAGGGCCAGATTTTGCGTGGCTCGCTACAGCAAAAGCGGCGAGAAGAAGGTCCAAAAGAATGGATGACCTTCGAGGAAGCCGTCGTCGCCGCAATTGATTTCCATGGCGCGCTTGCGGGGACTGGTTCTTACGCGCCTCCGCAAGAGGCGCGGGGTGGCAAGCACAAAGGCGCAGGCGTGGGACCGTCGCCAGCCTATTCGTATTCCGCGCAGGTCGCTGAAGTCAGCGTGGACGAGGAAACCGGCGAAGTGACTGTTCACAAAGTGTGGGCCGCGCATGATTGCGGCCGTGCGTTGAATCCCGTATCGGTGGAAGGCCAGATCATTGGCTCGGTCTGGATGGGCATGGGCCAGGCCCTTACAGAAGAGATGGTGTGGAAAGATGGCATGCTGATGAACCCCGGTCTGCTCGAGTACCGGAGCCCATCTTCGATCGAGTCGCCGGCAGTCGAAGCCATCATCGTGGAAAGTATCGATCCGGAAGGACCGTTTGGAGCCAAGGAGTGTAGCGAAGGATCGCTGGCCGCCACGATTCCTGCGATTGCAAATGCCATTTACGACGCAGTTGGCGTGAGGCTGCACGAGTGTCCGTTTACGCCAGAGCGCGTACTTGCGGCGCTGCGCGCAAAGAGAAACGCCAAAGCGTTGAACCTGACCGAAGGAGTTGACCCGACAGCACCTGAGCGCTTCCGCGAGCATGGCGGAGCACTTTGCTTCAAAGGCAAAGGGCCGGAGCGGCACGCGCTCGATCCCGCTCGCCATGAGTCGCCCGTGCCCGCACGAGGTGCGGATTGAGCCTTCCGCAATTTAAACTCCTGCGTCCCAGAGGCATACCAGAAGCAGTTGAGTTCCTGGCCAGGCATACCGCTCGTGCGGGCGACTCGCAGAATCAGTCCGCAAATGTTCCTATCCGCATCATCGCTGGCGGCACTGATCTGATCCCCTCAATGCGGCAAAAACTTTTTGAGCCGGATTACGTGCTTGATCTGCGCGGGATCGTTGAGATGAAGGGCATCACGCCCCAAGCTGACGGTGGTCTCGAAATTGGAGCGCTGAGCACTCTGAAGGGAATCGAGCGATCTGAAATATTGCGGCAGCGCTATCCAGTGCTTAGCGAGGCCGCTGCAACAGTCGCCTCGCCGGTGTTGCGCAACATGGGTACGATCGGCGGCAACATTTGCCTAGATACGCGGTGTCTCTGGTACAACCAGTCGCTTACCTGGCGCAAAGGTTGCGGCTTTTGCATCAAGAAAGATGGTGACTTATGCCACGTTGCGCCTGGTGGGACAAAATGCTGGGCCGCGTTTTCCGGCGACACTCCTCCGGCGCTGTTCCACTGGCGTGCGTCGCATTCCTTTGCATGAGTTCTATACCGGTGTTGGCGATAACTACCGCAAGCTGCAGCCGAACGAACTGGTCACGCGTGTCTTCCTACCCGCAGGATCGGCGAACTATAGCGGCGTCTATCGCAAGTTGCGGGTGCGCGGATCGATCGACTACCCTCTCGCCGGCGTTGCCGTCGCAATCAGGCGAACCAACGGACACGTGGCTGATGCTCGGGTCGCGATTACTGCCGTGAATCCAGCGCCTATGCTGTTGAAAGGCGCAACCGCCATCCTGGCGGGCAAAGCCATGGATGATGCCTTGGCTGAAGCCGTGGGCGATCTGGCGGCTAAGACGGCGAAGCCGCTCACCACATCGGCACTCACCCCGGAATATCGGCGGGAGATGATCCGAGTGCTCATGCGGTGCTTGCGGCGGCGGCCAACTAGTCCGTCTGATATTCTTCCTGCGCTAGCTCGAACTAGCCCCTGATGATCACCGACTGCCACATCCACATCCAGCCGATCGAGATGTTCAAATCCCGCGCGCTGGAGCTGATAAAAAGAAACCGCCCGAATTTTGATCAGATTGCCGAATTCTGCCGCTCGCCCAAGGCATTCCTGAAGCACCTCGACGCCTGTGGCATCGATCGCGCGGCCCTCATTAACTACGTGGCACCGGAGGTAATTGGATTCACCAGCGGCGTGAACCAGTTCATCGCCGAATATGTAAAGGCTGATCCCAAGCGCCTGCTCTCCTGCGGCAGTCTGCATCCGCGGCACACCACCAACGTCCTCGCCGACACCGAGCAGATTCTGCGGCTCGGCATCCGCATGATCAAGATTCATCCACCGCATCAATTGCTTTTTCCGAACGACTACTTAAGCGGCGTGAAGGAACTGGAGATCATCTATCGGGCTGCCGAGGCCAACGGTGTTCCAGTAATGTTCCACACCGGCACCTCTATTTTTCCCGGGGCTCGAAACAAGTACGGCGACCCGATCTACGTTGATGACGTCGCTGTGGATTTCCCCAAGCTGAAGATTTTGCTGGCCCATGGCGGCCGCCCGTTGTGGATGCAAACCGCATTCTTTCTCATCCGCCGCCATCCCAACGTCTATCTCGACATCAGCGGCATTCCGCCGAAGGCTCTACTCAAGTATTTCCCGCGCCTCGGAGAGATCGCCCACAAAACTCTTTTCGGAACGGATTGGCCGGGCCCGGGCGTTCCCGATATAAAGAAGAATCTCGAAGAATTTCGCGCGCTGCCTCTAAGTCATCAAGTACAGCAGCAGATTCTGAGCAAGACGGCACTCAGTATTTGGGCGGCATGATTCGCACGCTCCAAGGCGCGCCGATGTCACAAACAGAGTTGCGGAGAGTTTACTTGCCTGCTCCAGCCTTGGCCGCCTGCGCCTTAGTTCCCAGCAGTTCGTCGGCCAATGCGGTCGCACCGTAGACCCCGCGCAGCGCTTCCTGAATGCCTCGCGAGTCTACCGACACTGCGCGTCCCTGCACATCGCTATAGGCGAAGTTCCAGGGCAGCGATTCGATGTTGCCGTCGAAGATGATGCCCACGACTTCGCCCTTTCTGTTGATGGTGGGGGATCCCGAATTGCCTCCGATGATGTCTGCGGTCGAAACAAAGTTGAGCGGAGTCTTCAGGTCCAGCTTCGGTTTCGCCTTCATCCAGCTTTCGGGCAGATTGTATGGCGACTGATTGTTGTGCTCAGCCGCATGCTCGTAGGCACCGCCTACATTGGTGAAGTAGGGAATTGCTTTGCCGTTTTCCTGATAGCCCTTCACCGCGCCATAGCTCAAGCGCAGCGTAAAGGTCGCATCGGGCGGCTGTGTGAGGCCGCTTTGTTCGAAGCGGGCCTTCGCAATGGTAGTTCCGTCCCGGCGCACGACTGAATCGATCTTGTCATCGAATTGCTTCCGGACGGCGCGAGCGTCCGGGTCAATGGCGCGCATCACGACAATCAGCGGATCGGTGCTAGCTTGGATGGCTGCCTGCCCGCCTTCGTACATTTGCTTACGGACGGCAACGTCGTCAAGCTTGGTATTAGCGACCATCTCCTTTGCCGCTTCGGCTGGCGCCTTACCGTTCAGAGCCTTCTGCACGTCGGGATTGTCCTGGCCGAGTGCATCCCGCATCTCTGCCAGGGAGTCAGCGAGAAGCACCGTGTCGTAGTTCTTATAGACGGGCGCCGTCGAAAATAATTGCTGCTCCAGGGAAGGCAGTGCGGATTCTCGAAACTCGCGCAGACGCTCCTGGTTCGGTTTAGGCTTCTCGGCGGCGGCACGCACCAGAACCCGCGCAATCTGCGGCAGTCCCGACGCGAATCCGCGCAGCCGCTCCAGATAGGTGAATTGTAGAAAGATGTCGCGCTGCAGCTTCATGGCTTGTGCGATCTCTTCCCACGGATCACCGACGTTTCCGTTCTTCGGATTCGCCTTGAACGCCGCGCGCAGTCTGGCCTCATCCGCGGCCTTGGCATCCATGATGGATTTGTCGACCAAGCCTGACTGGAAACCCGTAACCGCTTTCTGCGAATTCTGCAGACCGAAGATGTCTTCCTTCGCAATGCGAGCGTTCTCTTCCGACTGACTGCTGAAGTCCTGCAGTAGGGCAATGCGCCGCTTGTAGAGCTGCAAGCTCGCAGGGTACTGCACGTCACGGAGGAACTCGAGTTGCGCCATCGTCAGGAGCCGACTCGTGTTGCCGGGGTGTCCAGACACGAAGATCAAGTCACCGTCGTTCACGCCGGTCCGCGACCACTGCAGGTAGTTGTCGAGATGGGCGGGCTTGTCGTTTTCGTAGACGCGGAAGAAGGTGATATCGAGATCGTAGCGTGGATAGGTGAAGTTGTCGGG
>WNFJ01728253.1_pt1 | contig 16481 bp, 14 predicted proteins | sample 5400461 | NCBI WGS metagenome assembly WNFJ01 (sample SAMN13153349, study PRJNA577476) | soil metagenome | isolation source: 115 cm saprolite on Douglas fir-dominated hillslope | place: USA:California | collected 2013-09-17 | reverse complement strand
GAAAGCACACCCATGGGCTTCTTCGGAAGTATGCTCGATACGCTGATGCTCCCTAGCTACTTGATACTGGGCCGCAAACCCTTCGCCCCGGGCTACGGGGCCTACAAGCAGAGGTTGATCGCGAGCACGCTCCGTCGTGCAACGTTCACCACCGCCAGCCTCCCGACTGGGTATGGTCGCGGACTGGATGAGAGAGTCGTGGAGTATCCGTGGCTGTTCTCGCGCCTGCCTAGCTCCCAAGGAAAGCTGTTAGATGCCGGGTCAGTGCTGAACCACGCTTTCATCCTGAGGCACCCATCGTTGGCGGTCAAGAAGGTGTTCATCTGCACGATCGCGCCGGAGGCGCCTCGCTCCTGGCGCAGCGGTGTCTCATACGTCTACGACGACCTTCGCGAGACTTCCTTTCGGGAGAACTACTTCGACTGGGTAGTCTGCCTCTCGACGCTCGAGCATATCGGGCTCGACAATAGCAGGTTCTATGCGCCGGGGACGCATCCCGAAGACGCCCCGGACTCGCATCTGAGGGCCGTGAGAGAGTTCGCTCGAATACTCAAGCCAGGTGGGACGCTTTACCTTTCCGTCCCATGTGGCCGTCATGTGAATCACGGATGGTTTCAGGTGTTTGACCCGGGAATGCTGGAGGACGTTCGCGAAGCGTTTCACCCTACCTCGTGCATAGAGCGTTTTTTCGTTGCGGACGCGACCGGTTGGCGCGTAGCGTCGCGTGAGGACGCTGCCACCGCTTCATACTACGACCGGCACGCGTTCAAGGGCTTCCCGTCCTCGGTCCCAGCCGCAGCTGGGGCCGTCGCATGCCTCGAACTCCAAAAATGAGAGCTGGAATCGGTACGTGTGGGGAGCTGTGCCGCGCGCTTGACGAACCACTGCGTAACGTCTTGAAAAGGAGTCATCTCTAGGGCCGCACGTCGCGGTTCGTGAAGCCGTTCGCATCGTAGGGAACCCGCGGGTGATGGCCGTGCCCTCCATAGATTGATCGCGGTGTCATCGTGGCCTACCCACGGCCGCACGAGGGCGGAAGGTTCGCGAGGCGAGAACGCATGACTCGACCCTTGAGGTCGACCGAGAAGCACGCACAGCAACCGCCATGGCTACGCCGTTGACGGCGGCGAAGTCCGCAGATGCCGTGACGGTTTCGATCGTCTTCCCGGCGCTCAACGAGGAGGCCGCGATCGGCCCGTGCGTGGACCGAGCGGTGGAGGCGCTCCAGCGAACGGGCCTGCGCGGCGAGGTGCTGGTCGTCGACAACAGTTCCACCGACCGAACGGCAGAGATTGCGAAGTCCAGGGGTGCGAGGGTAGTGACGGAGCGACGGCGCGGCTACGGTGCGGCCTGTCTCCGTGGACTCCAGGAGGCGGCTGGAGAGTTCGTGCTCCTCCTCGATGCGGATGCCACCTATCCCGTGGAGATGGTCGGAGAGTTCGTCCGAGCCATGCGCGACGGACGCGCCGACGTGGTGCTGGGCAACCGATTCGGCGGCCTCATGGAACGCGGCTCGATGCCATTTCTCAACCGTTACGTCGGAAATCCGCTCCTGTCGGGCATGACGCGGCTCCTGTTCCGTGGGTCGTTGACCGATATCCATTGCGGCATGCGGGCGATCCGTCGCGACGGTGTCGCCGCACTCGAGTTGTGCATGCCGGGCATGGAGTTCGCGACGGAAATGGTCGTGAAGGCGCTCGATCACGGCATGAGCGTCCAGGAGGTGAGCATCTCCTACCGACCGCGGCTGGGGCTCTCGAAGCTGCGGCCGTTGCGGGATGCCTGGCGCCACATCGAATACATGCTGGTCTTCTCACCCTCCCTCCTCCTGCTTTGGCCGGGCATGCTCCTCTTCCTCCTCGGCACCGCGCTGCAGCTGCTCCTCCTGTCGGGTCCGCGCATGCTGCTGTTCCGAACGTGGGACGTGCACACGAACCTGGCCGGGCTCGCAGCCGCCCTGGCGGGCTCAACGCTCTTGGTGCTGGGCATCGTTGCTTCCGCGTTCGCCTGGTCGATCGGCGTCCGATTTCGCCACAGCCCGGTCGCCCGCGCTGTGGCCAGGGGGGGCGACCGGCCGCTCCGCATCATCGGAGCGCTGCTCGGGCTGGCCGGCGGGACCATGTGGATCGCCGTGATCGGCCGCTGGGTGGCATCGGGGTTTGGCGCGCTGGCCGCGGTGCCTTTCCTCTCCCTCGCCACCACACTCTTCGCAAGCGGTTGCGAACTGCTCGTCGCGAGTTTCCTGATCCACGTCATGCAGCTGCGGATGACGGCACGCACCCCCCGTGTGTAGCCAGCATTCGGCGGCGTCCCAACGCGCCAGGTCAAACGGGCTCGCTGAGCGATCGGCGGCGCCTTCGGGCTCCTCGTCGCGTGCCGGGTGAGGGCCGGGGGGAGGACGCCCGGGCGAGACGCCTGACTGCTCGTCGTGGCCCGCCCGGGCGCGGCCTGAGCAGGCGCATCGCGCTGATCTACGATGCGGTCTATCCGTATGTGGTCGGCGGGGCCGAGCGTCGCTATTACGAGATCGCATCCGCGGCTGGCGAGGACCAGCACTTTGTGCTGTACGGCCTCAACTACTGGCGTCACGACCCGAGTCGACGGCTACCGCATTGCGACTACGTTGCCGTCGCGCCGGCGATGCCCCTGTACACGCGGAGTGGCCGCCGGAGCTTGCTTGAGCCGCTGGTCTTTGCCTGGGGGTTGTTGTGGGCGCTCTTACGGAGCCGCGAAGACGTCTGGGACATCGCCAGCTTCCCCTACCTCTCGGTGCCGGTGGCCCGGCTGATGAGCGTGCTCCGGCGCCGCGCTCTCGTCGTGACGTGGCTCGAGTATTGGGGTGACTACTGGTTCGAGTACCTGGGCCGAGCCGGCATCATCGGCAAATTCTTTGAGACCCTCGCGCTGCGCTGCTCACCGCGGATCGTCGCCATCAGCGCCTTCACGAAGCGGAAACTCGTGGCCGCTGGTGCGCGGGAGGATCGGATCGTCATCTTGCCGAACGGCGTGGACACGGCCCGGATTGCTGCCGTGCCGGCGAGCCTCGAGTCGACCGAGATCATTTACGCCGGGCGCTTGCTGGCCCACAAGCAACTCGACCTCCTGATCCGTGCCATGCGGCTGCTCCGGGAAGTTCGCCCGAGTACCGCGCTGCTCGTGATCGGCGACGGCCCCGAACGAGCGCGCCTCGAACACCTCGCCGACACGCTCGGCGTGCGCGCGGCCGTCCGCTTCACGGGAGCACTCCGCTCGCCCGAAGAGGTGTACGCCCACCTCAAGGCTAGCCAGGTGCTGGTGTTGCCCTCGAAGCGCGAGGGCTTCGGGACCGTCGTGGTCGAAGCCTGGGCGTGCGGGATCCCGGTGGTGGTCTGCGACGAGCCTGAGAATGCGGCGGTCGAACTGATCGACTCGACAGTAACGGGACGCGTCGTCGCCTCGAATCCCGCCGCCATCGCCGCCGCGTGTCAGGAGTTGCTCGCTGGTGACTCGAGCGAAGGCCGGCGCGAGCGTCAAGCCGCGGCCGCCCGCTACGACTGGAACACGATCGCGGCGGAGGCGACCGCCATCTATGCGGCCAGCCTAGAGCCCGAGCGATAGGCGGCGCCGGATCGACGGCCGCTCACGGCATTTCAGTGCGACGAGGGGGGTCGGGCGAGCGCGCTGAGGGAATTGGTGGCTTCGTCGTACAGGTACGGTGTTCGGTCCGGCGCGAGCGCTAACAGCCGGGCATTGTCCGCTCCCCGGTCGTACACTATCCAGGCGTGCGCTCGCGCAAGGTCCGGTTCATTGACGATCAGGCTCACGTGGACATTGTGGGTGGGAAGGTAGCGCACAAACACGATTGCTTTGGAAGCGGGAATCTGCTGCACGAGCGCCGCGAAGCCGCGCACATACTCTTGCCGGTGCTCGAGGGTGCGACGACTCGCTCGGAGGTCGAGGACGACCAGCGGCACTGCGGCAGTGCATACGATCAGGGCCAGCCACGTGAGACGACCGGGGCCCAGCCAGGCATCGACCCGCGGGGCGGCGACCCCCAGGCCGAGCCCGGTGAGCAGTGCGAGCACCGGCTGGAGCTCGAGGTAGTACAGCGACCAGCCTGGGTAGTGCGCGAACGTCAGGTGCGCGAGCACCAGCAGGGCTGCCGTTGCCAGGGCCCACCGCGCGGCCATGGGCAGCGCGAAGAGGCCGAGCACCGCAAACGGCAAGAAGACCGCGCGCCAGCCGTGCCACAGGTCGCTCCCGATCTGGCCTATGCGCTGGGCGAGCTCGCCAGGGAGCGCCGCGAGCGTATGGGACCGCACGAGGTCCTTGAGCGGTTCCTCGAAGCGCTCCATGTCCGGGGGCAGAGGTCGCTCGGGCCGGTCCTGGAGCGTGAAGGGGAAATAGAGGCGGGCGTACAGCGCGTACGGTGTGGTGCGCCAGTCGCCGGTCGTGCGGGCACTCCACAGCGGAATGACGGCGACCAGTCCCGTTCCGAGCGCCAGCGCCAACCCGAGATCGCGCCACGATTGGCGTGTGTAGCAACGTCGCAGGACGACGACGCCCACCGGGATCGCATACACGAGCGCGGTGAGTGGCCGGGTAATCGCGCTCCACCCAACGCAGGCCGCCACGGCAAGCAGGGCAGCGCGCCGCCCCGTCTCGTACCAATCGAGTAGCGCCCACCAGCCCAGCAACCAGAGCGCGCTCGTCGTGACCTCCGAGAAGTACGACGCCCGCCAGTGCAGATTGCCCGAGGCGGTCGTCCAGAAGAGCCAGGTCACGACCGCGACCAGTGGCGTGCTGACCCGCCTCGCGAGGGCGAAGCAGAGCGCCCCGGTCAGCCCGCTCAGCAGCACGGGCACAAGCCCGGCTAGCCCGAGCCACACGCCCGGGACCATGAGGAGGGAGTGGCCGGGCCAATACTTCGACGCGAACACGGGGGTGACGAGGACGTGGTACTGCTCGAAGAACTCGGGCAAGGGGCGGGCGGGCGCGGTCCAGCGCCCCGAGGCGAAGATCTTGGCCTGGAGCAGATACGCCACCTCGTCGTGAAAGACGGGAATCTGATCGAGGGATCCCCAAACCCACGACGTCAGCAGCGCCGTGACGACACCGCAGACGACCGGTGCCCACCGGGTCGAGAGCCAGGGAGCGGAACGCTCCGTCATCACGGCTGCCGAGATGATCCCTCGGCATGTCTATGGTGCGCTGGAGCCAACGAGCGCCTGCTCCGACTGTGTCGGGGTTGCGCCAAATATACGAACGGCCCCCGACGCCAGGAAATCCATTGCTGTGAACGCCCGCGCGCGACCGAACGACGAACCGCGCGATGGTTGCCTCTGAACCAGGCTGGCACCAAGGGATTAGTGACGCCTATCTTGGTACGCTCACGAGGGTACGGCGGCTCATGCAATGCCTCAGCTGCGGATCGGTCAGCCGGGCCGAGAACAAATGGCCGGGACTCCCGTTTTTCACATGCCCGGCCTGCGGCGTGCTGTTTGCCTATCCGCAGGCGTCTGACGCCCAGCTCGAACAAGCCTATCGCGAGCGCTACTATCCTGCGGACGGCAGTGCGAACCCCGTCTACGAAAACACCCCTCGAGAACTCGTGGACCAGCTCGTCTCGTGTCTACGCGACCATGGGTTCTTGCCGTTGAGGGACGCCCGCGTTCTTGATTTTGGGAGCGGAGTCGGCGATTTCGCGGATGCGGCCGCCCGACAGGGGGCGGAGGTGGTTGCCGTCGAGGCAGACCCGGTGGCTCGGGCGCTCGCGGCGCGCCGCGGCGTGCGGGTCTATAGGGCGCTGGCCGATTTGCCACGCGAGAGCGTCACGCGGCGCTACGACCTCATCGCTCTCGTGGACGTCCTCGAACATGTGCGCGATCCCCTGGCGCTGCTGACCGAGTTGCGAGCGTTGCTGCGCCCAGGGGGCGCGCTCTATCTATCCGTTCCGAATCATCGCGCTCCCCAACCACGCCTCCTCGGCGCGCGGTGGGACCAGGCGAACAATCCCACCCATCTGTTCCTGTTTTGCCCACGATCCGTGCGGCAGCTACTCGGCCGGGCGGGATTCGCGGGATCGTACCTGCCGTGCGCCTTGCGCGACCCGCGCATGACCGTGCCGCAGCGAGCGGTCTCCGTCCTCCTCCAGCGCCTGAGGCTGAGTGGCACGTTGCGCGTCATCGCGCGCGCCGCTTGACGCGCCGCCACGGCGGGTACCCCGGGACCTGGGACGCGATGAGTCGGACTAAGTAGTCGCCGGCGACTCCCGATGCTCTCGCGCACCGCGCTCACGCTCAATGGGCTGTTCGCCACTAGGGTGGCGATCGGTTTCGCCTCCTACGCTCTCATGGCGCGCACCTTCGGCACCTCCGCGGAGATGGATGCGTTCTGGGTCGCGGTAACGCCGACGCTCGTGGGCGTAAACCTGGTCGAAGCGTGCGGGATTGGCGCGGCGTTGACGTACCTCGAGCTATTGCGACGAGAGTCGGACGCCGTGCGACGGTCGGAGACGTTGGGCCTCCTGGTCATCTGGCTAGTGCTCGGGGCCGCCCTGGGCGTATCGAGCTACCTCTCTGCCGGCCCCGTGGCGCACTTGCTCGCGCCCGGGCTGCATGGTCGCCTCGCGGACGACACCGTCAAGCTCGTGCAGCTCACGAGCATCTCGCTTTCGGTTGGGCCGGTGATGTACCTGTGCTTCGGGCTGCTGTACGCCCAGGGCCGATTCCTACAGGCCGCGATGCTCGGGCTGATTCCCAGTCTGGTCCTGGCCGCGGGCCAGCTGCTCGCCCCTGCGGACATTCGCTACCTGGCGGCGCTGTTCGTGGGCGGCTATCTGCTGGGCGCCGTCGCGACAATCCGCTCGGTCATGCGACACCTGGGGCTCTGGAGCGTGCGGCCGGGCTACAGTCGTGCGGGCTCCTTCTTCGGCCAGTTCCTGCCGCTCCTGGCGGGGGCCGTCTTTCTGCAACTGATCTTCGTTCGGGAGCGAGCCCTGGCGTCCGATCTCGAGGTCGGCGCCATCTCGGCGCTCAGCTACGCGCTGCGGATTGTCACCGTCGTGGGCGGCTTGGTCGCCGCGGGATTCGACCCGACCGTGACCGCCGCCGTAGCCAGAAAGCACGTCGATGGCGACGTCACTGGAGTCCGGCGTGACGTTCGACGATCGCTCTTGCTCGTTGCGGTCCTCGCCCTGATCCCCGGTGTGGCCTTGGTGCTGTTCGCGGAGCCGATCGTTACCCTCCTCTTTGCGCGCGGCCGCTTCGGCGCGGACTCGATCCGGCTCACCGCGGCCGCCGTGCTCGGGTATGTCGGCGTGTATGTGTGGAGTTCCGCGGGGCGGGTGCTCGTGCCCGCAGCGATCGGGCGGCGGCGCGCGGGCATTTCTCTGCTCATTTCCGCGATCGCGTTCATCGGCTACGTGATCTGGGCGCCGATGCTGAGAGATCGATGGCACGTGGCCGGGCTTGCGCTCGCCGCCAGTGCGGCCTTGGGCCTGGCCACGGCTCTGTATGCGACTGACGCGGCACGGCAGTAGTACGGTCTGTCCCCGCGTGGTCATCGGGCAGACCGCTCGAGCCGCTCGATCAACGCTCCCAGTTGCTCGGCCGCTCGATCCCAGGTCAGCTCGGCTCGACGCGCAGCTCCGAGCTCGCGCAAACGGGCGCGGAGCGATGTGTTCACGATGATCTCTCTCAGCCCGTCGGCGATATCCGCCTCTGACCAAGGAGACCGGTAGAGTGCCGCGTCGCCACACACCTCCCGAAGCGCCGGGATGTCGGAGACGAGGACGGGCACACGCGCCGCCATCGCCTCGAGCGGCGGAAGACCAAAGCCCTCGTAGAGCGGCACATACACCACCGCCTGGGCGTACCGATAGTACCGGGTGAGCTCCTCGTCCGAGAGGTAGCCCGCGAACCGGAGGCGAGGGGTCGCGGCCCGAGGGAATCGGGCATCCCGGAACAGCCATTGGGACGTGCCAACGATCACGAGGGTAAAGTCGGCGAGCTCGGGTCGCCCTTGTGCCACCGCCCACGCGGCCAGCAGTCGTGCCAAGTTCTTCCGCGGCTCGAGCGAGCCCACGGAGAGGATGTAGGGACCCTCACGCGCGGCGGGAGGCGGTTCCTGCGTGACCGCATCCTCTGCCGTGACCGCTGGCGACACTCCGGCCGGAATCACCGTGACCCGATCCGCCGGCACGACACCGTGGCGGGCGAGCTCCCCCGCGGAGAACCAGCTGTCGGTGACGACGTGCCGCACGCGGTGCGCCAAGCGGGGGAGGAAGAGTCGGTTCGCCAGCGCAAAGCGCCAATCAAACCACTCCGGGTGCGCAAAGACAGCCGCGTCATGAATCGTCAGGAGCTGCTCGCGCACGAGCAGCGGACCGACGTTGGCGGGGCTCCACAGGAGGGCCCCGCCAACTTCCCTCATCATTCTGGGTAGCTCGAGCTGCTCCCAAGCGTAGCCACGGAGCCGCGACTTTCCAGGGATCACGGGCAGCTGGGAAGCCTTGGGGTCGAGGGCACCCCCGGGGGCGAGGACGACGAGTCGCCGACCGTGCTTCGCGAGGGCACCAAGGAGCGCCCGCGTGAGTTCAAAAGCGTACCGCTGAACACCGGTCATCCGGTCCGCCAAGAAGCGACCGTTGACCGCGATGAGGCCGCGAACGCCCAGCGGCGCGTCGGGAACGTTGGGGCCCGGCCTGTCGCCCAGCCTATCCATGTCCACTCACTGCAGCGATCAGCCGCACGAGGGGCCCAGGGGACGCGGCCACCGACGGCTCAAGATGTGAGCGGTCCACGCCGGTGTCCCTTTCGCTCGGGAGGAGGAGATCCCTCCGCATCCCAGCGCGCTCGAACGGCAGCAGCCCAGCCCCTAGTACGGAACGATCGCCGTCGTCGTGTCATCGAGACTGCGTCGGGGTCGGTATCGGAACCACACCCGTCCCGGGAAACGCGCCCGCAAGCGCTCGTTGCGGGGGCCGAAATCGCGGGCGAACACGACGGGCCCGCCGAGCGAGCCGTCGCGCTCGAAGCGCGCCAGCGCAAGGAAGGGTGCATAGGGGGTCACGCCGGTCGTATCCCTGACGAGCTCCTGTCGACAGGCCTGCGTCGGGACGGCGCCTTCGGCGACGAGAATCGCTTCGTCGGCCTGGAGCCCTGGCACCCCATGCAGGGGCGACCGCGGGCGCGTCGCGGCGACCAGTCGACTACGGCGGTTCGCCGTATCGACCGACGCTCGGGCCTCCTCCGCGTCGAGCGCCGTTTGGATCTGGCAAGCATCGGAGGTGCGCAGAATCGCTTCGGCGTCCCCCGGAGTGAGCCCCAGGGCCCGCAGGCGCGCTACGAGACGGGCCCGCCAGGGTTCGTGCACGAAGACGAGCGCGCCGCTTAAGTGCGCGGCATCCACTTGAGCCGCGATGTCGGTCTTCAGCTTCGTGCGCCCTTCGCGGTAGTAGTACGCCCGCATCTGCACGCTCGAGACACCGGTGGGCACAAGCCACGCGTAGAGCAGGCAGAGCGGCACGACGAGGAGCGTCGCTCGGCGCAGCGTCGCGGCGGGGATATCAGGCGCGACCAGCCCCGGCGCCCGCGCCGCGAAGATAATGAATGCCGGCACGGCAGCGTACAGGAAGCGCGGGCCCGCGAAGAAGCTGTCGCCTGCCCAGTAGAGGGCGTACGCCACCTGGATCGCACCCATCAGGCCGAGCAGGAGGAGGTCCCAGCGCGTGGGGCGCCGCAAGGCGACGATCCCGGCGATGACCGGTACGAGGCCCGGCAGCGGCCACTCGAAGAGATAACGGTCGAGTCGCATCAGATTCGCCGAGGCGACGACCAGGGCGTGGGCTGGTGTGTGCGAGGCACCGTAGGGGTCGAGGTGAAACCCTGGCCGGTGCCCGGGGCCGTACAGCGCATCGTAGGCAAAGAGCAGCGGATCGCCCGTCGTCCGCGCGTTGGCGTAGAGCAGCCACGCCACGGGCAGCGCCCCAGCGGCCACCTGCACGAGGAGCGAGCGTGCACGGCTGGGGTCGCGGGCCAGAACCGATAGCTGGAATAAGCCGATCGCCAAGGCGACCGCCACGGCGTCGAAGGGCCGAATCGTCGCCACACCACCCACCCCGAGGCCGATTAGAGCCGCCGCGCGCGCCAGCGCTCGACGGTCGGTCGCAGTGGCCCAGGCGGGGAGAGCCGCTAGCGCGAGCGTGGTGAGGGCCAGCGTACCGACGTGGTTCATTTCGCTCGCGCCCATGATGAGCACGAAGGGGGAGAGCGCAAAGAGCAGGGCGCTTGCCCGCGCCGGGGCTTCTCCGAACGCCGCCGCCGCGAAGCGGTACAGGCCACAGGCGGTCAAGGCGGTGAGTGCCGGATTGACGAGCCACGTCGCCCGGAGCGCCATGCCCGCGGCGAGAAGGCCCGGGCCGCCGATGGGATACATCGAGTACCAGCGACCACCGCGGTCGAGCACCCCGGTGACGGAAAAGAACTCCGGGTGGAGCTCCCCGAGGGCAAAGAGGCGGCCGCCAAGCAGAATTCGTGCCTGGAATCGCTGAGCCATCTCGTCCTGCGAGAACGGGCTCCGCGCGAAGCAGTAGACTGCGAAGCCGGCGGTCAGCGCGAACACAGCGATGGCCAAGAAGGCCTGGAAGACGCGGGGCGACGGCGTGAGCGTGACGGCCGTCGCCCGCGCGAGCCAGCGTTCCACTCGCTCGCCGAGGAGGCGCGCCAGGCCCGCCGCGACGAGGAGGAGCGACAGGCCGGCGAGGAGCCACTCTCGGACCGCGGCGTCCCACCAGGGGATGTACGCGGTGTGGCTGAGGAGGTTTGCCACCGGCACGAGTCCGAGTGCCGCGAGTGTCCCTGCGGCCAAAAGCGACGCCCGCCTCGCCCACCCCCCCTGCTCAGCCATGACTCGTGTCTCCGAATGGGCGGCGTTTACCGTGGCCAACCTCGCTGCCGTATTATGGGAATCCGCCCCCGTTTGGAAAAGAGCATGGTGCTCACTCGGACTGACGCATAAGTAACGCGACACGTCCGAACGGCCGGGGATTCAACGATCTTCGCGCGCCGCGGACCCGCGGGCCTTGACTGAGGGGGGAGCCAATCTATGTTTGCGCTTTAGTGCCGCGGTTGCGCTGCGGCACGTCGTTTTCTTCGGGAGCCGGCATGCCGTACGTAATCGCGGAACCCTGCATCACGGTGAAGGATCGCTCGTGCGTCGACGTGTGCCCGGTGGACTGCATCTACGAGGGTGAGGATCAGCTCTACATCCATCCCGACGAGTGCATCGATTGTGGGGCCTGCGAGCCCGAGTGCCCCGTGACCGCGATCTTCCCCGAGGAAGACGTCCCACCGCAGTGGAAGGCCTACAGCGCGAAGAACCGCGACGTGTTCCAGAGCGCCACGCCACCCGGCAAGCCGCAGCGCAAGGGCTCGTGAGCGCAACGAACCCCGGGGCAAACGCTCCGGGGTTCCCGTTTGGAGCGGGGCCCGCGGGCGCGGGCCGGCCGCCTCACCCCAGCGCGCTCAGGAAGTCGCTCAAGACACGGCTCGTCGCGAGGGGTTGCTCGAGCGGCGCCAGATGTCCGGCGGCGGGGACCACGTGGAACTGCGATCGCGACACGAGCTTCGCCATCGCCTCGGCCACGGGTGGCGGGGCGATTTCGTCCTCGCTGCCCACCACCACCAGCGCGGGCACCCGCACCGCGCGCAGCGTCTCTTGCGAATCGGGGCGATCGCCCAGCACCCGCAAGGCGCCGACGAGCGCCGGCAGCGACCAGCGACGCGCCATGTCGCGCACCTGCTCCACCACCTCGGGCTGAGTCGCGTGGCTGGCGGGACCGAGCAGGCGCGGCAGCAAGCGCGCGATCACGCCCTCCGGCCCATCCCGCTCGGCGACGAGCGCCAGGTCGCGGCGGCCGCGCTTCCCCTCGGCGGAATCGGCGTCCGGCCGCGTGTCCGCCAGGATGATGGCGCGCACCCGCTCGGGATGGCGCCGCAGCAACTCGAAAACGATGTAGCCGCCGAGCGATAGGCCGCACACCACGGCGGTGTCGCAGCCACAGGCGTCGAGCACGGCGACGAGATCGTCCGCGTAGCGAGCGAGGGAGTAGCCATCGGCGGCCAGTGACGTCGCGGAGCCGCCCACGCCTCGGAGATCGGGCGCCATCCGTTTGCAGCGGGACAGCGCTGCGAGCTGGTGGCGCCACATCGTATGGTCGAAGGGGAACCCGTGCACAAAAAGGACTGCCTGCCCCTCGCCCCGCACCTCGACCGCGAGCTCCGCGTCCCCTACCGCTACCCGGATCGTGTGCAGCGCGACTGAGGTGCGGGGCCCGAGAAACCGCGCGATCTCCTCCGGGAACGGCGTGGCCCGGCCGAGGCGGTCGACGCACACGAACACGATCTCGGCCTCGGCAACCACGAGGTCGTCGGCGAGCCGGCGCACCACGTGGCGCAGCGTCACACTGGTCGTACCGCGGTGCGCCACGCTCGTCTCCACGCGCACCACGTCGCGCGGGTACACGCCCGCCTTGTACTCGATCACCGCCTTGCGGGCGGCGGGCCACACGCCGTTACGATCGAAGAGGTCCATCCCCGGCCCGCGGCCCAGGGCCTCCCAGCGGGCGCGTTCCAGCAGGGCGAGCAGCGCGGCCTGATTCAAATGCCCGAAGGCATCGCACTCGTTGGGGTAGACGGTCAGCTCGACGGTCGGGAACGCCGTCACGACGCGGCCTCGGGATCTAGCAGGGGGACGCCAAACGTATGCCAAAACACGAGGCGCTGGAATCCGTGCGCCGCGAGCGTCGGGACCGCTGCCAGCGCTTTCGCGCCATACGCGGGATCGAGAACCAACGCGTGGTCCGCGGCCTGACGGCGGGCGCGCTCCCCCGCCGCGGTGGGCCAGCCGTACCCACGACCGAGCCCGTTGGCGACGACGGGAGGGCGCGCCGCGGGGAGCGCGATGCCGTGGCGCGCGAGCAGCCGACCCGCGCCCCGGGCCAGCGCGGCCGCGCGCCAGCGGTTCGCGACGAGCGCGGGCGCCACGCGCACACCGACGACCCGGGTCGGCCACCCCAGCGCCGCGATGGCGAGCCCGAGGCCCGCCGCCGTGCCGCCTGTGCCGAGCGGCACGACGATCGCCTGCGGCGGCTCGGTGACCTGATCACCGAGCTCGAGCCCCGCCAACAGGTGACCGACGACCGCCAGGGGATGAGCGCCACCGCCCGCGATCCAGCGGCGCACCCCGAGGGCGCGCGCCCGGCGCCACGCCGCGAGCACCGCGACAGGGAGTGTGACGCGCGAACGGGCCCGCACCACGAGCGCCGCCCGAGCGACGCAGGCCGCCGCGACGATCCGGCTCGCCGCGGTGTCGGGCTGGGGGAACTGCGCCAGAACCGCGCGGCACCCTAGCGCGGTCGCGTGCACGGCGGTCGCGAGGCAATGCGTCGAGCCCGTCCCTCCCACGGTCACGAAGACCGTGGGGGGAACTGCCTGGGCGAGGAGGAACTCGAGCCCGCGCACCTTGTTGCCGCCGCAGCTCGGGGCAGAGCGATCCTCCCGCTTGATCGCGAGTGCCGCGACGCCCAGCGCCCGCGCGAGCTCGGGCGCCGGCTCGAGCGGCGTCGGCCACACGCCGAGACTACACGGGGCGAGCGCGGCGCGTATCTTTTGGGTCAGCCGAGCCGGTTCCACCACCGTAAGCCCCGATCTCGAGGATGTCCATGCGGGTTGCCACCGACTATATCCGCCACGCCGCGCGCGCCGCCCGCAAGTGCGCGGGCGATCCGCTGGGCGGCGCGGCCCAGCCGCCGGACCCCGAATTCTACAAGACCCTCGCCAAGGCGCTGGAGGAGATCGCGACCGGACTAGACCAGTTGAGCAAAGAGGAATGACGGCTGGCTAGCTACATTCGAACGCCCGCCGCGTTGGTGGACGCGGTGACCGCGTTCCGCCGCGAGCCGCTCGTCGCCGCCGACACCGAAGCGGCGAGCTTTCACCGCTACCGCGACCGCATCTTCCTGATCCAGCTCTCCAGTCCCGCGACGACCGTACTCGTCGACCCGTTGGCGCTGCCCGATCTCTCTCCCATCGGGGAGCTGCTCGGCGACCCCGCGGTCGAGAAGATCTTCCATGACGCCGACTACGACCTCCGGATCCTCGACCGCGACTACGCCTTCCGGGCGCGGCGCGTGTTCGATACCCGCATCGCCGCCCAGCTCGCCGGCGAGCCGGCGGTCGGCCTCGCCGCGCTGCTGGAGAAATACGTCGGGGTGAAGCTCGCGAAGCAGCACCAGAAGGCGGACTGGTCGCGGCGTCCGCTGCCCGCCGCCATGCTGGCCTATGCCGCGGCGGACACCGAGCACCTCCCCGCGCTGCGCGCGGCCCTGCGCGAACGGCTCACCGCCCTGGGGCGGCTGGCCTGGGTCGAAGAGGAGTGCGCGCGCCTGGAAGACCTGCGGTGGACCGGCGCGGCCGACGGCGCGGAGGCGTTTCGGCGGGTCAAGGGCGCCAGGGCCCTCCCCGGTCGCCAACTCGCGGCGCTCCGCGAGCTATTTCGCTGGCGCGAGAGCGTCGCCGCGGCGGAGGACAAGGCCACATTCCGTATCGTCGGCAATGACGGCCTGCTCGCCGTGGCGCGGGCACTGCCGCGCACGCCAGCGGATCTGGCGCGGATCCCCGAGCTCTCCCCCGCGTTGGCGCGGCGGCACGGTCCCGCGCTGCTCGCTGCCGTGGCGCGCGCGCTCTCTCTCGACGAGGCGGAGCTGCCGCGCATCGAGCGCGTCGTCCGGGAGCCGCACTGGGATCCCGCCTTGGACGGGCGCATCGAGCGGCTGAAGGCGGCCCGCAACCGCGCCGCCGCGGCGTTGGGGCTCGATCCGGGGGTCCTGTGCGGCCGCGCCACCCTCGAGGCGGTCGCGCGCGCGACCCCGACCCCAAACGATCGCGCCGGACTCGCCCGTATCGGGGAGCTCCGGCGCTGGCAGATCGAGGCGCTAGGCGACGCGCTGCTCGCGGCGCTCCGCTAGAGCCCCATGAGCGCGCGCACCTTGGGATCCATCCGGTCCGGCGTCCAGTAGGGCTCCCACACGATCTCGATGTCGACGTCGGTCACGCCGTCGAGCCCGCGCAGCACGCGATACGCGTCGTTGGTGATCATCGGACCCGCGGGACAGCCGGGGGAGGTGAGCGTCATCTTCACCTGCACAGCGCCGCCGTCCACCTCGACGTCGTACACGAGCCCCAAGTCGATGATGTTCATGTCGAGCTCGGGGTCCTTCACTTGCCGCAGCGCCGTCCGCGCGAGGTCGCTGCTGAGCGCCGTAGGGACCGTCATGGAGATCTCCTCTGTATCGTCCTATCTGCGGAACCTAGCCAAGCGTGTGGCCGCGCACCAGGCAGCGGCGTCGCGCCGCGATCCACGCATACACCCGCCGCGCCAGCGCCGGCACCCCGGGTAGCCGCCACACCCACCCCAGCCACCGTTTGCCCGGCAACAGCCGCAGCAGCTCGGGCGCCGCGTCGGCGCCAGCGAACACGCGGCCGTCGGGGAGGACGAGATGCATCGCCGCAGCGAGCGCCGCCAGCGGAATTCCGAACGCGGCGACCCGCGCCGCATCCTGCAGGGGGATGGTGGCCAGGCGGCGCTCGCGGTCCCAGCGGCGCACGCGGTCGACGGCGGCGCGGCAGAAGCCGCACTCGCCGTCATAGATCAGCGTGGGCCGAGCCGGTGGGTCAGCGCGCATCGGACGCGTCCGCGGCGGCGTCCGCCACGCGACCACGCACCTGTTTCAGGACCGTGAAGGAGCGTCGGGCGCGCGGCGCGTAGGCCCGGTTCGTCAGGAGCACGACGAACAGGTCGCGGTCGGGGTCGAGCCACAGCGAGGTCCCCGTCCAGCCGGTGTGGCCGAAGCTGCGCGGTCCGAACCGCGTTCCGGCGCTCGAGACGCGCTCTCCCGTGGGCACCGTCTGCCAGCCGAGCCCCCGCGTTTCCACGCCGTGGCCGAAATCCACGGCCTTGGTGGTGAAGCGCCGCACCGTCGCCGCGTCAAGCAGGCGCCGCCCGTCGGCGAGCGTGCCCTCGCGCAACACGAACTGGGCGAATCGCGCGACGTCCGCAGCGGTGGCGAAGAGGCCGGCGTTGCCGGCGACGCCCCCCAGTTTGAACGCGCTGGCGTCGTTCACGACGCCCGCGACCGCGTGGCCGCGCCACCGCCCCGTGGGAGCGATGCGGGGACGGACCCGGACGGGCGGGCGGAACATGGTGGCGCGCAGGCCCAGCGGCGCGAACAGCTCCCGGCCCGCGAACGCGTCGAGCGGCTCGCCCGCCACCCGGCCGACCAGCTCGCCCAAGAGGATCGCATTGAGGTCGCTGTAGATCACGCGACTCCCGGGTGGGTGACGGGGCGTCTCCGCCAGCACGCGCCGCATCAGCGCTCCGCTGTCCCGCAGCGCCTTGAGCTCAGAATCGGGTAGGTCGGCGCGCAGCCCGGAGCTATGCGT
>WNFJ01477225.1_pt3 | contig 16484 bp, 18 predicted proteins | sample 5400461 | NCBI WGS metagenome assembly WNFJ01 (sample SAMN13153349, study PRJNA577476) | soil metagenome | isolation source: 115 cm saprolite on Douglas fir-dominated hillslope | place: USA:California | collected 2013-09-17 | reverse complement strand
ACTGGAAGACGGTGATTCCGGAGAGCAAGAACAAACTAGACGACGTGACCATGGTTCACGACACCTTGATTGCGAACTACCTGGCGGATGCGCAGAGCCTGGTGGAGTTCCACGCGCGCGATGGCAGGCTGATCGAGCGGCTGACGCTGCCGGCGATCGGCACGACAGCGGGTTTTGGCGGCAAGCGCCACGACGAGGAGACCTTCTTCCAGTTCAGCAACTTCACGACGCCGGGGACGATCTATCGGCTGGACATGAGGACGCGCAAGACCTCCATGTACCGGCAGCCGAAGCTGCAGTTCGATCCGGCGGAGTATGAGACCAAGCAGGTCTTCTACACGAGCAAGGATGGGACGCGGGTGCCGATGTTCCTGAGCTACAAGAAGGGGCTGAAGCTGGATGGCACGGCTCCGGCGGATTCAATATCTCACTGATGCCGGAGTTCGCGGCCTCGCATGTGCTGTGGATGGAGATGGGAGGCATCTATGCGCAGCCGAGCCTGCGGGGCGGAGGCGAGTACGGCGAGGACTGGCATCAGGCCGGCATGAAGCTGAAGAAGCAGAACGTCTTCGACGACTTCATCGGCGCTGCAGAGTGGCTGATCGCGAATAAGTACACCTCAACGCCGAAGCTCGCGATCTCGGGCGGCAGCAACGGCGGACTGCTGGTGGGGGCGTGCGAGATTCAGCGGCCAGAGTTATTTGGCGCTGCGCTGGCCGCGGTTGGCGTGATGGATATGCTGCGCTTCGACAAGTTCACGATCGGCTGGGCCTGGAAGGCTGACTATGGGGCTCCGTCGGAGAATGCGGAGGAGTTTGCGGCGATCTACAGGTACTCGCCGCTGCACAATGTGAAGGCGGGGGTGGCGTATCCCCCGACTCTGATCGCAACAGCCGACCACGACGACCGCGTGTTTCCGGCGCACAGCTTCAAGTTCGCGGCGGCCATGCAGGTGGCGCAGGCGGGGGCGAAGCCCGTGCTGATCCGCATCGAGACGCGGGCCGGACACGGTGGCGGCATGCCGCTGAGCAAACGGGTGGAGCTGGCGGTGGACCAGTTCGCGTTTCTGGTGCGGGAGCTGCAGATGCAGGTCGCCCAGCCCTGACGGCTGCGGACGGTTGACAAGAAGGTGGCGGGGGAGCAGATTAATGTGCGCCGGGCCATCTTTTCTTCGATACTGCTGGTGGTAACCCGTCCGTGGGATTTTGAATCCGACGGTGGATTCTGCGCGTCCTATAAACGTAGGTGCACAGAAGGATTTTTATGAAGCTGAAAGTTTCTATCGCGTTATTGCTGGTTCTCGCTCCTGCTCTGGCCTCTGCCAGACCAAGAACGATGGGGACCCACATGCGTCCGCAGCTGTTCCACGACCGCACGCCCAAGGCTCGCGTGCATGTGGCGACGGCGCACCACTAGAACCCTGCCCCGGTAGCGCGCTATCTGTTAGTAGCGGGCTAGTTATCGGCGAGCTTTGATTCTCGTACATTTTTGATGAATGCCGCCAGTCTTTGGCGGTCTTTCCTGCCCGGTTGGGCTTCCACTCCACTGGCTACATCGATACCCCAGGGGTTCAGGAGGCGGATCGCTTCGCCGACGTTATCTGGGCGCAGGCCGCCGGCGACGATCAGCCTCAGGCGGTCGTTTGCAGCGGCGAAGACCGTTCGAGCCTCATCCCAGTTGAAGGAGACGCCGGTACCTCCGCCTGCCTGCCCTACCTTGGAGTCGACCAGGACGCGTTCGACGATGCGGCCCGCTTCGATCTCCTGAAGCTGCCGGCTGACGGCTGCGGCGCTGGCTCCATCCTGATCCACGTGCCAGTGCACCGTCTGGATGATGCCGAGACGGCCCTCGAATCGCTCATTTAATTCTGCCGTCAGCGCGGGGTTGATGCCGCCGTGAAGCTGCACGGCGCTCAGGCCTGCTTCGGTTGCGATGCCTGCGATCTCGTCTGCACTCTGGGTGTAGAAGACTCCGACGCGCTCGACGGACGGGGGAAGGTGCGGCGTGATGCGGGCGACGTCGGCGGCTGTGACCTGGCGGGTGCTGGGGGCGAAGACGAAGCCGAGGGCGTCGGCGCCGAGATCAGCGGCGAGTTGGGCGTCGTCAAGGTTGGTGTTGGCGCAGATCTTGATCCACATGGCCTAGCGCTCGGAGGTGTATTCGCGATCGAGCAGCAGCGCGAGAGCCGTGCCGGGATCGGGCTGGCGCATCAGGGCCTCGCCCACGAGGAACGCGTCGTATCCAGCATCGCGAAGCTTCGCAATGTCCTCTGCTGTGCGGATGCCGCTCTCGGCTACCTTCACGACACCATCGGGCATCCAGGACGCGAGCTCCAGCAGGACCTCGGGGCGGACGGTGAAGGTGCGGAGATCGCGGCTGTTGACGCCGATCAGGTCGAAGCCGAGCTGGACGGCGCGCTCGAGCTCCTCGCGATCGTGGGTCTCGCAGAGCACGTCGAGGCCCAGGCTGTGGGCTTCGTCGCGCAGATCGCTGAGCGCGGCGTCGGTGTGGGCCGAGACGATCAGCAGGATGGCGTCGGCGCCGTATGCGCGGGCCTCGAGCACTTGGAAGGGATCGAGGATGAAGTCCTTGCGCAGGCAGGGGATCTTCACCGTGCCGGAGGCCGTCGCGAGGTCGTCGAGGGAGCCTTGGAAGAACTCGCCGTTGGTCAGCACGGAGAGGGCGGCGGCGCCCGCGGACTCGAAGCTCCGCGCCAAGGCAGCCGGAGAGAAGTCGCTGCGGATCAGGCCCTTCGAGGGAGAGGCCTTTTTGATCTCGGAGATGATCGCCGGGCCCTCGCTGGCGACGGTACGCAGCCCCTTGGCAAAGCCACGGGGGGTGTGGGTGGCGGCCTTACGCTCGAGCAGGCCATAGTCGGCCGTGGCCTTGCGGGCTTTCACCTCCAGCAGGGTATGCGCAAGAATCTGATCGAGCTGTGTCGGCATCGTTCCTTCATTCTACGGTCTCTTCCGAGGAGCACGCTCGGCTCGATCTGAAAACAAAAAAGAGCACTGCTGAATGCAAAAATGAGCACCGCGAAGGGTGCTCATTTTAAACTTCAAAAGCTTTGGTGCCGAAGGGGGGACTCGAACCCCCACACCCTTGCGAGTACATGGACCTGAACCATGCGCGTCTGCCAATTCCGCCACTACGGCACGGTGTAATCGCCACCGCTCAAGATGGCCGGTACACGCTAACCGCGAGCCTTTAGTCTTACAAACCCTGCCGCCTCTGTCAATTCGGCGCCGTTGTACGTAAACTTATCTTCCACACGGAACGTCCAGCCTCTGGAGGCGCTATCTCCCGATATGACTGATCCAACAAACGCAAAGAACCTGGCCTCGCCAGAGAGCGAGAGCATTCCCGAAGATGTTGCCGTTGAGATACGCAAGCTCGCCCACGAACTCAGCAATGCTCTCGAGGTGATCGTGCAGACCAGCTACCTGCTCGGAACGACGGAGATCAAGGAGCCCGCGCGCGACTGGCTGCGTATGCTGGATAACGGCGTGCAGAAGGCGATGGACATCAATCTCGCCCTGCGCACCTACGTCAAGGCGCACACCCCGAACTAGGTTCGGGGCGTGCAACCTGGCTACTTCGCGCGAGTCTTTTTTGCTGGAGCTTTCTTGGCGGGAGCCTTCTTTACCGCAGCCCTCCTGGGCGCAGCCGGAGCCTTGACAGCCCGCTTCGCCGGGGCTTTCTTACTGGCCGTACGTTTGGCCGCCACATTCTTCTTTGCCGGAGTAGCCGTTGCCGGCGCTGTCTTTACGCTGGCTCCGCTGCCCAGCGTGGCCAACTTGCTCTCCTGCGTAGCGAGAAGTTCTTCAATCTGCCGGAGCAGTATCTGGACGTGCATGGGCTTGACCAGCATATTGTCGGCGCCCATCTCCTGCCAGTCCTCGTCGGCGACGGGGAAGGCAGTCAGGAGGGCAATCGCCGGATGGTAGGGCGCGGAGCGGGCTGCCGTGATCACCTCCGCGCCCGCAGCATCGCTCTCCATGCGCATATCGGTGATGACCATGTGGTACTCACGGGTGTGCAGCTTCGATTTGCCCTCGCGCCCGGACGCGGCGGTGTCCACTTCGAACCCGCTGATCTCCAGGATGGCCTTCATCGTCAAGAGTACGGCTACTTCATCGTCCACCAGCAGGATGCGACGCTTCATTGAATTTCCTTTCTCACGCCCTGGCGCCCACACCGGCAATATCCGGTGTCCGGCTCCGGCCAAGCCAGTCTAACAATACAGAGTTGTGCGGAGCACGTGCGCGTCGACGCAGCGGCCGTTGTCCATCCGGGCTGCTCCTGCTGTAAAGTGTTATAATTTTCGTTGCGGCGCAGCCTTTCACGTAAGGTGCGCCTAACCCAAAAACAACGCATGGCGAGTCTGAAGGCCCGCTGTGGAGGCGACCTATTCCACCGATTGATAAACGTTCCGCCAAGTCTTTCATCCGCACCAATGAACGTATCCGCGCACGCGAAATCCGCGTAATCGACGAGAATGGCGAGCAACTCGGCGTCATGGCCCCCTTCGAAGCCCTGAAGATGGCCCGCGAACGTTCGCTTGACCTGGTCGAGATCTCTCCCAACGCCGTACCGCCGGTCTGCAAGATCCAGGACTACGGCAAGTTCCTCTACGAGAAGGACAAGAGCGAACGAGCCGCCCGCAAGAAGCAGAAGGTCATCACCATCAAAGAGGTTAAGTTCTCCGTCACAGTCGACGAGCACGACTACCAGACGAAGAAGAACCAAGCCGTGCGCTTCCTGGGCGAGGGCGACAAGGTGAAGGCCTCGCTCCGCTTCAAAGGCCGCCAGATGGCGCACCGCGATCTCGGCTACAAGATCATCAACCGCCTGATCCTCGATATCGGGGATGCCGGACTGGTCGAATTCATGCCCCGCATGGAAGGCACGACGCTACACGCCATCCTCGCGCCCTCCAAGAAGGCAGAGCCGGCCCCCAAGAAGCCTGCCGCTGCCCCCTCGACGGCCGCCCCTACCGCCAACTCGGCCGAACCCGCTACCGACACAGCCCCAACTACCGTTCAAGCCTCGTAAAAAGCACTCCCGTCTCCTGCCCGTGGTCTTTGACTACTTGAGAGTACCATTCCTGCCTGATAAGACGGCAGCGGCTGCTATTGCCACTCAAATAATCCCGCCTAATTGCGCCTATCGATAGCCGCCTGCCGAACCACCCTCACTAACACCGCATCTGCACACCCAAGCCAAAGCTACGCCTCCCCCGCCCCCGAGGAAAGCTCCTGCGGACCTGTCGATTGCCCAAAAAAGGTAAATCATTTATCCCTTTTCATATCTATAACATGCAAGATATTGCATGTTCACGACAAAAATGATTACTTCGGTAACCAGACGTGTTTAATACTGCAGTATATAACTCATTCTATTAGACTTACGTCGCTACCCATTCTATTGTTATTTCATCTGGTCGTCCAGGGAAATATCACTGATGTACATACCACTTTCGAGGTAGTAAACATGAAGATCATCGTCCGCGCTTTCGTCGTCGACCCAGATCACCTCCGCCTCCGCTCAGACCAAGGTCACAGTTGCCAAGACCAGCGCCGTACCGACTCCGATGTGCGCTCCTAACGATCCCAATGCATGCGGTATGTAACTCATTCTATTTTACTTAGGTAGCATTCCGTTCTAGTCCAGAGAAATCTTACTTAACAGATATACATACCACTTTCGGGGTAATAAACCATGAAGATCATCGTCCGCGCTTTCGTCGTCGTCCTCGCCCTCACCGGTGCAGCAGCCTCCACCCAGATCACCTCCGCCCAGACCAAGGTCACGGTTGCCAAGACCAGCGCCGTACCGACTCCGATGTGCGCTCCTGACGATCCCAACGCATGCGGAATGCGCTAAACCGCTAGGTCGCAATTATTATCAAAGTAATTGAGATATTTATTGTAACCACCGCAAAGTTGGGCTACGCTTGAGGTAGTCATTTGGGGGCGGTCCATGTCTCAGAGCCTGTTCTTAGAATTACTGTCATACGTCGAACTACTTTTTTGCGCAGTAGTCCTGCTGTCTATGGTGCGCTCTGGTACGGCGCGCAAGTTTATCTTTTTGACTTCGCTGTTGAGCGTGAAGTTCATCTCGAGCCTAACTTGCGTGACGTTGATCGCTTTCTCGTCACGACGTATCGAGCGGCACCTCGCATATCAGATGTATTTCTACGTCTACTGGGTTTCTTACGCTATGGAAGCGATCCTTTCGCTCCTGGTCATCTACAGCATCTTCAAGCTTGCCATGGAGCCCCTTAAGGGATTGCAGACCCTGGGCATGCTGGTCTTCCGCTGGGTAGCTGCGATCTCGATTGCTGTCGCACTGGGAGTAGCCTTCACTCCGCATCTCTCTGGGTTGAAGTTCATGGTTGCCATGGTGACACAGCTTCAGCAGACATCGAGCATCCTCACGCTCTGCCTGCTGCTGTTCGTCTGCTTCGCCATCCGGCCGATGGGCCTCTCATATCGCAGCAGGATCTTTGGAGTCAGCTTCGGCCTCGGCTTCCTTGCAACTACGGACCTCGTTCGTTCGGCGTGGCTATCGCATAGCTCCCAGATGTACTCCACTGTGAACATCATCAGCGGCCTCGCGGTTTGCCTGACACTCATTATCTGGTCCGCTTACTTCGCCTTCCCCGAACCGAAGCGCCGCCTGATCGTCCTCCCCACGACCTCACCGTTCCTGCGCTGGAACCAGATCTCGCTCGCCCTCGGCGACGAGCCTGGCTTTGTTGCAGTCGGCGGCATCCCGCCGGAGCTCTTCGCCCCGGCGGAGCTTGAGGTGATGCGGCGCGCATCCGCCAAGATGCCCGTGAATATCGACGCTCCGGTCGGCATGCGCTCGATCTCGGCATAAAGAAGGCCAATCGGCACAGTCGCGGCAACGACATAACACAGTAAATAAGAAGGCCGTCCCACTTGGGGACGGCCTTCTTACTGCTTGCTATGTCTGAGTTTAGTCGCGCTCAGACTCAGAGCGCTTCCAGTTGATGAGATCGCCCAGCGTTGTGCTGCTGCTGTTGCTCGAAGAGGAGGTCGAACCGGAGGAGCCCTTGGGGGACTTCTCGCGCTCCTTGTAGCTCTCGACCTCTGCGCGGCTGGCTTCTTCGCCGACGGCGCGGATGCTGAGACCGACCTTCTTCTCTTCCTGGTTCATCTTGACGATCTTGAACTCGTGCTCGGAGTCGACATCCATCGCAACCGGCTGGTTGTTCGCATCGACAGCCTCGGAGACGTGGCACAGGCCTTCGACTCCTTCAGCGATCTCAACGAAGGCACCGAACTGCGCCGTACGCAGGATCTTGCCCTTGATGACGTCGCCAACGCGGTGCTGGGCGAAGAACGTGTCCCAGACATCCGGCTGCAGCTGCTTGACGCCAAGCGACAGGCGGCGATTCTCAGGCTCGACGCCCAGAACGATTGCCTTCACCTTCTCGCCCTTCTTCAGGACCTCGGAGGGATGCTTGATGCGCTTGGTCCAGCTCAGGTTCGAGACGTGTACCAGGCCGTCGATGCCGTCTTCGATCTCGATGAAGGCGCCGAAGTCGNTCAGGTTGCGGACACGGCCCTCGATGATCGCGCCGGTCGGATACTTGTCCTCCAGCTGCTCCCAGGGGTTGTCCTGCAGCTGCTTCATGCCCAGCGAGATGCGGCGGTCGTTCGGGGTCACGCTCAGGATGATGGTGTCGACCTCATCGCCGGGCTTGACCATCTTCGAGGGGTGCTTCATCCGCTTGGACCAGGTCATCTCGGAGACGTGAACGAGTCCCTCGATGCCCTGCTCCAGCTCGACGAACGCGCCGTAGTCGGTGACGGAGAGGACGCGGCCACGAACCTGCGCGCCGATCGGGTAGCGCTCGGTGGCATCGAGCCACGGGTCAGGCGTCAGCTGTTTGAAGCCGAGCGAGACGCGCTGCTTGTCCTTGTCGAACTTCAGCACCTTCACCTGGATCTCGTCGCCGACGTTGACCAGGTCGCGGGGGTGAGTCAGCCGGCCCCAGCTCATGTCCGTGATGTGCAGCAGGCCGTCGAGGCCGCCCATATCGACGAACGCGCCGTAGTCGGTCAGGTTCTTCACGGTTCCGGTCAGGACGCTGCCCTCCTCGAGGGTGGCCAGCGTGACCGCCTTCTTGGCGTTCTGGTCTTCTTCCAGAAGCTCTTTCCGGCTGATGACGACGTTGCCGCGCTTCTTGTTCAGCTTGATGACGCGGACTTCGATCTCGGTGCCGATGTAGCCGTCCAGATTACGGACCGGACGGACCTCGACCTGCGAGCCCGGCAGGAATGCCTTGATGCCGATGTCGACGGTGAGACCGCCCTTGACGCGGCTCAGGACCATGCCCTTGACGGGAACCTTGTCGTTCGCGGCCTGCTCGAGCTTATCCCAGACCTTGTGGCGGAGAGCCTTGTCATAGCTGACCAGGTAGCCGCCCTCGGCCTCTTCACGCTCAACCACAACCTCAACCGAATCGCCGGCCTGAAACTTGGACACGCCATGGATGTCCAGAACCTGCTCCAGCGGGATGAGGCCTTCAGACTTGAGACCGATATCGACAACGACATGCTTATCCGTAATCTTGACGACGGTGCCGGTAACGATGACCTCTTCTGTGGTCAGGTTCTGGGCAGCGGCTGCATCTGCAGCCTGTTCGCGGTCAAAATTCGCCAATGCGGCTGCGAAATCGGCTGCGTCGTAGTCCGGCTCGTCATGGGCGGCGGTCACCGTTGCGACGTGGCCATGTGTTTCGGCTTCGCCCGCTGTGGTTGCGCTCGCATTGGACGTATCGTGTGCGGTCTCATGCTGTTGGGTTGAGGTGGATTCAGAAGACAGGTCGGCGTGATCCGCTGTCGCTTCGTGCGATAGGACTTCCAGTTCGGTGGTCAGGGGTTTGCTCTCGGTGTGGTCAGGATTTGGGTCGTCTAACATGATGATTGCGGACTCCGGGATCCAAGAAATTCATTCCAACTCAGCAGCACTTGCTTCGGGAACAATCAGGAGGTCCGGAGCGGACGCTGGTTGGGTTCTTCTATCCCCGTTACAGCTTTCGGCAAGGAGGAAGGAATCACGTCTTGCAAGAGGAGCGGCTGCACTTGGATCCCACACGCAGTGGCTCACCTAAAAGCATAGAACTTTGGGGAGCGCACGTCAACCAAACCACCCCTGTCCCTTAGCATTTTAATCGCCATGTCATCGGGCGTTCCGCGAAAAAGCGCACTTTGCTGCCTGCCGCTATACTCGGCCTTATCTATTCTGTCGTCTCTCGCCTTATCTTTATCTTTACTTGATCTATCTATCTTTCTCTTTCTATGGATCGACTCTGGACCCCCTGGCGCTACAGCTACATCACCCGGTCGGACCCACAGGCCCGCACCGGCGTCCCCGCCGCTCTCGCCGACTGGCCGGCAGCTGAGGATAGGCACTGCGTCTTCTGCAATATAATCGCCGCCACCGACTACGCTATCGCGCACGGCATGCAGCCGGAGATCGCCGAGCAGGCCTCCTACATCGTCCACCGCGGGGTGCACTGCTTCGTCTGCCTCAACGCTTATCCCTACTCGACCGGCCATCTGCTGATCGTCCCACACCTTCACGTTGACTCGCTGGCCGCCCTGCCCCCGGACGCAGCCCAGGAGATGATGTTCACCGCCCAGCAAGCCGAGACCTCCCTCCGCCGCGTCTACCACCCCGATGGTCTCAACCTCGGCCTGAATCTGGGCGAGGCAGCCGGCGCCGGCATCGCGGAGCACATCCACCTGCACGCGCTCCCACGCTGGAGCGGCGACACCAACTTCATGACCGTCACCGGAGAGACCCGCGTCCTGCCCGAGACGCTGGACATCACCTGGGCGAAGCTCCGCGAGAGCTTTGGAAATTAAGGCAACTCCCCCAACCCTCGAAGCCATCGAAGTCATTACAAGAAGGCGAAAACCTCGCCCAAACGAGGCTTCCATGGCATTTCTTCCCAAACATCCACCTGCGTCCGAACGATCCGGCTTGCCTGCCACACGCGCAAACTACGGCAGCATTGCCACTTATCCTCAGCCCTATCTTGTCATGGCACAACACAATCGGCGTCCTGCGAAGACCGAGGGGCGCTATCTACCGCTGTTTCCCCACGAGTCGGAGGATGCGCGCCTCACCGGCTCCACTCGCTCGCTCTACCGCAGGGTGCTGGGCTTGAACGTCACTGGAACGATGAACCCCTCGCAGATTGCTTCGACATCCACCTTCGTCTCTTCGAAGATCGCCTGACTGCCCAGCATCGACTGAAAGTGAAAAGACCCTGCCCACGCGGCAGGGTCTTTTTGCATGTGCATGATTTCGGACATTAGTTGAAGTGGGGCTCGGATACGGGTGGGCTATTCGGTGGAGTCGCCTCTGCAGCCGGCTGATCTTTGGGTGGCTTCGGCGCCGGAATCTTCGTCGCCTCGAAGCTCGTGATCTTCCATCCCGTGGGGACCCGCTGGTACACCCTGGTGTAGCGGAATGTTCCGCGCACCGGGCCGGTTTCGTTCGTCCCCTCCACCTCGGCCTTCGAGGTGACGATCGCGATGGCGCCGACCATCTTCACCTTCATATCGCTCAGTTCAACCTTGCTTATCGTCACCTTGCGGGCGCGGACCCGGTCCAGCTGCTGCGCCTTCGTACTCACCTGGCCCGACATCGAGATGCCGATATAGTCGTCCGAAAGCATCTTGTCCATGGTGGCGGCATCACCCGTCAGTTGAGCCAACCGCCACTGCTCTTCCAGAGCCTCAACCTGTCGCTTGGCATCATGTTTCTTCTGCGCATAGGCGCCGGCGGCAAAGGCCGCGGACGTGCCGAACCCAGAGCAAAAGCAGGTCAGCAAAGCTGCGGTGACCAGCAGCAAGGCGCGAATTGGTTGGCCGGAGCAACGCATAGCCGTACCGGATGTTAGACCGGTTCGCCGCAAAGAGTCAAAAGAAGTTTAGTTGTACCGAAGTACCCAGTCGTAGGAGGCTGGCGCGAAGCGTCAGGAGATCGCAGTCAGGTTCTCGACCTGCCGGTCACGCATCCGTTGGTACAGCCCGCCGATAGCATACTGAGCAAAATGCGGAGTATTGCGATGGTGATCGAGCGCCGCCTCATCCACATACTGCTCGTAGATCAGCACCGTGCAGGGGTCCCCCTCGACAAAGTGAGGGATATAGCTCACGCATCCGGGCTCCTGGCGCGACGCGGGCGTCAGGTGCCGCAGCCACTCGGCAACCTGCTCGTAGTCATCATGCTCAAACCTCAACCGCACGGTAAAGCTCAACATAATCTCAGCCTTTTCTCTTACGCTTACGCCTTCAAAACTTCGGCAAATGCCGGCAGTGTCATGGTCTGGTCCCGGTCAGGCCCGGTAGAGACCATGCCGATCTTCGCGCCCGACTCCTTCTCGAGGAATCGCAGGTAGTCCTGCGCCAACTGCGGCAGCTTGTCGAAGTCGGTGATGCCCTCCGTCGAGGCGTTCCAGCCCTTCAGCGTCGTGTAGATGGGCTGGATCGACTCGAAGCCGCGCATGTCGGCAGGAATCACGTCTGTGATTTTTCCATCAACCTTGTAGCCGGTGCAAACGGGGATCTCCGCGCACTCGTCCATCACGTCCATCTTGGTGACGACCAGCCACTCCGTGCCGTTGATCGTGTTGCTGTAGCGCAGCAGCGGCAGGTCCAGCCAGCCACAGCGTCGCGGACGGCCCGTGACTGCGCCATACTCCTGCCCGCGAGCGCGCAGCAGATCGGCGGAGTTGTCGTGAATCTCCGTCGGGAACGGCCCTTCGCCAACGCGCGTCACATAGGCCTTGGTCACGCCGATCACCGTGCCGATCTGCGTCGGGCCAACCCCCGTTCCGGTGACTGCCCCGCCCGCCGTAGCAGACGACGACGTAACGAACGGGTACGTCCCGTGGTCGATATCGAGCAGCGCGCCCTGCGCCCCCTCGAACATCACCTTCTCGCCGTTGCGTATGGCCTCATTCAGCATCACCGCCGTATCCGTCACAAACGGGGCGATCTGATCGGCCGCCCGCGAGTACTCCTCGTACATCGTCTTCGGGTCAAGCGGCTCCGTGCCGAACAGCGCATGGGCGATCGTGTTCTTCTCGTGGCAGGCGTTCTCGATATGGGTCCGCAGCAGCGCCGAGTTCAGCAGATCGACCACACGCAACCCGCTGCGATGCATCTTGTCCTCGTAGGCCGGCCCGATTCCGCGGCTCGTCGTCCCGATCTTCGTCCGCCCCGGCGCATTCTCGGCGGCCAACTCGATCATCCGGTGGTAGGGCAGAATCACCTGCGCCCGGTTCGACACGAAGAGCTGTCCATCCACCGGCAACCCGGCATCCTTCAGCTTCTTCACCTCGCTCAGGAAGGCCATCGGGTCGAGCACGACGCCGTTGCCGATGACGCCCTTGCACTCCGGCCGCAGCACGCCGCCCGGAATCAGCTGCAGCACAAACTTCTTGCCCTTGATGATGCCCGTATGCCCGGCATTGTGCCCGCCTGCGTACCGCGCCACCACGGAGAACTTCTCCGACAGTACATCTACGATCTTGCCTTTGCCCTCATCGCCCCACTGGGCACCCAAAATTACCGCTGATTTGCGTTGACTCACGACGGATGTGTTCTCCAAATGGATTGGCTTGGCCGGATAGGCGCAGATGCGAACGCGCCTCTCCCATCATATCGTGTCCTCGGGAGCGCGGTTCAATGCAGCGCGATTTCATCCCGCCACGCCAAACATCGCGTTATGCTTCCTGAGGTTCGCAATCCCTGAGCGGGACTGTCGCGTAAAAACCAAGTCTGAGTTCTTGCCCATGCCCTCTTCGCGGTCGCTGTATGGCAGTGCTGTCTTTCTCTCGGCGTTTCTCCTCTTCCTGGTTGAGCCCATGGCAGCCAGGCAGCTCCTACCCGCGCTCGGAGGCTCATCGGCGGTCTGGCTCACCTGTCTGGTCTTCTTCCAGACAACGCTGCTCCTCGGCTATCTCTACGCCCACTGGCTCAACCGCAGCGACTTCAGCCAAAGGCGTCAGCGCCTGCACCTGGCCTTGCTTGCGTTGGCAGTCATCACATTGGCCACACCGAACCTCCTTCGCGCCAGCCTCACCCAGGGGATAAGCCATCCCGTCACAACCATCTTCGCCACACTCGCCGTAACCATTGGCCTGCCATTCCTGCTGCTCGCCTCCACGAGTCCACTCGTGCAGGTCTGGCTCTCGCGCAACGAAGGTGGCAGCATCTGGTATCGTCTCTTCGCGCTGTCCAACGCAGGCTCGCTGCTCGCCCTGGCCGCATATCCCACACTCGTCGAACCCCACCTCACCCTGAAGCTGCAACGGACATTGTGGGCATGCGGCTTCGTCGTCTATGCGATCCTGTGCGCCATCCTCTCCCGTCGCGCACGACTGGCAGTGGACCCAATCCCCACGCACGAACAATCGCCGGACACTCCCCCCACCCCCTCCGCAAAGAAGTGGCTATGGTTCCTCCTCCCCATGGTCGCCGCCATGCAGCTCAGCTCGGTCACCAGCCACCTCACCGTGAACATCGCCGCCATCCCGCTGCTCTGGATCCTTCCCCTCGCGGTCTACCTGCTCACCTTCATCCTCGCCTTCGAGTTCCCCGCACTGTACCGCCGCGGCATCGTCGTCCGCCTCCTCGTGCTGATGCTCGCCAGCCTGGGCTACGCCCTCTCGAAGACCGATGTCAGCCTCCCCATCGGCATCGGCATCGCGTTCTTTCTCGCCGAGTGCTTCGTCGCCTGTCTCTTTTGCCATGCAGAGGCGTACGCCCTCCGCCCTCAGCGAGTCGCCGAAACCACCCTCTTCTACCTCCTCGTCGCCGCCGGAGGAGCCGCCGGAACCTTCTTCATCGGCATCGCCAGCCCGCTCCTCTTCGCCGCCAACTACGACCTGCCCATCTCGTTCCTGCTCACCGCAGTCTTGGCGTTCATCATCACCTGGCCCGACGGATGGGCCCAGCGCCTCCTCTGGGCCACCGGAAGCGCCCTGCTATTCGCCCTGATCCTGATGCTCCACACCGTCTACGCCCGCGAAGCCCTGCTCGAGGTGCGGAACTTCTACGGCACCCTGCGCGTGAAGCAGACCTCTGCACCCGCTCAGGTCGCACCCGTGCGGATGCTTCTCAACGGAACGATCCAGCACGGAACCCGGCTCTTCGCCACTGGCCTCAGCAGAGTCCCCACAGCCTACTACGCGGAGAACTCAGGCATCGGCCTCACCCTGCTCCACTGCTGCGAAGGCCGCCCACGCAACATCGGCCGCAACATAGGAGTCGTCGGCCTCGGTGCCGGAACCCTCGCAGCCTACGGAGCCCCCGGCGACCGTCTCCGCTTCTACGAGATCAATCCCCTGGTGCGGCCTATCGCGCAAAACCTCTTCACCTATCTGCGCGACTCTCCCGCCCGGATCACCTTCGCCGAAGGCGACGCCCGCGCCTCACTCACCCGCGAACCCGCGCAGAACTTCGACGTCCTCGTCGTCGACGCCTTCTCCGGCGACGCCATCCCCCTCCACCTGCTCACCACCGAGGCCATCGCACTCTATCGGAAACACCTCGCCCCAAACGGCATCCTTGCCTTCCACGTCTCCAACCAATACCTCGACCTCGCCCCCGAGATCGCCCAGCTCGCAACCTCCGCCGGCATGAAGGCGCGCCAGGTCGATAGCCCCTCAGACGAGTCGCGCGGAGCCTACAAAGCAACCTGGGTCCTCGTGAGCGGAGACACTGCCTTCTTCAACCGTCCCGAAGTCGCCCCAGTGGCATTGCCGATAGCCCCCATCCAGGGCCTGAAGCCGTGGACCGACGACTACTCCAGCCTGCTGCCACTGCTCCGCCTAGGCCGCAACTAACCCAACGCCGGGCCTCCCACGAAAGCCGGGTGCCCCATCTTCACGACGGTCCCATCGTCGTTAAGGTGGGTATTCGTGCGAAGCACGAACCGTTCTCATTCACCCCGCCACCACCACTCCTACTGCGCCCAGGCCATCCCGTCCGCATCCTTGCCCGCATCGATCAGGCGCTCCACCTTCCACTGCGCCACGTCGATCACTGCCACCTGGCTGTCGAAGTTACAGGCGACGTACGCCTTCTTTCCATCACCGCTTACCAGCACCTCTGACGGCCCTCCCGGAACATCGATCGTCCTGGCAACCTTCATCGTCTTCAGATCGACCACTGCCACCTGCTTCGCCGTCCGCAGCGCCACCAGCAGCCATCGCCCATCCGGAGTCGGAGCCGTGCCATAGCCCACAGCCGGCAGCGGCACCCACGTCTTAACCTTGTCCGTCGCCGTGTCGATCACCGCAATCTGAGGCTTCGTCTGGTCCGCCGTGAACACCATACTGTCGTCCGGCGACATGGAGATCCGCTGCGTCTGCTTCGAGATCGGAATAATCGCCAATGTCTTCCGCGCCTTCATGTCCAGCACCGACACCGTCCCGGGTCCAACATTCGCCGTATACCCGCGCGAACCATCCCGTGAGAGCGCCAGCATGTGCGACTGCTCCTGCCCCGTAGGCACTGCGCCGACGATCTTCAGCGACTTCGGGTCTACGATGCTGATGGTTTTGTCCAGCTCCGTCGTCACATACAGCATCCCGCTGTTCTTGTCGTAGATTGCGCAATGCGGCCGCACCCCATGCCCGAAGTCGACCGTGTGGATCACCTTGCGGGCCGCAAGATCGATCACCGCCATCGTGCTGCCATCCGTCCCCGCCCTGCCCACGCCGGCGTCGCCGTAGATAGGCACGTAAGCCAGCCTCCCATCCGGAGACGCCGCCACCTCATGCCCGGTCACGCCCTCCACCGGCACAGCCGCAATCTGTTTGCCTGCTTTTGGATCGATAAGGCTAAGGTCGCGGCTGTGTTGATTCGCTACCAGTAGCAAGGGCCGCGCAGGCTGGCCCTGAGCCAAAGCAAAACCCGCCGAAAAGCTCACACTAATACAAACCATCATGCAACGCAGAAATATAGGCTTCGTCATAGGGCCACAAGTATAGCTGCGCAAAAACTCCTTCGTCTTCTAACTTGTCCCGCTCACTGTAAACGCTCAGAGCCCCCCCGACATAAGTCTCTAATCCGCGCCTTCCGCGAAAATCCGCGGTCGCTCGTCCTCAAATCGGTGTCATCGGTGCAAATCGGTGTCAGGCCTTTCGCCCATATACTGCAAAGGAATGCCCGAACTCCCCGAAGTCGAAACCATCGCCAACGGCGTCCACCAGCGCGTCCACGGCCAGACCATCCAGTCCGTCTGGACCAGCAACAAGCCCCAGACCTTCAAGTCCTCACCCGCCCAGATCGCCGGAACCCTCACCCACAGCCGCATCGACCGCGTCCACCGCGTCGGCAAGACCATCGTCGTCGACCTCGAGCGTGACGTGCAGTCCAGCAAGCACACCGCCCAGTTCCTCATTCACCTCGGCATGACGGGCC
>WNFJ01557469.1_pt2 | contig 16485 bp, 17 predicted proteins | sample 5400461 | NCBI WGS metagenome assembly WNFJ01 (sample SAMN13153349, study PRJNA577476) | soil metagenome | isolation source: 115 cm saprolite on Douglas fir-dominated hillslope | place: USA:California | collected 2013-09-17 | reverse complement strand
ATCGAAGCGATCGTGGCCGAGTTGGTGCCGTTCTACGGCGCCGATTGTCCGGCCGCGGTGGTGGTGCGGGCGAGCTGGAGCGATGAACGAATCCTGCGCTGCACGCTGGGCGATATCGGGACCCAAGTCGCGGCCGAGCCGATCGAGCGCACCGCGCTCGTCCTGGTCGGACGCGCGCTCGCGGCCGAGGGTTTTCGCGACAGCGCGCTCTATGACCCGGACTATCGCCGCCGTTTCCGCGGCGGAGGTGCGCCATGATGGGATGTCGTAGCCCGCATGGAGCCACTGGGGCGTTTACGCCCGTCTTCGACGGGCTATGGCGAAATGCGGGACGGCCGCCCCGGATTTCGCTGCGCTCCATCCGGGCTATACGAGCGCATTTCGCTCTAGCACGCGCGGCCGACCAGTTTTCCATCGCGATCAAACAGCGCGGTGTCGATCGCAATTCCGCTGCCCTCGACGACGCGCGCCGCGACCGCGCGGGCGGCTTGCGCGACCGCATCGCCGAGCCCGATCCCCTCCGCCGCCGCATGCCCGAAGGCTTCCGCAGCCGTGTTCGCCGCCACGACGCGCGCGCGCAACGCCGCACTGCCTCCGGCTGTTTCGGCGAGGGCGGCGAGCGTCGCCAGATCGACCTCGCCACGCTTGGAATGAAGATCAAGCAGACCCTGCGCCAGCTTGGTCATCTTGGCGACCCCGCCCGCAATCGTGATCCGCGGCACCGGATGGGCGCGGGCATATTTGAGCATGCCGCCGACGAAGTCGCCCATGTCGATCAGCGCCGCCTCGGGCAGGTCGTAGAGCTTGCGCACCGCCGTCTCCGAGCTTGCCCCCGTGGCGCCGGCGATATGAACGAACCCGGCGGCGCGCGCCACGTCGATGCCGCGATGAATCGAGGCAATCCAGGCCGAGCAGGAATACGGCACCACGATGCCGGTGGTGCCGAGGATCGACAGGCCGCCCACAATGCCGAGGCGCCCATTGAGCGTTTTCGCCGCCAGCGCTTCGCCGCCCGGTATCGCGATCTCGACCTCGATATCGCCGGCGCGGTTCGCGTGCGCGGCGACCTCCGCGATGGCCTCGCGGATCATGCGGCGCGGCACTGGGTTGATGGCGGGTTCGCCCGGCGGAACCGCAAGGCCCGGGCGCGTGACGGTGCCGACGCCCGGACCGGCCCGGAAGCTGATGCCGCTGCCGGGCGCGCCAGCCCGCACGGTCGCGACGATCAGGGCGCCGTGGGTCACGTCCGGATCATCGCCCGCATCCTTGACCACGCCGGCGCTGGCCGAGCCGGCGTCAAGGCGGGTGAGCGCGAGCGCAAAGGACACACGTTCCCCGCGTGGCAAGGTCACCTCGACCGGATCGGGAAATTCGCCGGTCAACAGTGCCATATAGGCGGCCTTGGCGGCCGCCGTGGCGCAGGCCCCGGTGGTCCAACCCCGGCGCAGCGGGCGATCTGGCTTGGTCATTTGCGGACTCATCAAGTTGCCTATAGTCCGCCCCGCCGCGACCGTCGCCCCCTCCCTTCCCCGCTTGCGGGCGACCGTCGCCCCTTCCCTTTCCCTCCCCCGCTTGCGGGGGAGGGTGGGGGTGGGGGGAGCATGGTTGCGTGAGCGGGCGCGGCCTCATCGTTGCGGCCCCCCGTTCGGGCGGCGGCAAGACCGTGATCACGCTCGCCCTGTTGGCGGCGCTCCGGCGGCGGGGAATTGTGGTGCGGGCCGCCAAGGCCGGGCCGGATTACATCGATCCGGGCTTTCACGCGGCTGCGACCGGAGCTCCGGGCCTCAATCTCGACAGCTGGGCCATGCGGCCCGCGCTGCTCGATGCACTGATGGCGGAAGCCTTGAGCGGCGCCGAAATTCTCGTGGTCGAAGGCGTCATGGGCCTGTTCGACGGTGTGGCCGCAACGCCAGGCCGCTGCGGGACCACCGCCGATCTGGCGGCGCGGTTCCAACTGCCGGTGTTGCTGGTGCTCGATGTGGCCGGACAGTCCCAATCGGCGGCAGCCGTGGCGCGGGGCTTTGCGGCGCATGATCAGGCGGTGCGAATTGCCGGTGTGGTTCTCAACCGCGTCGGCAGCGAGCGGCATCGGGCCCTGGTGAGTGATGCGATTGCGACCTTGAACACCGCCTCGCCGATTCCGATTCTCGGCGCCGTCCCGCGCGACGCCGCGTTGGCGCTGCCCGAGCGCCATCTCGGCCTGGTGCAGGCCGGCGAGCATCATGATCTCGCGCTCTGGCTCGATCGCCTCGCCGAATTGGCGGAACGCCATCTCGATCTCGACGCCGTGATCGCCAGCGCGGCGCCGCTGCCCCCACCCCAACCCTCCCCCGCAAGCGGGGGAGGGAGAGGGAGAGGGCACCCCGTGGCCGCCCTGCCGCCGCCCGGCCAACGCATCGCCCTGGCGTGCGATCACGCCTTAACGTTCGTCTACCCGCACATTCTCGATGGCTGGCGGCGGGCAGGCGCCGAGATCGTGACGTTCTCTCCGCTCGCCGACGAGCCGCCGCCACACGACTGCGATGCCTGCTGGCTGCCGGGCGGGTATCCGGAGCTCCATGCGGGCGCGCTTGCGGGTGCGTCCCGGTTTCGTGCCGGGCTTAAGCATTTTGCGCAAAACCGGCCGGTCCACGGCGAATGCGGCGGCTACATGGTGTTGGGCCAAGGGCTCGAAGACGCGGATGGCACACGCCACGCCATGACGGGATTGCTCGGGCATGCAACGAGCTTCGCCCAACGCAAGCTGCAGCTCGGCTATCGGGAGGCGCGGCTGCGCATGGACAGTCCGATCGGATCTGCCGGCAGCGTGGTTCGCGGACACGAGTTCCACTATGCCATGTTGATCTCGCCCGGCGACGATGCGCCGCTCGCCGATCTCACGGACGGGCAAGGCCGCCCGCTCGGCCCCGCCGGCGGCCGGCGTGATCGGGTCACCGGCACATTCTTCCACGCGATCGCGCCGGCTTAGTTGATCACGGCTTGGAATGCGCATCGTGCGCGGCGGTCTTGTTGGAGACCTGCGCCTGCGCGAAGGTGGCCATGCCGGTGTGGCAGGCGAGCGCCGCGCGCATGAGCAGGACCGCAACGGCCGCGCCCGAGCCTTCGCCGAGCCGCATCTTGAGATCGAGCAGCGGCACCAGGCCGAGCGCCTCGAGCAGATTGCGATGGCCGGCTTCGGCCGAGACGTGGCCCGCAAGGGCGTGCCTGATCGCATCGGAATTCAGCCGCGCGAGCGGCGCCACCGCGGCGGTCGACACGAAACCGTCGAGCAGGACCGGAATGCAGCGCCGCCTGGCGGCGAGCGCCGCGCCCAGGATGGCGGCGAGCTCGCGGCCACCCAGCGCCACCGCAATCATCAGCGGATCGTCGAGCACCGTGGCGTGCCGGCCGAGCGCGGCGTCGATGACGGCCTGCTTGCGGGCGAGGCCGGCATGATCCACGCCGGTGCCGCGGCCGGCCCAGCGCGCGCCGCCGCCCCCGAACAGCGCCGCCGCAATGGCGGCCGCCGCGGTGGTATTGCCGATGCCCATCTCGCCCAGGCAGACGAGGTCCGCGTCGGGCGAAACCGCGTCGGCGCCGGTCGCGACCGCCGCCAGGAACGCCGCCTCGTCCATGGCCGGCGCCAGCGTGAAATCGGCTGTGGGCGCATCGAGCGCGAGCGCGATGACGCGCAGGTTTGCGCCCGCGGTCCTGGCCAGCTGATTGATGGCGGCACCGCCGGCGTTGAAATTCGACACCATCTGAGCCGTGACCTCGGCCGGGTAGGCCGAGACGCCCCGCGCCGTCACCCCATGATTGCCGGCAAAGACCAGAATCTCGACGCGGTCCAGGCGCGGCGGATGGCGGCCCTGCCAAAGGGCGAGCCAGCCGACCAAGTCCTCGAGGCGGCCGAGGCTGCCCGGCGGCTTGGTCAGCGTCGCCTCGCGGCGAGCGACCTTCTCGGCAGCACCCGGATGCGAACTCGGCAAATGCAGGCAGGCGTCGCGCAGCTCGGCCAGGGAAGCAAAACCGGTCATCGGCAACTTCTCCTCGCCCGACTGCCTAGCAAATTCACCGCCGCAAGGCCTATAAAAATAGCAACCAACAGGGGCAACAGATGACAGACGCTTGGTTGCCGACAGAGGCTTGGCTGCGCGCGCTCGCCGGCGACCTCAAGATCGCCGCGCTTTTCTCCACCCGGCTTCCGTTGCCGCAATCGACACCGATCGGGGGCGCGGACATCGCGCGCGCCAGTTGGGCCTTGCCGGTGATCGGCGCGCTTATCGGTCTCCTCGGCGCATTGGTTTATTGGATCGCATTCCGCTTCCATCTGCCGCCCCTGGTGGGCGCCGCCCTGGCGATCACCGCCACGCTCGCCGTCACCGGCTGCCTGCACGAAGACGGGCTCGCCGACACGTTCGACGGTTTCGGCGGCGGCAGCGGCCGCGAGCACAAGCTTGAAATCATGCGCGACAGCCGGATCGGGACCTACGGGGCCTGCGCGCTGGCGATGTCGCTGGTGCTGCGCGTCGGCGCGCTCGCGAGCCTTGCCGGCCCCGGGCAGGTGGCGCTGGCACTGATCGCCGCCCATGCCGGCGCGCGCGCCATGATGCCCCTGTTCCTGCGGTCGGTACCGCCCGCGCGGCCCGATGGCCTTTCGGCCGACGCCGGCCGGCCATCGCAGTCAAGCGTCGTGGCGGCGGCGGTGCTGGGCTTCGTCCTGCTGCTTTTGAGCCTCGGCGCCGGCAGGGCGATCGTCGCGTTCTTGTTGCTGCTCACCGTGTTCGGCTTCATGCGGCGGCTGTGCCTGCGACAGATCGGCGGACAGACCGGCGACGCGGCCGGCGCGCTGGAGCAGATCAGCGAGATCGTGGTTCTGCTGACGGCCGCGGCGGGCCGCGCGTAGATGTCAACCTTCTCAAGACGGCCTATGCTAGAATTTGTCCGAGCCGATCCGCGGATCAAGTTCACCCGCCGCGCAGGAGCCCTCCGTGATGACCGTGCGTGATCCCTTCGTCAAACCCGTTCCGATCAAGGAGCTGCGCCCGACGCAGATCACCGTGGGGATGCGCGAGGTCGTAGCCAAGCGCGCGCGCTGGCGCGAGCAAGGCACGAAGAAGGGCGCCGAGTTCCTCGGCAAGCACATGATTCCGGTCGTGCTGGGGCCGAAGGACCGTCATTTCATCGTCGATCATCACCATCTTGCCCGCGCGCTGCACGATGAAGGCGTCAAGGACGTACTCATCACCGTGCTGGCAAATCTCAGCAAGCTCGAACCCGATGCCTTTTGGTTCGTCTTGGAAAATCGCAACTGGATGCATGCCTTCGACGACAAGGGCCGGCGGCGCAGCCACGCGGAGATTCCCAAATCGGTGAGCGATCTGGTCGATGATCCGTTCCGATCCTTGGCGGGCGAACTGCGGCGCGCCGGCGGCTACGCCAAGGATACGACGCCGTTCAGCGAATTCCTGTGGGCGGACTTCCTGCGCCGGCGGATCAAGCGCAAGGCGGTCGAAGACAATTTCGACCACGCGGTCGAAAAGGCCCTGCAACTGGCTAAAAGCCGGGACGCCGTCTACCTGCCGGGCTGGTGCGGTCCGTTGCCGGATGAATGATCCGCCACGCGCGGGCGCCACGGCTGACGTGATGCATCAAATCGAATTGGAAGATGCTCAGAAGTCCGGCCTGTCCGCCTGCGGCATCGGATCGAGCCCGTGATGAAAATGATCCTCGTTGTTCTCGGCGCAGGCCATTTCGATCATCGGGCCCTGCTCGACGCGCCGGTAGCGCTGGATGGCATTCCACGGCGTCGTGAAGGCGCCCGGATCCTCCACACGGGCGTTCACCTCCAGGGTCTTTCCGGCATCGATCATGCGGAAGCGTTCGACCACGTGCAGTTGCTCGGTGTGCGGCGTCTGATAGTTGTCGACGAACGTTCTGGTGGAGAGCCCGATCGTATCGACGACGAGCGTATCGCCCTCGTAGCGGCCGACCGATTCCCCGAACCACGATGGCTTGAGGTTCGTTGAATGCGGCACGTTCAGAAAGACGTGACGCACCTGATGGTCCTGCATCCAAATCATCACGACCTCGTTCGGGGTCTGGATGAAATAGACCGGCGTTGCCGGCAGGATCAGGAAGGCGGGAACGCCGACCGGCCAGCACCTCTCCTTGGGGATGGATACGACCTTTCCGGACAGGGCCCGCTCATTGACTTTTTTCAGCTGCTCCCGCGCCCATGGCTGCAGGATCGGGTTGCTCAGGTCCGCGACCCGGAATATCGGATTCGGATTGTCCCGGAACTTATAAAAGCTGATATAGCGATGGGCGGGATCGGACCTGACCGGGCCCGGGCCGCTCGGCGGCGGAATGAATTCGTCATCCTGCGCGAGCCAGCCGGTAGCGCTGTTGGGCGCGAAGTTGGGCACGGGCGCCGTATCGGCGCCGAACGCGGCCCCGAGCGTGACGCCGGCGCAGACGAGACCGGCCAGCACGCCGCCAATGAGCGCGCCCGCGGCGCGCAGGTTGCCAGATCTGAATTTCGACACAAGCTCCGACACCCGAACCTCTCCTAGCCTCCCTGTCCCCGGCTCCCTCACCGCAATCGCGGCTTTAAGTGGAAGCGGCCCAACGGGAGCATTCCACGGGAAATATAACCCCCGTATCGCTTCCGGGAAATGTCTCACCGGAAGGGCAAGGCAAATGAGCGAGTCCGTCGACAGCTCCAACGTGGTCATTCAACCGCCGATCGCGTGGGCGCTCGCGATCGTTGCGGGTCTGGCAGCGGGTTGGCTCTATCCATGGCCGTTTGTGCCGATGTCCATTCCGCGCGCCTGGGTCGGCGGCGGCGTGCTCGCGGCCGGTTTTGCGCTCGCCACCTGGGCGATCGTGACGATGCACAAGGCGGGTACGCGGGTTGAAGTGCACAAGCCGACGACCACGATCGTCGCCCATGGACCCTACCGCTTTACCCGCAACCCGATCTACATCGGCATGTTCCTGGGGCAGACGGGCCTCGCCATCGGCTTCGACAATCTCTGGATGCTCGCCATGCTGCTGCCCTTCTATCTCGTCATCCGCTATGGCGTGATCGCTCGTGAAGAAGCCTATCTCGACCGCAAGTTCGGTGCCGTCTACGGCGATTACAAATCCCGCGTTCGCCGCTGGTTATAGACGTGTGTCAACGTACCTCGCCGAAGGGCTCGCGGGTCGCGACGGTATTTTGTTGCCGTGTGCTTGGGATTAGTCCCGAACATTTTTCAGCGGAACCAAATCAGGTCCTTGGCGTTTATCGCGTGTTGCATCAAGACGGGTTGGGGGATGCCGAGTTCCGAGTACTATCGCCGCCAAGCGGAGACGCTTCTAACGTTGGCACTGACCGCGACCGATCCCGAGCTCGCGGCTCGGTATCGGAGTCTGGCGGCGGAATACAAAATGCTGGCTGTGAACGCCGGCGAAGATACTGTTCCGCCCAGGTCGGTAACCGACGACCTCTCCGGCGCTGCCGACCAAAGTGAGGCCGACTGACGGGGTGCTCGTGCCTCGATGTGAGACCAGGTGACTCTTGCTGTTGACGCAACCTGATCGGCACCCGCGCAGTCTCGCCGTTGCCAGACCTTCTCCACGCGTTTGCGTCTCTGACCTCTGACCGCTGTCAGTGCGACATCAGGGTTGGAATCGTCATCGCACCGAGGATGCTGCGGGTCACTCCGCCAAGCACAAATTCGCGCAGTCGCGAATGGCCGAAACCGCCCATCACCAGGAAATCGGCTGCTGAATCGGCCGCGTGGGACAACAGCATGTCTGCCGCCTTGGCGTCGGGCGCAACGATTTGCTTGACCTCGACCTTGATGCCATGGCGGGCGAGGTGCTGGGCCATGTCGGTACCCGGAGCTTCGTCGCTCTTGCCTCCTTCGACCACCATGACGACTTCGACGGTCCCTGCCCGTTCAAGGAACGGCATGGCATCGCTCGCCGCCCGGGCAGCGCAACGGCTTCCATCCCAACACACCATGATTCGGTCGAGGTTGGTGCCGGCCTTCTGGATGTAGGGCACGATCACCACCGGCCGACCGGTTTCGAATAGCGCCGCCTCGATGATCAAGGCAGCCGGGGAATTCTTTCCCGGCTCGGCCTGGCGAACGACCGAAAGGTCGAACCGGCGCGCCATGCGGCCGAACACGTCCGCCGTCCCGACGAAGCTCGCCGCCATCCAGCGGGTTTCAACGGCCATCCCGGCGCGCCGGGCCGCTTCATCGAACTTTACGGCCACCGCCTTGGCGGCCTCCTCGGCTTCGCGGCGGAACTCATCGACCCAAGTCAGCGGCACGTCGTCGACGAGCATGGCGGGCGGAACGGCCGGCCAGGTGCGCATCGAAAGCACGCGCCAGCGCGAGGGCATAATCTGGCGTCGCATCGTCGCCGACGCCGATGGCGAGATTCACCAGGAGGTCTCTGATCATCGGGCGCTCCCCGGGTCTGCAAATAGGACTTGAAAAAACGCAGCGAGCCGACCGCCAGCCGGCCCCGCGCAAGTCTCGAGAAGCCGCGACGCGCCGTCGTTCGCCGGCCCGCGCTTTCCGAGCGAAATCGTTTCAGACCGAATCGCGATTTCACTCCAAGCATTTGTTTGCCCGCATGATCTTATCCGAAAAGTCTGCAACCCCGCCTTCGCGAGGGCAGGCTTTTTCGGGATCATGCTTCAGTTCCCGAATTTGATCAGATCGCTGCGCGTGAGCGTCGCATTGTTGACCAGGGCGGCGGGACCGCCCTTGTAGATGTGCCAGGCCGCGTATTGCTCGTTGTAGGCGTCCTCCGCCGACATTCCGTCGACCGGCACGATGGCTTTGTAGCCGCGCTGCGCCGCGCCGTTGCTGGTGCCCCCGACCGCGCCCTGGGCCGACGTGCCGGTCACGATCACGGTCTTGATGCCCTTGTCCTTGAGCCCCTGATCGAGATTGGAGTTGATGAACTTGTCTGCACCGCCAGAGCCCTTGATCAGGAACTCGCTGGCGCGCGGCGCGAGGCCCTGGTCGATCATGCCCGCCGGTGTCGGATCCTGACCCACCAGCGTGTAGAACACCATTATGTCGTGGGCGCGCGCTGTCTCGAGGAGTTTCTTGACATTGGGTACGGTGGCGATGCAGCGCGGCCGGGCGCCGCAATTCCCCTTCATGAAATCGAGGACGAGCAGCGCGGTGGTCTTTGGATCGACGGTCACCGGCTTGAGCTCGGGCACCGGCGGCGGCTTCACGCTCGTCCATTCCGTGGTGATGTCGTTGGCCTGCGCGGGCGCAGCCGCAATCGCCGCGATGACGGCGGCCAGGATGGTGGCGCAGCAGGACAAGTTGGCAAAATGTTTCATGATGTTCCTTCCCCTGAATTTTCGTCGGCACGAGAGGCCGACGATCCGGCCAGGACGCTTGCTTCCAAAGCATCAGCCTAGCGGACCGTGGCGGTTGCGCAATGGGTCACCGCACGGATCCAAGCCATGCGCGGCTTGCCGACGGGATTGAGAATCCCTGTCAGTTCGCGGCATTGTAAAGGAACCTCGTCCACCATCGAACCAAAACACGGAGCATTCGAATCGTGAAAATCGACGGCGGGTGCCACTGCGGCTATATCACCTACGAGGCGGAGGCCGACCCGGAGCGGACCGCGATCTGCCATTGCGGCGATTGCCAGACGCTGACCGGTACCGTGTTCCGCACGTCGATCCGCGCCACCGACGGCACCTTCAAGATTCTCAGCGGCGAGCCGACGGTCTACGTAAAGACGGCAGAGAGCGGATCGAAACGCGCGCAGGCATTTTGCCCGCGCTGCGGCTCGCCGATCTATGCAGCGCCGGCGCGAGACGGGCCGAAGACCTACAACATCCGCGTCGGCACCACGCGCCAGCGCGATCAGCTCGTTCCCAAGATTCAGATCCGGTGCCGCTCGGAGCAGCGCTGGCTCGGCCGCCTCGGCGCTATTCGCAGGGTCGAGAAGCAGCCATAGTGCGGCGGATTTGACGTTCCTACCGGCATTGCGGCAAGTCATTCGCAGGAACGTCAAATCCAAAGCCACACTAGATCACGCGGCAGGGGCCTCGGAGGGGCACATGAGAAGCCACTTCTTGCCGTCGCGTTCGCCGCGACGTTGGCAAGCATCGGGAGCTCAACGGCACAGGTCTAGGAGTCAGCCATTCACCGGGACCAGCGCGGGAACCGCAGAGGCGTCCACAATGGCCGGCGCCGGGTCGTGCTTGGCGTGCCATTTGGGGCCGGGGCCGCGCATGTAGTGGAGCTCAGGCCGGTAGGGATCGACGAGGCTCCGCAACGCCCGGCCGAGGTCGGCAAGCTCCGCGGCGAGGCTCGGGGCCTTGCGGCTGGAGCGCGTCTGCGGCTGTTGATCGGTGCTTCGCATGGCGGATCTCATTTTGCCTCTACGCGCACTGTGCTCGCGAAATGCCGCGCAGGAAATCAGCCTGTCGTCTTGGGACCGCGACCCGACCCTGCTTTGGTCCTGGGACTGAAATACTGTGACGTGTGGCGTACACGGGGGCGTCCTTCCTCATTCCGCTCGTTGCCGTTGGGCTACCCGGCTCTGACCACCAAGGTAATCATAGAGATGAGCCCATCCATTCTACGGAGGTTGAGCCGCACGCCAGATTTTGTTTATGAGACGCATACCTAGGTTTAGGCACGGCCACGGTGCGGCTTGCGCACTTTTTCACGGCGACACTCGCGCCGGCGCGCTGACAATTTGATCGCAATGGCGCGGCGATCCCCAACAAGCATCAAACCGGAATTGGCGGTCTTCTGCGGCAGGCCTTGGTGCCAAGCGACTCCAGCCACGGTGGCAATCCAGGCCTCAAGACAGCTATACGAGAAGCGAAGAATATGAACTGCAACGCCTACGGCTGGGCAAACGCGATCCCGCTCAAATCAACGGCAAGGCGGCTGACAGCATTCGCAGGTGCGCAGCAAGGAACGGCACGCTGGGGCCGGGAACCAAGGCAGCCAGCCGATCACGTTCGCCACGCTCGGATAGGCCTGCATATGTTTGCGCCGCCCGGATTGCTCCGTGCGGCGCAGGTATCCCCTATCGATGCATGACACCGCACCGGACTCGGAGCAACGTCATGCTCTCAGATAGTTGACGACGATCTCAGGTACTTGTTGAACCAATCGAGCGTGCGCTGCCAGGCGAGCTTGGCGGCGGCTTCGTCGTAGCGGGGCGTCGTGTCGTTGTGGAAGCCGTGATTGGCGCCCATGTACACATAGCCTTCGTGCGGCACTTTCGCGGCCGTGAGCGCGGCATCGAAAGCCGGCCAGCCGGACGTGATGCGGGTGTCGAGCTCGCCGTAATTCGCCAGCAGCGGCGCCTTGATCTTGGCCGCGTCTTCGGCGTTCGGCTGGCCGCCGTAGAACGGAACCGCAGCCGAAAGCTCCGAGCCCAGCCGCACCGCCAGCGCATTGGTGGTGGTCCCGCCGAAGCAGAAGCCGACAACGCCGAGCTTGCCGGTCGAGTCCGGGCGCGATTTCAGCCAATTTGCGGCGGCGAGGAAATCCTCCCGCATCTTAGGGCCATCGACCTTCATGAACAGCTGCGCGCCCTGCTCGTCGTCGCCCGGATAGCCGCCCACCGAGGTGAGCCCATCGGGCGCGAAGGCCATGAAGTTGGCGACCGCCAGCCGCCGCGCCACGTCTTCGATGTAGGGGTTGAGGCCGCGATTCTCGTGGACCACCAGGACCGCGGGCAGCTTGCCGGTCGCGTTGGCGGGCCGCACCAGGTAGCCCTTGATGCTGCCGTTGCCCTGCGGGGACGGCACGGTCGCGGACTCGGCCTTGATCCGGCTGTCGTCTTTCGGCACTTGCACCGCCCAAGCATAGTTCGGCCTGAGCATCTCGAAGAGCGCCGTAGCGGTCACGCCGCCGACGGCGAACTTTTGCGCACCATCCAAAAATGCGCGGCGATTGATCCCGCCATGCACGTATTGGTCAAACAGGTTCAGAAGCTCCTGCGGGAAATCAGACGCCTTCTTTCGTTCCGCTGTCTTTTGTTCCATGGGACGATCCCTCACTGTGGCTGAAGCCTTGGAAAATCTGGCAGCCTTGTACGAGGCCGCAGACTACCACCAGCCGCTCGATTGTTACACCCCCTGATCGATGCGAGCGCGTTTGGCGCGCCTCGCGAAAGCATTAGACCCCGGCAAGGGCCAGTGGATCGGCGGCTGGTGACGCGCCGGAGGGCTTGCGTCATCCGGTTCGCCGGGTTCATGCTCCCGGGCAGGCGGCGGAACCGCGGCCGGCGCAACGACGCGCGGACCACCGCAACAATGGGAGGATCGGATGAGCCGTTTTCAACGCTTCTGTCTTGCCGCCACGAGCGCCGCGGCGCTCATGCTCGCCGGCACCGGGGTGGCGCCGGCCGCCGACAGCGCCCTGACCGGGCAGGTCACTTCGCTCGAAGAGGGCGCCATGGAAGGCGTGCTGGTGAGCGCCCAGAAGGACGGCTCGACCATCCGGATCACCGTCGTCACCGATGCGCAGGGCCGCTACGCCTTCCCGGCCGCGCGACTCGAGCCCAGCAACTACAAGATCAGCATCCGCGCCGTCGGCTATGAGCTCGACGGACCGGGCGCAGCGGCGGTCGAGGCGAACAAGATTTCGAGCGCCGATCTCAAGCTCAAGAAGACCGGCAATCTGGCGGTGCAGCTCACCAATTCGGACTGGATGGCGAGCCTGCCGGACGCGCCGCAGCGGCGGATCATCGCGAGCTGCACGACCTGTCACACGCTGCAGCGGATCGTGGAATCGACCTACACGGCCGACGACTTCATGGCGCTGGTCCCGCGCATGATGCGCTATGGCGCCATGTCGAAGCCCAACCATCCGCAGGTCGCGCCGGACCGGAGCCCGACCAGCGCGCCCAAAGGCGACGTGCTGAGCAAGTTCGCCGAATATCTGGCCGGCATCAATCGCAGCACGCATCCGACCTTTGCGTTTCCGCTCAAGACCGCGCCGCGGCCCAGCGGCCGCGCCACGCGCGTGATCCTGACCGAATACGAGCTGCCGCGTCCCGATCTCACCGAGCCGCACGACGTCGTGGTCGATCCGCTCGGCACCGGCACGGTCTGGTATTCGAATTTCGGCGAGCAGACTTTGGGCGAGCTCGATCCCAAGACCGGCAAGGTGACGGAATATCCGCTGCCGCTGCTCAAGCCCGATGCCCCGACCGGCTCGCTCGATCTCGAGTTCGATCCGAAGGGCAATCCCTGGGTCGCCATGATGTACCAGCAGGCGGTCGCCACGCTCGACCGCAAGACCGGCAAGGTGACGGTCTATCCGCTGGCATCGGAGTTCCAGAGCCCGAAAGTCCAGATCGGCATGCTTGATCCGCGCAATTCCAACGTCGACGGCAAGGTCTGGTTCAGCGAAGGCGGCTCGCGCACGCTGTTCCGGCTCGATCCCGCGACCGGCAAGATGGATCACATCGATCAGTTCAAGGACGTGCCCAAGAACGTGGCCCATGCCGAATACGGCATCGTCTCCGATCCGCTGAACAACATCTGGTTCTTCGATTTCGCCGACCGCAATGTCGGCCGCACCGACAAGAACACCGGCGCGACCACGCTGTTCGCGGTGCCGACGCCGGCCTCGCGGCCGCGCCGCGGGCACATGGATGAGCATGGCCGCATCACCTTTGCGGAATTCGCGGCGGATCGCGTCGGCGTCATGGATATCAAGACCGAGCAGATCCGGGAATGGCCGTTGCCGGCGAATTTCTCGCCCTATGACGCGGTCATGGACCGCAACGGCGAAGTGTGGACCGGCGGCATGAACGCCGACACCGTTTTCCGGATCGATACCAAGACCGGCCAATCGGTCGGCTATCTGCTGCCGGAATCGACCAACATCCGGCGCGTCACCGTGGACAATTCGACCACGCCGGTGACCTTCTGGGTCGGCAACAACCATCGCGGCAAGATCATCAAGCTCGAGCCGATGGATTAGTTTTGGAACGCAGCGGGTGACACCCCGTTGAGTGGACCCCCTCCCCACAAGGGAGGGGAGGTGGAGCGCCCCTCCTGATCCGTCGCGAGACCCGATGCAAGCGCTCGTCATTGGCCAAACCTACATCGATGTCACTTTCTTGACCGATCGGCTGCCGGTCGGCGACGAGAAGCACGTTGCGTCGGCTTACGCCATCTCGTTCGGCGGCAACGCCGTCACCGCGGCTTTCTGCTGTGCCAAGCTCTCGATCGTGCCGGATCTGCTCAGCACGGTCGCGGATGACTGGCTGGGAAGCATGTTCCTGGAGATGGCCGCGAAATATACGATCCCGATCCATCCCAGAAACGTCGGCACGTCGTCACTGTCGTTCATCATGCCGAAAGAAGGAATGCGTGCGATCGTGCGCTGTCGCGATGACGGCTATCTCAATTCCTTCCCGCTTCTCGATCTCGCGGGCTGTCGCGCCCTGCACGTCGATGGGCACCAGCCCGACGCCGCCATCCACTATGCCAAGCTTTGCCGGTCGGCCGGAATTCTCACCTCCCTCGACGGCGGCGGGCTTCGATCGAATACCCACGAGCTGCTGGCCTTTATCGATGTGGCCATCGTGGCGACGCGGCTCTGCGAGCAGATGGAGCTCACTCCCGCCGAAATGCTGGACTACCTGAAGAGCCGCGGGTGTCGCATCGGCGGCGTCACCATGGGGGAGCGCGGACTGATCTGGTACGACGAGACCGGGACGGTCCGATCGCTTGCCGCTCTCGCGGTGCCGGCCGACCAGGTCGTGGATACCAGCGGGGCCGGCGACGTGTTTCATGGCGCCTACCTCTATTCATATCTCGCCGATCCGACCCGGACATGGGAGAGCCATTTCAGGTTTGCCCGGGCAGCCGCCGCGTACAAAATCCAGCACTTGGGAAATGAAGCGGGCTTGCCGACTCTCGAAGACATCGATGGCATTCGACGCCGGTTTGGTGATTCATGACTGTCGAAACGATGCGGCTGGACGCGAGCCCAGAGTAAAACAATGCCCAAGCAACTTAACAAGCAATTCGAGCAGACGCTGCTGGGAGATATCGGCGCGACCAACGCAAGATTCTCCCTGTTGGCGAATGGCGCGCTCGGTCCGATCACGGAGTTCGAGGTTGCTCGTTACGCGCGATTTCCGGATGCGGTTGCGGCCTTTCTGAATATGCATCGTGATCAAGCGCGGGTGACCCAAGCGCTGCTTGCGGCCGCCGGCCCGGTGGAGGGCGGGCGCTGCAGGCTTACCAATTGCTCCTGGATCATCGATGGCGATGAATTGCGCACGACGTTTCGCCTGGCGAGGGTTCGCCTCGTCAACGATTTCGCGGCCACTGCCTATTCCTTGCCGAGCTTGACGGCAGGCGATTTGTACCCAATCGGGGGCGGGCAGGCGGTACCCGGCGCCCCCATGGCCGTGCTGGGACCCGGGACGGGTCTGGGCGTCGCCTGCCTCGTTCCGGGCGCGAAGGAACCCGTCGTCATTGCGGGTGAAGGCGGTCACGCCACTTTTGCGGCTGCTTCCCAGCGGGAAGATGCAGTCATCGACTATTTGCGCCGTCAATTCGGGCACGTCTCGGCCGAGCGGGTGGTTTCGGGCCACGGACTTGAGAATCTCTATCGGGCGATCGCGGCGCTGGACCAGCGCGAAGCTCGCTCGCGCGATGCCGCCGAGATCACCAAGACCGCGCTTGACGGCAGTTGCCGGACCGCGGTTGCGGCGCTCGATATGTTTTGCGCCTTCCTGGGCGCTTTTTCCGGAAGCGTCGCGTTGACGTTCGGGGCGCGCGGCGGCGTCTATATTGCGGGCGGGATTGCGCCGCGGATCGTCACGTTCATGGGACGCTCGCAATTCCGCCGGCGATTCGAGGACAAAGGGCGTCTTCGACCCTATCTCGAAGCCATTCCGTCAAACGTCGTCGTGCATGCCGCCGCAGCCTTCATGGGCCTGAAGGCACTCGACGACCACGGCTACCCCCCACCCTAACCCTCCCCCGCTTGCGGGGGAGAGAACGGGAGGGGGCGCGCGGCTGAAGCGCGGCGAACCAGGCTGATGACCAAGCGCAAGCCGGCCACGGTGGACGCGATTCTGACGGAGGATCGCGCCCGAAAATGCGCTGGACGCGGCGGCCGCTCGTCAATATGCCTGATTATGTCAAACATGCTGTAAATCAAACAAGCTTCAGGCGGGTCTAATGGCATTCGCGTTGTCGGTGGCGCTGTTCGTCTATTTTTGGGGTGTGGGCTATGCGGTGGTTGCGATCCTCCACACGCAGCGTGATCTGGTCCGCAATGCCCTCATGGCACCCGCCGTTGGCGTCGTGGTGACGATCTACTCGACCTATGTCTTGAGCCGGCTCGGGCTTCCGGTCGGCAAATTTGCTCATGTTCTCGCGGTTGGGACGATCATTCTCGCGGCAGTGGCTTGGCTCTGGGCGAGGCCGCTGCTGCCTGCCCGCCATCTCCTTCCCTATCTGCCGATCGC
>WNFJ01164738.1_pt1 | contig 16486 bp, 18 predicted proteins | sample 5400461 | NCBI WGS metagenome assembly WNFJ01 (sample SAMN13153349, study PRJNA577476) | soil metagenome | isolation source: 115 cm saprolite on Douglas fir-dominated hillslope | place: USA:California | collected 2013-09-17 | reverse complement strand
GCGCCGCAGCGCGAACACCCGGCCTTCCCACTGCTCGTGAAATACCGGCTCGTTCTTCTCTTCCTGAACGGGGCCCATGCCGTGCATGCCGCCCATGTCATGCACGCCGTTCATGCGGAGACTCCAGCCTCAGGAGGCGCAACCTTTGCCACGCCTACCATCGAGTCGCGTGTTACGAGCGCGGCGAGTTGCTCTTCGTTCAACTGCGCGGTGCCGGCGGGGCGTTCGGGCAAAACCAGGTAACGCAATTCGGCGGTGCTGTCCCAAACCCGTACTTCAACGCCGGCGGGCAGCTCAAGCCCGAATTCGCGCAGCACGCCGCGCGGGTCGATGACCGAACGCGAGCGATACGGCGCGGACTTGTACCAGACCGGCGGGAGACCGAGGACCGGCCAGGGGTAACAGGAACAGAGGGTGCAGACAATCATGTTGTGCACTCGGGGGGTGTTCTCGACTACCACCATGTGTTCGCCTTGCATCCCGCCGTAGCCGAGTTCAGCGATGGCGGCGTCGGCGTTGGCGAGAAGGCGCTGCTTATAACCGGAGTCGGCCCAGGCTCGCGCTACCACGCGGGCACCATTGCGCGGGCCGATTTTGTGCTCGTAGGCGTCAATCAATGTGTCCAGCGCAGCACGGTCGACCAATCCTTTTTCGACGAGGAGAGATTCGAGGGCCTTGACGCGGAGGGCGAGGTCCGAAGGAACTGCCTGATGCTCGTGATCATGTGTGTGGGGGAGCTCGGGGGTCAAGGCAGCCCCTGCGGCGGTCACTGCGGCCGTCAAGAAATCGCGCCGGTTTGTGGTCATCTGCCCCTCCCCTCCGGTCGACTGAGGGCCGGGGCAATGGGCAACGGTCGCGGCAGGGGAACTGCCGGGAAGAGACTAACCTAGTGTAGGGATGGGGGCAGTGTCAAGCGGATCGAAGAAGAAACACGCGGCGAACAGTGTGATCTCCGAGATGTTCCTGGTGGTGTGCCGCCCCTTCGGCACTTGTAGAAAATGAAAAGGGTTGACAAGCATCCATATTTCTGCAAATGTGGAAATATGGATGGCGGCACAGCCAAGAAACGCGCGGAACGTGTGGCCAAGTATGCCGATATGTTCTCGGCGATGGGAACGGAACCGCGGCTGCGGATCATGCAATTGCTCTTGTCGGCGCATCCGGAGGGACTTGTGGTTGGAGAACTCCAGGGAGAACTGGAGATTCCCAATTCGACGCTCTCGCATCATCTGGATAAGCTCAAGAATGAAGAACTCGTGCGCGTGCAGCGTGAGAGCACGTTTTTACGCTACACGGCAAATACGGAAGCGCTGCAGGAATTGCTGCAGTTTCTCTATTCCGAGTGCTGCACGCGGAACAAAGCGCTCAAGCCTGAAGATATTGCGCAAGCTTGTGGGTAGCGCGGAGTCCCCGGTCACGGAAACGGAAGAGATAGGTCAAGGTTGAAAATTGAAAGATAGAGAAGAAGGATTTGGGTAAGACCCTCGGAGGACGGCATGGACAGCACAGGCATCAAGGAAATCGTTAAGGAAAAATACGGGCAGGCGGCGCTGAGGGGGAAGAGCGGCAGTTGTTGCGGAACAGCGGACTCGACCGGGTCAGCTTGCGATCCGATCACTTCGAATCTCTACGACGCCACGCAGACGCAACAAGTTCCCGGAGAAGCGCTGCAAACTTCGCTCGGTTGCGGAAATCCGACCGCCCTGGCGAAATTAAACGCTGGGGAAGTGGTTCTTGATCTGGGCTCCGGCGGCGGCATCGACGTCCTGCTTTCGGCCAAGCGCGTTGGGCCGACAGGCAAGGCGTACGGCCTGGATATGACGGATGAAATGCTGGCCCTCGCGAACGAGAACAAACTGAAGGCCGGAGCCGACAATGTTGAGTTTTTGAAAGGGGAGATCGAGCATATTCCGCTGCCTGATAATTCGGTGGATGTCATCATCTCGAACTGCGTGATCAACCTTTCCGCCGACAAAGACGCTGTATTGCGAGAAGCATTTCGCGTGCTCAAGCCGGGCGGACGGCTGGCGGTTTCCGACGTGGTGACACGCGGCGAAGTCGATACACAAATCCGGCAGAACATACTTCTGTGGGTAGGCTGTGTGGCAGGAGCGCTTGAGGAGAATGAATATCGCGACAAGCTGGTGTCCGCGGGATTCGAACAGGTGGAGATTGAGCCGACGCGCATTTACCGAGTGGAAGATGCGCGTGAGTTTCTCTCGGAAAAAGGCCTTGATTTAGACGCGATGGCGCCGCTGGTTGATGGCAAATTCATGAGCGCCTTCGTGCGGGCGACGAAGTCAAAGTCCGCGAAGACGACAGAAGGCTGTTGCGCTCCGCCGTCTTGCAACTGAAGGCAGAGATGCGGACTTTTCGGCCGAGAGATGAATGTAATGCAAGGGCGCTACAACGTTCTGTTCCTGTGCACTGGGAATTCGGCACGTTCCATCCTAGCCGAAGCCATTCTTAACGCAAAGGGCAGACCTCTTTTCACAGCTTACAGCGCCGGGAGTCACCCTTCGGGAGTTGTGCGTCCCGAGGCGCTCAAGCTGATTGAGCTGGCACGCCTACCCACGGACGGCTTAGGTAGCAAGAACTGGGAAGAGTTCGCAGGCCCTACCGCGCCCAAGATGAATTTCGTCTTCACCGTTTGCGACAACGCGGCTAAAGAAATGTGTCCCATCTGGCCCGGCCAGCCCATGACCGCACATTGGGGCGTTCCCGATCCCGCGGTAGTTAAAGGCACGCCCGATCAAGTCGCGCGCGCCTTTCGTGATGCGTACCTGATTCTCGAACGACGGATCAGCCTGTTCCTCAGCCTGCCTCTTTCCAGTCTGGACAAACTGGCGATCCAAGAAGAAATCAATCGCATCGGCGCTAGTTAACCTACCCTGCGGATTCCATTCCCGTTTCGCACCACGCAGCGTTGAACCTCTCTCTTCTCTTACGGGCAAAGCTGTTGCGCGGTATGGTATACAGGCCGGAGGGAGTGAAGATGAACAGGCTAATGCAGTTGGCAGGTGCGATCGGAATGTTGCTTGCCGCGCAGGGTCAAGGACCAGCGCGGCCGGAAGTCCCGGAAAGCTTGAAAGCGCCAGCAGGTGAGGAATTGATTCTGTTGGCACACGCAACCGGAGTGCAAATCTATGTTTGCCAAGCCGGAGCGGAACAAAAGTTTGGCTGGGTGTTCAAGGCGCCAGAAGCGGAACTAACCGATTCGGCGGGGAAAAAGATTGTGCATCATTCCGTAGGACCAACCTGGAGGCACGTCGACGGGAGCGAAGTGAAAGGTAAAGTGATCGCCAAGCAGGACGCGCCAAAGCCCGACGCAATTCCGTGGCTGTTGTTGGGGGCCACGGGTCATAGCGGGGAGGGAGTATTCAGCCGTGTCACGAGCATCCAGCGAATCCATACCGAGGGTGGTTTGCCACCGAGTGCAAATACATGCGATGCCTCCGCGAACGACAAAGAGTCGAGGAGTGCGTACTCGGCCGATTACTATTTCTATGCGCCTGAACACTGAGGGGTCGCTGCTGACTCTTCGTGTTCATTCAGGGAAGGAAACCTGGGCCACCGAGCCGTGGGTGAAGGCCGAAGAGCGCCAACCGAGCCACTCTCCGGCCACAAATCCTAGTTTTCCGGTTTGGCGGATGGATCGAATACCACGGAGATCTCCATGATTGTTTCGGAGTTGCCGGGAGAGAACTTCCATTGACCGACTGATTTTTTGGCGCTTTCCGCCAGAATCGCGCTGCCGCCGAGGACTTCCGTGTCCCTGACGGATCCGTCCGGCTTGATGAAAACNTCCCGCCGATGCCTTTGATCTTGAGGACCAGGGGGTATTGCACCGGCACTTTCTTGACAATTTTGCGGGCGGCATCCTGTGCGTAGCCAGCCGACATGCAGGAGAGCATGACCAGAAGACGGCAGATCTTTCTGTAAGGATGGAGTCTGGTCACGTTTTCACCTTCACAAAGCCGGTCAAGAATTGAATTCGGTGCGACCGCACCTGGAGTAGACAATTCCCCGTGTTTATGCTGCACACGGCGGCCCATGGGGCAACTTGTTTGAAGCGCATATTCGAGTTTGATAACAGTGACGCAACGTCATGGTTAACCTGTTGGATTCTTTGAACTTGTTCCCTGGCAGGGATGCGAACAAATGCGCGGCCGGGCGGCGGAGCCCGGTCGTATACCAGGGTGGTCTCACTGCTTTGTTTCAGATTGAGAAGAATGTTCTTGAGGCGTGAGTAACCGGGGCAAAGAAGAAAACGACGAGGGTATGAGGGCAGCGGTTTAGCCTTACCGTTCATTTCTGATAGAGTGCTGCGCATAAGGCGTAGCCCGTCAACCCCTTGAGACAGTTCGCGGTGAGTGCCGGACCGCGTCATTAGGCGGCGCTGCTCTTGCAGCAATATTGCTGGAACGGGTTGCGGAGGCATAGATCATCGCAGCGTCAGGGCGTTGAGAAGCACGCCTAAAGTCTGGAATACAAGTAGTTTAGGAGCTGGAGCGGTAGCGGGACGGGATTTGCAATGTGTAATATTTGCAGGTCCCCGCGCGTACTAGTCTATGGGAACGCCGAGACCAGGCCGGATGAACGCGCCGGGAATAACGGAACCGACGGAGGCCATTGCCCGTGCCAGGGCGGGTGACGCCGAGGCTTGGGGCGAGCTTTACCGGGATTACGCGCCCGCGATATTCCGCTTCTGCAGGCGTGCCTTGCCGACGCGGGAAGATGCCGAAGACGCCACGATGGAAATTTTCATGAAACTGAAGGTCAAGCTGGTGCAGTACGACGCGACGCGGTCGTTCTCCGCCTGGCTTTACAAGGTGGCGGCGAATCACTGCTGGGATATGCTGCGGCGGCGCAGGATTCGTCAGGACAAGGAAACGGACGATTTGGAGAACGTGCCGCTGGAGCATCCGGACCCAAGTCAACTGGAGCTGCTGATCGAGCAGCGCACCAGCGCAGAAGTGCGCAAGGCGCTGGACAAACTGGGAGGGCGAGCACGGATGGCGCTGGTGATGCGCTATTACTCGGATATGAGCTACGACGAAATTGCGGACGCGCTGGGAGTGCGCCGCGCCTTTGTGGGCGTGGTGCTGCTGCGCGCCCGGCACGAACTGCGGCAAGCGCTGGAAGGCAACGCGGCCCTGGCGGCGGGAGGGACTTCATGAGCAAAGCGCCGGAAGAGAAGATAAAGCATCTGGACGAAATGACGCTCCTGCTGTACATCGAGCGGCAACTGGATCGCGCGCGCGGGCTGGAAGTTTCCGCGCATACACAGGAATGCGATACGTGCCACACACTGCTCCGCGCCATGGAGCAGGAATCGCGGCTGCTGACGCGCGCGATGCTGGAAGAAGACGAACCGCTGCCATCGCGGCTGGCGCAATTTCAGGAACGTGCGCGCAAGTCGATGCAATGGATTTGGGGAGTGGCTTTCGGACTGGCGGCAACGGGAGTCTACGCACTCTATACGCAATATATCCAGCCCTGGCAGCAGCAATTGGAAAACGCGGGATTCGGCGGGTCGAACCTGCTGGGCCTGCTGATTTTTCAGGGCGCAATGTGGAAAGGATGGCAATCCATGATGACACTCCTCGAGGTGCTGGCGATGGTGACGCTCGCGGGACTGGGAGCAATGCTCTTCCGGCGGCGAATCCGTCGCGGTTCGGCGCTGGCGCTGGTCTTCGCGGGGTTCTGCACCGTGCTGGCGCTGCCGACGGGGGCTTCGGCGACGGAGCATCGCGGAGGACAAAACCCTACAGTGAGCAAGGATGAAACGATCAAGGGGGATATCTACCTCTCGGGCGAGCGGGTGCGAGTGGAGGGCACGGTCGAGGGCGACGTATTTGCCGCGGGGAAAGATATTGATATCGACGGGCACGTGAGCGGAGACGTGATCAGCGCGGGGCGGTACCTGCGGATTCGCGGGACGGTGGACGGCAATATACGCTCCGTTGGGAACACCGCGGTCATCTCCGGGACACTTGGGAAAAACATTACATGGTTCGGTGATTCCGTGACGGTGGATGCGACGGGAAAAGTTGGCGGCGGAATCACAATGTTTGGCGGCACGCTGGCGATTGACGGGCGCCTGGGCCGCGACATTCTTTTTTTTGGCGATGAAGTGAACGTCAGCGGCGGCGTGGGCGGCGGCATCCGGCAAAAAGGGCACACGATGATTATCGGGTCGAGCGCGCAGGTGGACGGACCGATTCACTTTGAGGGCGACCGGCCGGCGATTGTTTCGCCGGGAGCGAAGCTGGCGTCACCGGTGGAGTTCAAGCAGATGGAGAAGAGGCAGGCCTACCGGGAGGGCGGCTACTACATTTGGCAAGTGATCTGGGCGGCGGCGTTTATTTTGTTTGGGCTGGTGCTGTTCGCGTTGATGCCGAAGTTTTCGCAGGATGCGGTGAAATCGGCAGAACATTACGGCGCGTCCGCAGGGCTAGGAGTGCTGGTGCTGTGTGGCGTGCCAATCGCCGCGTGCATTGCGTGCATCACGGTGGTGGGCCTGTTCATCGGTATCTCGGCGTTCTTCCTCTGGTATGCGTCGCTCTATTTCGCGCAGGTCATCGTGGGCGCGGTGATCGGGCAATGGTTGATGGGCCGGACGAGCGAGCTTTGGCCGTTGATCGGGAGGATGACCGTGGGGCTGGTGATCTTGCGGCTGTGCACCACGATTCCGCACGTGGGCGGCTGGGTGAAGCTGGCCGCGATTCTCTGGGGTATCGGCGCGATTTCGCTGGCGCTTTACCGGCGCTTCCAGCCGGTGCTTGCGCCGAGCGTGCCGTCTGCGCCGTACTCGCCGCCGATGCCGCCGAATACGACGGTGGGGGGGCCGCTGCCTGCGTGAGAAGAGTTTTCAGTTCTTAGTTTTTAGTGTTTTTAGTATTAAGTTTAAAGAACAAGAGCCGTTCCGGCATCCTACCCGCGAAGCACCTGTTTTTGGAAGTGTGGCAAATACAGGGGTTAGAGGTTTCAAGTTAGAAATTGGAGGGCGCGTCGGCACTCCCCTCGGCACTCCCTCCCCCTGTGAATTTGTAAAAGTATGGTACGACAGGGCTTATAGGGTAGGGGTCGGCAAGAAGATTGTACGGAAAAGGCTTACAGGACCGTTTGCTGCAAAACGGTGCAACTCGAGGCGGCAGGCAAGCGACTCTGAGCGCAATTTGACAGTTGTTGTATATACCACAGTGGTAAAAAAATCAAGTGCCTCCTTGAGAGAGCGCTCTAACGACTTGGAGAAAAAACGGGCTCCCCGACGAAGGCGGATAGCCCGCTGCCTGTTGCGGAGGCAGTGAAAAGCAATTCGAGTTAATGTTGCCGAATCTTCGCGGCCATAAATGGGAATTGTGCGGAGTTCGTCGTATTTTCCAAATAAAGAACGCGAAGCCCCACGGGCGCACCGATGATCAAGTTCGCCGCAGTGGTAATGCCATCGAGATTCGTAACGCCCTGAGCACCAAGGGTGCCCGAGAAGACTTGGGTTGGAAAAACGGACGCGGGCGTAATCTTAAAATACGAGGGAACGGCGTTGAGGTTGACGGTGGTGGCAGAGGCTGTGGTGGATGTGGCGATGAGGCGCGACCAGCGCAGGATAACCGTATCTGCGGTCGCTGCCGCGATGGTAGTGCCATTCGCCGCGACGAACAGGGTGACATGAACGGCGAAGGTCTGGCCGGGATGTACTGCGCTGGTGTCGCTCTGCCCTTGAAATAGGCCGAGGCTGCCGGCAGGTACGGCGAGGCCTTTGGTATCGACGAGGAAGGTTTTGGAAATGGGGGTCGTGAGATTTACGGTCAGGAGATCGCCGGTGTTGAGTCCGCCGATGAGGGAGTTGGTGGCGAGCTGAACTTTATCGGTGACTGCGATGGCAAATTGCGTAGGACTGTTGACGGCGTAGACGGTACCTTCGACCAAGTCCTGCTGGGTGGCGGTCAACGGCTCGAATTCCTTAAGTTCGAGAGTGCCATCCGATTTGAGGAAGGCGTCAACGCTGGCAATTTGACCGGCCTTCACGCAGGAAGTAAGAGTGGAGGGCGTCGGGCAGATACTGCCATCGGGGCTCGGGTCAAAGAACGAATTTGAGGTGCTCGTCGCAGTCAGCGTGCCACGGGTGGGCGAGGTAATCGTTACGTTGCTACCGCTGATACTCACGACGCCGGTGAAATCCTCGGCGAGCTCGAGCTGATTTATCCCGAGATTAGCGTTCGCCCGTGGCAAAGTGAAGGCCGTGAGGACCCCCGGGCTGGGAGAGGAGGGATTGAAATTGATTGCCAGAGTTCCGCTCGAGAGTGAGATGGCGTTATTCATGTTGAAGTCGAACTCGATGCCTTGCTTGCCGCCCGAAGTTGCGTTGATTGTGAACGAACCGATTGTGGGAGTGCCAATGGACGTGAAAGTAGCTGTGCAGACGGCGCCGATCGGGCACATCACGCCGTTTGCAGTGATGGCTGAAAGCGAATCGTTCAAGAATGTCAAATCCGGGTTAGAGAGAGAAACCTGAACCGTATAGCTTCCGGACGGCACATTGGTCAGGCTTCCGAGCAAAGCTGTATCGGATTGCAGACGCCTCAAGTCGATAACGATAGGTGAGGGGGGTTGAAAAGTCAGGGCCGTGCCGGTGGTGGGCGTGAGCGTGATGGCACCGATAGTGACCTTGAAAGAAAGAATCGATGGATTCGGCGGGAGCGTATCAGCGACTAGAGTGAGGCTCACCGTGGCCGTTCCGGTGCCGCCGCAGTTGACGGTGCAGGGTCCTTTGGGGCCGCTGCAGGCAGCCAGGGACAGGGCGGCGAGCAAGAGAACAGGAAGAAACGAAAGAGATTTGCTGCAATTCATGTGGCACCCCACGACAAGTTAGTTTGCGCTCGCCCCCTGGAAAGGAAGACGCTGAAAATCTCCGCTGCCGAGTGTAACGCAGTCGGAGAACGGGAGGGCACTGTAAAAGCACCCAGCTTGTTCAGTTCTTAAATGCCCTGAATTAAGAGAGATACAAGGTCCAACCGCCAAGGGTGGGCCGCTGACGGAGCGAAGGCAAAGGGTATGTTATCGTAACTGGTCCCTCTGTTTCGATCGGTGAGAGAAAAGGCGGATTTCTGGCGAAGCGTGCATCCAATTCGGCATCGGATTCGGTGGGAGCGAAGGTCAAGAGTGCGGCAAAGACTGCCGAGCGCGGGTATGTGCCCTTCGAGGATGACCCCACGGCAGCCGGAAGCGCGCCGGATGGCGCCGTCGCTGCGGCCGCCAAGGAATCGGCGAAATCTTTGATGCATGAGGTGTTTGGCCCGGGAGGATTCCTCGAAAAGTGTATGCTGGCCGGCTTTGACCGCGCGGCAGTCGGCTCCGACTACGAATACCGGCCGGCACAACTGGAGATGGCGCAATTGGTACATGATGCGTTCGAGACGCATCATCATGCCATCGTGGAGGCGGGCACAGGCACGGGGAAAACGCTGGCGTACCTGCTGCCGGCGATTTGCAGCGGACGGCGCGTGGTGATTTCCACGGCGACGAAGTCGCTGCAGGAACAGCTCTACCAGAAGGATATTCCTTTTCTGCAGAAACACTTCGCGCCGAACCTGAAAGTGGCGGTGATGAAGGGGCGCGCGAATTTTCTGTGCATCTCGAAGCTAAATCAGATGCAGGACCAAGCGATGCTAAGGGGCATGGAGGAGATGGATGCCTTCCGGCAGATCAAGGATTGGGCGAAATTGACGGAGACGGGCGACCGCGCGGAGCTGACGTTCCTGCCGGATGATTCGGAGCTTTGGGGGAAGCTGGACGCGAGAAGGGATACCTGTATGGGAAAAAATTGTCCGTCGTTTAATCCCTGTTTTTTGACGGGCATGCACCAGCGCGCCCAGGAAGCCGACCTGATCATCGTAAATCATCATTTGTTTTTCGCGGACCTGGCGCTGAAGCAGGACGATTTTGGCAGCATCCTGCCGGAATACTCGGCGGTGGTTTTCGACGAAGCGCACGAGATGGAGGACGTGGCCAGCGACTATTTCGGGCGGCAGATTTCGAATTTCCGGTTCGCAGAGCTGGCCCGCGATGCCGACCAGACGCTGCGCTTGCTGCATCTGGGCACGCCTTCGCTGCTGCGAAAGACGCAGCGAATCCGCGAACGCAGCCGCGGCTTTTTCGAATTGTTTCCGCCGCGCGACGGGCGGTTCTCGTTCCCGAGAAACGAGCGCGAAGCGTTTCTGGAGCAGAACCGCGAAGCCTGCGATGCGCTGGCGACGTCGCTGAAAAGCATGGAGACGGAATTCGCGGCGCTCACGGCAAAGCCGGAAGAGCTGACGCGCATCGCGCGGCGGAGCTTCGAGCTGCGCCAAGAGCTGGCCTTCCTGTTCGAATCGAACGAGCGGAATTTCGTTTATTGGTACGAGCGGAGGAATAAAGGAGTATTCCTGACGGCGACGCCGATCGACGTGAGCCAGATTCTGCGGGAGCAGCTCTTTGAAAAATTCGACACGGTGATTCTGACCTCCGCGACGCTCACGGTCGGAGCGCGCTTCGACTTCATTCGCCAGCGGCTGGGAATCGATCACGCAAAGGATCGCGCGCTTCCTCCGGAGTTCGATTTTCCCAAGCAGGCGCTGCTCTACCTGCCGCGCAAGATACCGGACGTCCCGTGCAATTGCTGGAGCTGAGCCAGGGCCGGGCGTTTTGCCTGTTCACCAGTTATTCGCAGATGAATGATTTGTTCGAACGGGTGCGTTCGCGCGTGCCATTTCCGCTGTTGCTGCAGGGCACCGCGCCGCGCTCCGTGTTGCTGGAGCGATTCAAGAACACCGAGGCGACGGTACTGTTTGCGACAGCCAGCTTCTGGCAGGGCGTGGATGTGCCGGGCGAGCAGCTATCCTGCGTCATCGTCGACCGGCTGCCGTTTGCGGTGCCGAGCGACCCAATCGTGGCGGCGCGAGTGCGCGCTCTTCAGGAAGACGGCCGCAACCCGTTCGCGGAATTTCAGGTGCCGCAGGCGGTCCTGGCGCTGAAGCAAGGATTTGGGCGCTTGATTCGAACGAAGACGGACCGCGGCGTGCTGGCGCTGCTGGATACGCGCCTCCAGCGTATGCCCTATGGTAAAATTTTCCTGGAGTCGCTGCCACGATACGGAGTGACGCACGAACTCGCCGAGGTCGCCCGGTTTCTCGACGTGAAAGGTACGCACAAGCGGCTGGGGGCCCAGTCGGCAAGCCCGTCCTGAAGGGCCACGATCTAGGGAGATCCGCCGCACGCGGGTAGCGCCATTTTGGAGAGCAATGTTTCAAGTCAGCGTCGAAGAGGCTTTTTCGGCAGGACATGCCCTGCGCGGGTACCGAGGCAAGTGCGAAAATGTGCATGGCCACAATTATCGCGTGCGCGTGACGCTCGAAGGGCCGCAGCTCGATTCAATCGGGCTTCTGGTGGACTTCACACGGCTCAAGCAGTTGATCCGCGAGATCATGGGCAGGCTCGACCACCAGTTCATGAACGATCTCGAACCCTTCAAGACCGTGAATCCTTCGGCGGAAAACGTGGCAAAGTATTTCTACGATGAGGTCACGCGGCAATTGAAGGAGCTGCCGCCGGGCGCGCGGGTTACAGATGTCATTTTGTGGGAAACGGATAGCAGCCGGGCGCAGTACCGGCCCGGGGCCTAGCTGCATGGAAAACGGGTGAGCCGATGAATCGATCGTTTTTTATCATTATGATTCCTGCGCTGCTCGTGGCGGCGGGCTACATTGTTGTTCTGCGGTTTATAGGAATTGCGCCAGGCTATCCGCGGCTGATTGTCGCGATGGTTCTTTTTTTCGGAATGATTTACTGGTTGTCGCGCCGGAACGGGCGCAAGGCGAACTCCAACCGGGTATAGGCTGCAATGGCCGGAGTTGCCGCTTTCCAAAATCATGGTCATCACGGAAATTTTCAAGTCGATTCAGGGCGAAGGCACGCGCGCGGGCCTGCCGTGCATATTCGTGCGTTTGACGGGTTGCAATCTGCGATGCACCTGGTGTGATACCGCGTACGCGTTCCACGGCGGGAAGAAGATGAGCGTCGAAGAAGTTTTGGCACGCGTGGATGAACTGGCGAGACGCCGCGAGGAAATGCCGCGCTCACAAGCTGCTGTTCCACTGGTCGAATTGACGGGCGGAGAACCATTATTGCAGGAAGAAATTTATCCGCTTGCGGAGAAACTGCTTGCTGCGAAGTACGCGGTCATGATCGAAACCAGCGGGGAGCGCTTCATCGGAGGGCTGCCGCGAGAAGTCATCAAGATTGTGGACGTGAAGTGTCCCGATTCAGGCGAGGCGGATAGCTTCGAGATGCGCAATCTCGAGGCGCTGTCCGAAAACGACGAGGTGAAGTTCGTGTTGTCCACGCGGCGCGATTATGAGTTTGCGCGAGAGTTCACGTCGCAGCACGGCTTGGCGCGGCGCGTGAAACAGGTCTTGTTTTCGCCGGTGTTCGAAGATCCGCAAGGGAAGTGGCCCGGCCTCGAGCCGCGCATGCTCGTGGAATGGATTCTGGCGGACGGCCTGCCCGTGCGGCTGGGGCTGCAACTGCACAAGTTCGTGTGGGACCCGGCAACCAAGGGCGTTTAGAAGTAGATGAGGTCAATGAGGTAAAGGAAGTAAAGGATACGAAGCGCGGGGGAGTGGTTGAAGCGATGATAGGAATGGATCAGAGAAAAGCGGTAGTGCTTTTGAGTGGCGGGATGGACTCCTGCGTGAGCACGGCGGTTGCGCGCGAAGGCCACGGCGCGTCAAACATCGCGTTGCTCCACGCCAACTACGGCCAGCTCACTCAGGAGCGTGAACGGCGTGCGTTCGATGACATTGCGAATTTCTACGGCGTGCGTGAACGGCTAGTGGTGCAACTCGATCACTTTCGCGCCATTGGCGGATCGGCGCTCACCGACAAGAGGATTTCCGTTCCGGAAAATGAATTGGGTGCGCCCGGCCCGCATGGCAGCGCGATTCCCGTAACGTACGTTCCGTTTCGGAATGCACATTTTCTTTCCGTGGCGGTGAGCTGGGCAGAAGCGATCGGCGCGGGAGCGATTTACATCGGAGCGGTGGCGGAAGACAGCTCCGGCTATCCGGATTGCCGGCCGGAATATTATGGCGTGTTCCAGGAATTGATCCGCGTAGGCACGCGGCCCGAAACACGAATCGAAATCGTGACGCCGGTGATCACGCTGAAGAAGAGTGAGATCATACGGCGGGGCATCGAGCTGGGCGCGCCACTGCATCTAACTTGGTCGTGCTACCAGAATGAAGATAGCGCTTGCGGCGCATGCGACAGCTGCCTGCTGCGGCTGCGCGCCTTTACGGAGGCCGGCGTGCCGGATCCCATCCCCTACCGGCGAACCGTTTCTGCCGGGTGCTGAACTTGGAATCTGGCCCGAATGAGAGATAATGGGGCGCACAAAGCCCGGAAACTCCGGGTGGGGCTTCCCCGTGAAAAAGGAGAATGGAGCATGAAGCGTTTCAAAAAGTCAGGAGCGCTGGCCGCAATTTTTGTGGCGGCGCTGCTATGCCTACTGGCACCGCGTGCCGGGGCCCAGACAGGATCGATTAGCGGCACAATCCTGGATGTGAACGGGAAGCCCTGGGCCGAGGTTGTGATTCGAGCGGTAAGCGACCAGGGCGCAAAGCAGGAGACCAAGACGGATAGCGGAGGCAAATTCAGCTTGCTTAACCTGCGCTCTGGCATTTACAGCGTATTTATTGTCTTCCCGCCGCCCAATGACAAACAAGCGCCATTCGAGGCCAAGACCAGAGTGCAAAGCGGTGAAGACGCGAAAGTCGATCTCAACTTCAAGGACATCGTCTCCAAACAGGGGGCCGAGGCGCAAGAACAGGTGAAGAAGGCGGAAGAGGCGAAAGGCAAAATGGAGGGGCTCAAAGCGCACTTCACGGCGGGCAACGCGCTCATCGATCAAGAGAAGCAGGCGAAGATTGATCTGCAGAAGGCGCCCGCGGACCAGCGCGATGCGCTCAAGCAAAAGTTGAATGAACTTTCGGAGCAGGCAGTCAAGGAATTCCAGGAGGCTTCGAAGAACCTCGTGGAGAAGGATCCCAACGCGCATCTGGTGTGGTTCAAGCTCGGAGAAGCTTACGACACCGCGGGCCGTAACGACGATGCCGTTCAAGCGTACCAACAGGCCATTGCCGCCAAGCCCGACGTGCCGGGGTATTACAACAATCTGGGCAACGTGCTGGCACGCGCGGGAAAGATCGAGGAAGCCAAGGCTGCGTATACCAAGAACGCGGAACTGGACCCGCCCGCCGAATGCCGCGACGGCGTGGCGCAACTTTGGGATCAGTCTGTACAACGCGAATCGGCTCGGCGACGCCGTCGAACCCTTTAAGAAATCCGCGGAACTCGATCCAAAGAACGCGCAGACCTGGTATCTCCTGGGAGCTTCGCTGGTTTACAAGATGACCACGAAGAAAGTTGGCGATAAAGAAGAGGTGCAGTTCGCGCCGGGAACCATTGAAGCATACCAAAAGGCGGTCGAGCTCGACCCCAGCGGAACATGGGGCCAACAAGCCAAGCAGGGACTCGAACAGCTCCAGTTGATGGCTCCGGGCATCGACACCAAAGTCAATGTGAAGAAGAAGAAGTCCTAATCAAGATCGAGGCGGCTTTTTCGGGCCGGTTCCGCTAGGCGGGGCCGGTTTTTTCTTATCCACGATGTGTCAGAGTGCCGGTAATCTTTGTGCGGCGAAGGGACCAGGCGAAGACCAGTCTCACTTCCGTTCGAAGACAATCGGAACTCTGCTCGGGGACGCGCCAGAGAGAGGAAACTTCTCCCGCTCTCAGGCATATAGCGAAGTGCCGCAATCCCCGGTAGAATACTTTGCGAAGGGCAAGCCTCCCGCGCGCGGTGGAATTGAGAGCCGGGATTCCCTCGAGGAGCTGTACCGATGGTTTCATTTGCGGACCGAGCCGCCACGCCAACCCACGTTCTGGTCCGCATTTTGGATCGGGAATCGGTTTTGCTGAATCTCGAGACGGAGCAGTATTTCGGTTTGGACGAGACCGGCACGCGAATGTGGCAGCTCTTGACGGGTTCGCCTAACATTGACGCGGCGTACCAGGAGCTTCTTGCAGAATTCGATGTCGAACCGGAATTGCTCCGCTCCAATCTCACGGAACTTCTGAGCCGGCTCGTGGATAGCGGGTTGCTCCAAGTTCTCCCAGCTGATGTGGGAACGGCTCCGGCGATTTAGCGCGCTCGAGCGCCCAGCGCAGGGACTTTTTCTGCGCGCCGTGGTGTTGCTGCCGCTGGTTGCCCTGAGTCTGCGATGGCGCGGTTTCCAGGAGACGCAAGCGGCGCTGCAGCGATTCCTTTCGAAAGCAAATCCGGGGCCTGACGCCGCTCTTGCGAGCAAAGTTGCGGCGGTGACGACGCACATGGTCAATGCCGCAGACCGGCACGGGCTGGTGCATCCCTCCTGTCTGGCAAAATCCCTGACTCTTTGGTGGCTTCTCGGGAGGCAGGGAATACCGTCGCACCTGCGCATCGGCATTCGAAAAGAAAAAGAAAAGTTTGAGGCCCACGCCTGGGTGGAGCGCGATGGAACCGCGCTCAACGAACCGGATGAGCACCACCATCACTACGCCGCGTTCGATGCGTCGCTCGCCACGTCGCCACCAGAAGAGACATGAACGCGTCCGCGAGCTTCGGAGAATTCACTCGCACGAACTCGATCGATTGAGATTGAGCCGACTGCATATGAGTGCGGAGTCAGTCTCCGGCACGTGTGGATTCGTGAGGAAAACTGAGAATGAAAAAGGCCCCCAACAGCGCCGGGGGCCTTCGAGAATCTGCCTCCGCTGCTAGATGCTGGTGCGACGGGAGACGAGGCGTTTGGTGTGCGCGGCGGGTGCAGGCAACTCAACGGTGAGCGAAACCTCACTCTTGTTGCGCAGAACGCCCAGCTTCACGGTGCGATCCTTATCTTCGCGCTTCGCCGAGAGTTTTTCGCGAAGCTCGCCGGCGGAACGGATACGCTCGCCGTTTAGCGAGATGATGACATCGCCTGCTTGCACGCCGGCCTTTTCCGCAGGCGAACCGGAATTGACGTCGCGAACGAGTATTCCCTCGCCGTCGGGAGCGCCGAAAAATGCGCCGAGCTGTCCGCTTAGATCTTCGGCATCAATGCCCAGCCGGGGCTGCCCGCCGAGGAACCTGCCGCCGTCCCATTCCATCGAAGGGATTTCGGGGATCTCCGGCATGCGGAAAGCGAAGGTCCCAGGCGTCGGCGCCACCATCTTCATGGCGTGATGACGCTCTTCGGACTTACCGAGTGTCGCGCTAATGGTTTGCGTGCGCCCATCGCGCCACACGGTGAGCTGGATGCTGCGGCCTGCAGGAATCTCATGGATCATGCGGCGAAATTGCGCCGCGCCTTCGACGCGCTGTCCGTTGATTTCCGTCACCACGTCATTTTCCTTGAGGCCGGCCTTGGCC
>WNFJ01527739.1_pt3 | contig 16489 bp, 9 predicted proteins | sample 5400461 | NCBI WGS metagenome assembly WNFJ01 (sample SAMN13153349, study PRJNA577476) | soil metagenome | isolation source: 115 cm saprolite on Douglas fir-dominated hillslope | place: USA:California | collected 2013-09-17 | reverse complement strand
CTGTCATATCACATCAGCCATGGTTGCTTCTGACGATTTGAAGTAGGCGTACGCGAACCCAAGACAAAGGATCGTGATGGCAGCCGACGTAAGAAGGCTGGCAGCGTTGGGTGCTGCTCCGCCCAGCACGACGATGCGGAAGTTGTCGATCAGTCCTGCGGCCGGATCGAGCAGATACAGCCTGCGAAACCGTACCGGCACTGACTGTAGCGAGTAAACCACGGGAACCGTGAACATCCACACCTGCAACACAAACGGCATGGCGAGCCCGACGTCGCGAAAGCGCACCTGGATCGCCGAAAAGAACAGGGCGATTGCTGCCGCAAAACCGCCCAGGAGAAGCACGATTGGAATCGCGTAAAGCAGATTCCAGGTCAGTGTCACGTGGTAGTGAATGATCAGGCCAAGAAGTATCAAGGACGCGATACAAAAATCCGCCAAACCAGCAGCCAGATACGATAGCGGAATGATCTCGCGCGGGAAATACATTTTCGTGAGCAGATTAGGATGCAGCACAAGTCCCTGCACCGCGCTTGAGATCGAAGCAGAAAAAAAAATCCAGGGCAGGAGCCCCGAAAATACAAACACCGGATACGGCGTTCCACCCGTCGCGATGGTGGTAACCCGGGTAAAAATCACTGTGTAAATGCACATCAAGGCCAAGGGTTGCAGAATCGCCCATGACCAGCCGAGAACGGACTGTTTGTACCTGACATTGAGACGAAACAAACTCAAGGTGTACAAGAGATCGGAATATTGAACCAGAGTCCGCACTCCGCCGAAGATCGTGCTGATCGAGAACGTGGGCGGACGAATGACCTTAAGCGGACGAGCCGCAATTGGCGTCGGTTCCATTGCCGTTGTGCCGGTCGCAGGAACCACGCTTGTCTCTCTCAGGCGCACATCAACCTGCGAAACGGCCGATCCTTCTGGAAAAGTATCCATTCGGGTCTTACCTATGCTTCACGGTGCTTTCGAAGTTCCTCAGATTGAGATTCCGCTCACTGAGTATGCCCTATCGTAGCGGTAACGGCCGAGTTCGATTGCATTCGGAGGTCTCTTAATTCTTTGTAACCGGCCGACGAGTTTTTGCCCGATGACCTGAACGTGCGGGGGTCGTAGGACTTCTATGTGCTGGCAGTTGATCTCGCAGATTTCGACCCCGCCCGCGGAGCGAGTACCCCAGCCCATTTGCCGGTCGCGAACATAGTAATAGGGTTGTCGTATCCGTTTAAACAAAAGCACAGGAGCCTGGAATCGCGGCGGTTGGAAACTGCCACTTGGCCAGTACACGCTTGTCCATCCACTCCCGTCGGGCACGCCATTTGGCTGGAACCATCGTTTAAGCATTCTCCACAGTCTAGCCTGCTGCTCCTGGGAAGGTTGGCTACGGAAAATGCGAAATCGCTGCAGATAGAAATCGACAGTCCAGAGTGGCCGGATCTGAGAATTCTCGAGGACCCAAGTATCAAAAATCGCGAACAGACCTACTTCTTCACCCTGCGATTCCAGTTCGATGATCATTTGCTGTGCGATCAAGACGCCCTCGCACATGCCGCCGAGGCAATAGGGGCCCTGCGGCTGCACCGAACGCATCGCCGCTATGCACTCCTGTGCCAGTTCGCGCAACTCCTTCTTGCTAAAAGGACGGTCCCAAACCACAGGGGCAGCCGGTTGAAGCTTGTACGTTGACTGATCTTTTCCCATCTGTCGGGCTAATAGCGCAAATCCAGCTGTGTTCACTCCCGGTGCGGCTACCGCAAAAAATGGAACGACTCCGTGCCCTTCGTGCAGCGGCATGACAACTGGATCGGTTTTTGCGATGGAGTCCTGTTGGAGCAGTCGCGCAAAAGATTCAATAGTAGGCGCGCGAAAAATCGCGGAAACAGGGATCTCGCGACCAGTCAAATTCCGCATCTGCAAAATGAGCCGGGCGGCGAGGAGCGAGTGGCCTCCGATATCGAAAAAATTGTCATGAATCCCAATACTGGGCACGCCGAGCACTCGCTTCCAGACTTCGACCAGCAACTTCTGCTCCGCAGCAGCGGGTTGTGGGAATTGGTCAGCCTTAGCGTCAGCGGCGACAGCCCGCGACGGGGTGCCACGGGAGGCCTTCCCGTCAGATTTTGAGGACAACGAATACTTCGCCAGATTAGTCGCGTCGGGCGCGCTTAGCCCGCGCAAATCAAGGATGTGCGCTTCAGGGTTGCCCGTGACTGCGCCAAGGAGCGTGATGTAGTCGCCGAACATCTGGCGAATGCGTCCATACTGAAAGAGTTTTGTGTTGTATTCGATCTGCGCCCACCATTCCTCGTCAACACCCTCGATTACCGTCATGCTTAGATCGAAGATCGAGGTATTGGTGCGGACCACGTAGGGAAAGGCAGTCAAATCGCCGAATTCGTGCGATCGCACTGCCGATTTGATAGCTGCGAACATGACTTGAAAGATCGGGTTGTAGCTCAGATTGCGCTCAGGCTGCAGTGCCTCCACTATCGTCTCAAATGGAACGTCGGCATTGGCGAATGCCCCCAGCGTAGTCTCACGCACCTGCGTCAACACATCAGCGAATCGCGGATTGCCCGACAGATCATCACGCAAGACAAGCGTGTTGACGAAAAACCCGATCAGTCCTTCGGTTTCCGTACGGTTGCGACCCGCGACCGGAACCCCGACCAGCACATCAGGTTGTCCGCTGTAGCGGTAAAGCAGAACCTTAAATGCAGCCAGGAGCAGCATGAATGGCGTCGCCTGGTACCGGGCCGCCACCGTCTTCATCCTGCCAACCAGATCACCCGATATCGGCAAAGTCTGGCTGGCGCCGTCAAATGTTTGCTCCGGCGGACGCGGCCCGTCCTTTGGCAGCTCCAAGACTGCAGGGGCATTTTCCAGCTTCTTTTTCCAATAGGCGAGCTGTTGCTGCAGCGCTTCAGTGCCAAACCATTCACGCTGCCACTCCGAATAGTCACCGTAGCTTATGGGCAGTTCGTGGAGCGGCACTGGCCGGCCATTTGACAGCGCTTCATAAAGAACGGTCAGTTCTTTCGCAAAGATCTGCAAGGACCACGCATCGGTGACGATGTGGTGCATGGTGCATAGAAAAACGTGGTCTTCGGCCGTAACTCGAAACAGGCGAGCGCGAAACAGCGGAGCCCTGCTCAGGTCAAAAGGCTTCTCCACTTCCTGGCTGGCCAGCTGGTACGCTTCGCCGTAGGGCTCCTGCGCATTCGTGACATCCGTTACCGGAAGACTTGCGATGCAATTCTCAGTAACGACCTGCAGCAGTTCTTCTCCCTCAAGCCTGAACTCCGTGCGGAAGCTATCGTGGCGATTCACTATCTCCTGCAGGCTCGACTGCAGTGCATTCAGATTCAGAGGACCTCTGAGCCATAGCCCGAGATACACGTTGTAAGCGGAGTTCTTGCCCTGCAGTTGATCGAGAAACCATAACCGTTGCTGGGTAAGGGACGCGGGATAGGTCTCTCCCTGATTTGCCGGCATAAGCAGGTCGGCCAGCAGCTTCTTCTGTTGAGCAATCGCGACAGTGGAGTCTTGGCTGCCTTCAAACATGGGGCCGGATTCTCCCCCCTTTACGCTTTCAACTTCGCCTGATGGGTTACGCACACTCTTCGCCTCCCATGTGACCTTGGAGGAAAGCCCGCATGAGTCGCGCAGATCAGAATTGACGGCGGAAACGTCTGCCTTGCTGACTGCGAATGCGGTATTTGGTTGCCTTTCCGCGCGAAATGGCTGCATCTGCAAACACCGTGCCCGGAGAGCCGCCCGGATATCCACAGCGGCGCACACACGCCAAGGGAAGTACAAGCTAAGAGGCAGTCATCTGGCGGTCCAGCCTCATATTCGGCAGCACCCATGCGAAACTGGGGGAAATGGAAGCTGAATACAGAAACCCGTGGCAGGACCGGTGGCGACGGCAACATCTGCACTCCTGAACGATTTGGAGGAGGGTACGCTTCTGAGCCTCTTTTTTAGAGGTTAAAGAAGCCGGATTTATTGATACTTTTATAGCCCGATTTTGACCCTGCCGTCCAACACTTTTTGCAAGGCCGTTTGGCTCACCCGTTTCCGTAGCTAGATATTGTCACACTCCCTAAGTGTGCAACTTGTTGCACTTCAGGACCTTATATTCCCCCAGCTTTCCGGCTGCGATTGATAGACGTGGATACAATCGTATCTCCCCTATTGATCCGTTCGAATGCTGTAAAGACTTGGCCATCAAGGCGTCTGGGCGGTGGATGGAGCGCAGTGCACTCACGCCTAAAGACCCACACTCCAATCAGTTAATAGTTTGTAGGCAGGAGATCATCTGCCTCCTCAATGGCCAGAACAAGGCACAAACAGCAATTTATCTTCCAGACAATTCCAAGTCAATATTAGTGTCTTAGTGTGAGGTGAATGGTAGGCTACTCTTCCTGCAAGATGGACATCTGATTGCTGCCACGCCTTTTAGCAAGAACCATGACTAGGACCAGACAACGGAGATGAGCCGCGTAGCCTTTCCAGCTTCCTTTGCCCAGCAGAGACTCTGGTTTCTCGATCAACTCGAACCGGGAACGGCAGCCTATAATCTGGCCCGCGCGTTTCGGATCACCGGCCCCCTGGACGTGCGCGCTCTAAACCTAGCGCTTGAGGCCGTCGTAGGACGGCACGAATCGCTGCGTACGGTTTTTGATTCGGTCGATGGCGACACCAGACAGATAGTGTTGTCCGATGTCCATGTCAACATCCCTATTCTTGATTTAGGCGGCATTCCTGAGGACACCCGCGGAGCAGAGGCGCTTCGCATCGCGAGCGAGGAGGGCAAGAAATCCTTTGACTTGACCCGGGGGCCTTTGTTCAAGGCTGTACTGATACGCCTCGGCACCGACCAGTACCTCTTGGTTCTGGTGATGCACCACATCATTACCGACGGCTGGTCCATTGCCATTCTTTTCCGTGAAATAACACGCTGCTACGAGGCGATCACGAACGGTCAGGATGCGAAGCTTGCCGAACTCCCATTGCAATATGCGGAGTACGCGCACTGGCTGCGCGAATATATGACCGGGGATGCCCTGGCGAAGCAAGTCGGGTACTGGAAAAGCAAATTAGCCGGCGCCCAAACCATTCTTGATTTGCCGACCGATCATCCCCGTCCAACCACTCACAGCTGGCACGGTGCGACCGAAGAACTGATTCTTGACAGCAACCTTCTCACAGAGCTAAAGACATTTGCTCAAAACGAAGGCGGCACGCTGTTTATGGTTGCCCTTGCCGCATTTCAAGCTTTGCTGCGGCGCTACACCATGCAGGACAGTATCCTCGTCGGAACTCCTATTGCAGGTCGCAACGAACTCGAAATCGAGAATCTGATCGGGTTGTTCGTGAATACCTTGATCTTTCGCGCAGACTTTGCCGGCAACCTGAGCTTCCGCGATCTGGTGCGTCAAGTACGTGCATTTGCGCTGGAAGCGTTCGCGCATCAGGACGTCCCTTTTGAGAAATTGGTGGAAGAACTAGTCCCGCAGCGCCTGGTCGACACCACCCCACTGTTTCAAGTGATGTTCACATTCCAGAACATTCCAAAGCAGGTGTTTGAGATCCCGGGGCTGGTCATGAAAGAAGTGCCGTTCGAAACCGGAATCGCAAAGTTCGATCTGTCCCTCGAAGTCTTCGAGAACAACGGTCTTCATTGCCGGTTCGAGTACAACACCGATCTGTTTGACAAGCTGACGATCTGCCGGATGCTCGGTCACTTCCAGAACCTATTGAGTGCTGCCGTGAAGAATCCGGACCTGTCCTTGCCGGAGATACCGCTGATGGGTGCCCAGGAGCGGCATCAGGTCCTGGTGGAATGGAACGACACCGCGGCCGATTATCCGCGAGATCTGAGCATTCAAGGGGCTTTCGAGCAGCAGGTTGCGCGCTCACCCGATTCGACCGCCCTGCTATTTCAGGGCAAAAGATTTACCTATCGCCAGATCAACGAGAGAGCGAACCGTCTGGCGCATTACCTGATTAAAAGGGGAATACAGCCCGATGCGCTGGTAGGAATCGTACTCGAACGGTCTCCAGAAACGGTGGTTGCGCTCTTAGGCGTGCTCAAAGCTGGCGCTGCCTACGTTCCTCTGGACCCCTCGTATCCAATCGAACGCCTCGCCTTCATGCTCCAAGATGCGGGAGTTTGGGGTGTTATTACTCACTCCGAGTTCCGGAACAAACTGCCCCACGAGATGAGCAACGTTGTTGCGATGGATGCAGACGGAGACAGTATTGGACGCGAGTCAGCGAGTAATCCTTCCTTGGCACTGTCGCCGGACAGCGGACAACGTGCGTATGTGATCTACACGTCGGGTTCGAGCGGAACGCCAAAAGGGGTGGAAGGAACTCACCGAGCCGCGATGAATCGTTTTGCGTGGATGTGGCGAACCTATCGATTCCAGGCTGGCGAGGTGTGTTGCCAGAAGACGAATCTGGGGTTTGTGGATTCCGTGTGGGAGATTTTCGGACCGCTGCTGGCGGGGGTTCCAAACGTGATTATCCCCCAGGAGGTTGTGCGCGATCCGGAGGATCTGCTGCGGACGCTGGCCGTGGAACAAGTGACGCGCATCGTGTTGGTACCATCCTTGCTGCGTACTCTGTTGGACCACGCACCGAATCTTCCGCAACGAGTACCGCTACTGAAGCTTTGGTCCTGCAGCGGAGAAGTGCTGCCGGCAGATTTAGCCAAGCGCTTTCTGGCGGCGTTTCCGGAAGCCACCCTGCTCAACATTTATGGCTCTGCGGAGGTGGCGGCGGATGTTACCTGCCACCAGGTAACGGACAGGGATGCCGCGGATTCGGTACCGATCGGCAGGCCGATCAGCAACACGCAGATTTACCTGGTGGATGCAGCTCTCCGTCCCATGCCCATTGGCGTACGAGGGCAGATTGTGGTCGGCGGGGACGGCTTGGCGGCAGGCTACTGGAATCGGCCGGAATTGACGGCACTGCGATTCGTGCGCAACCCGCTGGCGCCCGGCCAGTCGCCACGGCTGTACTGCACCGGCGACCTGGGCCGCTATCGGGCCAACGGCGATATCGAATACCTGGGCCGGGCGGATAGCCAGGTCAAGTTGCGGGGAATGCGCATTGAACTGCGGGAAATCGAGGCGGTTCTAGCCTCGCATCCGCTGGTGCGGGAAGCAGTGATTGGTTTGCATGGGGAAGGCGAGCACGAGAAACTTGCCGCGTACCTGGTGCCCCGAAACGGACAGCCCCCGGAAGTGCGGGAACTGAGGCGTTATCTGCGCTCCAAATTGCCCGAGCACATGGCTCCGGCCAGTTACTGGCTGTTGGAGCGGTTACCGCTGCTGCCCAGTGGCAAGGTCAACCGAAAGGCACTCGCGGTTGCTGGAGGAGTTGCTCTAACGGATCAGGGGCAATTGGTGCTGCCGAGCAGTGATGTCGAGCGCAAGCTGGCCAATATTTGGCAGGAACTGCTGGAAGTAGAACAGGTAGGCATCGATCAGAACTTCTTTGAACTAGGCGGACACTCTTTGCTGGTGCTGCAGATGATAGCCCGCATCCGAAACATCTTCGAGACAGAATTGCCGGTGCGGAGTGTGTTTGAAAAGCCTACAATCGCAGGTTTGGCGGACGAACTGCAAAAAGCCCAAGCGCTGGGATTGAAGGCACGAACGCCGATTGTGCAACGGAGTGGTGCGCGTGCTGCGGCTGCAAGCCCCAGCCGGGAAGCTTTGTTAGCTCAACTCGATAACTTATCTCCAGCTGAATTACAAAGCCTGCTCAAGCGTGTGCTGGATGGTAAGCAGCCTGCGTAGCCTGGATATTGCGAAGTGAATATGTGTGTACATGATTTAGTAAGCGCGCAAGCAACTGCAACGCCAGATGCTGTCGCCACTGAGTTATCGTGAACTGGAGGCCCGTGCAAACCAGCTAGCCCATCTGTTGCGCTCCTATGGTGTCGGACCAGAAGTTCCCGTCGGACTCTGCATGGAGCGGTCCGTCGATTTGGCGATCGGAGCACTAGCCATCCTGAAAGCGGGGGGAGCCTATGTCCCCTTGGACCCGAGTTATCCTTCAAATCGCCTCTCTGCGCTCTTAGAGGACTCTGGTGCCTCGTTGCTAGTTGCTCAATCTTGTGTGGCTCAGCAACTTCCCGCAGGCAATTGGCGAACGATTCTTCTGGACGCAGATGGACCGGTTACTGCCGATTACCCCAGCACATGTCCAATTACAGAAACAAAGCCGGGGAACCTGGCGTACATCATCTTCACGTCGGGCTCGACGGGCCGTCCCAAAGGTGTACAGATCACGCACGCCAGCTTGCTGAATCTCGTGTCCTGGCACCTGAGTGCCTTCAACGTGACACCCCGTGACAGAGCAACTGTGCAGGCAAGTCCCGGTTTTGATGCAGCGGTCTGGGAACTGTGGCCTTATCTTGCCGTGGGGGCCACTCTCCATGTCGTGGATGAGGCAGTCCGTACCATCCCTGAACGTCTCCGCGATTGGATAGTACGTAACGGCATCACGATCAGCTTCCTTCCCACGGCCCTGGCCGAGCGGATGATTGATTTGCCATGGCCACAAGAGACTGCCCTTCGAGTGCTGCTGACGGGGGCCGACACGCTTCGCCGCTATCCTCGTGCCGATTTACCTTTTGCTCTGGTAAACAATTATGGCCCCACGGAATGCACCGTAGTTGCTACATCAGGAACGATCTATCCCGCTGAGTCACCTGAAGAATTGCCGTCCATTGGACGTCCGATCGGAAACACACAGATTTATATTGTTGACGAGCAATTGAAGCCTGTTGCATTCGATACCGCGGGTGAACTTCTCATCGGTGGAGCGGGCGTCGCCCGAGGCTACCTCGGCCTTCCCGAGCTGAGTCGTGAAAAGTTTGTGCCCAATCCCTTCAGCAATGACCGAGAAGCTCGGCTGTACCGGACGGGCGACCTGGGACGCTTTTTGCCGGACGGCCGAATCGCTTTTATGGGGCGGATGGACGAGCAAATCAAGATCAGGGGTTATCGCATTGAACCCCAGGAAATATCCGCAGTTCTCGACCGTCATCCGGCAGTGCAAGCGAGTTGCGTATCGGCCTACGCGGACCATTTGCAGGAAAAACGTCTCGTGGCCTACGTTGTCCCGGCAAGGGAAGTGCGTCTGAGTCCCAGCGAGCTCCGAAAATTTGTTGGCCAGTACGTTCCGGATTACATGGTGCCCTCTACCTTCGTGCAAATGGCACAACTGCCGCTCACGGCGCATGGAAAATTGGACCGCGCTGCGCTTCCGGAACCCACCACCGCGAATGTGCTGGATGACGATTCATTCGAGGCGCCGCAATCACAGATTGAAAGATCTTTGGCCGTTTTCCTGACCAGCCTTCTGGGAGTGGCGCGGGTCGGCAAAGACGATAACTTTTTCGATTTGGGCGGGCACTCGCTGATGGGCGCACAGTTAATCGCCAAAATAAGCAATACGTTTGGCGTGGAACTTTCCTTGCGCAGTTTGTTTGATCATCCCACTGTCGGAGAGGTGTCGGCCGAGATCGAAAGGCTCATTCACGCAAAGCTCGCGTCCATGAGCGAAGAAGAGGCTGAGCGCATGCTCGAGTCTTCACAAGAAGGCGTCCAGCTATGACCGCGACTACCGAGTCTGCCGATATCCCGCGCAAAACCGATAGGACGCTGAGCCTCTATCACCTGCTCGATCCGGAAGTCCTCGCGAATCCTTATCCTCTCTATCACAAACTGCGGAGCGACGACCCCGTCCATTGGGACTCCTTTTTGCATGCCTGGGTCGTAACCAGGTACGCCGACGTGGTCCACGTGCTGTATCATTTTTCCGCGAATCGCACTCCAACGCCGGAACAACTCAGCACCATGGGACTGTCGGCGCTGAGCCCGATTGCGCAGGTCATGGTGCGGCAGATGCTCTTCATGGATCCTCCGGATCACACCCGCCTGCGTACCCTCGCTTCAGCCGCGTTCACGCCACGCAGAGTGGAACTGCTGCGTTCTCATATTCAAGAGATCATGGACGGTCTACTCGACACCGTCGTCTCCAAGGGACGCATGGACGTAATTGCGGATTTCGCCAGTCCGGCGCCGGCCATCGTTACCGCCGAAATGCTTGGGGTTCCCGTCGCTGATCAGGAGCAACTTAAGGACTGGTCGGCGGACTTTGCAGAGATGCTGGGCAACTTCCAGCACAATCCTGACCGCTTTCCTCGCGTCTTGCGCAGTGTGGAAAGTATGTGTTCCTACTTCCGCTCGGCGATGCGCGAACAGCAGGTTCACCCCCGAGAAGGTCTGGTCCACGCCATGATGGCCGCCGAGGTCGAGGGAGCCAAGCTAACGGAAGAGGAGATCATCGCCAACCTGATAGTCACTATGGTCGGTGGCCAGGAGACAACCACAAATCTGATTGGGAATGGCGTGCTCACCTTGCTTCGCAATCCGGCAGACATGGAGCGTCTCAGGAAGGATTCTTCCTTGATTCCATCGGCAGTGGAAGAACTGTTGCGCTACGAAAGTCCCAGCCAGCACACTGCGCGCCTGGCTCCAGCCGATGTCGAGATGGGAGGAAAGCAGATCCGCAAACGTCAGGCGGTGATTGCGGTTATGGGCGCTGCCAACCGCGACCCCGAGCGATTCAGCGAGCCGGACCGGCTGGATATCAGTCGCCAGGATAATCGCCATCTGGCATTTGGATGGGCTGCACATTTTTGTTTCGGCGCGGCGCTCGCGCGTCTGGAAGGCCAGATCGCTTTCGAGACTCTGTTACGGCGATTACCCAAGATTGCATTGGATACGACAACGCCACTGGAGTGGCGGCACAACCTTGGCTTGCGTGGCTTGACTGCTCTAGCAGTAGTCTTCTAAGCGGCCATCAGCGACTCCCCTAGTTTGACTCAGCGCATGCAGGAAGCGCCTCCACTATCGGATACCAAGCGAGCCCTGCTGGACAGATATCTGCGGGGAACTGGCTCCCTTGGGGCTAAAACAATCGGCCGCCGGCCGCCCGGGAGCATCGCACCTCTCTCTGCGGCGCAGGAAGAGCTGTATCGTCGCGAACTGCGAGTTCCAAGTATCCCGCCACTCTACAACGAGTGCGTCAATCTCCGCATGCTCGGTCCCTTGGATGTAGTTGCTTTGGAACGGGCTTTCAATGAGGTAATCAAGCGTCACGAAGCGTGGCGTACGACTTTCGAAACTGAAGCAGGTCAGCCCAGGCAGATCGTTCATCCTTTCATGCCGGCACAGTTGCCCGTCGTTGATCTGCAGGGAATTCCCGAAGCCGAACGCGAAGGAGCGGCTGTTGGCTTGGTTAGCGAGGACGTGCGCCGTCCCTTCGATCTACATCGCGGTCCGTTGCTCCGCCCCACGCTGGTGAGAATAAACGAAACTGAGCACCGGCTCTTCTTGACCGCACATCAGATCGTTCTGGATGGGCTTTCCGCGTACCAAATTTTTCCGTTTGAGCTGGCGTCCTTCTATAAGGGCTTTTCAGCCGGCAAGTCGGTGACCTTACCAGAGTTGCCGGTTCAGTGCGCAGATTTTGCCCGCTGGCAGCGAGAGTGGTTGAGTGGCGCGGCGGCAAAACAAGTGGACTACTGGCGCAAACAACTAGGTAGTGAACTAGCCGTGCGTTCGTGGCCGGTCAAACCACGACCAGTTACACGCACGTTTCGGGGACGCATCCAGAATTTTTCATTCCCAGGGTTGCTCAGTGACCGCCTCAAAGAGTTGAGTCGGCGATTAAATACCACCCTCTTCCTGGTTTTACTGACAGGACTTGCCACAGTCCTGCATCGGTATACGAACCAGAAGGAGATTGTTCTGGGCACGCTATCTCCGTCCGGCCGGAAGCGGAGCGAGGTTATGGGACTGCTGGGATATTTTCTAAATCCGGTGGCGCTGAAGCTAAGTTTCTACAGCCGTACGACGTTCCAAGAGCTTGCGTCACAGGCGCAGACAGTCTTATTGGAAGCGATGAGCAATGATGATGTCCCGATTGAACAATTGGCGCGCGAGTTCAAGGTGGACGATTCGAGTCCCAGTCCGTTCTTCACCGCCGCGATCTCTCTGCAACCCCCAATGCCAAATCTGAATTTGGCATGGACCGTTACAACCATGGACGTTGAAAGCGGCGGTTCTCCCTGGGACTTTTATCTTGCTTTTATCGATACACCGGAAGGCTTGATTGGCCGAGCCCAGTTCAATCCAGATCTGTTTGACTCGAAGACGGTTGGATGTGTATTGCAGGATTTGCAAGATGTGCTGGAAAACGCGTCGCTGGAGAGCGTTGTAACGAGCGCACGAATCCGTGCCGACAAGGAAAGTGCGACGAGCGGAGCAGGAGCGAAAAGGAGCATCGTGTGATGCCGGACCAAACGAATTCGTCCAAGGCAAAGCGCGACCTACTCGAAAAATATCTTCGAGGCGAGATCCCCAGCTCTTTAGAGAGTCGGAATGGCATAGCGCCTCGCAAAACCGGTAACATCGCTCCCCTTTCGGTAACGCAGCAACAGGTATGGCTGCATCACCACATCGTTCCTGAAGATATTCCCGTCTACAACGAAACACTAACTATCCATCGAACGGGCCCTCTGGACCCGGCGGTACTAGAGCGGTGTCTGCGAGAAATCGTGCGGCGTCACGAAATCTGGCGCACTACTTTTGATGGTAGCGGGGAAGAGTTGGTTCAGATCGTCCAATCCGCCCCACAGACATTTCCCTTGCAAGTCATGGACCTGAGCCAAGTCCCCGAAGCAGAGTGCGAGGCGGAGGCCCTGCGTCTGGCGACTGAGGATGCTCGCCGTCCGTTCGATTTAAAGACGGGCCGGTTACTGCGTGCATTGCTCGTTTCCCTGAGTGATCAACAGCACAGGATTTACATGACACTGCATCATTTGATCTTCGATGCAGTGACGGCTTACCGCGTCTTGGTTCCTGAACTGGGGGCGTTGTACGAGGCTTTTTCCGCTGGGCAAGCGTCTCCGCTGCCCGAGCCTCAATTGCAATATGCGGACTTCGCCTGCTGGCAGCGCCGTAACCTGTCGTCAGGGATCTCCTCGGAACATGAGGCGTACTGGCGCAAGCAGATGGCGAGAGAACTTCCGCTCTGTCAGTGGCCGAATGATCGTCCCCGCCCGACGGTGCAAACGCATCGCGGAGCGATCGAGCGATTCGCATTTCCGGCAACTCTGGTGCAGCGGCTCAGAGTTCTCAGCCAACAGGCGGGAGTTTCTCTGTACATGACCCTGTTGGCTGGGTTCGTGGCTATGCTTAGGCGTTACACGGAGCAGGACAATATCGTCATTGGCAGCCTTACTGCGGGCAGGAACCGCGTTGAGCTGGAACAGATGATGGGCCACTTTGTGAATCCCCTGGCGCTGCGCTTCGATATGAGCGGGAATCCGACATTCCGCGAACTGCAGTTGCGGGTGCGAAACGTGGTCCTGGAAGGTCTGGCGCACGAATCGGTTCCTTTTTCGCAGGTGGTGAAACTGGCCCAACAAAGGAATGATCCGGGCCGGCATCCGCTATTTCAAATAATCCTTTCGCAGCAGCCTCGGTTGCAGCATGTAGCGCCTGGCTGGGAACTGATAACTGAAGAAGTCTCGAATGGGGGCTCAAAGCTGGATCTTACCGTGGTGATCGACGATCGTGGGGACGCCGTCTCCGGGCCGATCACTTACAACCCGGATTTATTTGATGTCTCGACCATCCGGCGAGCGGTGGAACACTGGCGGACGTTGTTGGAGGGCGCTGCCGATGATGCGAGCAGGGGAATTTTGGATCTTCCGATTCTGACCGAGCGCGAGCGGAATCAGATCCAGTTCGACTGGAACCAGACGGCGTTGGAGTTTCCGCGATCGAAGACCCTGCATGAATTGCTTGAAGACCAGGTGAAGAAAACTCCGGACGCCGTCGCGATTACGTTTGAGGACCAGAGCCTGACTTACCACGAACTGAACCAGCGCGCCGATCGGGTCGCGCGGTATCTGCAGAGCTTGGGCGTCGGACCTGACGTGCCGGTCGGGCTCTTCGTTGAGCGCTCGTTCGAGATGATGGCGGGTATCCTGGGCGTTCTTAAAGCGGGCGGCACCTGTCTTCCGCTTGATCCGGCATATCCCGCCGAGCGTCTTTCCTTCATGCTGGGGGAGACGCAAGCCCCGGTGGTGCTCACGCATTCAAGGCTGCGGGCCCAATTGCCGACTCACAATGCTGAGGTTGTTTGTCTCGATACGGAACGGGAGTTTAGTGGCAAAGACGTCCTGCCGGCCGTTGCGCAGGCCGCGAGTGCGACGAACATCGCCTACATTATTTATACTTCCGGGTCCACTGGCCACCCCAAGGGCGTTCGGGTGACCCATTCCGGCTTAGTGAATTCGACTCTCGCACGGACTGCCTATTATCGCGAGACACTTCGGAGCTTCCTGCTGCTCTCGTCTTTTACGTTCGACAGTTCTTTGGCAGGAATTTTCTGGACTCTGAGTGTGGGCGGTACTCTGGTTCTTCCTCCCGATTCGTCTCAATGGGAGCTGGACTCTCTGAGTTTTTTGATTGGGAAAAACCAAATCTCCCATCTTCTGTGCGTGCCTTCGTTGTACCAAACGCTCATCGAGAACAGTCCCAGCGAACGCTTGGCTTCGCTGAAGGTGGCAATCGTCGCCGGAGAGTCCTGTCCGGTTGCTCTGGTCGAAGAGCATTACCGCCGGTTGCCCCGTGCGGCTCTCTACAACGAATACGGTCCCACAGAGGCTACGGTGTGGTGTTCAGCTTACCGCTGCGAACCGCAAGCGGAAGCGATTCGCGTTCCCATCGGACGACCCATCGCAAACACCCAGTTGTATGTTTTGGATTCCCACCGGGAAATGGTGCCGGTCGGAGTGCCGGGGGAATTGTACGTGGGAGGCGCAGGCGTAGCCGGGGGCTATTGGAATCGCCCGGAGCTCACCGCCGAGAAGTTCATCTCCGATCCTTTCAGTTCAACTTCGGGGGCGCGTCTTTATAAGACGGGTGACCTGGCGCGCTTCTTGCCCGACGGAAATATCGAGTATTTAGGACGCGTAGACCATCAGGTGAAGATTCGCGGCTTTCGTATCGAGTTGGGGGAAATCGAGGCCGGACTGGCGAGCCATCCCGGGGTGCGGGAAGCCGTGGTGGTGGCGCGGGAGGATGTGGCTGGGGAGAAACGGCTGGTGGCGTACTACACCGCCTCGAATACGAATGGAAAGTCCACGGGCGTAGCGGAGTTGCGATCTCATCTGTCCGGCAAGTTGCCTGAGTACATGGTGCCGGCGGCTTATGTGCGGATAGAGTCCATGCCGGTGACGGCGAACGGGAAGCTGGACCGCAAAGCGTTGCCCATGCCGGAAGGGGATGCATATGCGGTGCTAGGGTATGAAGCGCCGCAGGGTGAGATGGAGACCCGACTGGCGGAGATCTGGGGAGACGTACTGAAGATCGACAGAGTCGGGCGCAACGATAACTTCTTCGAACTCGGAGGACATTCCCTACTCGCGATGCAAGTGATGGCTCGCATCCGTCACATTTTCAATCTCGAACTGCCGGTGCGGAGTATCTTCGACGAGCCTACGGTCGCAGGATCGGCGGTCGAATTGCAAAAGGCGCAGGTACTGGGCTTTAAAGCGCGCGCCCACATTGGGCAACTTCGCTCAGGCTCGACGGTCGCCCGCCCCAACCGAGAGGCTCTTCTAGCTCAACTCGACAATTTATCGGCGGCCGAATTGAAGAGCTTGCTGCAGCATGTGCGGGATGACAAGCACTCCCCATGAAAGATCGCGACCTATGTGTCGAAACTAGGCCTCCGAACTACTTGGACTGGTCTCATAAACATTTCTTGGGATGGGCCACGGCCTCCAAAGTGGTTCAGAAGGTCGAACGGAGAAATTGTTTTGCATATCTTCCGTACAGGGTTTCTCTGTCAGGGAGACTGATATTTCCAAGTGAGCACTGTCCCGAAAGACGCAGGCAAGCATTTCCGCATAATTGGTGAAAACTGAGTCGTAGGCCGCAGAAGAGTTGAAGACAAGAAAAATCTGGTGCGCCCCGGAGAGATTCGAACTCATACAAGCGCAGGCTTAGCCTGTGCCGCGATGCGCAATGCCGGCAAATCCTGGTTGACGGCCGAAAGCGCGGGAGATGCGAATCTCCCGCGCTTCTTGGTTTCGTCCACGAAAGAACGAGATCAGGGCTGCGCTTGCGGTTGTGCTTGGACGCGCAGGTCCGGGTTCAAGTGCAACGTCTTGCCAGCAGCGACGTACACTTTCTTGTCAAACTGCGTGCGTCCCGGCGCGCGCACCTCGATGTCGTAGCTACCTGGTCGGAGATGCATGGTTTTCAGTTTTCCGACCGTGCCGGCGTAAGCGCCATCAATGTATACCTCTGCGTCCTTAACGCTGGTGTCGAATTTCACCGCGCCAGTCTCAGGAGCGTAATTGTAATAGCCG
>WNFJ01177589.1_pt4 | contig 16489 bp, 16 predicted proteins | sample 5400461 | NCBI WGS metagenome assembly WNFJ01 (sample SAMN13153349, study PRJNA577476) | soil metagenome | isolation source: 115 cm saprolite on Douglas fir-dominated hillslope | place: USA:California | collected 2013-09-17 | reverse complement strand
CCAAACAACGCCTGCAAGCAAGAAGATTTCGAGAAGCAGCTCTCGGCCACAGGAAATTGTGGAGAGAGAGCCGAGTGTTCGCACGAGGTTAGAGCGAAGACCGCCGCAGGCATTGGCTTCCCGGCATCGCTGCACTCGCCATTCTTAGTCAGTCAGTGCGAGACACTCGCCATCGCCAGTGCGAGAAACGAATCACTGTGAGAAATGAAAATGGTCGTCGAGAGCTGCGTCTCCAGCTCCCGAATGGGAGAAAAGGGATTCTGTGTTTCTAAAATGACTCAATTTGACAACAAATGCCTAGGAAGCCAGGGCTGATCCAGGCGCCGCTCGCCTATAGCCATTGGGATGCGATTATCTGAAGCATGCATTTGAGAGTTCTTATCCTCAATTGTGTCTACTGAAGGACACGCTTTTCAGCTTTGCGCTTCCTGCAAAGCGGCGTCTGCACCAACAAGGCTGCACTTTGTTTCTGAGCTGCTTGCAAGAAATCTGCAGTTGTGATCCTTAACGGGAAATTCTGAAAAAAAATTCTTTTCGCGCATTTCCACAGGTAGAACGTTCGTGCTAGTATGCCCTCCAGTCAAAAAGATTTTGGTTGCACCACAAAGGGTTCAACTGCCCTGCTATGCCCCTCGCAGGGCTAGATCAAATCTTCGAGTTCTATTAGCATCGGGCCTCCAGCCGGCTCGCAACAGGAAATCGTTCAAGCATGCCGTTATCAACTGCGACCGTCACCGCAACTGCGAACCCGTGGCTCCTGATCCTGCGAGCGCTCGAAAAGAAAATAAGCCGGCACTCTTACGATACCTGGCTTAAGCCCACGCGCTTCAGCCACGCCAGCGGCAACGTGATTTTTGTCCGCGTGCCTACGCCTGAGTTCCATCACATTGAGGACAAGTTTAGCGACCTGATCCAGGAGGCGATGGACACCTTCGTTCCCGAATATCAGGAGGTCAAGTTTGTCACCGCCGAGGAGGATCCATCCGTCCCTCCGGTCCGTCCCGACGGAGGGTTCGCTCCGGTTTCCGTGGCCGCCACGCCGGCTGGCGCCCGCCAGCAGCGCTTCGACTGGGATTCAGCGGCGCAGCTCAATCCTCGCTACACCTTTGACGCCTTCGTCATCGGCGCCGGCAACCAATTCGCCCATGCCGCGGCCCGGGCCGTGGCGGAGCGTCCTTCCAAGGCCTACAATCCTCTGTTCCTCTATGGTGGCGTGGGCATGGGCAAGACGCACCTGATGCAAGCGATCGGACATGAGGTCAAGCGCCACATGCCGCAGGCTTCCATTTGCTACGTATCGAGTGAGAAGTTTACCAACGAGATGATCAACTCGCTGCGCTACGACCGGATGACCAGCTTCCGTGACAAGTTCCGCAACGTCGACGTTCTGCTGATCGACGATATCCAGTTCCTGGCCCAGAAGGAACGCACGCAGGAGGAGTTCTTCCACACGTTCAACGCCCTGCACGAGTCCATGAAACAGATCGCAATCGCGAGCGACCGTCCCCCGAAAGAACTGGCCGAGGTTGAAGACCGCCTGCGGTCCCGCTTCGAATGGGGGCTGATCGCAGATATCCAGCCGCCCGACCTGGAGACAAAGGTCGCTATTCTGCAAAAGAAGGCCGAGTCGGAACAGGTCACGTTGGCTACAGACCTGGCTCTTTACATTGCCTCCAACGTGCGCACCAACGTCCGGGAGTTGGAGGGCGCGCTGATTCGCCTGATCGCTTACTGCTCGCTGACCGGGGCGGAAGTGAGCCTGGTCACAGCCCAGCAGGTGCTGAAAAACTTTATCGACTCGCAAGCGCGAAAGATCACCATTGACGCGATCCAGAAGGCGGTGGCTGAGCAGTTTGGGCTGCGCGCGCTGGAAATCAAGGCCAAGAGCAACTCTCGAGCCATCGTGTTTCCAAGACAGGTCGCGATGTACCTGGCTAAGCAAATGACCGAGGCTTCACTGCCGGAGATTGGCCGGCAGTTTGGAGGCAAGCACCACACGACCGTCATGCATTCGATCAACAAGATCGATGACCAGCGGCACTCGGACAAGGACCTTAACCGGTTGCTCAACAAGCTCACCGAGACGCTCAACAGCTGAACAAGCTCGACGGCCACGGATGGGCGCTTTTCCACTTTGTGGCTGGTTTTTCCTTTGGATTAGCTGTGGACGGCCTGTGCAAACGGTGCAAGACCCTGCAAGCTGCGCGAACGCGTACCAGATCTCCACAGCCGGCTCTGCTTTCAGGATTAGGATTACACTGAGTAGGCGCAGTCAGAACAGGCCATGTCGCTTGAGGAAGTGATTGTTTCCCACATTTCCGCAGGCATCTGCTATTACTACTGTATATATTTAGTTTTAGTGTTAGATAGGAACCGATATTATTAGGGGGCCAGAATATGCCTTCCTCCGCGAGCACTGAAGCGGGAGTGACGATGGAAATTACCGTCAGCAAGTCTGATCTGTTAAAGGAACTTACGGCCACGCAAGGCGTGGTGGAACGCAAGACCACCATTCCGATTCTTTCTAATTTTCTTTTTGAGGCCGCTGGCGACAGGCTGTCCATCACCGCCACAGATCTGGACCTCAGCCTGCGTACGGCGGCACCCGCCAAGGTCAAGAAAGACGGCTCCTGCACTATCCCGGCGCGTAAGTTGTATGACTACGTGAGACTGCTCGGCGAGGGCGACATCAGCGTCAAGCTGCTGGAAAACCACTGGGTGCAGATCCGCAGCGGCCGCTCCAACACCAAAATGGTAGGTATGGCCCGCGCCAATTTTCCGGCGCTGCCTCTCTTTCCGGCAGAGTCGGCCATCCAGATCCCGGCCAGCGTGTTGCGCAACCTGATTGCGAAGACCATCTTCGCTATCTCGAACGAAGAATCGCGCTACACCCTGAACGGCGCGCTGCTGGTGCTGAAGCCGGAATCGATCACCATGGTGGCTACCGATGGTCATCGCTTGGCGCACATCGAGCACAGCAGCTCCAAATTTCCTGTCAGCGGCGAGATGCGGGTGCTGGTCCCCAGGAAAGCCATGGCTGAACTCAACACCTTGCTCAACATCACCGATGATCCCGCTGTCCCAGTGGAGTTCGCCAAGGATGAGTCGACGCTGTTCTTCCGAATCGGCGGGCGTCTGCTCACATCGCGCCAGCTCACAGGACAGTTTCCCAATTACGAGGCCGTACTGCCGCGGGACAACAACAAGGCGGTAACGGTGCATTGCGATGAATTCTCCGCCGCCATCCAGCGCGTAGCTCAGTTCGCCGACGAACGCTCCAACGCCATCCGCCTGCGCCTGGGCAAGAACGAATTGAAAATATCCTCGTCCAACACTGAGACCGGCGAGTCTGAGGATTCAATGGAAACCTCTTACGCCGGCGATGAGATCGCGATCGGTTTCAACTCGCAATATCTGCTGGAATTCCTGAAGGTCGTGGCTTCGGGCGACGTGCGTTTCGAGTTCAAGGATGCTCAGTCGGCCGGTCAACTCCGCCCCGATGAGGCTCCCGACAGCGAATACAAATACCGCTATATCGTCATGCCCATGCGGATCTGAGAATCATCGCGTTGGTTGTGCATGATGCCAGAAATGAATCAGGCCGGACACGTGTCCGGCCTGAATTCCTTCCTGAATGGGAACTTTACTGCATGGCCTTTCTGGCCAGCACCCGGTCCACGGTCTTCTCAATGCCGGGCAGGAATGATTCCACAGTGGCGGAGGCCACAGCGGTTTGCCCGTAGCCATAGCCGCTGAGGGCCTCATTCCATCGCCGGAGGATGAGCCGCTTGGGCGAGTCCTGAGCGGTCTTCTTTTCGGCTTGGGGAAGCATCATGATGACGATCCAAAAAACAAGAACGCCGGACCGCAGCATCGGGTCGAGGATATCCACGGTTGTAGCCCACGCCGGAACGTGCTCCCGAATATAGGATTCGGTCAGACCGACGGCAGCCTGTATTCCCAGCCCCAATGCCACGGCCATTCCCGGGTTGCGCCAGGAGAGCCCGAACCTTGTTTCAAAAACCATAAGAAAGAGCAAGAGGCCACACTGCAAGAGTTGAACGCTACGCTCCATCAGAAGAACCGAAGCACATATTTTGCTCGTCTGGGCGCCATTCGTGGCCGCAGCGGTGAGACTTGCGGTTATTAGCAGAAAAAGAGCGGCCCAGCCGAACAGCATTTTTGCCAGATCGATGACTGCCGAAAACGGTTTGAGCGCGCTTACGAAGGCTTCGTACAGGACGAGAAAGCCCAAGAACAGCCCGATTGTCGTAACGGACCAGAAGGAATAAAAATACTGCATCGACGATCCCTGCACGGCGAACGCGAGGAACAGAAACCCGCAAATGTTAAAGGCCAGGTAACTGAAGAAGAAGGGGAAGTCCCGAAGCAAGTTGCGCTTGGTCAGGACGACCAGGATCACGCCTTCGAGAAGCGCGATGGAGATTGGCAATAGCCATTGAACGAGGGACATTTGCATGGGAGCCGCCTCCAGAGGGGCCCGAGCATACTACCGCTCTCCCGGCTGTGCAAGCACCCGGAACGCACGAAAGTACATTAACTAAATAATAAACATGCTCACGCCTCAGAGTTACCAGTCAGTAACCCATTGGACAGCACATTTCATTTCGCCAACTGAAAGCTTGGAACGAATTAGCGTATGCCAGGGTCCGGACACTGTGGAGCAGGCATACCGGTGGGGCCAACATTCACGCGGTCCGGACGGCTGGTTGCGGCGCTTGAAATTCCCGCATAGATGCCGAACACGAGCAGGACGAGAATCGTGGTGCGAAGTAGCGCTTTCATGGGGGATGTTCTCCTTTGTTTTTTTTGTTCAATTAGGGTCTTGGTGGCGGCCCCGAAGGGCGGGCCAAGTATACAGTTTCGCTAGGGTTTTTCAATTAGTTTTTAGGTCCGTTGCCAAATCCGTAAAATGCCCCCCAATGGGCTCCGCCCAAAGCGGGCCAAAGCAGCTCTCCTGTGGTACAATATTGAGTGGCACAAATATCCCCTAAATTGTTACATTTCAGTAACTTGAGTCCCCTCTCGCGGAGTGTCTGAGGGGCTTGGAAAAGGGCTTGATTTGTGTCCGCGAAACAGGAGTTAAAGTGGCCACGAAAGAACCAGGAACGGCAACAGCGAAAGCAGCAACGGAGCTAGCCAAGAGCAAGAAGGCCAGCGGCGGGGACGGAAACGGCAATTACACCGCCGAGGACATCAAGGTCCTTGAGGGCATGGAAGCGGTGCGTCTGCGCCCGGCCATGTACATCGGCTCCAGCGGCGAGATGGGATTGCATCATCTCGTTTACGAAGTCGTGGACAACTCCGTGGACGAGGCTCTCGCGGGTTACGCCACCAGGATCGAAGTGACCATCCACATCGACAACTCCATCACCGTCGTGGACGACGGCCGCGGCATCCCCGTGGATGACATGGTTGTGGACGGAGAAAAAATTCCCGCAGCGCAAGTGGTTCTCACCAAACTGCACGCCGGCGGCAAGTTCGATACTTCCACTTACAAGGTTTCCGGCGGCCTGCACGGCGTAGGCGTTTCCGTGGTCAACGCGCTCAGCCACCAGTTCGATCTGGAAATCTGGCGCGACGGCCACGTTTGGGAACAGGCGTATTCCAAGGGGCGCCCGCAGACCAAGTTCAAGAAGACCGGCACCACCAAGAAACGCGGCACCAAGATCCACTTCTTGCCGGACAAAGAGATCTTTACCGCCACGGAGTACAACTTTGACACTTTGGCGCAGCGGCTGCGCGAGCTGGCCTTCCTGAACAAGGGCCTGCAGATCACCCTGACGGACGAACGCCAGACCGACGCCAAGAGCGGCGAGGCAAAGCAGCTCGAATTCAAGTACAACGGAGGGATCGCCGAGTTCATCAAGCATTTGAACCGCGGCAAGTCAGTGTTGCATGACCGGCCGATCTACATGGACGCGGAGCGCGAAGGCGTGAACATGGAGATCGCGCTGCAGTACAACGACGGCTATTCCGAGACCGTCTTCAGTTTTGCCAACAACATCAACACCGTCGACGGAGGCTCGCATCTCTCCGGCTTCCGCACTGCGCTCACCCGCACCATCAATTACGCCGGGCAGCAGCTTGGGTTGTTCAAGGACGTGAAGGAAAACCTGAGCGGCGACGACGTGCGCGAAGGCCTGGTGGCCGTGGTCAGCGTGAAGCTGCCGCAGCCGCAGTTTGAAGGCCAGACCAAAGGAAAGTTGAATTCCGACATCGCCGGCGTGGTGCAGGCTTTTCTGAATGAGCGCCTGGGCGGGTTCTTCGAGCAAAACCAAACCGTGGCTCGCAAGATTATCAACAAGGCGATTGAGGCGGCGCGGGCGCGCGAGGCCGCCCGCAAGGCGCGTGATCTCACGCGTCGCAAAGGCGCTATGGACGGCGGCGGGCTGCCCGGCAAACTGGCTGATTGTTCCGAGCGAGATCCCAACCGCTGCGAGTTGTTCCTGGTGGAAGGCGAGTCCGCCGGCGGCACCGCCAAGCAGGGCCGCGACCGGCGCTTCCAGGCCATCCTGCCTCTGAAGGGCAAGATCCTCAACGTGGAGAAGGCGCGGTACGACAAGATGCTCAGCCACGAGGAAATCCGCGCCATGATCACAGCGCTGGGCACCGGCATCGGCAAAGAGGATTTCGATCCGGCTCGGCTGCGCTACGGCAAGGTCATCCTCATGACCGACGCCGACGTGGACGGCTCGCACATCCGCACCCTGCTGCTCACGTTCTTCTTCCGCCACATGAACGAGCTGATTAAGCGCGGCAATGTCTTCATTGCGCAGCCGCCGTTGTACGGTATTAAAAAGGGCAAAACGCAGCAATACATCAAAGACGATCATGAGCTTGACCGCGTGATGATCAAGCGCGCGGCCGAAAGCCTGGTGGTCCGCTACGGCGAGGGCGCGGCCAAGCTGGAGGGCGCCCAGCTTGCAAAATTCATGACGACTTTGAACGAGTACCTTGGTTTCTTTGACAAGGTGGACAAGCGCTTGCGCAACCAGAAGATCGCGGCGCTGCTGCCCCGGGTAGGTCTCTCCCAGCGGTCCGACTTTGAAGGCGACAAGAAGAACCCGCCCAAGAAGATCGAGAAACTGGAGAGAGAACTGAACAAGCTGGCCAAGGACGAGCAGCTCAAGGATGTGCACAGTTACTTCGACGAAGAGCACAACCTCTGGGGCGTAAGCTTTAAAGATTCCCAGGGGGCCGAGCGCCAGATCAACTGGGGGCTGGCCTCCACGCCCGAGTACCGGCAGATGATCACCAAGTTCAAACAGATTGAGGAGTTCATGGAGCCTCCGTTCGTAATCGAGGTGTCGGCCAAGAGCGGCAACGGCGATGCCGCGTCCGACCTGAGCGACGCCGAGCGCGAGGATCTGGAGAAAGCGGCCAAGAAATCCTCCAAAGCTCCGGTGCGCCGCACCAAGATTGAAGCTGAGGTGGTCGAGAAGCAGTCGGCGCGCGAGCTGTTTGATTACGTGAAGGCCGAAGGCAAGAAGGAGTATTCGGTCACTCGCTACAAGGGGCTGGGCGAGATGAGTTCGGAGCAGCTCTGGCACACCACCATGGATCCGGAACGCCGCACCCTGCTGGCGGTGAAGGCCGAGGACATTGAAGCCTGCGAATCCATCTTCACCACGCTTATGGGCGAAGATGTGGAGGCGCGGCGCAAGTTCATCGAAGAAAACGCGCTGGACGTGAAGAACCTGGACATTTAAACCGGAATCTCAACGAGACCCAACTCCGGACAGGCCCTGACCGGTTGTGCCTACCACACTGGACTCGCGCTGAGGCCGATAGAAGAGCAGGAATCCCACGGTCATCAGCGCCCAGAAAACCAGGGTTACGATGCTGCCTTCCGGGCCCACGCTGCCGCCGCTCAGCCAGTCAGGCCCTTGAATGCGCGGGTTGAACAGGTGGCCAGTCGTCTGGAAGCCGCTGTCACTTACGCCATAGAAAAACGATTCGCCCCAGTCCCAACCGGCGTGCGCTCCCACTGCCAGCCAGAGATTGCCGGTGCGCCGCAACGTGGCCGATGCAAAGATGGCGAACAATAAAACGCCGGCAATGCCGATACGGCTTTCGCCGCCATTGCCCATGTGCACCCGCGCAAACGCCACCGCCAGGATGATGGCCGCCGGCCAGAATCCAACTCCAGCGGCCAGCGTGTAGAGCGCGTAGCCGCGAAACAGGGACTCCTCCAGCAGGGCGACGGAAAGAAACATGAGCCCCCACGCGGCCGCCCAGTAGAAGGCCTTCCAGCCGTGGATGCTGATGTTGCCGAAATAAAAGACACCCAGCAAGCGCAGGGTCAATAAGACCACCGTGAGCGGAAGAAAGCCCCAGGCCACGTATCCAAGCACAAAACGCGAGAGTGCGGACCGGGCGAAGGGCAGACCGTAAGTTCCAACCCTCTGCCGCTCTATCTTGCTCATGATCCACGTGGCAAGCAGCACCGGAATGAAATACGCCATTTCGGCCAGGCTAAGCCAAAGAGGAGAACCCTGGGCAGCTTGCCCCTGGGGAGCTCCCATGGCCGCACTCAACCGCGAAAAAGTTGATACGGAAACGAACCAAAGGGCTGCGAGAATTGCGGCGAAGATCAAAAGCCGCCAACCGGCCCGCAACCCGCGTTCGTTGAAAAAAGCAAAACGGAGCGTGGATGAGGGCGCCTCCGCCGTTGGGTTCTCCAGTTCCATTTTTCCCCCGAACAAATACACAGATAGTGGAACTTTAGCAGAGAAAGTTGGACCAGCGCAGGGAACAAAAGGCACTCGGCTGGTTTCCATTAGGCGAGGGGAGGGAAGGTGACCATGAACAGAAAAATGCTTCTGTTGACGGCAATGGGTCTTGCAAGAGGACCCAGTTCAGGACGTCGGAGCGGTCATGCTGGCGGCCCCGATCCTGGGCGCGATCTTCGGCGCGCTTCGGCTGCTGGGGACCAACTCTTCACGGCCCGCGCTCGTGTTCCTCCGTTTGAACTGAGCTGCAACGGCGGCCTGCATGATACAAATAAAAATTCATGCTTCAGGCCGCAAAAGAGTTCAGAATCGGCCGGCCGCAGGTCTTCGCCGGGCTGATGCTCGTGGGATTTCTGGCGCAATGTATGTGGACGGCCGCGAGCCGCAAACGCTCTGACCTGGAACTCCACTACATCACGTCCGGACTTCCCCAGGATCAGACCGCCCGTGAGCGCGCCATAAACTCTCCCGTCACGGTGTGGGTGGCGGCGCTGCCGGTCCGGGCCATCAAGCTTGTAAGAACGGTTGCTCCCGCCTCTCTCAGTTCCGAGTTGGCCGTTCCCCGGCCCTGGCTGTTCCGGCTTCCTTTCATTGCCTTCGGCCTGTGGCTGGGGGGCGCTCTGTGGTGGGTGGCGCGCCGGCTTTTCGACGACGCCGGGGGCTATGTCGCGCTGGCGCTTTATTGCACCTCGCCCGCCATGGTGATGATCAGCAGCAATGTTGGCCCCGAGATCATTCTGGCCTGGAGCACGTTCGGGCTGGTCTATACGGCCATCGGTGTAGCGCACACTCTGTATGCGCCGCCGCGAAAGTGGGTGCCCCGCATGGTGATTCTGGGGATGGCCATGGGCTTTGCTCTCTCTACCGCGTTGTGGTCTTTTGTGCTGGTGCTGCTTGCGTTTGCTTTCATGATCTATCTTGCCCCAGGCCGCCGGCGTTCGGTGCTGGTGGTTCTGTTGGGCGCTTCCGCGATTGCGCTGGGGTTCCTGATCTTCTTTGCCTGGACAACGGGGAGCGACTTCCTGAGCCCAAGAAACCTCATCACCCCCAGACCGACGTTGGACTTGTTCCGCAACTTGGGTTTTGCTTTGAGCAAGGACACTGACGGCTACGTGCTGGTGGCGTTTGTCCTCGCCGCTCTGACGGCTTACGGAAGTTGGCCTCGGGCGCGTTATTTTGGCAACACCGCTCCCCTCATTACGGCATTCGCCGCCGTGCTCTTGTTCGCTCTGGTTCCTGCCATCTATCTTTGGGAGGCAACCCTGGGGCTGAGCTTCGTGTTCGTTTTCATCGGAGGCATTGCGGCCGATTTGCTGGAGATCAGACACCGTCGGGCCGTCGCTGCCATTTTGGTTGCAGGATTTCTGCTCAGGATCGTTCTTTCCCTGCGGACCCTTTGGGAGTGGATCGGCCAAAAGCACGTGTAAATGCTGAATCCTGAGGGTTATCATAGTAATCAGTAAGGATTGGCAGGTGATTCTATGTCACGACTGGCCTTTTATCCGGTTGTCCTCGCGTTGGTATTGCAAGCGCAGGCACAGATTTTCAGCTCGGGCCCACCGGCCTCAGCGACCTCACCCACACCCGACGGCAGGACTCACGGCGTACCGGCCAGCGTGCTTTCACCGAATCCGCCGCCGTTCGTTCCCGGACGCCGGCCGATCTTCGTAACCGGGCGTCCGCTGCGGCCTTTCGGGACGCCGCATCGGCGTCAAGTCTTCGTCCCGGTGCCGGTTTTCTATCCCATTTATGGCGCGGGCTACGATTCCGCCTATCCCTCGGTCGCCGATCCTTCGGTCGGCCAGGTGACGGATTCTGCTCCCGCCCAGTCCGCGGCAAGCGGCGATTCTGCCGCCGGAAGCGAAGATGCCCTGCGTGCGGCCTACGCTCAGGGTGTGCGTGATGCCCTGGCTCAGCAGCAGGCTGACAGCCGCTACGGCCAGCATTATCTTGATTCTCGTGAGAACCCGCGCTCCAAGCCGCCGGCCGCAGATAGCAAACCGGCCGTCAAGGCCGACCCGGTTTCCAAGCCTGCGATGGACGATTCGCCGGCCACGGTATTCATTTTCAAAGACGGCCACCAGTTTGAGACCCGCAATTTCGCTATCATGGGGCAGACGCTCTTTGACTTCTCCAGCAGCAATCTAAGGAAAGTCCAGCTCAGCGATCTGGACGCGGCCGCCACGGTCAAAGCCAACGACGATCGCGGCATTACCGTGAAGCTGCAGTGAAACTCGCAAGAAAGGAAGATGTGTGATCAGCATTACCGTGGTCGTGATCGTGGCTGTGGGCCTCGCGATTCGCCTGGCTTACATGGCCGCGGGCGCGGCCAAGGTCGGGTTCCTGCCCAAGAGCTGGCAGCGCTGGATTTTCGGTCAATCCGCAGAGAAGAAACCAAGCTGATCCAGTCAAGGTGAAGTTCGCCCGCCTCCCGCAGTGGCACGAAAGGCCCTGCTTCCGTTATACTTTCTGTTTGCCCCGCGCAACATATTCTGAGTAGGAGCCCCTAGATTCAATGCCCAAGCGCACGTTTCAGCCCAACCGGCGCCGCCGTTCGAAGACACACGGTTTTCGCACACGCATGAAGACCAAGAGCGGAAGGGCCGTGTTGTCCCGCCGCCGCGCCAAGGGACGGAAGCGTGTTTCCGTGAAGCCCGGCTTCCGGGAGTAGACCATCCGGGAATGTGCGGTGCTGTGCGCCAGACCGTGAACCACACTCCGAAACCATCGCCAGGGAAGTTTCCCAAGGGTTCACGACTTCTGAAGCATGCAGACTTTCAGGCTGTTTACCAGCAGGGCAGAAAGCATTTTTCGGGTAATGTTGCCGTCTTTTACCGTGATCGCGGCGACCAGGCAGGCCCGCGGGTAGGATTTACCGTGGGCAAGGTGCTGGGCGGAGCAGTGGAACGCAACCGCATCCGGCGTCGTATGCGGGCGGCCGTGCGCGGGCGACTGGGGCAACTGGCCCGACCGGTGGACGTGGTATTGCATCCCCGAAAATCGGTTCTGGAGTTGGAATTTTCCAAGCTGGATGCGGAGATCGAACAGCTTTTTGCCGTCATCCAAAGAGGAATAGCGCGATGAAATCCGTGGCCACGACTTTGCTGAGGTTCTACAAGGGCCTGATCTCGCCGCTGCTCCCGGCATGCTGCCGGTACGTTCCCAGCTGCTCGGAATACGCGGCCGAAGCGGTGGCCTGTCACGGATTTTTCCATGGAACGGCGCTGGCCATGTGGCGCCTGCTGCGGTGCAATCCCCTGGCGCGCGGGGGCTATGACCCGGTGCCTAGAAATCAGTAGAGAATCAATTTGACCGAATACCACAATCCCCAGAACGACCCCGGCTCAGAAAAACTTCTGCTGCTGGCCTTCCTGCTCGTGTTCTCCCGGAAGCCGGGCTTCACGGAAACACGCTTCCGTCCCTTGGCGCGGCGGCGGGACAAACGCAAACGCAGCCCGCGCCTGCGACGCCAACGGCAACCCCAACGGCGGCAACGACTGCAACCCCGAAAGCGGCCTCGAAAGCAGCCCAGCCGGCGGTCGCGCCCAAAATTCCACCAAGGCAGGCCGGAGCCGAGACCGAAACCGTCCTCGACAACGAGTATTACCACGTGGTCCTCACCAACCGCGGCGCGGTGGCGAAGTCCTGGGTGCTCAAGAAGTTCAAAGACAACAACGGCAAGCCGCTGGACCTGGTGAATCCCACGGTGGCCAATGCCCTGGGCTATCCGCTGTCACTGTTCAGCTACGACAAGGACCTGGAACAGAAAATCAACCAGGCGCTCTACGTGCCCAGCGCCACCGGCGTCCAGAACGGCCCGGTCACGTTTGAATACTCTGACGGCGTAGTTTGGGTTCGCAAGACTTTCCGGCCGGAGAAGAATTACGTGCTCAGTGTGGAGACCGAGGTCGCCAAACAGGGGCAAAGCGTGCCGGCGTTCCCGCAATGGCCGAGCGGCCTGGGCGACCAGAGCACCATCGTCTCCTATGCCGGCGGGAAGGGCGACTGGCAACAGAACCGCAGCATCGAACACGAATCCGCGGTCTCCGGCAACTTTATCACGGGCAAGAAGTGGATTGCCGACGGCCAGACGATCAACGGGCCGTTTGATTGGGCCGGCACCGCCGACCAGTACTTTGCCGCGGTGTTCATGCCTCAGTCGCCCAAGGACACAACGCTGGTCACCCTCAACACTCCGGTTGAACTTCCGCGTGATCCAAGCAAGCCCGACGAGAGTCCCAAGGACAAGGTTTCCGTGGTGGGCGTGGCCGCCGGCAACATGAGCGGGCCTACACGCACCCGCATTTTCGCCGGGCCCAAGACCGTGGACGTCCTGGAAAGCACGCAAGCCCAACCGGGAGGACCGGACCTGCGCGGGCTCACCGACTTCGGTTTCTTCGGATTCATCGCCCGCCCGCTGTTTCTCTGGCTGAAGTGGACCTACGTACACTGGATCCCGAACTGGGGATGGTCCATCGCGTTCCTCACCCTGGTGATCACCATGGCGCTGCTACCGCTGCGGATCACCAGCATGAAGTCGTCCCTGAAGATGCAGAAGATCCAGCCGCAGATGAAATCGCTCCAGGAGAAATACAAGAGGTACAGCCTTACCGATCCGCGGCGGGCGGAGATGCAGAAGGAAATGTCGGAGCTGTACAAGCGGGAGGGCGTGAACCCCATCGGCGGCTGCTTCCCCATGCTGCTGCAGATGCCGTTTCTCTTTGCTTTCTATTCCATGTTGGCCAACGCCATCGAGCTGCGCCAGGCCAACTGGCTGTGGATCAAAGACCTCTCCGCTCCGGACCCGTATCATATTCTGCCGGTCATCATCATCCTGCTGATGTTTTTCTCGCAGAGAAGCATGCCTCAGGCGGGCATGGATCCGGCACAGCAGAAGATGCTGAATTTCATGGGCCCTGTCATGTTCGGCGTGCTGAGCTGGAGCGTGGCCGCGGGCCTGTCGGTTTACTGGATGATCAGCACCTTGCTCGGCTACGTGCAACAGGTCATGATCAACCGCTCGGCGCTCGGCCAGCAGGTGCGCAAAAGCATGGAACGCCGGACCACGCGCAAGCGATGATCCTTTAAAGCCAAGAGATTCCACGGTTGGGACTGACAACAATGCTTCAGGACAAAGTTGCAGCAGCAAAGAAGATCGACTCGCTACTGAAGAACGTCATCGCTTCAGGCGGGTTCAAGCTGAAATACCGCATTACCGTGAATCCTCCTGCGACCCCGGGAGAGGACTCGGCGCCGCCGGAAGTTCTGGTGGAGTTGGCCGGACCCGACAGCGGCCTGGTCCTGGAACGCGGCGGGGAGATGCTGCGGTCGCTGGAAATCATTGCCCACGAAGCGCTGCGTGTCCACGCTGAGGACCACGATAAGGTCGCTTTCGACTGCAAAGGTTACCGCGCCGCGCGCCAGCATGAGCTGAAGCTGGCAGCGCAGGTCGCGGCCGAGCGCGTTCTCCGTACCGGCTCGCCTTACGCCTTTGCGCCCATGACGTCGCGTGAACGCCGGCTGCTCCACCTCGTCTTTCGCGACCATGAATCGCTCACCACGGAGAGCGAAGGTGAAGGCGGTCGCAGATACGTGGTGCTCTATCCCAAGAGTCAGAAGCCAGCAAGGCCGGCACGAAGATAACTCTTGTCTCGATTCGCGATACTATGACATGTCATAAAAAGCGGCGAGGCCGACTGGCGCGCCGAGCCGCCTGCCACAAGAGCAGGACGCTGTTTGCTTGGATCAACAGCGCCTGGCGGTGTGGAGCGGAGTGACAGAAAAAATGTCAGCAGACGTTGCCATGATTGCGGAAGTGCCCATCTTCGAGCTGATGGACGATACCGAGCGCGAATCCCTGGCACAAATGATGGAATGTCGCGAGTTCAAAGCCGGAACCGTCCTTTTCGAGTACGGTGATCACGGCGGCGAGATCTTCATCCTGCGCAGCGGCGATGTCGAGGTCTTCGTCGAGAACCAAGAAGGCGAGAAGATTGTCCTGGCGGAGAACGAGCGCGGCGACGTGGTGGGCGAGCTGTCGTTCCTCGATGGCGGCTCTCGGACGGCCACGGCCTTTGCCCGTGAGGACACACAGACGCTCAGCATGCATCGCGATCGCCTGATGGGGTTCATTGAGAAGCATCCTCATGCTGCGATTGATTTGCTCACGGTGGTGGGCCGGCGGCTACGCGCCACCGACGAGCTCTTGCGCACCCACGTCTCGCGCAACGTGAACATCGAGCAGGCCGAGCGAATGACCCTGGGCGAGCGCGTGGCCGATCGAGTAGCCTCGTTCGGCGGCTCCTGGACGTTCATCTCCATCTTTGGCGTGATCATGCTGGTATGGGTGATCCTCAACACCGCCGCGCTGTTCGCTCACCACTTTGATCCGTACCCTTACATCCTGCTCAACCTGTTTCTCTCCATGATTGCCGCTATGCAGGCGCCTGTGATCATGATGTCGCAGAACCGCCAGGCAACCAAAGACCGCCTGCAGGCTGACCAGGACTATCAGGTGAATCTCAAGGCCGAGCTGGAAGTGGCGCATCTCCACCGCAAGCTCGACCATCTCTACGAGCGTCTGGAAGAGCATTGGGCCCGGCTGGAAAACCACAAACGGTAACAGTTCGCTAGAATCTGAAATGGGAGGACAAGTGTGAGGGCACGAGTTTACTCGTGCTGTTAGCCGAAGATCGGGCTTCAGCCCCTGTTTTCTTTTTGTCGCTTCGCTTGCGCTCCGCTCCGGCCTACGGCAGTGTGGAACTCTATTTTCCCGGACTTTTCGGCACGACCGAGGTCGTGCCCTGACACTTGTCTTCCCACAAAAGGCATGGACGTTCTCTCTCTGCCATGAATCTTGACGACACCATTGTGGCCATGGCTACACCTCCGGGACGAGGCGGTATCGGGGTGGTGCGTCTCTCCGGTCCAGCCGCGCGCGAGATTGCCGGATCCATGCTGCGATTGAAGCACGAGCTGGAGCCCGGCCGGGCGATCTTGGGCGACCTCATCGAGCCTGCGAGCGGCGAGCGTATTGACGAGGTCGTGGTTACTTGCTTCGCCAAACCGCACTCCTATACGACTGATGATGTGGTCGAGATCTCCGCCCACGGCTCTCCCGTTGTGCTGCGGCATATGGTGGAGCTGGCCTCGACTGCCGGCGCGCGCCTTGCTGAGCCCGGCGAATTCACCATGCGTGCCTTCTTGAACGGCCGCATTGACCTCACCCAGGCCGAGGCCGTCCGCGACCTCATCGAATCGCAGACGCTCTACCAGGCCAAAGTCGCGGGTCAGCAACTGGAAGGCGCGCTCTCGCGGCGTCTGCAGCCCATCAAGAAGACGCTGGTAGAGCTGATCGCGGTCATGGAAGCGGGCATCGACTTCGCTGAAGACGATGTTTCGGTCCTGCCTGCTGCGGAGATACTCACGCGCATTGCCGCTGTGCGCGAGCCCTTAGAGCATCTGCGCGCCTCGTTCGCCTACGGCAAGATCGTCCATGAGGGCATGACGCTGGCCATTGTTGGCCGTCCCAACGTGGGCAAATCCAGCCTGTTCAACCGCCTCGTGGAACGCGAGCGCGCCATCGTGACGGCCACGCCCGGCACCACCCGCGACCTGGTGACTGAAACTGTGGCCCTCGGTGGAATTCCGCTCAAGCTGATTGATACTGCCGGCATTCGCCACTCCACCGACGAAGCCGAGAGCATCGGTATCCGCAAATCTCGCGAGGCGCT
>WNFJ01561469.1_pt1 | contig 16493 bp, 14 predicted proteins | sample 5400461 | NCBI WGS metagenome assembly WNFJ01 (sample SAMN13153349, study PRJNA577476) | soil metagenome | isolation source: 115 cm saprolite on Douglas fir-dominated hillslope | place: USA:California | collected 2013-09-17 | reverse complement strand
CCTTCATAAACGACCTCGCGATGATGAACATGCCGAACGGGTGTTGGTTCTCCAAAAGCGTTCGAAATTAAAAGTGCGAACGCAACTGTGATGAAGCAGTCGAATCGAGCGCACAATCGCCCGGCGAAAAACGAGGCCGACATTGCCTCGTCCAAAGAAGCTGTTTTTGCGCCAAGGAACGACGCAGCGCCGTTGAAATGCGCGCGATTAATTTTACCTGATCGTTACGTCGTCGTCTCGGCTAGCCGCCCTAACTTTTCAGTGCGTACGCTTGTAGATCTTCGAGCGTGACGAACTCGAGCGCGGACCCGTGCGTCGCTTCAAGATGAAACCGGGTGATAAATGGTGTGTCTGCGTCACGCGTTGGAAAGCTGCTCTTGACCACGGCCGCGCAGACACACCATTTATCACCCGGTTTCAATCCGGGAAAGCCCCATTCCGGAATCGGTGTGACGAGGTCGTTGCCGTCGAGCACGGAAAAATCGAGAAACTCGCGCGTCACTTGCACGCAGACCGTATGCTGGCCGATATCTTCGGGGCCGGTGCGGCAAAAGCCGTCTCGGTAAAATCCGGTCAACGGATCGCGGCAACAACATTTCAGTTCGGTTCCGAGCACGTTTGTCGGCATAGTAGGTCCCTTGAAACATCGACAATCTGGATGGTTACGGCAAGATCGACAATGCGCCGCCGCCGGATTGTCTTGACGCGGCAGATAGCCCGACGTCTAAGATCGACAAGCACATTGGCAGGGACGCACTTCCGGCGACGCCCGTAGAACCGGCAAAATAATTGAACCTTCCTGGAGAGCCGTCCCTGCTTATGTCGAAGCGGACCGTAATAGTTTACTGGCTCATGCCGGCCAGGGATGAGCGGGAGTTGATCTGCGATATTATCCGGATTCTCTACAAGGAGTTCGACGCTCCGCATTTCGCTTCGCACGTAACGGTTTTTGCGACGAAGGAAGATCGACAATCACCCAGAAAAATTTTGAGCCAAATACGATCTGCCCCCATTCGGCTGCGTGTTCGCGGTATCGGCTTTTCCTCGCAGTTTAGGAAAACACTTTTCATCCGATTCGTGCCGAGTAAGCCACTTGACAAGTTAATTGTCGATCTTGCGCTCGCCACGAAATCCCCCGTCAAGCCAGTGCGTGATCCACACCTGAGTTTGCTCTACAAAAATATTGCGGTCGCGACGAAGAAGGAGCTGGCCCGGACCATCAAACTCCCATTTCGCGAAGTTCTTTTCGATTCGACTGCCGCAATTTGTTGCGTGTCGCCGACGAAAGTGAAGGCCGATGTGGAAGCCTGGCGCGTGATTGCGAGAAAATCGTTGCGCGAATAGTTGATTGAAATCTTCTTCATCGGTTGGAGCTTTATGTACCGTGGACACGAAGACGAAGATTTTTGGTCAACACGACGACGCGACAATCAAGCAAATCGAGACATGCGTCGCAGCGGGTGGGGAGCGCGGCGTGCTGTGCGCGGACGGGCACAAAGGCTATGCCCAGCCGATCGGCGGCGTGGTTGCCTATAAGGATAAAATTTCCTTGAGCGGTGTCGGGTTCGATATTGCGTGCGGCAATCTCGCAATTCTGACGGACGCAAAGCGCGAGCAACTCGCGCTGAAGATCGACAAGATCATGGACGACGTAGTGCGCGAAATTTCATTCGGCATCGGTCGCAAGAGCAAAACCCGTGTCGAACACGGGCTGTTCGATGATCCGGCATGGCAATTAAAACCAATGCGAGATTTGAAATCAATGGCCGCCGATCAGCTCGGCACGGTGGGCGGCGGGAATCATTATGTCGATCTTTTCGCCGATGAACAGGACCGAATCTGGGTCGGCGTGCATTTCGGTTCGCGGGGACTTGGACACAAAACGGCCACGCATTTTTTGAAGGCGGCCGGTGGCAAAGATGGCATGGATGTGCCGCCAACCGTGGTTGAGGAAAAATCAGAGATCGGTCACGATTACCTGGCTGGAATGCATCTGGCGGGTCGCTACGCATATGCCGGACGTGAAGCGGTAGCGCGACATGTTGCACGAAATATCCTCGGCGCGAACGTTGTTGAGGAAGTGCACAATCATCACAATTTCGCTTGGCGCGAAAAACACGATGGCGAGGAATATTGGGTGGTGCGCAAAGGCGCGACGCCAGCGTTCCCTGGGCAAACAGGATTCGTCGGTGGCAGCATGGGCGATAACGCGGTGATCATCGAAGGCGTGGATTCGCCGACTTCGCACGAGGCGCTGTTTTCGACGGTGCACGGCGCGGGCCGAATCATGTCGCGCACAGCGGCGAAAGGAAAATTCGTGAAGGTTGGGAGCAAACGCATTCGCCAGGATGGCCTCGTTAGGCATGACGACATGATGAAGTGGCTGCATGAACGGCACATTGTTTTGCGCGGCGGCGATCTTGATGAAGCGCCGCAAGCCTATCGACGTTTGCCCGATGTGCTCGCCGAGCATGCCGGAACGATTCGGGTATTGCACACTTTGCGTCCGCTTGGGGTGGCCATGGCCGGCCGCGACATTGTCGACCCTTACAAGGACTAATCGCGAATTCCCGCTATGTTCAGAACCAAGGAGAGTTGGCGTCTGCTGATTTTTGTCGTGGTCGTTGTCATTGTGCCAGCGGTCGCAAGTCACCTGGCGCCGATGAAGGCACATTTCGACGCGAAACCGATCGCTCGTCTCCGGGCTAAAAAGCCCCAAGTCGTGATTTTGAGCGATTCCATGGTGGATAACGGTGTCGATCCGGAGCTGCTGGGGAAGTTACTGGACGGTCGCCGGGTAGAGCTTCTCTGGTATGGAGGCGCGGCCTCTGCATCGTGGTACTTCAGACTCAAGAACTACATTGTGGCATCGCATATTCGTCCGGAGTTAGTTTGCATCTTTTTTCGTGATCGCGTCCTTACCGATCCGCGTTTCCGGACAGAAGGGAGCTATCGGTCGAAATTGGAAGCTGCGATGCACGAGGACGAGCCGATTTACCGACTTGTCCTCGGCCAACACCTCGCCGGGGAGAGGGATCTGCACCGCTGGGTGGACAGGCTCTATCCACTGAATGCTCGTCGCCACGCCCAACACGAGAGGATCGAACAGACGTCCATGCGTCTCGTAGCTAACGCAGGCGTTACTGTCCCGGAGCTAAGACGTTGGATTAACGAGACGTTCGCCCTAACAAACTTGGCCGGGGGAGCGGCCGAAGAAGCCGCCGCTTTCAGTAAAGAAAAACAAACCGAGTTTGATCCGGACCCGCGGCGCAGTTTTCTGCGACACATTGTTGCGGCCGGCACGGAAGGGCGTATCCCCCTCTGTTTCCTGCGTGTGAAACGGCATCCGGGCGCGGACGGCTTCGTTCAACAAGACGAACAGCTACGCAGATACATCGCTAATTTACGGAACTGGATCGAAAGCCAGGGCTGTTATTTTATCGACGACACCGACAACCCGGAACGCACACGAGACATGTATTTGCAGCCGGGTGACGATCACATGGGACCATGGGCAAAGGAACGATCGACCGAGCTCTATGCTGATGAATTGCGGCCGCTATTGTCGCCGTGACATTCCATTCTCTCAGCTATCTCGTTTTCCTTCCGGTTGTGCTGGCGCTGTATTGGGCGCTGCCACGGCGCGGCCAGAATGTTTTGCTGGTCGTCGCCAGTTACGTCTTTTACGGGTGGGAACATCCGTGGTTTTTGCTCCCATTGTGGGGATCGACTCTGGTCGATTACAGTTGCGCGCTCGGCATGGAGCGCTTTCCGGTTCGGCGCCGCTTGTTTCTAGTCACCAGCATCATCGCCAGCGTCGCGTTGTTAGGCACCTTCAAGTACGCCGGTTTCGTTTTGGAAAACGTCAATGCGCTCCTGACGCAGTTCGGTAGTGATCCGTTACGAGTCGTGTTCCGGCTGGTGCTACCGGCTGGCCTTTCGTTCTATACTTTTCAATCCATCGGCTATGTCGTTGACGTGTATGTCGGAAGAGTCCGGGCCGAACACAATCTGCTCGATTACGCGCTCTACGTTTCGTTTTTTCCTCAACTCGTGGCCGGTCCGATTGAACGGGCCGGTCACATGTTGCCGCAATATCACAGCGATCGAATTTTCGACCCAGTCGGATGGCGCGCCGGGCTGGGCTTGATGCTGTGGGGGTTTTTCAAAAAAGTTGTCATCGCCGATAACACTGCGCCCATCGTCAACAAGGTCTTCGCATTGAGCCACCCGTCATTTCCAGTGATCTGGGCGGGAGTACTTGCATTTGCTGTGCAAATTTACGCTGACTTTTCGGGCTATACCGACATCGCGCGCGGCACGGCTCGCCTGCTTGGGATCGAGCTAATGCGTAATTTCAATCACCCTTACATTGCCACGTCGCCAGCTGATTTCTGGCGGCGCTGGCACATTTCCCTGTCGAGCTGGTTGCGTGACTTCATCTATATTCCTCTGGGCGGAAACCGCGGCGGACCGGCCCGGGCCTCCTTCAACTTGATCGCGACGTTTGCCATTAGCGGCCTCTGGCACGGAGCCTCATGGAACTACGTGCTTTGGGGGCTCTACTGGGGTTTCTTGATTCTCGCTCAGCGGTTTCTTCGTTGGCTCGGCGTTACCCAATGGTTTCCATGGCTGGCCAAAGTTGTGATCACTTTTGGCCTAACTTGCGTCGGCTGGCTGCTCTTTCGCGAGCGCAACCTCAACAAAATTCTCAACGATTTCGCACAATTAGCGGTTGCCACATCGACGGATCAATGGTGGGTCGGAGCCTATCTGGCAACGCTGGTGATCGTGTACGCTGCGCCGCTGTTAATTCATCTCGTCGCTACGTCGGACTTCGCGCGGCGACGTCTTGCAATCACGTGGCCGAGTTTAGGATTAATCGGAGAGGCTGGTGTTGCCGCGTTGCTGCTGTTCGGGATCGTGTTCGCCCGCAGCGTAACCACCTCTGACTTTATTTACTTTCAGTTTTAGTGGTGCCGCTGCATCTCAGATTTCGATGATGCGGTAGCTTTTTCCGGTCTCACCAACAATGGTGCCGAGACATTGTAAACGGGGAATGCCCGTAGCCGTGACTCCTTGCACCGCCCATTGTGTGCGTGGGCGTGGAAAACGGCGGTGACCCGAAGCCGGTTGATCGGCTCTTCGANNNATGGAAAGACCTCGGGCAGCTCGCCTTCGCAGGTTTGGCGGCTGGATGCGCGCTGCAAGCTGACGCTGGCGGAATTAGAATCCTGGACCGCCGATATTCCTCCTGAGGCGAATGCTTAAGATCCCGGTGTTGCCACCGGCGATGCCGATGCCGAGGGCGTTGGTCCAGGCGAGGTCGTCGATGTCGGCGCCGGAGTCTGGGAAGGTGTTGGGCTCGGTGAAGCGCTGGCGATTTTTGCCAGCTCATCGTCCAACAATCTCCGTTCCTCGGCGTAAATGACTCCGCGGTGAGCTGCCTCGATGTATTCCTTGGCTGCATCTATTTGGTTGTCGTCGAGCAACAGAACGGCTACGTAAACCGCCGCATGGGGATCGTGTAGCTGGTCGGGCGCCAATTTTTTGGTAATGTCAAGCCCCTCGGTAGTCCGGCCGATCGTATAAAGCGAGAAGGCGTAGGTGACGGCGCAGTTGGTATCGAGCGGCGCGCGCTCATAAGCCTCTTTGGCCAGTTCCTGCGCTTGCTTTGTGTTTTGATCGATGTTCAAAGCCAGGCGGGCGAGGTTGGCGGTAATGGCGAATTCGTTAGGCGAGCTCTCGTGCAAGCGCTGAAGCACGTCGTAGAGCTTTTTCAGATCGTTGTTTCCTCGATAAAGACGGTAAAGCGCATCGAGAGCTTCGCGACGGGTCGCAGGATTTCGTGAAAGTCAGCTGCTCGGCTTCGATCGACATCTTCCATTTTGCGGCGATCCGTGCCAATTTAACGTCCCGATCAGGCTGGTCGTTGGCGGCGCTTTCTGCGGCGCGCCAGAGAGAATCGAACTCGGCGTCGGCGCCGGATTGATGGGATTGATGAGCGCTGACTGCCTGATAGGCGAGCCGGAGAAAATCTGCGTCGTCCCACGAACCATTGCGTGTCCAACGCCGTAAACGCGACCAGTTTTTTACTTCGGCGAAGGCTTCGGCAATGGCGATGGCAGCCGGCGGTTGTTCGGTCGATTTCACCGGCAGCTTTTCCATCCATTTCAGGACTTCGCCGGCGAGTCCGTTTTCATTCATCCATTCCATGAGTAGCGCTAGATTGGATGGATCACGCGCGGCGACCGGTTTTACCTTGTCAAAGAGCGCTGCGAATTTTTTTTCGTTGAGCTTGCGATAGAAGTTCAGGCAAAGCAGATAATCGGCGAAGGTAACCTCCGGAGACATCTGGAGATCCTGTGCAAATGCTTCCGCTGGCCCGAGATCGTTGCGCTCGACCGCGTCAGTTAGAAGAGCGCGAAGCGCACCGGTGCGGAATTCGACGCTTTGCTGCGCGAGGCGTTCAAGCGCAACGCGGGCATTCGCGCTTTTCTCCGCATCGGCTGACCTGATTTGCAGCACGGCCAGATTAAAGTGGTAGAGGTCGTTGCGCGGATCTTTTCGGACTGCAGCGGCAAATTGCGATTCCTGTTCGACAAAATTTCCTTCCGCCCGCGCGAGCCAACCGGCCACCACGTGATAGGGCGCTAGATCGCGCTGTTGCGGGGGAACATTCGACAATGCTTTTCGCGCGAGATCAAGTTGACCAAAGCGCAGTGCGGCCGAAGCAAGATTCAGCTGGCTGTCGATGCTGCGCGGCAACAAGCGCGCAATCTGCGCACGCCACGCAACCGTCTCCTCAAGATTCTGTTTTTCGCTCGCCTCGGCCAAGATTTCGTAGGCGCGCGACGAATCGCGATGCAATTCCAGCACTTCCCGCGCGGCATTACTCGCCGCAGCAAAGTCATTTTTACGAAGCATTATCGTGGCGCGATTGAGCAATCGCGTTTCGCGCCAGGTGGTGAAAGCTTTGGAACCATAAGTGACGAACACAATTCCCAGCACGACCGCCAAGGCCGTCGCGGCAATCACAATCGCAACGCGAGCGGCCATCAGATGATGGCGCAGAATGAGGAAAGAATCGACGCCTGGTAAAGAGCGAACTCTTCGTTTGCGCCGCACGCGTACGACTTTTACCGCCATTCTGTCTTCTATGCTGGAGGCGGCGGAGAATGCAACTCGCGCGCCAAATCGATTTGGGTCGGGCTACGCTTCTGCCGTGCGATGAGATTCGCGGACGACTGGAACGTCTTGGAGTTGTTCGGCCACTTGCTCGCGCAAGCGCCGGCCCCACACATAGCGCGCGAGCAGCACCTTAATAGTCGCGGTGAGCGGCACGGCGAGAATCGGCCCAAGTAACCCGCCGATCAACAAGCCCCAGACAAAGATCGATACGATCACAGTCATCGGGTGAAGACCCACCGAATTACCGACGATGCGCGGAGCGTAAAACATTCCTTCGAGGTTTTGGATGACGATAAAAATGATGGTCACCCAAAAGGGATGCCAGAAGTCGCCCCATTGAAAAGCGGCGATGAGCACCGCAGGAATCCAGCAAATCACGATGCCGATGTAAGGGATCATCGTCAGGATGACAACGAGAACACCGATGAGCGGCGCGAAATTGAGGCCGAGAATTGTCAGGGCGCTGCCGATGAGCGCGCCATCGACAAGACAAACGAGCAGTTGCCCGCGAAAATAAGCGATGATGTAGCCGTTGATTTCCAACAAAGCCTCGGCCAGTTCGTCTTTGAGCGGAGAAGCTCGCAGCGGCAAATAATCTTTCCACTTCCGCTCGATCGCAGGTCGCTCCTTTAAAAAGAAAAATAAATAGATCGGCACCATTATGAGGCTGAAAAGAAAACCGGCTACGCCGAGAAATCCGCCGATGCTTTTCTTGAGAATGTTCCAGAGCTTCTCGGCCAAGGTTGGGAAGTAGCGTCCCAGATTGGGAATTAATTTTTCGACATCTGCTTGAATGTGCTGCCGGTCCGCTGAACTAATTTTGGAAGGCGCAGGAGCGATTTCTTCGATCGGCGCGGCGGATGCTTCTGGAGTAGCAGCTGGTTGTGGGTGCGGTGAGGGTGACGGTCCGAGGAAAAGATTTACGATGCTGGTGGTGAGTGATGTCCTTTTTCCGCGTGCACCGCTCGCTGGGCCGAAAGTGCGATTGTAACGAACGATAAGATCGACAACACGGTCGCGCGCGGTTTGCGTGTAGGCGGGAAGCTGTTTGGCGAAATTGGCGCTCTGCATTGAAATGGTAGGGACCACCCACCAGATCAAAGATCCGAGCGCCAAAAACGCAGCACAAAAGATGACGCCGATCGCCGGGGTCCGCTTCATTCCGCGCCTGCACATTTTTGTGACGAGCGGATCGAGCAGATAGGCGAGGATGGCCGCGATCGCCACCGGAATCAAAATTGGTTGCAGGAAGCTGATAATATTCGCGCCGACCCAGACCACTGCGCCCGCAATGACCATCAAAAAAACGACAAAGAGAACGGTGAGCGCGGCCCACATCGTTTTTTGCTGCCAGGGTGTCGGGTATTCGCTCATGTTATGCCTTGAAGACCGAACGTCGAAGGTCCAACATCGAACGTCGAACATCGAATGGCAGGCGTCCGCTCTCGTTCGGTATTCGCTATTTGACCTTGGATGTTCGACATCGTCAAAATTACTCGACCGGATTTGCATTCGGCGGCTGGCCTTTGCTCATCCTGGTTTTCGTACGGTCGATCTTTTCGGCGAGGCGTTTGTTTTGCGGATCAAGCGCCAGGGCCTTTTGCCAGGTCTCCATCGCTTGCGCGATCTGATTCAGCTTTGCATAAGCGTCGCCAAGGTGCTCGAAAACAACCGGGTCGTCGTGCTTCATTTTTTGAGCCGCGCGAACCAAATCATTTAATGCGGCCTCAACCTTTCCCTGACGGAATTCCAGCCAGCCGAGCGTGTCGAGGTAGGCGCCGTTGTTTGGGTCGAGTTGCAAAGCGTGTTTGATCAGCTCCTGCGCTTCATCGAGGTGCAAATTGTGATCGGCCCACATGTAAGCGAGGTAATTGGAGGCATCGGCGGCGCTGGCCGGATCGAGCGCGATTGATTTTTTGAAAAGGTCGGCCGCTTTGTCATAAAGACCTGCCGCTTCCGCAGCTGCCCCGTAGTCGAAATAGAAGCGAGCGTTTACCATTTCTGAATCTTCGAGCTCTGCCTCGTGCAGAGCTTCCTCGAAGGTGGCGACGGCTTGCTCCGGATGTTTCGCCTCCCGTTGCGCGATTGCGAGATAGTAGATTATTTCCGGCGTGCCGGGAAAACGTTGACGCGCCTCGCTCAGGATTTTCATCGCTCGCTCATTCTCCTTCAGCGGGCCAAGAAGAAGCTCGGCCAAATGCATGTAACTGCTAGCGCGGGTAGGATTGATTAGCAGGCTCTGCTCATAATTGGCTGCCGCCTTAGCGAAGAGTGCTTTTGCCTGCGCGGTTTGGTTTGCTCGCAGCAGAGATCTCCCGGCATCATCGAGTAGGCCAGCGAGCAAATCATACGGCTGAGATTTTTCCGGGTGCTGTTTGATTACTTGCTCCAGTGTCTCGATCGCTTTGTCGCGCTGATTAGTTAGAACAAAACCGGCCGCAAGTTTTTCCCGCGCGCTCGCGTCGTCGGGTTGTAACTCGAGCAGACGCAAATAGAAGGGAATGGCCTGATTTATCTGTTGCGACGCCGCATAGTAATCCGCGATCTCTTTTAGAACTGCCGGATCGTCGCCGGCATGTTCGGCCGCTTTTTTGAAGATTTCATTAACGCGCGCTACTTGCTCAGGTTTTGCGGGCGAATCCGATTTGAAGACAATCGCGGCGTAGAGTTTTCCGAGCCGCGTCCAGAACGCGGGATCGTCCGTATGCACTTTCGCGGCGCGCTCCAATGATTGGAGCGCCTTTTTTTCATCGCCAGTCGCAAGGGCAATCTCGAAAAGCCGCTCGTAGGCGTCGATGTTCCGCGGATCGATGGCTACGGCGCGATTGGCGTAATCGATTGCCTCGTCGGTCCGCTTGAGATAGTTCGCATAGATGAAGGCCAGTTGCAGAAACGGCTCAGACGCATTGGGATTTGCCTTGATCGCATCTTTCAAAACGTCAATCGCTTCCGGGAAATCTTCGTCGCGGGCGAGCAATGCGGCGACGCGGGAAGCCAGCTCAGATTGCCCGGGATCGACATTAAGAACTTTTCGATACGCGCCGACCGCCTTTTCCATTTCTCCGCTGTCTTCCAACGACATTCCCTCAACAAAGTGGGCGAGTGCGTCTGCTCTGTGCTCATTTTCCGGTTGCAAACTGAGGTCTTTGGCCGGGTGCAGAGTGACGGAATCATCCTGTCGATCGGTTTTTTTCGGCAGCGAGATTGCTGGAACAAGCTGAGGCTGCGGAGACGGCGATTTGCGGCTGCGAGCGGATGCCGAACTTAATCCCGTGAAGAAAAACGCGATCAACAAAAGCGGATGAATCATGCGTCGGTTTCGATTCAACCGCTTCCTCATCTCTGCGATTCTAACCGTCCCGCGTCCGGCTTGCAAACCAGAGCCCTTGCGCCTAACGAGTGAATGATCGGCCGCGCTTACGCCTTGTAGCGCAACCGCTTCTTGTGACGATTGGCCCTCATGCGCTTGCGACGCTTGTGCTTGGAAATTTTCGCTTTGCGACGTTTCTTCAGTGAACCCATGGTGGTGTTTTCAACTACGGATCGTGCCGTGCGAATGGAAGCATTTTCAGGGCGTGACTGCAAGTTAACTTCTCTGCTCGAAGTGTGCCATGACGCAAGATCGACATGTGCTTTGGGCGGCTTTGTGCGCTTACGATTCAAAAGAATGATGAAGGTTCTGCTGGGGCACTCGGACCTCCGATTGAGTTAGTGCGCAAAAGAAAATCGGGCTGGTGGGATTTGAACCCACGGCCTCCTCGTCCCGAACGAGGCGCTCTACCAAGCTGAGCCACAGCCCGCAAACTGGCGATAGATCGGATCGACGATCGCGCGTGGCCGATTTATTCGCCTATTTTGCCGCAACTGGCAAGCGGCTTCGGCGGGGAAGAACTGCTCGGCCGATTTTCGCCGTAAGGGAAGCGGAGATTGACCTCGCAGATTTGTCCCAGAGCCGCCAATGTTCTCAATAATGAGAACAAAACGGCATCTATCTCACTTTAGCAACGAGCGTTCTCAGTAACGAGAAAAACGGCACATTTGCTGCTTCTTTTTTATAATTACCATAATATGACCAAGGCTTCTCCCCCAAGGCAGTGTGAAACCGGCACAACTTTCCCAGAAATCTTGGTCGCGGTTCTTCTCTTTGCCGGTTTCTGCGGTTCGATCTTCGAGCTAAACGCTGTTTGCCTTCGCTACATTGATGCGAGCAAAGAATCAGTTGCTGCGTTGGAGAGCGTCCATGACCGCTGTGAAGTGTTGCGCAATCTAGCGTTCACCGATCTGACAACTACGGGCTACCTCCAAAACCTCCTTGCGACTCCGGCGAATGGTTCCAATTTCTGCAAAAAAGCAACGGAAGTGGTTACACTCAGGGCCTATCCTACAGCTAACGGGATAACTCAATTCACAAGAACACCAGACGGAGTGGTTACGAGCAACTCTGTCGCCACTGACCTGGGAAGCACTTTGGTTCAGGCGGACGTCTCAACCTCTTGGACCATGACGCTCGGCGCACGGACACGCACTGAGCAAACCACGACGATCATCTCAAACGGAACAAAAAAATGAAACTAAAGACCTCGTACAAAATCACCGGCTTTACCCTCGGTGAAGCATTAATTAGCCTCAGCCTCAGCTCCATAATCCTCGGGGCCGCTGTTACGTCTGGCGTAGGACTTCAGAAAAGTTTTAACGCAATTGACAACTACTTCTCAACCCACATGCAGCAGATCCGCATCATTGACTACCTTGCCCGTGACGTGAAACGCGGACTCATCGTCACAACTTCTGTGGATCTTCAAACCGTTACAGTCACGGTTTCGAATTACATCATCCAGTCAGGCGATCCCGAGGCTATAGCAAATCCCGCTCTGATTGGCACGCCGCGAGCGCCGACTATCGCCTACACGTCCAGTGGTCCCCAGGTAAACTATGGCTCGACGACAAGCACCGTTTCCTATTCAGTAAGCGGTTCGTCGATACTGCGCACAGAAAACGGTGTGGTTACGACCATCGCTTCAAGCACGGATCAGTTGGTGCCACAAACAACGGACGTTGAACTCACAAACACCGAATATGCGAATGCCTCGGTAAGCTTCCTGCCGATCTTCACGTCCGGGGGGAGCGCCGCCGAACGCACCGGGACAACGCTTTACGCCACCGCTTATTTACGAAACAAGCGGCGCGGCTGATCGCGAAGGAGGAAGCGGTGCGGATTGCAAAAGAGAAACTTGAGCAGGGCACTGTGCTCCTTTGCGTACTGTGCACGATCTTGGTGGTTACGCTGATAGGGGCCAATGTCCTCTTCAATTCGGTCACGCGTTTCAATACCTCTTCAAGCCAGGTGCGTGGCTGGAAGGAATCGCTCTATGCCGCGGAGGCCGGCGGCGACATCGCCTACGCCGAAATACGCAAGACGATTCTCGATCCAACGCATGCATTTAGCGGATGGACTTACTCGGGTGGCATATACAGCAATGCACCGATCACTTTTGGCAGCGATAATCTCACCACGAGCGCTGCCGTCGACTTGTTTTACTACGACTCTAGCGGTAATCCTTGGTATCGAATTCGTGCTAATGGCACCGCGCCTGTATTGGGATTGAAACGCGTGACCATGGATGACCGCATGGGCGCCAGCACACGCGGCGATAGTTTGCTGCGGAAGATCGATTTTAATTACGATCATTTCATTGCGACCTACGGTCCCAAGGGCGACAACGTCGGAAAGGCTCTTGTTCCTGTCTCGCATCCGCAAATCACCCGCCGCGTCGAATTGGTCGCCGCGCCAGTGACGCCATTCGAAGCGGCCATTAAATGCAGCGGAACATTTTATGGCCTTGGCGATGCGGCCATGATCGACAGCTACAGATCAAGCAACGGCTCTTACTATTTCTGCGCCAATAATCCCGCCGACCCGCATTATTCCGATTCCCGTAGTGGCTCTGTCGAAATCAGCAGCGCGGTCGCAACAATCAGAGGGATGGTTTACGGGAATGTCGCGACAAACGGCGGGACGATAGTTCGCTCTTACCAGATTATCGGGACGATTGATAACAGCGTTCCCTTTACCTTGCCTCCTTTCAAAATGCCGACAGACATGCCGATGCCGCAACCTTCTCCTACAAAAGTGAACGGCAACGTCACGGTTAACCCACCGGTTGCCGGGACGGCTAGGAATCCGACGTTTTATTTGTTGTCTTCTTTCACTGGAAATTTAACCGTAAACCCATACAACACGGCCGACACTTACGTTGCCGTTCATACCACCAGTGACATTACAGGTACTGTCGATGTGAAGCCAAATGTGCATCTCATGATCTTTTTTGACGGCAATGTGAATGTGAAAGCTCGGGATATCGTGAACGAAAGCGGCATCGCGGGGAATCTTCAATTTTACGGCATTAGCCCGACTGATCCTTCCGTGTCGCAGTCAATCGCAATCTCTCCACCTGGAAATTTCGCCGCGACATTTTATGCGCCTAGCGCCGATTTCACCTTGAATGGAAATCCTGACATTAGCGGCGCTATCGTTTGCAAGACTTTCTACGGGAACGGCAATACCACGTGGCATTACGACCGCACGCTCGGTACCGAGGGCGATGCGGTTGATTATCGCATCGTCAGTTACGTGGAAGACCTTCGTTAGCGAGGGATACCCAAGCTCCAGACCCGGCATTGTCGATCTTTGTTCGGCAGTCGCTCCGATGCGATGACGCCGACAAATCCGTTTGACAAGCGACCACACCGCTTGCAAGGTCAACACTCGTTTTTTAGAATGCTCGCCGTGCCACTTTCTCCATCCGCTCTCGCTGCCGGTGCGCCCACGATCCTTCAATTCCCGACGGAAGCCAACTGCGCCGTCAGATCCTTGCGCCATATGACGACTCAACTCCTCCAGGAAGCAGCTCAAGTAATTCCAAATCAGCAACTCCTGATTAATGTTGTTTCCAAGCGCGTGCGCCAGCTCGGCTTGGGGCACCGGCCAATGGTGGAGACAACTCCGCGCATGTCGCTGACCGACATCGCGCTGAAGGAGATCATCGCCGGCAAGCTCGCCTACGAGTCGCTCACGGGCTCATCGGATAACGAGTAAGTCATCCTGCAGGCGCCCGGCCTGCGTTTCAATATGGCCGCCGAGTCGATCCTTAATCGCAAGGCGCTGCGCGATTTTCACGTGCTCGAGCGCTACGAAGCCGGAATCGAGTTGAAAGGAAGCGAGGTCAAATCCATCCGCGCCGGCAAAGCCAACATCAGCGACGCCTTTGCTCGCATCGAGAACGGCGAAGCCTTTCTCTACAATGCTGACATCCAGCCCTACGAGCGTGCCAGTCATGAAATTCCCGCTGCGAAGCGCATCCGCAAATTGTTGTTACATCGCGAGCAGATCGACAAGCTGTATGGCGAAACGCAGGTGAAAGGCCGCGCGCTTCTTGTTCTCAAGCTTTATTGGAAAAACGGGAAACTTAAAGCCGAGCTTGGCGTCGGCCACGGCAAAGTCGCTCGAGACAAACGTGCTGAGCTGAAAAAGCGCGCGGTCGCGCGCGAAATCGCCCGCGAAGTCGCCCGCTTTAACCGCAAACACGTGTAACGTTCTCCTCCGTTCGATAATGCTACGGTCCGCCGTTAACGAACTGCCAGCCGAGCAAACTTGACTGCTTTAAGCGGTCAAGTTTCAGCCTTGGCGAGGCCGCATGCGCCCTGCCAGAACAAAAGTTCTCGTCTGCACGCGCGCATATGCGAATCATCTTCAGATGCGCTGGTTGCTCTCCATTCTCGTGCTCATCTTTGGAGGCTGGGCCGTATCTCGCCTGTGGCGAGGTCGTTTTTCATTTCAGGGCAGAGTTGCTCTCATCACCGGTGGATCGCGGGGACTTGGTTTAGTGCTGGCGCGCCAAATTTGTGACGAAGGCGGTCGCGTTGCGATCCTCGCGCGCGATGAGGATGAACTTGAGCGCGCGAAAAACGATCTGGCCGCACACGGCGGGGAGGTGCTCACCGTCCGATGCGATTTGCTCGAGCGTGCGCAGATCCAATCAGCCTTTAAGCAAACACTGGATCGCTTCGGCAAGATCGACGTCTTGATTAACAATGCCGGCATCATCGAAGTCGGCCCGCTCGGCCACATGAGCCGCGAAGATTTCGAGCGTAGCATGGGCGTGCATTTTTGGGCGCCCTATGAATTGACGATGCAAGTCGTTCCCGAAATGCGAAGACGCGGTGGCGGTCGCATCGTCAATATCTCTTCCATCGGCGGGAAAATGGCCGTGCCGCACATGGCGCCATATTCCGCTAGCAAGTTTGCCCTGACCGGTTTTTCTGACGCTGTTCGCGCTGAACTTGCGAACGATAACATTTTTGTAACGACTGTCGCGCCGGGTCTCATGCGAACTGGCTCGCATGTGAATGCAAAATTCAAAGGCAAACACGACGCTGAGTTCGCCTGGTTTTCCGCTTCAAGCGGAATGCCGCTCATCTCGATGAAGGCGGAACGCGCCGCTAGAAAAATTCTCGCGGCGTCCCGCCGCGGCCAGCCGTCGCTTACCCTGACTTTTGCTGCGCGCGGCCAAGTTGTGGCGAACGCACTGTTTCCGAATCTCGCTGGTCGCGCGATGAAACTTGTGAATCGATTTTTGCCGAGATCCACGAGCGCAGAAGGAAATGAAGCGCACGCAGGTTATGAAACACGTCGTTTAACTCCCGACTGGCTAACGCACATGGCTGACGACGCCACGCAAAGAAACAACGAAGCCAAAAACCAATCGCTGTAGCCGCTGTCACTGACCGCGCCTCAATCCATTGGACGTTGGACGTTCAGCGTCCAGCGTTGGACAGTTTCTGGACATGAGCAAGCGCCTTTTCGTCGCGATCGATCTTCCGGAGTCGCTCCAAAAAATCCTTGCCGATTTAAATCCGAAAACCCCCGGTGTCCGATGGACGGAACCGGAGCAAATGCATCTGACCCTCGGTTTTTTTGGGAACGTGCCAGAAGATGTCGATCTAAAGTTTCGCGAAAAACTGAGCGCAATTGAGTTCGGCGCATTTTTTTTGCCGATCACCAATATTGGATGTTTTCCGCCAAAAGGTCTGCCGAAAATTATTTGGATCGGCGTCGGTCGGGGCCATCCGCATCTATTCCAAGTGTACAAACGTGTTCAGGAAGCGGCGCTCGCCGCCGGGCTCGAGCCCGAGCTGCATGCATGGCATCCGCACATCACACTAGCGCGCTGCCGCGAGGCTAATGCGGCCGTCGTGCGAAAATTTCTGAAAGCAAATGTCGATCTTGATGCGGGAATCATTCG
>WNFJ01742858.1_pt1 | contig 16498 bp, 10 predicted proteins | sample 5400461 | NCBI WGS metagenome assembly WNFJ01 (sample SAMN13153349, study PRJNA577476) | soil metagenome | isolation source: 115 cm saprolite on Douglas fir-dominated hillslope | place: USA:California | collected 2013-09-17 | reverse complement strand
TCGTCGAGAACGAGAACGGCGCGGCCCCTGAAAAGATCGGCCGATGGTGGAGTCGATTGCGAGGAATCGCGCTCGACTTCCGAAGGAGCGCGAGGCGCATCGGGCTGCTGGCCGGGCACACACGGAAGGTAGATAGTAAACGCGGAACCGCCCGCGGGAAGCGATTCGGCCTCGATGTTTCCGCCGTGTTCTCGAATGATGGACATACATATGCTGAGCCCGAGGCCAGTGCCGCCACCCGGGCGCTTTGTGGTGTAGAAAGGATCGAAAATGCGAGGCAGCGCTTCCGGGCGAATGCCCACGCCATCGTCCTGAACGGTAACGGTAAGCTGGTTTTCCTTTCGGTCGAGGCGAATCTGGATGCGGCCCGTGTCACGGACCTCGCGAATAGCCTGCTCGGCATTGGTGACGAGATTCAGCAAGACCTGAATGAGCTGATTGGCGTCGCCAATGACGCCGGGGAGATCCGGCTGAGGGCGGAAATCCACTTCGATAAAATTGCGACGTAGCGAATGCTCATGCAGCTGGAGCGTGCGCTCGACCAAACTGTTAACGTCCAGCGGCTTTTTCTGCGGCGAGGCAGGCCGTGAAAACTCGAGAAGATTCTGGACGATGCGCGCAGCGCGCCGGGCCTGGCGGTGGGTGAGCTCCAGCTGCCGTTTGGTTGCGTCATCAGCGCCTTCGCGATCGCGAAGAAGCTCGGTGACGCCGAGAATTGCCGTAAGAGGGTTGTTCAGCTCATGGGCTACGCCCGCGAGCATCTGGCCCATGGCGGCAAGCTTCTCGGCCTGGATGAGCTGTTCTTCCAATCGTTTGAGATCGGTAACGTCACGGCCGGAGAGAACCACGCCCTCGATATTCCCGTTTTCATCGGACAAAGGACTGAAATTGAAACGAATCCTTCGCCAATCTCCCAGTTTGTGGCGTACGCGAACTTCCAGCGAAGCGAAGTTCTGCCGGCCGGCGATAACGTCCTTGTAAAGGGCTATCAAGGAGGGCAAATCCTCCGAGTGAGTGCGTCCGCCGAACTCCATCTGGTGGGCCTCATCCACTTCGTAACCTAGGACCTCACTGCAGCGAGGACTGACAAAGGTATAGTGCCCGTTCGTGTCGAGGACGAGTATCAAATCGGGGAAGTTGTCAACGAGGCGACGAGCAAACTCTTGCTGCTGGTGGAGGCGGCGCTCAATCTCGCGGCGCTCGGTGATATCCATGAGCGCGCCTTGGTATCGAAGGACACGCCCGCTATTGTCGCGGACAGCAGCGGCGGTGTTTAAACAAACGATAGACGTGCCGTCTTTGCGGACCAGCGTGATTTCGCGGCCCTGAATTTTTGGCTGGCTCTCGACCTCTTCCTTGACGATCTTACGCTCAGCGCGGTCGATGAAGATCTCCGGGACCTGCCTTTTCAGCAGTTCTTCTTTGGAATCGTAACCGAGCATACGCACCAGGGCGGGGTTGACGTCCACGATGGTGCCGTCCGGCGTGGTGATGTAGATGCCTTCCTGCAGGGATTCAAAGAGTTCGGTGAAACGAGCTTCGTTCTTGCGAAGCGCGGAAACGTCGCGAGCAAGAACGGTAATGCCGCCGATTTTGTCTCCGCGCATCATGGCGTGGGCGACGCAATCAAAAAAGAAAGGCGCGGACTGGTTTTTCAACCGGACAGGAATAACACCGGCCCACTGGCGGCGCTCCATGAAGCGCGGCATGGCACGCTCCACGAGCCTTGTACCGTCTCCGCCACTCTCCTGGACGAAATCCGTCAATGGCTTGCCGATAATTTGCTGAAAAGGGGTATCCACAAGGTCGGAGAAGCTGCGATTGACCGCGCGAATCTGACCGTCAAGGGAGACGGCAAGGAGAATGTCATCAAAAGAATCAATCAAATCGCGATAGCCCTGCTGGGAGCGGGAGATGATCTCGAAGAGCTGGTCCAGCTGTTTTTCACTGGGAGGGTTCTCATCACGGTGCTCCATGCCACGCATGAGACCGCGCAGTTCGGAGATCTCCTGAGTCTTATTCCATATGTAAACGCCGAAGAGAACGATCAGAACTACGAAGCCGATAGGAAGTGCTTCGTAATGGTGCGCGAGCGAACGAATAGAGTCCCAAGACGTCCAGGCATAAGCCACCCCAAGAAGAAAAATGACAAGGATCGCCATCAGCCAGAGTTCTCTCTGACGCTTTTCAAACTGCTCGAAGCGGGCAGAGATTACCGCATGCTTGTCAGTTTGCGGCGTGGAGCGGCCGTCGGTTTGCTGGGCGCGTTGGTCGTCTTCGTGCATTCAAGTGGACGGGACCCTGCAGAATCAGGAGTCTGCCGCCGGAAAGTGCCATAACTCTTATTGTAGGAACTCAGGCTGGACTTCAGCAATCACGGCAGAGGTGGGAGGTTCCTGAACGATACCTGTACGCGAGGCATGGAAACAAAAACGGCGTCCCGGTAACACCGGGGCGCCATTTTGATTTGAACTCCAACCAGCCCAAGGACCGGTCAAGAAGAAAGTTACCCCTCGGTGGCGGCGTCCGCCTCGGTGTCCTTTTGGAGGAAGTCGAGCGCGGCCGCTTCTTCGGCGGTGAGCTCGGCGGCTTCCGGAATTTCCTCGATGGGAGCGGGCGCGGGCATTTCCGTCAGCAACTGAATGCTGCGGTAGTGCTCGAGACCCGTCCCAGCGGGAATGAGGCGCCCCATGATCACGTTTTCCTTGAGCCCGCGGAGATAGTCCACCTTGCCGGCAACAGCTGCTTCGGTGAGGACACGGGTGGTCTCCTGGAAGCTCGCGGCGGAGATAAACGAATCGGTCGAGAGCGACGCCTTGGTGATACCAAGGAGGAGCGGACGGCCCGTTGCGGGGCGGCCGCCATCGGCGATGACGCGATCGTTTTCCTCGCGGAAGCGGAACTTGTCCACCTGCTCCTCGAGGAGGAACGTGGTGTCGCCGACGTCCTCGACTTTGACCCAGCGCATCATCTGGCGCGAGATCGTCTCGATGTGCTTGTCGTTGATGTTCACGCCCTGGAGGCGGTAAACCTCCTGAATGGCGTTGACCAGGTACGATTGCGTAAACTTTTCGCCAAGGACGGCGAGCAAGTCATGCAAGTTGAGCGGGCCATCGATGAGGGCTTCGCCAGCCTTGACGTGATCGCCTTCTTGAACGTTGATGTGCACGCCACGGGGAATGGAATATTCCTTGGTGGTCTTGCCGTCGTGGCTTTCGACGTAAACCTTGCGCATGCCCTTGGCGATGTCGCCGTACTTGACGGCGCCGTCGATTTCGCTGATGACGGCAGGATCCTTGGGCTTGCGGGTCTCGAAGAGTTCGACAACGCGCGGGAGACCGCCGGTGATGTCCTTGGTCTTGGTGGTCTCGCGCGGAATCTTCGCGAGCACATCGCCGGCCTGCACTTCATCGCCATCCTTGACCATCAAGTGGGCGCGGGAAGGCATAAGGTACTTTTTGCGGACCTTGCCGGAAGAATCGCGGACCAGGATTGCGGGCTGATGCTTTTCATCGCCCGGAGGCAGAGTGACCACGTCCTGTGAAAGGCCGGTCACTTCGTCCACCTGTTCTTCGATCGTCAAGCCGGGACGCAGGTCGTCGAATTTCACATCGCCAGCGGTTTCGGTGAGGATCGAGAACGTGAAGGGATCCCATTCGGCAAGAGTCTGGCCGTGGGTGACGTGCTCGCCGTCCTGGACGCGGAGCCGCGCGCCGTAAACAACGTGGTAGCGCTCCTTCTCACGGCCTTTTTCATCGACGATGGCGATAAGGCCGGAGCGGTTCATGGCGATGGCTGTGCCGCCGCGACCCTCGACATGCTTGAGATCCACAAACTTGACGACGCCGTTGTTGCGCGCTTCGAGCGTGGAACGTTCGGAGACGCGTGTTGCGGTTCCGCCGATGTGGAACGTGCGCATGGTGAGCTGTGTGCCCGGTTCGCCGATGGACTGCGCGGCGATGACGCCCACAGCTTCGCCAAGCTCAACCATGCGGCCGGTGGCGAGGTTGCGTCCGTAGCACAGTGCGCAAACACCGCGGCGGGATTCGCAGGTAAGCACGGAACGGATGCGCACGCGCTCGATACCTGCACCCTGAACCTGATTGGCAAGCTCTTCGGTGATTTCCTGGTTTACGTCAACGATGATAGTGCCCTCGAAGTCCTTAATCTTGTCGAGAGAAACGCGGCCTACGATGCGGTCGCGGAGCGGCTCTACTTCGACGCCGGCTTCGATGATGGGCTCGACATAAATGCCGTCGGTAGTTCCGCAATCGCGCTCGTTGATGATTACGTCCTGTGCGACATCGACGAGGCGGCGGGTGAGGTAGCCGGAGTCGGCGGTCTTGAGCGCGGTATCCGCCAGGCCCTTGCGCGCGCCGTGCGTCGAGATGAAGTACTGCAGCACGGTGAGGCCTTCGCGGAAGTTGGAAGTGATGGGCGTTTCGATGACTTCCCCGGAAGGCTTGGCCATCAAACCGCGCATACCGGAAAGCTGGCGAATCTGCTGCTTTGAGCCGCGGGCGCCGGAGTCCGCCATCACGTAAACGGGATTGATGACGCCCTCTTTGTCCTGATTCTCGAGGGCCTTGAACATTTCGTCGGCCACGCGTTCGGTGATGTCGCCCCAGATGGCGATGACCTTGTTGTAGCGCTCGCCGTTGGTGATGGCGCCGTCGAGGTATTGCTGCTGGACCTTGACGACTTCCTTTTCGGCGTTTTCGACAAGCTTGTACTTGTCGCTCGGAATGAGCATGTCGTCGATGCCAATCGAAATGCCGGACTTGGTGGCGTAGGTAAAGCCCAGTTCCTTCAAGTGATCGAGCAGGACAACGGTGTCTTCAAGGCCGAAGCGCAAGTAAGCGTAATAGACCAGCTGCTGAACGCCCTTCTTTTTGAGGAGGCCGTTCACAAAGGGAAATTTTTCCGGCAAGTGCGAATTGAAGATGACGCGCCCAACGGTCGTCTGAATGAACTGGCGCTCCATCTTCACCGGCACGGTGTGGGGCACGTCCTGGTTGTCATAGGCCGTGGTAAGGTCGATGACTTCACCGGTGTAGCGCAGGCGAATCGGCGTAAGCAATTCGACTTCGCCGGCTTCCAGTGCGAGTACGACTTCATCGGTGGCACCGAAAACGCGGCCTTCGCCCTTGGCTCCCGGCTTGTTCTTGGTCAGATAGTAGATGCCGAGGACCATGTCCTGCGACGGCACGGCAAGAGGCAAGCCGTGAGCGGGCGACAGGATATTGCGGGAGCTGAGCATGAGCACGGACGCTTCGACCTGCGATTCGGGCGAAAGCGGGATGTGCACGGCCATCTGGTCGCCGTCGAAGTCCGCGTTGAACGCGGTGCAGACGAGCGGGTGGATGCGGATGGCTTTCCCTTCGACCAGAACCGGTTCGAATGCCTGAATGCCGAGGCGATGAAGCGTCGGAGCGCGGTTGAGCATCACAGGATGTTCGCGAATGACGTCTTCCAGGATGTCCCAAACAACAGCTTCCTGCTGCTCGACCATTTCCTTGGCTTGCTTGATGGTGGTGCAGTGGCCCTGGGCTTCGAGCTTGTGGTAGATGAACGGCTTAAAGAGTTCGAGCGCCATCTTCTTGGGCAGACCGCACTGGTGGAGCTTCAGCTCCGGCCCGACCACGATGACGGAGCGGCCGGAGTAGTCCACGCGCTTACCGAGGAGGTTCTGGCGGAAACGGCCCTGCTTGCCCTTGAGCGTGTCGCTGAGGGACTTGAGCGGGCGGTTGTTGGTGCCGCGGAGAACGCGGCCACGGCGGCCGTTGTCAAACAGGGCGTCGACGGCTTCCTGGAGCATGCGCTTTTCGTTGCGCACGATGACGTCCGGCGCGCGCAGCTCCATGAGCTTCTTCAAGCGGTTGTTGCGGTTGATGACGCGGCGATAGAGGTCGTTCAAGTCGGAAGTGGCGAAGCGGCCGCCGTCCAGAGGCACTAGCGGGCGCAACTCCGGCGGAAGAACCGGGATCACGTCGAGAATCATCCATTCCGGCTTGTTGCCGCTCTTGCGGAAGGCTTCGAGAACCTTGAGGCGCTTGGCGAACTTGATGCGCTTCTGTAGCGACGGATCGGTCTTCATCTTCTCGCGGAGCTCTTCGGACAGCTTGTCCACTTCGACGCGGCGGAGAAGCTCCTTGATGGCTTCCGCGCCCATCTTGGCGGTGAACTGGCCGGGATATTCCTTCTGCAGCTCGCGATACTTGTCTTCGAGCAGGACTTCCCGCTCGCGGAGAATGGCGACCTCGCCGGGATCGACGACAACGAACGCTTCGAAGTAAAGAATGCGCTCGAGATCGCGCATGGAAATGTCCAGCAAGTAGCCGATGCGGCTGGGCAAACCCTTGAAAAACCATACGTGCGAGCAGGGTGAAGCCAGCTCGATGTGGCCGAGGCGCTCGCGGCGGACTTTGCTTAGGGTGACTTCGACGCCGCATTTGTCGCAGATTACGCCGCGGTGCTTCATCCGCTTGTACTTGCCGCACAGACATTCCCAGTCGGTGACGGGGCCAAAGATCTTGGCGCAGAAGAGGCCGTCGCGCTCAGGCTTGAAGGTGCGGTAGTTGATGGTCTCAGGCTTGGTCACTTCGCCATGAGACCACGAGCGAATTTTTTCAGGGCTCGCCAGGCTGATGCGGATGGAATCGAAATCAGCAATCAAACTGGCGCGATCATAAGGGCTGCTGCGATACAAGGTTGTTTCCTCCCTCCCCAGCTTTCGCCGGGGCCGCGTCCACGGTCAGCATCCTTGAAGACGCTGACCGGGACGGCTGAGAACCCAACTACGAAAACTACAAACTCGATTCAGTTACCCTGTAAGGGCGCAGCATGCTGCGTCCCTACGAAGGCAATCTCCCGCTAGTCGGCAGCTTTGTCCCCTGCCGGCTTTTGCCGCTTCATCAACTCGACGTCCAGGCAGAGCGACTGCAACTCGCGGACGAGCACGTTGAACGACTCAGGCACGCCAGGCTCAATACCCGGTTCACCTTTTACGATGGCCTCGTAAATCTTTGCGCGGCCATAGACGTCATCCGACTTCGCCGTGAGCAACTCCTGCAGGATATGCGCTGCGCCGTACGCTTCCAGCGCCCAGACTTCCATTTCGCCGAAGCGCTGGCCGCCGAACTGCGCCTTGCCGCCGAGCGGCTGCTGCGTGATGAGCGAGTACGGCCCGATGCTGCGGGCATGGATCTTGTCGTCGACAAGGTGCGACAGCTTAAGCATGTAGATGTAGCCGACAGTGACCGGCTGGTCGAACTGGTCACCGCTCATGCCGTCGAAGAGGTTGATCTTGCCGGCGTGCGGAAGACCTGCGACTTCGAGCAGATGGCGGATTTCCGGCTCGCGCGCGCCGTCGAATACCGGCGTGGCGAAGGGGATGCCTTCGCGGAAGCCTTCGGCGTACTCGAGCAACTCATCATCGCTAAGTTTTGCGAGCGTCTTCCACACCGCAGTATCCGTAAACACTTCGCGGAACCAGCGGCGCAGTGCTTCGGCCTTAACTTCCTTGCTTAGCAGGCGCTTGAGGCTGTTCCCGAGTTCCTTGGCGGCCCAGCCGAGGTGCGTCTCCAGAATCTGGCCGACGTTCATACGTGAAGGAACGCCTAGCGGATTCAGAACGATCTCGACCGGAGTTCCATCCGGCATGTACGGCATGTCTTCCTGCGGCACGATGCGCGCGATAACACCCTTGTTGCCGTGACGGCCTGCCATCTTGTCGCCGATGGAGAGCTTGCGCTTCATGGCGATGTAGACTTTGACCAGCTTAATTACGCCCGGAGGCAGCTCGTCGCCCTTCTTGAGCTTGTCCTTGCGCTCCTCGGTGATCTTGCGCAGCACATCGATCTGCCGCGAGGTCATCTCCTCGACTTCTTCGATTTTCTCGATAAGCAGAGGGTCCTTTTCGTTGAGCTTCAGGCGCTTGAGGTTGCGCGTGGAGATCTTTTCGATGATCTCACGCGTCAGCTCGACGCCCTTGGTCAGCAGGCGCTTGTTGGTCTTCTCGTCGTGAAGGTCAGCCTGGAGAACCTTGCCGCCAAGCAGATCCGTGAGGCGCTTGAGGCGCTCATCCGTGAGGATGCGGATTTCGTCGGCGAGGTTCTTCTCCAGCTTGAAGACCTGCGTGGCCTCAATGGCCTTGTGGCGCTCGTCCTTTTCTCCGCCCTTGCGGGTGAAGATCTTGACGTCCACGATGGTGCCTTCGATGCCCGGCGGGCAGTAGAGCGAAGCGTCGCGAACATCGCCGGCCTTTTCGCCGAAGATGGCGCGGAGCAGCTTTTCTTCTGGTGTGAGCGTGGTCTCGCCCTTGGGCGTAACCTTGCCAACGAGGATGTCGCCGGGCTTCACAACTGCGCCGATCCGGATGACGCCGCTTTCGTCGAGGTTGCGGAGGAACGACTCGCTGATGTTGGGAATATCGCGAGTGACTTCCTCGGGGCCAAGCTTGGTGTCGCGCGCCTCGATTTCATACTCCTCGATGTGAATCGAAGTGTAGTAGTCGTCCTTGACCAGCTTTTCACTGACCAGGATGGCGTCTTCGAAGTTGTAGCCGCGCCACGGGAGGAAGGCCACGAGAACGTTGCGGCCAAGAGCGAGTTCGCCGCGCTCCGTGCAGGGACCATCGGCAAGAAGAACCTGGCCCTTCTTCACGCGGTCGCCCACGCGAACCAGCGGCTTCTGGCTGATGCAAGTGTTCTGGTTCGAACGCTTGAATTTGATGAGCTGATAAATGTCAGCGCCGACTTCACGGCTGAGCACACCGGAGTGGTCGGACTCCACGCGTACGATGATGCGCTCGGAGTCCACCTGGTCCACGATGCCTTCACGCTTGCAAAGCACCACTGCGCCGGAATCGCGCGCGGTGACGCGCTCCATGCCGGTGCCCACGAGTGGCGCTTCACCCTTGATGAGCGGAACGGCCTGGCGCTGCATGTTGGAACCCATGAGAGCGCGGTTGGCGTCGTCGTTTTCGAGGAACGGAATCAAGCTGGCAGCCACGGAAACGAGTTGTTTGGGGGATACGTCGACGTAGTCGACTTCATCGCGGCTCTTCAGCACGAAATTCCCCGCCTGACGGCAGTTGACCAGCTCGGTCGTGATCTTCAAGCGGTCGTCGAGCGAAACGTTGGCCTGCGCAACGACGTACTTGTCCTCTTCCCAAGCGGAAAGGTAAAAGCAGTACGGCTCGTAAACCACCTTGCGGCGCTTGAGCTCTTCGTTGAGATCCTCGACCTTGTCCTTTTCGACGATCTCGCCTGCTTTGAATTCGCTGTCGCCAGCATTGACGATATGAACGTAGTCGATGATGCGTCCGCTCTTGACCTTGCGGTAGGGCGATTCGATGAAGCCGTAGTCGTTGATGCGGGCGAAACAGCTCAGTGAGCTGATCAGGCCAATGTTCGGACCTTCCGGCGTTTCAATCGGACAGATGCGGCCGTAATGCGTCGGATGCACGTCGCGCACTTCGAATCCCGCGCGCTCGCGCGAGAGGCCACCTGGTCCAAGGGCCGAGAGACGCCGCTTGTGCGTGATTTCGCTGAGCGGGTTGGTCTGGTCCATGAACTGGCTGAGCTGTGACGAGCCAAAGAACTCGCGGATCGCAGCCATGACCGGCTTGGCGTTCACCAAGTCGTGCGGCATAGCCGTAGACATTTCCTGGTACACGCTCATCTTTTCCTTGATGGCGCGTTCCATGCGGACCAGGCCGATACGGAACTGGTTTTCGAGCAGTTCGCCAACCGCGCGAACGCGGCGGTTGCCGAGATGGTCGATGTCGTCCACGACGCCGATGTTCTTCCGCAACTTGAACAAATACTTGATCGCCGAGACGAAGTCCGGCGCATCCAGCGTGCGGTTGTCCAGCGGCGTGTCCAGGCCCATCTTGATATTGAACTTCAACCGGCCAACGCGGCTGAAATCGTATTTGCGCGGGTCAAAGAACATGCCGCGGAAAAGGTTCGTGGCTGTTTCCAGCGTCGGTGGATCACCGGGACGCAGCTTGCGGTAGATCTCGATGAGCGCCTCTTTCGAAGAGCGGATGGCATCTTTGTCCAGAGTGCGAGAGAGCACCACGCCGATATCGTCACGCTCAGGGAAGAACACATCGACTTCCGTGATGCCGCCTTCCGCAAACGCCTGCCACAGTTCGGCGGTCAGCGGCTTGTTGGCTTCGAGCAGCACTTCGCCGGTCTGGCGATTGACGACATCGGCGACACTGTACGCGCCCTCAAGGTCGGCCAGTGCGGCGCGAACCTGCGAAATCTTCGCCTTGATCAGTTCCTTGAAAAGATTCTCCGTAATGCGTTTGTGCGCGCCGACAATCACTTCATCCGATTTTAGGTTCCGGATTTCGTGAGCCAGCTTGCGGTCCACGATTCCGGGGGAAACGTTCCAGAAGAGGTCCTTGTCGCGCAACGAAATACGCTCGACCTGGTAGAACGTGCGAAGAATCTCTTCGTTGGACTTCATCCCCAGCGCGCGCAGGAAGATCGAGCCCAGGAACTTGCGCTTGCGGTCGATTCGAACGTAGAGGATGTTCTTGGTGTCGTACTCGAACTCCACCCACGAGCCGCGATACGGAATGATTTTCCCCAGGAAGTAGGTGCGGTTATTGGCGCTCTCGAAGAACACACCCGGCGAGCGGTGCAACTGGGAAACGATGACGCGCTCCGTGCCGTTGATGATGAACGTGCCGTTCTCCGTCATCAGCGGAATGTCGCCATAGAAAACTTCCTGTTCCTTGATGTCGCGGATGGTCTTCGCGCCGCTATCAGGATCCTTATCGTAAATGGTCAGGCGGATGGTGACCTTGAGAGGCGCGGAGTACGTCATGCCGCGCTCCTGGCACTCGTTCACGTCATACTTCAGCTGCATGGCCACTGGGTCGCCGCACTTGTTGCAGAAGGTCGGCGTGTTCTTATTGAACGTGCCGCACTTGTGGCAAATGACGTCGCCAGTCTGATACGGATTGGTGACAACCGACGCGCCGCAATTGCGGCAGGTCGCGCGGAGGTGGTGCAGGCCCTTCAGGTTGCCACACTTGCACTCCCAGTTGCCGATCGCGTAGTCCACGAATTCCAGCTGCGACATCTCGCGGAAGTCCCGGATCGGAAACACGGAGGTAAACACCGACTGAAGCCCGCCGTCATCGCGCTCGCTCGGCAGAAGGTCCATCTGCAGGAAGCGCTGATACGACTTCATCTGAACTTCAATCAGGTTGGGAATCTGGATGGAGCCCTGGATTTTCGCGAAATCCAGACGCTCGCGTTCCCGGACGTGCTGATTGCTATTCGGCATGCTTGATCCTCGTTATTCTTGGGCAAAAAGCAGAGAAAGGGAGAAACGACACATCACCGGAGTGCGAAACGACCTGCCCGGGATCGCTGCACACACGGCTGCGGGGGGCCCGAAAAGGGCCCGCGAATCTGTAACAAGTACCGGCCTCGAATTGCGTAAGCGAATTCCTTTGGCGCGGTCCGCCCGCTCCAGCGCCGCGCCGCCGCTCGAAAAACAGCACCGCAAGAGTTCTGCGTAGCCCCTTGCAATGCCGAAAGACAGCGAACTACTTAATCTCGACCTTGGCGCCCGCCTCTTCGAACTTCTTCTTGATCGAAGCGGCTTCGTCCTTGTTAACGCCTTCCTTAACGGTCTTCGGAGCGCCATCCACCAGGTCCTTGGCTTCCTTCAGGCCCAGGCTAGTGACTTCGCGGACTGCTTTAATGACGTTGATCTTGTTGCCGCCAACGTCAGTAAGCACGACAGAGAATTCGGTCTTCTCTTCCGCCGGTGCCGCGCCGCCTGCTGCCGCTCCTCCGCCGCCCGCCGCGACCACCGTGGCTGCCGCCGCGGAGACGCCGAAGGCTTCTTCCATTTTCTTCACAAGGTCAGACGCTTCGAGCAACGTCAGCCCCTTGATTTCTTCCAGGATCGTATCTACTTTCGACATGACTTTGTTTCTCTCCTCTCAATTTCAAAAAATTGAACTTACTGGGTCGCTTCGGGAGTTGGTGCGGCACTTGGCGCCGCACTGTCTCCGCCGGACCCAAACTTGTTTGCCTTGATGGCTTCGCTGACAGTAACCGCCAAGTTGCGCGGCAGCGCGTTCAACGTCATGGCGATGCGCTGCGCGGGAGCGTTCAGCAGGAACATGATCTTGCTGATTAACTCCTCCTTCGACGGGAGATTCGCGAGTTGCTGAATCTCCTTGATGGAAATGACGCGGCCCTCGACCAAGCCGGACTTGAACTGAAACGCGGGAACGTCTTTGGCGATCTTGGTAAGCGCTTTGGCCAGGGCGACTGGGTCGGCCGCAGTGTAAGCGATTGAATTCGTTCCGCTCAGGTTCTTGAGCAAGTTCTCCGCGGGTGTACCGGCGCCGGCTCGCTCCGCGAGCGTGTTCTTCACAACCTTGTACTTGCCGCCCGCGGCCTGCACGGCGCGGCGGAGCTTGGTGTCGTCTTCGACGGTGATGCCCTGAAAGGTCGACAGAATAACCGTCGAAACTTTCGCGAGCTCGGTCTTGAGCTTGTCCAGGTCCTGCTGTTTTTCGTTGCGATTCTTCATAATTTCGCTCCGGTGGCTTCGTCTGCCCAACTACGCGGCAGCGGCCATCGCTTCCACTTCGGTCAGGTCGATGGTGATGCCTGGACCCATGGTCGAAGTCAGTGTAATTTTCTTTACGTACTTGCCCTTGGCTGCCGCAGGCTTGGCTTTCACCACGGCCTCGATGACCGCGTGGGCGTTTTCCGCCAGCTTCGCGCTGTCAAACTGAATCTTGCCGATCGGGCAGTGAACGATTCCGGCTTTGTCCACCCGGAATTCCACTTTGCCGGCCTTTACTTCCTTGATGGCTTTGGCGACCTCGAAAGTCACCGTGCCGGTCTTCGGGTTGGGCATCAAGCCGCGCGGGCCAAGCACTTTACCCAGCTTTCCGGCCGAGCGCATCATGTCCGGGGTGGCGATCACTGCGTCGTAATCCGTCCAGCCTTCCATGATTTTCTGCACGATATCGTCGCCGCCGACGAAATCCGCGCCCGCCTCCTGCGCTTCACGAACTTTTTCGCCGCCCGCAATCACCAGCACGCGAACGCTTTTGCCAAGCCCGTTCGGCAAACCCACCGTGCCGCGCACGACCTGGTCCGAATGCTTGGGGTCCACGCCCAGATTAATCGCCAGTTCCACCGTCTCGTTAAACTTCGTATGGTGCGTTTTCTTGAGAACATCAGCGGCTTCAGTGAGCTTGTACGGGCGCGCTTCCACGAGCTTGCGCGCCTTCTCCACGTTCTTTCCCGACTTCTTCATCGCTTCTACCTCTTCGACCCCCGTAGCGCCTGAACTTCTAGGCTTCCACGACTTCCAGGCCCATGTTGCGCGCCGTACCCATCACGGTGCGCACCGCGGAATCCAGATTGGTGGTGTTGAGATCGACAAGCTTGATCTTCGCAATTTCTTCGACTTGCTTTTTCGTGACCTTACCGACCTTGTTGCGGTTCGGCTCGGCGGAACCCTTCGCGATATTGGCGGCGCGCTTCAACAGCACCGAAGCCGGCGGCGTCTTCAAAATGAAGGTGAACGTGCGGTCGGTATATACCGTCACGAGCACGGGAAAAATCATCCCGTCCGGCTCTTTCGCCGTCTTGGCATTGAACTGCTTGCAGAAATCCATAATGTTCAAGCCGTGCGGACCGAGCGCCGTGCCCACCGGCGGCGCCGGAGTGGCTTTGCCTGCGGGCAACTGCAGCTTGATGGTGGTTTGAATCTTCTTTGCCATGTTCCTGCCTCAATCTCTTTTCTGTTTCGCGCTGATGCGGTTTTATCCCAGCTTCTCGACGCTTGCGAAATCCAATTCCACGGGCGTTGAGCGTCCAAAAATCGTCACTGAAACCTTCAGCCGGCTGTGATCGTTGTCAATCTCTTCCACACTGCCATTGAAATTCGCAAAAGGACCGTCAACGATACGCACCTGCTCGTTGCGCTCGAAGATCACCTTCGGCTTGGGGCGGTCCTGCGGCGTGTGCACGCGGTTGATGATGCCGTCCACTTCCGCTTCGGTCAGCGGTGAAGGCGACGTGGCCGACCCCACGAAACCCGTCACGCGCGGCGTCGACCGCACGATGTGCCAGGTGTTCTCGTCCAGGTCCATTTCCACCAGCACGTAGCCGGGATAAGACATCCGATTCGAAACCACTTTCTTGCCGCCGCGCACTTCCAGGACTTCTTCCATGGGGATCAGCACACGCCCGATCTTGTCCTGCAGGCTGAACGCAGCCACGCGGCTCTCCAGGCTTTCTTTGACTTTCTTCTCAAAGCCCGAGTAGGTGTGAATGATGTACCACTGCATGCCCATCGATTTGCAGTCCCCTCTAAACGCCAAACTTCTTGAAAACGTATGCCACGCCGAGCTGCACGAGCTTGTCCACTACTGCGAGAAATGCCCCAAAAAACGCCACTGTGGCGATGACCACCCACGTCGTCGAGACCACGTCTTCGCGGCTCGGCCACGTGACCTGCTTCATCTCCACGCGAACGTCATGCAGGAATTCACGCGTGTTGGCGACAGTGCCCGCAACTTTTTTCGTCAGCTCAGAGCCTGCTCCGCCCTGAGATTCATCGCTGCTCATTTTCACCGCCCGCGTAGCCATAAATCCTCATTCCAGTGCGCTCTGTGCGCTTCCCAAACTCTGGCAGGGGAGGAGGGATTCGAACCCCCATACCCGGTTTTGGAGACCGGAGTCCTAACCGTTGGACGACTCCCCTGAATTCAAAACCGGCCTGCCCCTCGCCGCTGCAAAACTCACATCCGCGAAAACGAAACCTACTTCACTTCTTTGTGCGCTGTTTGCTTCCGGCACGTATTGCAGAACTTCTTCGTTTCCAGCCGTTCGGTGTGCTTCTTCTTGTTTTTTGTCGTCGTGTAATTGCGGTTCTTGCAATCGCCGCACTGCAACGTGATGATCTCGCGCATCGCCTAGTCCTTTCGCGCTTTGCGCGCTATTCGATAATTTCCGTTACAGCGCCGGCACCGACGGTATGGCCACCTTCGCGAATCGCGAATCGCAGCCCCTTCTCCAGCGCCACCGGCGTGATCAAAGTCACTTCGCAGCTCACGTTGTCGCCCGGCATCACCATTTCCACGCCCGCCGGCAGCTTCATGTCGCCGGTCACGTCCGTGGTGCGGAAATAAAACTGCGGACGGTATCCGGAGAAAAACGGTGTGTGGCGCCCGCCTTCTTCCTTCGTCAACACGTACGCTTCCGCCTTGAACTTTGTATGTGGCGTGATCGAACCCGGCTTGCAAACAACCTGCCCGCGCTCCACATCCTCTTTTTCCGTGCCGCGCAGCAGCAAGCCAACGTTGTCGCCCGCAAGCCCTTCATCCAGCAATTTGCGGAACATCTCCACGCCGGTCACAACCTTCTTCTGCGTGGGACGGAAGCCCACGATTTCGATTTCTTCACCAACCTTCACTTTGCCGCGCTCCACGCGCCCGGTAACCACAGTCCCGCGGCCGGAAATCGAGAAGATATCCTCGATGGGCATCGCAAAAGCCTTATCAATGTCACGCACCGGGAGCGGCACGTTCTTGTCGACGGCTTCCATCAATTCATCGATGGTCTTTTCCCACTTCGCGTCGCCGTTCAGCGCCTGCAGCGCCGAACCCTTCACGACCGCAATCGAATCGCCGGGGAATTGGTAGCTCTTCAAAAGTTCACGAACCTCCAGTTCGACCAGTTCCAGTAACTCCGCGTCTTCCACCATGTCGCATTTGTTCAAGAAAACGACAATCGCCGGAACGCCAACCTGCCGCGCCAGCAGAATGTGCTCCCGCGTCTGCGGCATCGGTCCATCGGTGGCTGCGACCACCAGGATCGCGCCATCCATCTGCGCGGCTCCGGTAATCATGTTTTTGATGTAGTCCGCATGCCCTGGGCAGTCCATGTGCGCGTAATGCCGGTTCGCTGTCTCGTATTCGACGTGCGAAACCGCAATCGTGATTCCGCGCTCGCGCTCTTCCGGCGCGTTATCGATCGAATCGAACGCCCGGAACTGAACCTTGGGGTTGTGCTTGCTCAGCACTTTGGTAATCGCCGCCGTCAACGTCGTCTTGCCATGGTCAATGTGACCGATGGTCCCTATGTTCACGTGCGGCTTACTGCGCTCGAATTTCTCCTTCGCCATGTTTCTTTGCCCTCTGCGCCGGCCTCTAACTCACGACCGCGCTGCTCTTCAAAATCTGGAGCGGGGGACGGGATTTGAACCCGCAACCATCACCTTGGAAGAGTGAGACTCTACCGTTGAGTTACCCCCGCCCGGTGTCGCTCCAAATTTTACTGACGCTTATTCCGCGTCAGTCCACTTGCGGCTCTTCCCACAGTCGAGCCGTCAGATTCCTGGAGCCTGGGACCGGGATTGAACCGGTGACCTCGTCCTTACCAAGGACGCGCTCTACCAACTGAGCTACCCAGGCCCAACCCGTTTCCCGCTC
>WNFJ01029978.1_pt1 | contig 16498 bp, 12 predicted proteins | sample 5400461 | NCBI WGS metagenome assembly WNFJ01 (sample SAMN13153349, study PRJNA577476) | soil metagenome | isolation source: 115 cm saprolite on Douglas fir-dominated hillslope | place: USA:California | collected 2013-09-17 | reverse complement strand
GACTCAAAGAGATAGGTCGCCTGCTTCTCGCGCATGTGTTGCATGTGCAAGGCGAGCAGTTCGCGGAACGAGAGGGGGAACGGGACCTGGCGGTCCTTGTCGCCTTTCCCGTGGTTGATACGGATCTGGCAGCTTTCCACATCTACATCCGCCAGACGAATACTGACCAATTCACTCACGCGAACCCCCGTGTAAAACAAGGTTTTGATCAGGATCATATCGGCGAAATTGCGCGTTTGCCAGACGACTTGATAAAACTGGCGCAGTTCCTCTTCGGTCGGGACCTCCGGTAAGCGATGCTCTGCTTTGGGAACCTCCACCTCGAGTTCTGCCCGTAAGGCGCGGAAGACGCCCTTGAGATAGGAGTAATCAGGTCGCTCGCCTCGCAAATACTTCGCCAGTTCTCTGGCTTTCTTCTTTGGGGAAGTCCGCTGTATGCTCATGATGCAGCCTCCTGGCGAATAGGTAAGCGTTCGGTCATATCCAGCCGTAATATGCCATAAGGGTTGACGTGGCTGTAGAAAAGCGGCGTCAGCCCCCGATAATCTTCTTTGGTCAGGCGAGCCGTCCACTCGCCCTCGGCCAGCACCTCTTGCACCATCAACGTATTGACGTACACCAGAGAGATTTGCAGCAAATGCAGTGCGAGCATGGAGAGCTCCTGGTCGTCGAGGCGGTTGGAAGCAAATTCTCCTCCCTTGCCATATTTTCTCGGGTTCATTTTCGATATCCCTATGGGAAATGGCTTCCCCTCAATGTTCTCTGCTTGTAAGAATCTTTGATGTAATTTCATAGAAAATGAGAGAAAAAGTACGGCAAACAAGCCCATCAGGGCTACGCGTTTGACTGATCCTCGGCACCATTAACTTCCTGCTCTGGTAGAAATGCATATCCAGAATGGCTTGCTTCCTCTAGACCATCGAGAAGGTTTTTAGCAATAGCAAAGGCTTTTTGTAAATCAACAGGAGAAGATTCCGAGTCGGAGCTATGAGCTGCAAAATTTCGAGCGTCATGCAGTAGCTTAAAATCCTTATCCATATCTCCGGTGACGTAGCCTTTGCTTGCTAAATCCTGAAACAAGAGAGGCAAATACCGGTTTCGCCATAGTGGTACCACGTGTGTAGCGCCATAGGAGTAAGGCGCTAAAAGTTCTGTTAATTTCTTCTCTACAATACTGTATATTTGGGTGATACTCGCTTTAGGAGATATGCTGGCAAGCTTCTCCAAATAGCCATATTCGTCCTGTACAAGACCAAGGAGTTTTAGATTTTCTGCTGAAAGATGAGGTTCTAGAGCCTCAGCCAGTTGAATACCGTAGTGTTTGTCAAGGAATCGTTGGAAAAAGCTTGTCACTTGCTCAATATAGTAAGTGATAGCTTCAGCAGTTGGATGACCAAAACGATGCTGAATGGTATTCCGATCATCTATGAGCAGTTCTATGATTGGAAGCTCTGGCACATCCACGCCCTGGTTTTTTAGTTTGCCGATGCACTCCCATATATCTATGGTTTTGTTGGTCCCTGGTTTGTAAATACTCATTCCCTGATCAATCAAAAGGTCTTTTAATACCAGTTCAATTGCATTCGCAAGATGCAGAATAACGAACTTGTATTTCTTAGAGTTCTTCTGGGCAAATAGTTCAGTAGCATGGGCAATTAATTCCAAAGAACTTACAAATAGCGGCGACTTGTCACTCATGAGTATATATTCCTTCTCTGAAAAGTATGGAGTTGAAAGAAAGAACTGCTTTCATTCATTAGCTCAGTTTTTGTCCCTCAATCCACTCATCTAAATCTTTCCGTTCTTTAAATTCGTCTTTTCGTTGGATCATTTTCGCGAGAAAGACACCAGTAAGGGTTCGTAGCTCTTCAAGATCTGAATCAAAAATCGCTTTCTGTCCACCATGAGAAATTCTACTTCTTTTGTTGTAAAAATTCTTAATTTGTTTCTTGAGATTCTTCCGCTCCTCCAACGTATTGCCGAGGACGAATGCAACACCTTCAGCAACTGTATTGGATATTTTGTCACTGTTTTCTGATGTCAAGAACGTTTCTAAACATGTCATCAGGCCGAGTAAGTCATTTTCTCTTTCAACTTGAATTTGTGCATTGGCAAACCAGTGAATACCCCGAAGAAGCGTTTCCTCGAATCCTTGCACCTCACCTACAGGCTTTTTGAGAATCTCAGCCATTTCAAAAACGCCGATCCGTTCTAGAAGTTGTACTGTTTGCTCATTAAGAATAAAATCAGCATTTGGGCCTACTAGCTTTGATGATTTTAAAAATATTGGCGATTGCAGCGTTAGTACGAGCGTTTCGCGAGAATCTCTCGTTGCTTCTTTCCAAAGGCCGACTTTAAAATGATATCCTCTTGGGCAAATCAAAGGTATGGCATACCACAACAGATCAAGCACCCGACGGCACTCCTCTTCCGCACGTTCTATTGCCCTGTGCGCTTCCGCTATGACTCGAAATTCTGCACAGACCCTTCCTTGAACTACTGGATATATTTCTTGACGCAGGCGTTGTAATCCTTGTGCCTGCTCTGTAGGTGTAAGATCAGATTGAGCTATGTTTGTTTTGTATGGGACAAATAGCTCTTCAGTATCGGATTGAGAGATATTTCGCAACGTAATTCTCCCCAATTCTTGAGAAGGAACAAGTATGGCAATGCCTGTTAAAGGAAGAAGGACTAGTTGCTCATCAGAGAAGTTTTCTAACTCAGAAATTAGCTTATCTACATACTCTGGTGCTTTGCTCATGTTGTCATTCTCTAGTAGTTCAGCAAGCACCTTATGGAGCTTTGAGTCAATATATTTTTCTGAAAACTTACTACTCCAATCCTGCCTTTTCAGAAGCTGCCGACAGACATCTTCGTAGAGGTCTACAATATCGTTGACTAAGCGGAAAGTAAAGCCCTTTGCGCCCAGCATTTTTGAGCGCCGCTCTGTTCCTGTGACAGACGAATTCTTTGTTGCATTTGTCGCGATCTGAACAACCTGTGCTACTAAAGCCTGTTTCGCTTTTTCATTCATCGTATATTTCCTCATCAATATTCTACTGCTCATCGCTGTTTACTATGCATATATGCCTTGCTTCGCAAGTACAATCCGCTAGTTGCTGTCGTAGAGCTGCAACATCGCGTTGAAGTTCAACAATTTGCCTTCGCAACTGGACATTCTCTTGCTGCAATCGGCGATCGCCCAGCTTTGCCAGTCCTGATTCCTGCTGGTAGTAGTGAGCCTCTTTACGGACCTCGGCCAGTTCCTGCTGTAGTCGCGCCGCTTCTTTCTCATAAACGCTTTCAACAGGGCGGCGTTGCAGATGCGGATTCAGGTGTTGGACCAGGCTGAAGAGATCATTCCGCCGGTAGATCGTCGCCATGGATACGCCTGACTCGTGTGCGACCATTTGTATGGTGACGGTTTCCGGCGCAACCTTCCGGTGGCGCAGCGCCTGGATAGTCACTCGTACTGCCTCGTAATTGCGCTGCGCCACCGCCTTGCGTGACTCGATCAGGCGATCTGGAGACTGGTTTTGTGGACGGTTATGTTTGGGCGAAGACATCAATCCCTCCTGGCGTGAGTGCCGTCACAAGCTGCTCGATACTTCCCAGAGCTTTCCACCAGGGACGGAGCATCTCCGCTAATTGGTCGAGGAACACTCGCTGCTCCTTGACATCGGCTTCCATCAAACGGACCCCAAGCGGACTGTGCATGTACTCCTGAACATGGACGAGATGAGAGATCACAAGCACGTCAATTTGCTCGCGGTCCAGAAATGGCGCCACATCTGCGGTAAACTTGCCTCTGGTCCCCCGCTCTAACGCAACCTCCGAGACGGCCAGGCCGAGCGCTTCATAACGGTATTGGGCCACGGTATGCACATAGGTCTCTTCTGTGACTACGATCTCCTCCATTCCGACCATGGGTGAAAGCGTGCCCTGGCTGGCCAGGGCACCTGACCAAAAACCACCCCACAGTCCTGCTGTCCGACGTTTGAGAGCACGCCGGAGCGTAATCCCCAGGAATTCAGGGAGCGTTGCGGTGTGTGCGATGCCGTCTTCAATCACCTGGCCAGGCGCGTAGGATGCAGCCAGGCGCACTTCGCGCAGACGCTTTTCGGCGAAGACCTGGCGGACTTCCTGCCGGAGATCCTCTGGCAAAAGATGGAGATAGCGCAGATGCATTGGCACGGTCAAGTGCCCGTGCAAACGCATGTTGTGCTCCAGAGCAATTCCATTTCGGTGGGCGCGGGTCACACTGTTGTGCCGAAACGCATGGGTTCCCACAAAGATGAAATCCGCCAAGGGAGCATCACATTTGGGGCAGAAATACTCCCCGGCCACCGCTTTGCCCTCGCAGCGAAAATCTTCTTTGAGCTTCCAGTAGCAGCGATGCCCACGGCGGCCAGGAAGTGGACCGCCGCAGACCGGGCAAAGAGTGACCCCATCTCGAGGAGCCACATAGCAGCACTGTTGCCCCTGTCGCCGCGTTCGCCTGCAACAAGGGGTGTAGGTTTCTTCGCGAAACAAGCCGTCGGGGTTGACATGCGCAGCGAGAATCAAAGCTTCGTGTAACGCCTGTGTCACGCGACTGGGAGAAAGTCTGGTCTGCGTTTTGCATCCACGTCGCTCATCTGTCGAGCGGTCAAACAGGTAATACCAGGTCGAGGCTTGCTCTGGGTCCGTATCGAGATAGCGCGGATTGGTACGCGCGAGTGCTTTTGGTTTCCCGCTCCCATCAGGACACAGTTGCCGTTTGACAACCTCATCCATGAACGTGAGCAGCGGCCCCATGCCAACCTCCACAATGGGAAAAAGGCGTTCACGCTTACTTTTACCCAATGGGATCAGCAGATACGCCTGGCCTTGGGCTTCTTCCAGAATGCAGAAGAGATGGAGATCGCAGGTCTCCGTGATCCGCGTACCGCAGAAGTACTGAATGGTCAACGCCAGGCGCGAGAGTGGATCGTAGTCAAGCTGACACACGCCCTCGCGAAACACACGGTCGAGAAGCTCCTCTCGGGGAACCTGACGGCTTTCTTTGTTTGAAACAGGGAGGAAGCTCGGAATGGCATGGTATCCGCAGGGATGAGGCAGCTCAAGCTGGGCCAGGGCCTGGAAGAAGGTAAAGAGATGACTGACGTGAAAGTACACCGTGTTGACGGGAAAATTCCTGCTCGCAAAATACTGATGTAGCAATTCCCGTACTCGTTCTTTGTCCCATTCTGGGTAGGTCGTAAGTGTCGTGTGCTCTCTGGCCCAGGCCAGAAAGGGCAAAACGACGCTCAGATCAGCACTGAGCGTTTTGAGCGCAACGTGTTGCTCCTGATAGCGATAGGTGAGGTGCGCTTTGATCGCCTGCTGAAGCACAGGAGGGAGCAAGGTCACGCTGTACCCCTCTCGTTCTGCTCGTTCACGAAGACGCACCCGATTCGGCAGCGCTGCGGTCGTCTCCGGGCGAGAAACCAGTAAGGGCCGTTCTCCATGCCAGACAGGTGCGGCTAGAGCCAATTCCACAGCACGGGCATGCATTGGGAGCCACCGGCGAAGAGAGCTGTGCGGATGACTGGTGAGGCGCGTTTGCCTCGCCTGGTAGGTCCAAAGATAGTGTCGCACCTCATCCAGGACCACATGTCCCGCGCGAATATCAGCCGTGAGTAAGCAGGGAAGATAGACGCCGTAGCCAAGGTGGTGCGTGAGGAGTCGGTCTTCGCGTAGTGCCTGAGTTGCTTCCTCCGTCGAGAGCTTGCGTTCCAACTCCGTGACACCAGAAATACCGTGTTTTAACAGGATCATGAGCGCGAGCAGCGTGACGGCATCTTCCCGTGTCGTCTCTCCGTAATTTGCCGCTTTTAACCCCCGCAGAAAACAGGCATATTCTTCCGGTCGCCGGTTGCGCCACGGACGTGCCAGATCAGCATGGGGAATATCTGGCAAAGGGAGTCGAAGCAGTTCATCGTAGGTGAGGGAAAGCAGACCACGGTCAAGCAAGTAGAGGAGCACCAGTCCACTCTCTTCCGTGACCGATTCCGGCGTGCGGGCAAAGAGCGCATGTTGTTCGTATTGCCACCAGGCGGCGATGCTCCCGTGGTCGCGCACTCCTCTTAGAAAGCGGTACAAGCTTCGCCGGTAGCGTAGCAGGGTGCTGTTTCGTCGTTCACAATTGAGCTGGATATTGACCATCTGGCGACACCCGCATGTTCCACAACGAGGCTGAGCAAAACGGTCCCAACAGGCATCGAGAGCCGCGTGAAGGCGTTGCCATTCCCAATGAGCCATAACGGGGGTCAACTGCCTTCCTTGAATACATTTTTGGGGGATTGCCAGTCTGCCCAGAACGATCCCGATGCAGCTCACTGCGGACTGCACACTTCTTCAAATCCATCCGTACCTTGTTCACGGTATGGCCCCAAAGCAGGCAGAGATCCTGGATCGTGTACCAATCCTCTTCTGCTACCTGGAGCGGAGACAACAGGTAATTCAGGTCTCGCCAGGTCGCCGATGCTGGCTGGACAACAGGGAACTGCCAGATCTCTTCGAGCCAGCGGAAAAAATCCGTCACTAGAGAAACAAGATGTGACGAATCGAAGGGAGCTTTCTGCGGGAAGAGCACCAGTGCGGTGCTCTCCTGCTGCGTTTCATGTGTCCAGGCAAAAGCCGGTTGGAGAGAGGCCATCACCGCTTCCCTCCTGTTTCAGGGAGCAAACCGCGCCGACGATACCAGCCAAGGCCATCTGCTGATGTGGGGATCTGTGGAGCAGAAGCAGCATCGCTGGTGAATGTTTCCAAGATGTTCTGACAGATCTGCTGAACTGCTTCAGAGAGCGCCATCTGTTCAGCAGCGAGGTAGTATTGCTGGGTGGTGCTCGGATCAGCGTGGCCAAGCAGAAGCGCCAATTTCACCACAGGCATGCCAGCAGCAGCCAGAAAGGTGGCTCCGGTGGCGCGGAAAATATGGCTTCTGAGCTTGGAAGCTAGGATCGTGTAGCTGTGAGCGCGGAAGTGATCTCCATCCTGGAGGGAACGCTCAGCCGCTGCGCGAAAGTGCTCACGAAACGCGATGATGAGGTGCTCAATGGTATGTTTGGTGATCGACTGGTCCTCATGGTCGAGTTGTCGGAAAAGCGGCCCATGAAAGCGCTGGTGAAGAGGAATAGCCAGTTCGTTGGTGTAGGCTTGGAGATAACTCCAGGTACTCGGATCAAGAATCGGGATGAACCGTCGCTTGTTTCCCTTTCCGCAGACCCAGAGGGTTCGATCATCGACTGCTTCCCAGGCGGCGGCGATCGCTTCAGACTGGCGAAGCATGCCCCATAGCAGCAAGCGTACCAGCGCTCCATTGCGGTTGGCTGCATTGCGTCCGTGACTGATCGCTGGAATAGCGTCGAGCACCAACTGGAGTTCGAAAGGGCTAAGTGCAACAGGACCAGATCGAGGAACGCCCCGACGAAACAGTCGCCGTGGATCGCCATCTGCATATGGCGTATGCGGCAGCAACCCACCGGGCCGCTCCATTTCTTGCCTGATGCTGCGCGTGCGTCTCGGGTGGACCAACGGATTTTCTGGGAGCGGGATACGCGATCCATCGGCAGGCGCATACTCAGCAATGACCCAATCGTAGAAGGTAAACAGTGCTGCTGCACGCAGATTCCGCGTTGATGGGGCAAGTGAAGTCGCCCGATATCCTGGCGGCAGTTCTCCCGTTTTTGCCAAGCGAGTACGCGCTGCTTGCTGTCGAGCGGGAATATCAAGCCAGGCAAAAAGGGCACGCATATCGGTTCGGCTGAGCACGAGCAGCGAATGCCCAACGGGTTCGTGGGTGGAGAGAGAGACAGGCTCCTGCGCTAACCATTCCAACGCATACATGAGCACTTTGGCATACTCATACCCCGTACCAGGAGCATATCCCGTGTCTGCTCCAAGGACCATCAGCCAAGCATTGACGGCTGCGAGGCTAGGGCCAAGGCGAATGAAGGCACGGCGCTCTGCTGGCGAAAGATCCTCAACAGAACGCTCTTGAAGATCAAGCCGAATTTCACACCTGCCAGAAGCATGGCGATGAACTTGGAACATCGCATACCTTCTTCCTTATCTGGTCTTCCCTCGCTTCATGGCTTCTAGGGCAACCTGAAGGAATGTATCTCGTATCTCATCGTTGAACTCGACGGTATAAATATGCATAGCTTGTTCTGCCAGTTCGATCTCCTGCATCTCCTCCGCATTATCGAAACCAAAGGGTTCTAGCCTGGGCGGAAGTTTTCGAGGATCCACAAGTACAGAATTTTTCACCCGGCATACTTTCCAGACCCCATAGAGGTCATCTGCACCATTTCTGCAGAGGAGGTAATTCAGCCCGGCTCCATCAGCGTCCTGGAGCACTGCCGCAAAGCGTACTTGCCCCGCTTTGAGCTTGAGTGGGGGATCAATTGAAAAGAAACGGAGCGATATCGTTCCACTAAAGGGAAGTTGCCAGCCAAAACCTCGACTTGTTTGTATTTCTGTGATTCTTTCCTTGAAAGCACAGTGCTCGTTGTATTCTGCTATCTGAGCATTGATACTTTCAACCAGCCTTCGTTGCTGAACAGCGTCTAGTTGACGGCGTTCTTCTTCCTCCTCTTGACGTTGCCTTTCTTCAAGTTGCTGCCGCGTATATATCTCGTGGCGCCGTTCCGTTTCATGTAAAAGTGACTGAACAACACTACGAGGACTCGCTCCATCGTCCTTGTAAGCCTCCCAAGCCTTGTCGAGTGCTCGCTTGACCTCAGGCCAGTCAGGGAAGCGTTCCTGGGGATTTTTCTCCATAAGGCGAGCGATCACATGGCAAAATCCCAGTGGCAGATCCGATCGGAGCCGCTGCAGAGGTTGTGCTTGTTGGTAGAGATGCATTTTCCGTAATGCTTCAACATCAGAAGGATCCTGCGGGAGCTGATACGGGAAGCGCAAGGAAGCTATTTCGTAGAACACGATACCCATCGCATACATATCTAATTGAATGGTGTTTGTCTCAAACTTCCACCCTTCTGGTGCCATATACCACATATGCTGACCGCCTTTGAAGGTCCGACTGCGCGTCAGCATACCGATGACCTTAGAAAGTCCGAAATCTCCAATCTTCGGTGTATCATCATCCAGAAGAATATTATCCGGCTTGAGATCACGGTGAAGCATCTTGGCATTAATGACAGAGATTCCCTCGACTAGCCCGTTAGTCCATGTTTGAACACTGCCGAGATCTACCAAGCTACTCGAAGCACGGAGAAGGTCGAGTCGCGATTTGAGCGTTCCGCCAGCGATAAATTCCATGACCAGATAGGGTGGAAATTCAGGCGAATCTACCTCTACGTGAATGACGCGGACGACATTGGGATGTTGAATTTCCTGCGATGCTCGTACTTCATTCAAGAAGGCGGTCCTGTCAGGTTCTCCGCCAAAAACGGCATATTGAGGGAACTTCACAGCGTAAAGAGTTCCACCTGTGACATATCGCGCTTTAAATACCACGCCAAAAGCGCCAGCACCTAAAGGTTCTTCGAGGCGAAGTTGGCTGTTATTTGCACCATCAATGAGCATCCCAGATGTTGGGAGTATCATGTAATCGCTCCTCGTACTAACGACTCGTAGTTTTGAAAATGCTTGATAAGGCGTGGAACGATGAATGAGCGTTGGTGGGGTGGCCAGGTAGGCTACTGTTGTTGAGGTTTACAATCCCTTCCAACCAGACACCAGATTCGCGCTTTGTTTGTAGAACGTCTATACGAGTATGCAGTAACGCGAATACAGAAGAATATTTCAGAATGTTGTTGGGTAAGAAAAGATACTTTTTTACATCGCTTGTGAGACAGTCTTACACCTAGAGTATTGAGGTAGTTCCAAGCTTCCTCCTTGCAAAAAGTTGGCAACCCAAGAAAATTTGTAGTGAATAAAGCCATTCGCGGAATTCCAGTTTTCGACGACATTCAAGCCTTCGTGAATCTCGCGACGTAGTTCCTCTGATTCCAGATATTGACAGAGGAAAATGGTCTTGATGGCGCGCCCAAGCTCTGCCAGAGCCTGATAGGTCGGATGCTGTAGGTTGTTTCGCGTAAAGCGCCGCAGGATCGCCTCCGTCTCCGCTGTTCCCAGGCGCAAGGCCGTGGCAAACTTGATCATCTCATCGTACTGGTTCTTGATCAGGTCCCAGTCAATCGGCTTGGTCAGGATCGGCTGCAGATGCTCATAGTCGGAGGGATTCCCTGCTTCAGGCCGGGCGAGTTTTTGCGAGGCGATATCCTTGAGGCGAGGCAACAAGCGAAAGCCGAGCAAGTGGCAGAAGGCGAAGGCCACCTCGCTTTGCCCATGGGTATCCACATAATTTTTCTGGATCTCCGCACTGGTACAATGGCGCAAAACCCCCTCGATCATCGCCGCCACCTCCGAGGAGGAGCAGCTTTTGAGCTGGGAGTAAATGCACACCGACTTCCTTTCGACGTGCCAGTAGATCATGATGCCTGGCCCCCGGTAGCGAATATGCCCCTCGGTCAGCAGGTTCTGGTTCCAGGCCCCGAATTTCTTGGAGTCTGAGGCGCAGGCGGTCGTGCCCTCGCCCCAGATCTCGGCTCTACGGATCTCAAAAATCGCACTGGCGACATGGGCAATGGCGTTGCGCAGTTGCTCTTTGTGGATGTAGCGACTGCGCGCGTAGCGCAGATCGGAGTAGGTCGTCCCCGGATCGGCACTGGGCAGGCGCTTGAAGCCGGTATTGGTACCCAGTCCATACAGGCACAACAATAACCGCCGGTGCAGGATCTCGCGTGGCAGTCGTTCGCGGCTGGCCACGCTGGTCAGGAAATCCAGGAAGTTGGTGCGCAGCGCGGTTTCTTTCAGCATATCGAGCAAGTTGGTGTTCGACCACCGCTCGCCCACTTCGCGTTTAAGGCTGATCAAATTGCGTGGCTCCGGTTGGGCCTCCAGGGGCGAGAGCGAAATGGCTTTCTTGCGGTTGGGTAGGAGGCGCACTTTGCTGCTCAGACCTGGCATGGCGGCGTCGAGAGAGCGCAGCGCGGTCTGCATGGCGGTTTTGACCTGCTCGATAAAGCGATCCGCCTCGTGCGGCTGATGCAGGGCATCATAATAGGTCGTCCGATTCTGCTCAAAGTCGGTCGGCAGATCGTCGTCGGGGTTGCGGAAGCGATTCGCTCCTACCACCCAGATCTCCTTCGTGCGCACTTTTTCGCGCAGGGCCTGCAAGACGCACATCTCGTAGTTGAGCCGGTTGACCCGCTCGGTGCCATCGGCATCTTTCTCGACCACAAATTCGCGCCATTTGGGGGCAACGACCTCTTTGATCGGGATGCTTTCCTCTTCGGGATAGAGGGGCCGCGGGCTGCGCACATAGTCCTTGACTAACTGGACAGCCCGGATCACCGGACGATACAGCTCGTTGTTGGAGCGAAAGTCGAGGATGTCTAGCAGGTCCGGGACCATGCGGCGATAGTGATGGCTGTAGGAGGCGCGGATGATCGTATGTACCTGGCGGCGGAAGGCCGGTCCTTTCGATTGGTACTCCTTAATCAGATCGCGTAAGAGCGTCTCGCTGGCGACCGGGAAAACCACCTCCCGCACCGGCTCGTCAGGATGCTCGACCGCCGCTTCAGCGATGTGATACAGAATAGTGTCCTTGCCGACGATGCGCTTGAGCTGGGTGACATACTCCTGCTCCACACGGTCCTCTGCACGCACCTGGATCTTATGCACGATCTGGATCAACAGATCGACCAACCCATCGGTAAGCTCCTGGGCGCGGAGTACACAAAGAGCAGAAAGATACGTGAGGCGCTTGGCGGTGTCGTGAGCGCGCAGGCGAGATGGCTCTTCCACGCTGGCGCGGTTGCGATAGACCGCCAGCACTTTGTGGGCAATGCCAGGGAACAGATCAGCAGGAAGCTTCAGTTCTCGAATGCGTCGGAGCTTGGCCATCTCTTCTAACACCGTCGCGAGGCCAACGCGCCCAGGGTCCATGCGCAGCTCTTGAAGCGTGATCACCTGCGCGTCCTGTTCTGGTTCTTCTTCCTCGTGTTCATCACCAGTGAGCAGGGCGTCTAAAGCGGCTTGCACCTCCTCCGGAAGACGTGCCAGGGTGGTGTCGTACAACTGCTGTTCAAAGGTGTGACGAGCCGAACGAATGATGCGGGTGATGCGGGCAGGTGTGGGCGCTTCCAATTGGAGTGCCCGAAACCGCTGGTAGGCCATGTCGCGCAGACGCTCCTCGTGGTGTTCACGGGGTAAGATCTGCGCGACCAGCCAGGCGGTGACCTCCTCAGCGTCATCGACGGTGGATTCACGGAAGCCGAGCGCCTCGCGAATTTGCGCACGGTGATATTCAATCGTGCGGCCTTGCCAGGCGTATTGTACATAGGCTTCTGGAGCAACTCCTACTTGTGTTGCCAGAAAGGTGATGACAATGCCAGGCGCCTCGTTTTTGTGCTGAGGAAATCGGCTCTCTTGCTGGAAAAATTTCAGGAGAACTGCAAAACCCAGGCGAGTCGCTCCCGTTTTGTTTCCCAAGAGGACGCGGTCCTCCACGTCTAAGGTCCAATGTTCAACTAACTCTTCATGTTCCCATTGTCGCTTCATAACTTTGAGTCACTTCTTTTTCTTTTCTTGCTTGAAAACCAGTTCCGAGAACTGTGAGAGTCGGAACTACGAGCATCTCAGCAAGTATATCGAAAAGCATGAGTGAGCACAATCGTATAGGAAAAAGGTCAGGAAAACAGGGCAAGTTCTGTTTCCTAAAGCAAAGTCGGAACAAACGAGTTCCTCTTCTCCGCTCTGCACTGTCGGGACACACGTGAGCATGGCATGAAGTCTCATGGGAGAAGCGCTTCACAATGACATACTGGATAAGGCACAGGTAATCGCTTCCTCCTGCGACCAGGCTGACCCGGTTGCCCATGCCTCGCTGAAGGTCGCTTCAGCGAGGGCAGCACGCGCTGCCAGGATGGTCTGATCGAAGGGTTTCTGTTCCGCTGGTGGTAGGGGGGTCTGTTCCTTCAGCCGCAGTGCAGCCGCGGCAGCGCAGAGTTGGGTGGCCCGTTGGTAGTGGTGTTCTGCGCAGTCGAGGGCAGCCATCCCCTCCAGACACCAGGCGGTGTAAGTGGGATTGCGCAGCGTACGATAGAGCTCGAGGCTTTCTCGATAGCGTGCCCTGGCCAGCGGATAGCCCTGTTGCGCACGCGCCAGGTGCCCCAGCAATGTCAGCGTATCGGCTACCCCCCAGAGGAATCCCGCCGCGCGTGCCTCACTGAGAGCCTCTTCCAGCAGCACCATGGCCCGTTCCAGATCACCCTCGAGCCGTGCGCTCTCGGTCAGGTTGAGGCGAGCGAGGCCCAGGGCTCTGCTGTCCCCTGACAGCCGGGCCTGGGTGTAGCTTTCTGCAAAGTGGGCGGTTGCCTGCGTGTTCTCCCCGCGTGCTTGCGCCAAAACGCCAAGATTGGACAGTGCAAGGCTTTGGCCAGCACGATCGCCGCTGCGCTCAGCCAGGTGCAGCATTTCCTGGGCGAGTGCCGTTGCCTGTTCCTCGTGCCCCCGGCTCATGGCCAGGCGTGCTGCCCCGTAGAGCGCGCTGAGCCGCAGCGCAAGCGGAGCAGCCTGCTCTCCCGCGCCTGCATCCAGCGCGAGCATCTGTTCCAGCCAGGCACTGGCCTCACGCAACTGCCCATGGATGAACCACAGGGGTCCGAAATGCACCGCGAGCCTGAGACCAAGCACGCTCTCGCGCTGCTCGGTCGCCCAGTGCAACGCCGCCCGCGCATTGGGGAAGTCCTGCAGGAGATCCCCCTCGTGGGTTCCCTGTGTTGGCCAGCCAACTTGCTCTGCACACTCGTCATAATAGATGGCGTGCTGGCGGCGCGTCTGTACCTCTTCTCCTGCCGCACGCAGACAGACGAGCGCATACTCCCGCAGCGTTTCCAGCATGCTGAAGCGCGGTGTCCCGCCCACGCTGCTCTCCGAGGAGACCAGGCTGTGATCGATAAGGGCCGCCAGCGCCATCAGGACCTCGTCCCTGGCAAGAACCCCTTCGTTCCAACACACTGCCTCGGCGGCCTCCAATGTCCAGCCGCCCAGGAACACGCCCAGCGCGCGGAAACAGCGCTGCTGGGCCGCCGTGAGCAGGTCGTAGCTCCAGGCGATGGCGCTCTGCAGCGTGCGCTGGCGCTCCGGCAGATCCTGCGCCCCCTCAGAGAGCAGCGTCAAGCGGCTGCTCAGGCGTTCACGCAACAGGGGAAGGGCAAGCACCTTGACGTGCATCGCTGCCAGCTCAATGGCAAGGGGGAGGCGGTCCACCTGCTCGCAGATGGCCGCCACCTCCGACCAGGCATAGTCCTTTTCCGGTCGCACTGCCTGCGCGCGCGCACGAAAGAGCGCCACGGCGGCCTCCACCTCCAAGGGAGCAAGGGCCAATTCCTGCTCCCCACGCACATGCAGAGGGGCGCGGCTGGTCACGAGCACCTGCAGGCGAGGACAGGCAGCCAACAGCTCGGCGATGAACGGGGCAGTCGGCCGAATGTGTTCAAAATTGTCGAGCACCAGCAAGAGCCGTTTCTCTTGCACATACGCCTGGACCTGCTCGGAAACCTGGCCGAGCAGCGACTCGCGGAGCCCAAGCGCTTGCGCGAGCGTGTCTGGGAGGAGCGATGGATCGCGCAGCGGGGCGAGCGCCACGTACACCACTCCATCCTCAAAACGCTCACCGAGGTCCTGTGCCAGCTCGATCCCGATTCGCGTCTTGCCGACGCCACTGGGGCCGGTCAGGGTGAGAAGGCGCACGCCACCGTGCTGCAAGAAGGTCATGGCGCGTATCATCTCCTGCTCCCGTCCGATCAGCGCGGTGGGTGGGAGAGGGGGTGGAGACAGGGAACGGGTTCGAGGTAGAGGCACCGTCATCTCTGGCCGTACAGTAGAGAGGAGCAAGGCCTGCTGCTGCGCGGTTAAGCGCAGGGCCTCAAGCAGCAGCGCCAGCGTCTCGTGACGAGGCGTGCGGCTGATGCCACGCTCGAGATCGGCAATGGTACGAGCGCTGACCTGAGCGCGAGCCGCCAGCGCCTCTTGCGTCAAGCCCGCCGCGGTCCGGTAGCGCCTCAGTAGGGTGCTAAACTGGGTCGGTTCACTGCTCATAGACCCCCCTTGTCTCGATCACCGAGCGAGATGATCTCCTTCTTGTACAGCATAGCACATGCTGCCACAGAAGCAAACCGTGGGGAAACCGTGGGCGAGTTTCCTGGTGAGGACCGCCAGGACCCGCTATACTCTTCTTGACAACCAGATGGGTTGCAGTTCATGAGACCTGAGCCATGAACAAAGCGAACCGGAGTACATCAACACGCTCATGCCAGAGAAAGGGCACACTACCATGTCAACCGAAGTCAACAAGGCCATCGTTATGCAACTCTACGAGGAGATCTTCAACAAAGGAAACCTGGACCTCGCCGACAAGCTGATCGTCCCCAATGCAGTCAATCACGATCCGGCGGTGCCCCCTGGCATGCCAGGAGGGGCCGCAGGGCTGAAAGCCGCCGTGACCATGCTGCGCAGCGCCTTCCCTGATGACCACCACACGATTGAGGACCTGATCGCCGAAGGAGACAAGGTCGTGGTCCGGCTCACCCATAGTGGTACGCACCAGGGAAGCTTTTTCGGTCTTGCGCCGACTGGCAAGCACATCAGCCAGACCTCGATCCACATCTTTCGCTTTGCAAACGGCAAGCTCGTGGAAGCCTGGGCCAACCGAGACGATCTGGGCTTGATGCAACAACTTGGGGCCATCCCTGCTTCGGCACACTAAGAGCAGGAAACCAATACTCATGGCCTCGCCATCAGTTTTTCAGTCTATGAAGCAGAAGCAAAGGAGTCAATCCCATGTCAACAACAGAAGAAACAAACAGGACGCAATTTCGCCGCACCTATGAGGAAATGTTCAACCAGGGCAACCTGGCCAACGTAGACGAGCTGATCGCACCCGACTGCATCAATCACGAGGTTCCACCTGGCATGAATAATCGTGGTCCCGAATCGATGCGTCAGGTGGTCCTGATGCTGCGGACCGCTTTTCCCGACCTGCACTTCACGATCGAGGAGCTGGTGGCCGAGGGGGATACAGTCGTGGGTCGTGTGACCATGAGCGGGACCCATCAAGGCCCCTTTATGGGGATCGCTCCGACCGGTCGCTCTGTTCGGCAAGTCTCGGCGCATTTCGTGCGCTTCCGAGACGGCAAGGGGATAGAGCATCGGGCGGTGCGGGATGATCTGGGCCTGATGCAGCAGCTTGGCGTCATTCCAGCGCCAGCGCACGAGCACGTACCAGAGGCCTGATGAGCTTCTGGTTCTCATCCTTCCTGTGCGACTGACTGATCTTCAGCTATCATGGGAGGAAGAAAAAAACCATGAAACATGGGACTCACATCGGGACAAAAATAGGACAGCGCCTCATGACAGCGGGACGCCGTGTCGACTACACTTC
>WNFJ01287114.1_pt4 | contig 16499 bp, 15 predicted proteins | sample 5400461 | NCBI WGS metagenome assembly WNFJ01 (sample SAMN13153349, study PRJNA577476) | soil metagenome | isolation source: 115 cm saprolite on Douglas fir-dominated hillslope | place: USA:California | collected 2013-09-17 | reverse complement strand
CCACAGCTCATTCTCGAGCGCTCCCCAATCCAGGCGGGCCAATCGCGCAGCGACCGAAGGGACGGCCATCAGGCGTTCCTCGATGACGCCCCGGTGGGTGACCGATCCATGCCACGCAACCTAGCGCCTGGGAGCTTCCCACAGCCACCCGCTTCTTGCGATCTCGCGATCGACTGGGTGATGCCTTCGCGCACTCAGGGGTCGTTCCACTGATTCGCGTGACCCTTGAGCTCGCCGCGTTGAGGATTGATCACGCAGAACCGCTGGCCGGTGGGAGCTTCCATTATCCACCAGCGCTTGACGAACTCGATCCGCTTGGCGCCGAGCGATTCAAGTCGCTTCACTTCCGCTTCCAGGTCATCCGCCTCGATGTCCAGGTGGATACGGCCCGGATGACTTACTTTCTGAACCAGAATGATCGGCTCGTCCTTGCTCGTCCTTGTGCGTCCTCAGCTCGCGATAGTTGCTCTCGCCGTCGGAGAGCGGCGCCGCCTGCCTACCGAGTGCGCGACTCCAGAAGTCAGCCGCAGCGTCCATGTCTTCGGTGTCGCAATCGATGACGAAGGTCGAGAGTCGACTGTGGTGCATACCTCCTCCTTGGAATGAGATGAATACGACGATTCCATAACCTCGTGCGAGTGGTGGCGTGCTTCGTCATCTTGATCGGGGCTTTTTTGGCCACCAGGACCTAGCCTCGTCGGTCCGAGCCCGTTGCCGAGACCATCGCGTTGCCCCTGCAACGAGCAGTACTCCCTGGTGTCACACCCTTTGCAGCACAAGTCGTGAGCACGGACCCCGTCCTCACCCACCACCACGGAGAATCAATTTCATGACGAATACAAGACTGGTTCAGACAACGAGAGCTCTGTCCTTTTGCGGCGTCCTACTAACCGGCGCGGGCGCCTTCGCGCAATACACGGGCGAGTTCGTGATCTGCGTCGACGGAAGCAGCCCAGACAACTGCCGAGCCTCTGCCCTCCCCGTTCAAAATGATGGTTCAATCGTCTGGGGCCGAGACCTGGGCACCAACTTATGCGCCGGGGTCGGGATCGTCCCCCAGGATACGGACTGCTTCTTCACCGGCAATTCCTTCAATGGTTTTGATTGCGGTCGAGTTCAGGACACTTTCGGAACGCGCACCCCGGCAGGAAACGATCTGGCGATTGCCTGTGGCGACGTCGGGCCGCTTCCCAACGGCAATTTTTCGTTGATGCCGATCAGAAGCACCTGCTTCGAGGACGTCGGCCCCTGTCAGAACTTTGTCCTCACTGATATTACGCCCTAGCAGCCCCGGGGCGGCAGGCACCGCGGACCGGAGCCCGCCGGTTCGCGGCTTGCCTGCATTTGCTGGTCCCCACCCCGGCCGCGGAAGAAATCGCCGATGACCTACAACACCTTCGATTACTACCGCACCGCCGATTTCGACCTCGTGGGTGCGGCGCACCAGAAATTGGCAAAGACCTATCGCGCCGGAGAAATCGACACCGTGCGTTGGTACTGGAGCGGCGCTTCGAGCTCGGCACCGAAGGAATACCATCGCGAACAAGTGGGCCCCTTCACTCTTCACAGCGGCCTGATGAGAGCACTGCCGCCTCCGTTGGTGGCGACCTACCTGGACTCTCAAATCAAAACGTACATGGACCGCGATGCATTGGGCGATCAGGTCCGCCAGGGCATCGAGGGTAACGAGGGAACCCGGATCGCGCTCCAGGTCGCCAGAGAGACCGAGCTGGCCAAGCGCGTCGGGGGTGGCAGTCTGCAATCCTCCGACATCCTGATGGTCGCCATCGAGCACGAGGGCTATGTGGTGAGCGGCATCCTGCTCATCCCTGGCCAGAAAAACGCCACGGTGGCCTCGATCATGGCGTCTTCTGCTCCTGATCGCACCTCGCTGCCGGCGCTTCAGGCAACCTGCGTGTTCCGGGCCGACGAGCCATTCCTCGAGGAGAGAGAAAAAAACATCGTCGAGCTGATGAAGTACTTCCGAATCCCCGACCATGCCTTGAAGAGGATCCTGCCTGCGCATCTGGTTCAAAAAACCTCCTATCGGACCACCGTCCACCTCGGCCGGGCGCTGACGATCTGCGAAGCGTTCAGGGCGACGCAGCGCTGGATGTTGCAGGCCAGTCGCGCGATCACGACCGTCGTCTGCGAAACGCCGAATGAGGATGTGAAGTCATTGATCGAGGGCAAACGGCTCAAAGCGATCGACGGCAGGGAAGTGAGGACTGGCGGTATTCCGCATCGCGTTCTCACCTCTGCCTCCGGAGCCGAGCTGTATCCCGCCGCGTACAAAGGGCGGTCGGAAGGAACGGCCAAAATCTACACGCTGTATACATTTGATTTCGGCGAGGACATTTTAAGGCGGGGAGCGGAATATCGGGCGCAGGCGACGGGGGCCTACGACGCGTTGATCAGTTCCTCGGAATCGCAGCGGACGACCGTGGGTTCGTAGCGGTTAGCCGCCCGTACAGCGCTCTCCGTCGAGAATCTCGGTGACCACGCCCCCTGCTGAGTTGATCGTACGGCTGTAACACGCGCCGCTCGAGTCTTGAGAGAAGTACTGGTGGGAGCTGGCCTGATCTTCGCGCCCGATCACCGTCGAGCCTCTGAGGAGAAGCGTGTCTCGGGTCGACATCACGCTGGAAATGTCGCTCGAAGAGACCGGCTGGCCCTCCTCGGTCAGGCTTCCGTGGTCGTTATATTCCTCGCGAATGATCGTGGTCCGCGCGGTAGATCCATCTGGCCTCGGATTGGAGTGGAAGCTGAGGGTCAGGGGCCAGTCAAACTGGCGGGTGATTTCCCGACGCACGTCATCCTGGGTGGTCGTGGTGACGGACGAGATACTCGTCGTCTGGGTCAGGTCTTGAGCGAATGTCGTCGAGGTCACATTAAATTCCTGAGAGCTCGAAAAGTCGATGCTCTGGGCGACCCTGGTGTCGACCCGACCGTGAGAGGTGGTCACGAAGCCCTCGATCTCGAACTGCCGCGAGGACCCGATGGACACCGTCCCGCTGGTGACACCTTTGACGGTGCTGACATCCACTTGCTGGTCCGGGGTGGGATTGCCGTCGAGGGTGTTCGTGGTGACCCCGCCGGTCACCTGCCTCGCTCCTGGATCCAGATAGAGCAGGAGCGAAGCGGTGGTGGCAAAGTTGTGGTTGGCGTTGAAGACGCGAACGGCGACCGAGTGCGTCTGTCCATCGCTGAGCACGCCGGCAAACGGCGTGAGGTCCACGCGATAGGGAACGAAATTGAGCGCCTGGACGCCCGGAATCGGCCGCCACAAATAAGGGTCGATGCCGCCGGTGAAGATCCACGGATAGATGGGCGCGACGCCGGCCGGCTGGCCATCGATCGCGGTTTCCGTCTCTCGAAAACCCGTCCCGCCACAGCTGCGAAGCACAGTTCTGACCTCGTCCGGTACGCACAGATACCAGAACTCGTCACCCGCCTGGCTTTGCGCGACGACGTCGAGATAGGCGCGCTCGATGTTCGTTGGCAGCGTGAAGCTCCGCTCGAGCAGATCGGCGGATGTCTGCAGAGCCACCGTGCCGCCGGTGGGACTGCCTGAAAGCGGCAGGACGACATCCGCGGTCGTCGGCGGGTCCTCGGAAGGATCGACCGGATAAAGCTGCAGATCCACGCTTCCGAAGATGATCCCGGTATAAGTCGGGTCGACGAGGTTTCCCAGGTCCACCCGTCCGGCCTGAGGCGAGGTGAACAGCGGCGCATAGTCCGTCAGATCCCGCTCGACGTGCCAGGAGGGGCTGATCGTGCTCGAGGGCTCCGCGGTGGTCCCGAAATAGATGTTCGCTCCCCCCAGCCAGATGTTCGCGGTGCGGTCGTACTGTCGGCCGGCGGTGACGTAGAAATCTCCCTCGAGGACCACCTTCGCCCAGGGCCGGAACACTGGTCCGGCGGGGCATAATCGAATGACCGGGGAGTGAAGTCATCGAATCGCATTTCGGTGAACAGCTGCACCACGCATGGCTTCGTGCCCGGCCGCGGCACCGGGGGATCGGCGGTGATCGCGTACTGCCCGGCGCTGGCGACGGAGGCGAGAATCGAATGGGCGATCACCAGCAGATTCGTCACTCGCGGAAAGGGGCTTGAATCTCTCAACATGGCGCAAGGCTCCTTACTACACGTCGTCGTCGAAAGTTCAAACGTCAAGTTCCAGACGGCCTCGCCTATGGCCGAACGAACCGATTGGAGTACGTTCCCCTCGATGAGCGAGCACAACGATCCATTCCCGGAGATGTCGGTTTTCCCGGAATCTCTGTGCCATCGATGCGCGGCACCGCCGAGGTACATTCGAACCAGGAGCTCGGTCTTCATTTTCTGCCCACTGCTTCCGAACAAATACCCGCCGCAACCCGTGGTTGATTGCGACCTGTTCAAGCCGCGTGAACCGCCGGCTTGAGCTATCGAAACCAACCCCTCCATTCGTGTGGTCGGTGGCTGTGTGAGCGCCGCGCGGGCCGAAGCGCCGGCATGAATTTCCACCACCGGTCGAAAGACAACCAGTCCGCGTCAACGTGTTCGTCGCAGTGGGTGCCGGTTTTGCAGACCTCGATATCGTAGACCGGATGTATTTCCCAAAGCGATGCGCGCGAGGGACCGCATCGGGTGGCTCCGCAGGGGCACCGGTCGTGAGATGCGTCAAAGAACAATTGACCGGTGATCCGGTATGGATGCGATTGGAGTCGAGCCGCCAGCGCTCGATTCACGTTGTATCTCTGGTTGGAACGGTTGAAGACCTCGAAGTGCCCGATCTCGTTCCAGGAGAGCGGGCGATAGTGAGGGCTGATTTCCGCGGTGACACCATCGCATTCCTCGGTATGCGGCAGAGCGCCCAACGAGACGTGGATGTCATTCTGGTCCTCGGACTTCCCGTCGCAATTCACGCTCTCACCGGTGCCGACATCGGCGTGGTGGGCCTCGATCAGATACGCCTTGATTCTGACCACCTTGCCCTCGCCGAGGTCTCGCAACATTTTGCGGTCGTGGGGTTCCCGCTCGTGCCCAAAGGGCAGGTGGGTATTGTTTTGAAGGTCGACCAGCGTCTGCGGAGTAACCGCTTCCGGCCCGTTGCGAGAGCAGAAATCGTTTTTCGCCCGGTTCTGAAGCTGGACGTTGGGCAGCGAGGTCCTCTTGCCCGTTGGGCCACAAGTCTTGTCGATTGGATGCGGCACCGCAATTGAAGCAAAAGGCAACGGCGTCTGATCCGCACAGCGGTCCGGAAAAGCCGGCTGCGCCAAGCCGGAGGCCCCTGGCGCGATCAGTGTCGCGATGAGAAGGAGTCTGGGCGAAAACATGTTCAGAATCTAGAACACCTCGAGTCGCATGTTCTCGCGAAGCTGCTCGGTCGGATAGAGCGTTCCCCGCCAGACCACTCCACCGCGCCAGACGGTAAGAATGCCGGCCCGCAGCGCCATCGCGACGATCAACAACGTCCCCAAGGGAAAGAGGAGGACGGGAAGGAGGCTTCGGCCGGCCCAATGGTTGAAGCGCATCCTGGCGACGATTCCCACGACCAGGGTGACGGCGCAGAGCCCGCGCAACCAGAGCGACTTGGCCAGCAATAGCCCCGCCAACAGACCGAGCGAGAGCACGAGGATCAGGCCACAAGAGAGCAGCAGCCATCCCACCCGGTACCGCCCAAGGATGGCGAAGCTGTTCTTCTCCATCCCCTGCGCCATTTCGCCGAGCGTTTTGTACCAGTGAAGCGAGACCTGCCTCGAAGCATTGACCATCGCCTGCCGGGCCCCCACCCGCTTGAGCATCTGGCCGAGGGCGACATCGTCGGCAACCTCGAGCTTGAGCCATTCAAACCCGGCGGAGCGCTCGAGCGCGGCGCGGCGCACCATGCTGAATACCCCGCTGCCGATCGCCGCTCTCGACCGTGGATCCTCCACCTTTGCAAATCGATCGCCGCATCGAGGATTGCGCCGGCGGGAAGAAATCGGGGCATCGCGACGAGGTGGTCCAACCCGCGGGCCTCGCTGTAGGCCACCGCCCTCCTCAGCGTGCCGGGGGCGAACTCGACGTCGGCATCGCTGAAGAGAAACCAGTCTCCGGTAGCCTTGGCGGTCCCGTGTTGAAGCGCGTTCAGCTTTCCCAGCCATCCTTCCGGCAGCTCGGTGAGATGGATCGCGGTCACCCGCCGATCGCGGGAGGCGAGCTCATCGATCAACCGTCCACTCTCGTCGGTGGACCGATCGTCGATGAGCACCATTTCCAGGTTGGGATAGTCATCGTTCAGGCGAGAAGCCACCGCGCGCCGCAGCGTCAGCGCCTCGTTGCAAGCGGGGACGATCAACGACACCAAGGGCCACCGGGACGGCTCCGGCGGCCTCTGCAGATCCAACCAGACGACCGCGCGCCGCGTGCGCTCGAAGCGCCACGAGACGAACCACCAGAAGAGGCACGAAACCACGGCGGCGACAACCACGATCGTTTGCACGGGCACCCGGTGAAGGGTGCCAGCGTAGACGGGCCCGGTGATTTGGCAACCATTCAATCGCCGGGGTCTATGAGCCCGCGGGCGGGCGCTGCCCCTTCTCATGGCAAGCGCTCAATGCGTCTCGACGGGTTTGCCGAGCAGCTCCAGGGCAGAGAGGGTGAGTACGCTCGCACCGGTGCGGATAGTCCGTTCACGGTCGGGGGCAAAGGTTGACGAATGCAGCGAGGGCAGCGGCTCGCCTTTCTGCATCGCTTGGGCATACCGGGCCGGCTCGGCCGCGCCGACCCGCAGCATGACCGAGGGCACACCCGCGGCACGCCCGAACTCGCCAAAGTCCTCGGCGATCATCTCCGGCTTGCCCTCGGCGATGTTGTCCTGGCCCAATTCGCGCCCGAGCATTGCCGCCAGTCGCCGAGTGACCGCGGGGTCGTTGTAGGTCGCGTTGGCCGGCTCGCTAAAACGAACCTCCGGCTCGCGCGGGGCCAGGGAAAGCGCCGATTCCGCCTTGGCGATGCGCACGATCCCGTCGAGCAGCAGCTTTCGCACTTCCGGCGTGTACGAGCGCACGGTGATTTGCAAATGGACCTGATCGGGAATGATGTTGTGTTTGAAGCCGCCCTGGATCGAGCCCACGCTGACCACCGCCGGCTCGAGCGGGTCCTTCTCCCGCGAGACCAACCCCTGCAGCGCGAGCACCGTGCGCGCAGCCATCACGATCGGATCCACCGTGGTCTCCGGTTTAGCGCCGTGGCCTCCGCGGCCGAAAAGCGTGACATCGACCGAGTCGACATTGGCGAGCGCGTACCCGGGGATGAAGGTCACCTTGCCCGCGGGAAGATCCGACTTGTCGTGCACCGCGACGGCGAAATCGGGTTTGGGGAAACGCGAGAAAAGTCCGTCGGCGATCATCGCCTTGGCTCCCTGCACCGTCTCCTCCGCGGGTTGGGCAATCATCAAAATCGTGCCGCGCCAGCGATCCTTGCTCCGTGCGAGCATCGCCGCGGCGCCGGTCCACGCCGCCATGTGAACGTCGTGGCCGCAGGCATGCATCACCGGCACCGTCTTGCCCGCGGGATCCTTCGCCGTCACCTTGCTCGCGAAGGGCAACCCGGTCTTTTCCTCGATCGGTAGCGCATCGAGCTCGGTGCGCAGCAGCACGGTCGGCCCTTTTCCGTTCCGCAAGACGCCGACGACGCCGGTTCCGCCAACCCCCGTCGTCACTTCGTAGCCAAGCTGGCGCAGCCGTTCGGCGAGCTTGGCGGCGGTCTTCGTCTCCCGGCCGGACAATTCCGGCGTCTGGTGCAGATCGAGATAGAGCGCGTCAAGCTGAGGATAGATCGCATCCAGCCCAGACATGGCGGAGGGATTGCTCGTTGCGGGGGCGGCGGCGAGGAGCAACCCGATCGCGATGGTGTGCATGGCAGACCTCCTTGAAAGCGAGCTGGCATAGCACGGGGGTGCGAGATTTCGATCGAAATAGGGCGACGCGACGCACCCCACGAGCCCGGTTCAGCTGGGGCTTCGGCCCGGGCCCCGGATTCATTCGGAGCTCAGGGCGTCCGGTGCCTACCACTGCGTTGGCGCCTTCGGGACTGAGCGTTGCCTCGATCTCCCGGCCACATTAGTCCTCGAGCAAGGAGATCAGGAATGAACCTCGGACTGGCAGGAAAAAGAGCATTCGTCAGTGGATCGACGGCAGGCATCGGCTTCGCCATCGCGGCGCGGCTCGCCGCGGAGGAAGCGGAAGTGGTGATCTCCGGCCGCACCCAGCAACGGGTCGACTCCGCGCTTCAGAAGCTCGCTCGTCTCACCGGCAGCCGGATTTCGGGAATCGCCGCCGACCTCTCCACCGCCGAAGGGGCGCGCACGGTGATCGGCCGTCTGCCCGAGCTCGACATCCTGGTGAACAATCTGGGCGCCTTCGCCGCCCGGCCCTTCCCCGAAATCAGCGACGAGGAATGGAGCAAGATTATCCAGACGAACGTGTTCAGCGGCATTCGCCTGTCGAGGCATTATTTGCCTCAAATGCTCTCCCGGAACAAAGGGCGGGTAATCTTCATCTCGAGCGAATCGGCGCTGAACATTCCCGTTGAAATGATCCACTACGGGGTGACCAAGACCGCGCAGGCGGCGCTGGCGCGCGGGTTGGCGGAGCTGACGGTCGGAACGAACGTCACCGTCAACACGATTCTGGTGGGACCGACGCGCTCGGAGGGGGTCGAGCAGTTCATCGCCGGGCTGGCCAAACAGAAAGAGATCTCCGCTCAGGAGGTCGAGCGGCGCTTCTTCGAAGATGCTCGCCCGTCCTCTCTTCTCCAGCGGTTCATCCGCCCCGAGGAGGTCGCCGACGTGGTCGCCTTCGTCGCCAGCGAGTGCAGCTCGTCGATCAATGGAGCGGCTGTTCGCGCGGATGGCGGCGTCGTCCGCAGCGTTTTTTGAGAGCCATTCATCGAAGTCCTCGAAGTCGCCTCACTCGGGCTTTCGGCCCACGACCATGAAGCTTGACGCATACTTCGCGATTCTCTTGATGATACACGTCTTTCGAACGCTTCGGTGGGGAAACCTGTTGTCGGGCTTGGAACGGGTTCGCCGGCAAGCTTGGCATGGAAGGCGAGCTGGCGACGCCCCCCGGCGGAGTGGACGCGCGTCGGACGACGCCGCTCACGCGAGACTCGGCGCAGCTGTGAGGCGTCAGAGCAGCCGAGCGATTACGGGAAGTCAGGAGGCTTTCAGCCGATAATGTTTGACTCTCCGGCCGAGCGTGACTGGGGTCATTCCAAGCTCGGCGGCGGCCTTTCGGACGACCCCGCCATGTTGGCTCAGCGCCGCCTGTATCAATTCACGTTCGAATTGCCCGATGCGCTTCTTCAGCGACGCGCCGCCCGCGGAGGACGATGACTGCTCGGAAAACCGCTTCAGCACCTGCTTGGGGAGGACCGCGAGCGCTACCGGCTCGCCGGCCCGGGGGAGGAGCACCGCCCGCTCGATCGTGTTGCGCAGCTCGCGAACGTTGCCCGGCCACTCGTACGCCTGGAGCGCCGCGCTCGCCTCGGCGCTCAGCGGACACGGCGCGCGCTCCATCGACTTGCTAAACCGTTTGAGGAAATGGCGGGCCAGCGGCAGGATGTCCTCGGATCGCTGATTGAGCGGGGGTAAGTCGATCGGAAATGTATTCAGTCGATAGAAGAGATCCGCCCTGAATCGACCCGCTTCCACGTCCGCGCGAAGATCGCGATTGCTCGCCGCCACCAGGCGGACATCCACCCGCTGGACCTTCTTCCCGCCGACCGGCCGCATCTCGCCGGTGTCGATCACCCGCAAGAGCTTGGCCTGGAGCGCCGGCGTGGTGTTTTCGATTTCGTCGAGAAACAGGGTTCCGCCTTCGGCGATCTCGACCAAACCCGGGCGGTCGGCGACTGCTCCGGTGAAGGCGCCCTCGACATGACCGAACAGCTCGCTTTCGAGCAGCGTTTCGGTGAGCACTCCGCAATCGATCGCCACGAACGGGCCGTCGGCACGCGAGGACAACGTGTGCAATGCCCGGGCAAAGAGCTCTTTTCCGGTTCCGGTGGGACCCTGAAGCAGGACGTGGACACGGTGCGGAGCGACCGTCTGGAGCAGTGCGAGCACCGAACGCATCGCCTGGCTTTCGAGAACGATGTCCGAGAGCGCCTCGCCCTGCGCCGGAAGCGCTGCGCTGGCGCGCGCGTGGCCGCGAAAAAAGGAGCGTTCGAGCTCCGCGCGCAACCTGCGCAGCTCGCTGCGCATCGCGTAGTCTTCGCAAGCGCGTTTCACCGCCAGCCTGAGCCAGTGCGGCGCCGCTGGGCGGGAGAGCGACTGATACAGTTTTCCCTCGTTGTGGAGGCGGACCAGTCGTTGCGCATCTGCCTTTCCGCAGTAGACCACCCGCGGACCGTGCCCGCTTCCCGCCATTTCGATCCGGTGTTGGCCGGTGGCCTCTCCCTCGGCGACGCGTTCCACGACTTCAAGCGCAGCCGCCTCATCGTCTCCAAAAACCAGGACCACGTAGACATCGCCCCGGTTCAACAACCGCTTGAGGTCCTCCACCGACGAAGCGGCATGAACATCGACGTCAGGTTCGAGAGCTTTTCTGCACAGCGCGCTTTCGGCGGCAGACGCATAAACCATCGCCACGCGCGGCCGATAATCCACGAGATAGCGCGCCATCACCGCGCGGTCGTTCGGGCGAATGTCTGAGAAGCAGACTCCGAAGGCATAGCGGTGTGGGCTGCCCAAGTGCGAGCTGTTCTGATCAACCCATTTGACCGACCCGCGGATGGAGAGGAGGGAGTCGTTTCCGGGGACGAGGAACTCCACCTCGATGGAGCTCCCTTCCCGGGGCAAATCTCCGGGGGCGGTGGCCACTCCCAGGGCCATCCCGCCCGAGCTGAGGTTGAGCGACCAGCATTCGCCATAGCTGGGGCGAGTCACCACCCGCACGTAAAGCGGCAGCCGCGCTTCGCGCTCCGCTTTAGCCGTCGAGGGTCGATGTTTCAATTTCGTTCGTTGCACTTCTAAATTGAATCATAGCGAAAGCTCGCAATCGCCGGGTGTTGGCTGCGGGTACAGCGAGCTCTGTACACAAGGTTGATTCGCCCACATCTCCCCGCTCAAGACTTTTCAACAAGATATCGACGGCACGGCGCCTGCTTTGATGAGGGGCATACATGCGGGTTGTTACCCGCGTTCGAGGTATGTCAATGATGACTTCAAAATGGGTTGCACCCGGAACATGGCTTCTTGCTGCGCTTCTCGCCACCACCTCTTACGCCGCTAACCACGGCAATCGACGGACCGCGGACCACGAGGAAGATAGAGACTGTGATCGAGACAGCGATTCGAAGGTTTCTATCGAGAAGGCGGATGCCGACGCGGAGCTCGCGTTTCTTTTTGTTCACGGACGCAACCTCGGGGTCAAGGAGCCCCGACTGATCCTCGGGGGGACGGCGCTCTCGGTTCAGTCCTCATCTCCGACCGACATCGTGGCGGCGCTCCCGGTCGGCATTTCTTCCGCGACCTACCTGCTGCTGCTCGTCAGGCATGACGGCGCCGCGGCGCAATTTGACGTTTCGATCGGATACTCAGGGCACGGCGAGCAAGGCCCGCCGGGACCGCAGGGTCCTCCCGGATCGCCTGGCCCTGTGGGACCGCAGGGACCTGCCGGAGCCGTTGGACCTCAAGGACCGGCCGGACCCGCCGGATCTCAAGGCCCTGCTGGGCCCCCCGGCCCCGCCGGATCCCCCGGAGCGATCGGTCCCGCCGGGCCCGCTGGACCTCCAGGCCCAACGGGAGCCCAAGGACAGACAGGAGCTCCCGGCGCACCCGGCCCTCAAGGTCCGCAGGGACCTCAGGGACTTCAGGGACTTCAAGGCATCCCCGGACCTGCGGGAACGACTCTCACAGTCGGCTCGAGCTGCAAAGCCATACTGGCAAGCACCGGTCTGCATTCGAGTGGCTCGTACTTGCTGCAACGCTCTGACGGAAGCCTCTACATCGCTTTTTGCGACATGAACGCCGACGGGGGCGGTTGGACCGCGGTGTTTTCGGGTAACAACGGCTCAACCAACGTCTTCGATCATTTCGATGTCGGGGCGTACAACGGCACCTGTCCCGACGCTGCCAATCGCTGCCTCAGGCGCGCACCCGTCTCAATCGATCCAGTGAACACCGAAATCGCAGTGTCCTGCGGCGGTGCGATGGTCAAATTCCCGATCAACAGCCCTGTCTACCAATGGGTGACCGCCGGGACTCAGAATGGCTGGGTGAGCCTGTCGACTGCATCGAGCATTGGCGTGACTCCAGTCAGCCCGGATGCATTCCCCAGGTTTCTTTGGACCGGCAGTGGATCGAACACCAGCTTCATCTTCTTCAAGGACCCGAACATCGTCGCGGCGGCGGCAAACACCTTTGCGCAGTCGTACAACTTCAGCGGCGCGTTCGATGGCTGCAATGGAGTGCCGGATCAATCATCGATCGTTCGCGTCTACTATCGGTAACACGACCGTCGGTTCAACATCCGACCCGAACATGACGGGAGGTACTTTCGGGTACCTCCCGTCTGTCCGATTCCAGACCCACCCCTGCCCCCACCGGACCGTGCTGATTAGATTCGGGCACTGCTCATGGAGGCCGTCCGACCAGGGCCCGTGCGGCGGCCCATCCCGATTGTTCACCTGATCCATGGATTGGAGCTCGGGGGACTGGAGCAGCTCGTCACCCAGCTGTGCGTCCGCAGCCGCGACCACGGTTTCGCGCCGAGCGTGATCGCGCTTGGCCCCGATGGCCCGATGGGAGCGGTGTTCGAACGTGAGCAAATCCCCCTTTGCCGGGTAAAAGCCCGCGGAATGTCCCTCGCTGCGCTCGCCGGCATCCGGCAGGTCCTGGGCGAGTGGGGCGCACCGCTGGTTCACGCGCACGACGTCGGTCCGTGGCTCAACGCGGTCGCTGCGCGGGCCCTCCGCCCGAGCACCGAGGTGCTCGCCACGTTCCATGAACAGCGGGTACCGTCCGGGGCCAAGCGAAAGGCATCCGCGTTGGCAGCGCGCTTTTCCTTTGCTCTGGTCGCGTGCGGAAAACAGGTCGAAACGAACCTTCGCGAATGGGTCCCGCCGGGAACGCGGGTGATGTTGATCGAAAACGGCGTTCCTCTCCCGCCGCCGCCCACCGAAGCGCAGCGGCATCTGGCGCGCCAACAGCTCGGGATTCCAAACGACGCGGTGGCCATCGGCTATCTGGGCAGGCTGGCGAGCATCAAGGGCCCCGACCTCTTGCTCGACGGATTCCTCGAGCGATTCGCCGGGCGCAGCGATGTTCATCTGGCGCTGATCGGGTGCGGTCCGCTGGAAGAGGAGCTCCGCGAGCGCGCCGCCGGTCGGGCGAACGTCCATTTCACCGGGCTGGTGTTGGATGCGGCGGGCCTGTTGGCCGGTCTGGACATCTACGCTCAGACGTCGCGGAGCGAGGGAAGGTCACTCTCCATGCTGGAGGCAATGGCGGCGGGCCTTCCCACGGTCGCCCCTTCCCTCGACGCCGTTCGCGAGGTTCACCACGACGGTGAAACCGCCCTCCTCGTTCGCCCGGTCGACAGCCCTTCTATCGGTGATGCGCTCGAGCGGCTGTGCGCCGACCCGATGTTGCGCGCCCGCCTCGGACGCCAGGCCCGCGAAGCGGTACGGCACCATTCCCTCGATGGGACGGTCGAGGCCTACGTCGGATTGTACCGGCGGATCGCCTGCAGGACTGAACAGGCATGATCCCCGTCCTGCACCTGCGCGCGGGCGAGGCGCTCTACGGCGCGGAACGCATGCTCCTCGCGCTGGCTAGCGCCACTTTGGCGCCCTATTCGCCGATCATCGGAGCGATTTCTCGAACCGGCACGTCGAGCCCGCTCGTGCTGGAGGCAAACCGGCGAGGGCTTGTCGCCCTCCAGTTTCCCAGCGCTTCCCGGTTCGATTTGACGTGTGCCCGCGAGGTGGCCGCAGCGGCGCGCTCGCACCAGGCCGCCCTGCTCCACGCGCACGATCCGAAGAGCCTCGGCGTGGCGGCCTGCGCCGCCGCCCTGGCGAGAATTCCATTGGTGGCCACGTTTCACGGGGAGACGCGGGCGTCCTTCAAGCTGCGCGCTTACGAGGGGCTGGCTCGGATCCTGGGAAACGTCACCCGAGGGATCGTGGCGGTCTCACCGCCCCTGCAAAGGCGCCTTCGACGCTGGGTCTATGCGGCTCCCGTCTACCTCATTCCCAACGCGCTACCCGAAGCGCGGCCGCTCACCGCTGACGAACGGCGCGCCGCTCGGGAAATGCTTGGACTTGAGCCCGGGGAGCCGGTGATTTGCGTCATTGGCCGCTTGTCCTTCGAGAAAGGTCATCGGGTGCTCCTCAAAGCCCTGAGCCGCCTGCGGCGGCCGCCCCGAACGCTGTTGGTCGGCGACGGACCTTTGCGCGAGTCTCTGCAGAAAGCTGCGGGCCGGCTGCCGGTGAAGTTCGTCGGATATCTGCCCGATGCGCGAGCGATATACGCGGCGACCGATCTGGTGGTCATTCCATCCCTGACCGAGGGGCTTCCGATCGTGGCGCTCGAGGCGCTGGCGCTCGGCGTTTGCGTGCTTTCGTCGCGGGTCGGTGGGCTTCCCGATCTGTTGTCGGGCGGCGCCGGGTACACCGTTCCCAGCGGCGATTCAGCCGCCCTGGCGCAGGCGCTGGCAGGGCTTTGTGAGAACGAATCGGCGCGGCGGCTCGCGGCTGAGCGAGGCCTGAAGCGAGGTCATGAAATTTACTCCGTGCGCGCGGTCGCCGACCTGTATGCAGGAATGGTGTACTCCCGGGCGCTCTCTTCCGCCTCTTCTTCGGCCGACCACAAACCGGCGGCATAGAAGCTCACCAGCCGCTGCCCGATCCTCGCCGGATCGTACCGTGCCGCGGTCTGCTCACCCCTGCTCGCCAGGCGCGCGGCGAGGTCCGGGTCATGCCACACGCGCGCGATCGCCTCCGCGAAATCCTCGTCGGTGTCGGCGATCAACACGTTTTGCCCGTTCGAGTAGGCAAGGCCCTCGGCAGCCAGTCGGTTGGCGATCACCGGTACTCCAGCGGCCCAGGCCTCGATGATTTTGATCCGCGTTCCCGATCCCGCGCGCAGCGGCACCGCGGTGGCCCGGGCCGAGCGGAGGTATGGCGCGACACTGTCCACCCGTCCGGTCACCAGCACCCGCTCGGCGGCGCACTCCCGGAGCCGCGGTGGCGGCCTGCGGCCCACGACTGCGAGATAGGAGCCGGGGATAGCGTCCCGAACGCGCGGCCAGATTCGAGTGGTCAACCTCATCGCCGCGTCCACGTTGGGGCGCCAATCAAGAGATCCAATGAAGACGAGCCCGTTTCGATCTTTCCACGGTCCGCGAGCCCTCGGATCCATGGTGACTCCGTTCGGAATGACCTCGACGAGCCGCGCACCGAGCCGGCGCAAGTCCGCGGCGTTCTCCTCCGAACAGGCCAGGGTGGCGTCCACCTGACGGACAAGCCGCCGCTCGAGTGCCATCACCCGGGCCGCCTGCCTGCGCAGCAGGAGCGTCTGTGGCCATTTGAGCAATGCGGCGTAGCTCTGCAGAAGATGCGCTTCTACGTTGTGCTCGTCGAGCACCACGCGAGCACCCGGTTGAGCCCTCCGAACCATCGGCAACAGCTGACCCATGTGCGGGTGATCGAAATGGACGATGTCGAATTCTTGCTCCCGCAATAGCTCTGCCAGAGCGGCGCGAACGGGTGGGCTCACATAGCGCGCGTATCTTAAGGGCGCGCCCAGAGCCAAAGAGCGCGGTTCAGCGGCGAGCCTCCACAGCAAACCGCTCATCGGATTGACCACCCGGAGGCGGCCGGAGAGCTCTTCGCGAAATGCGGCCGGATTGCATCCTTCCGTCAGAAGCGCCAAGACGGTCACCGAGAATGCCTGGTCGAGCGCCTTCACCAGAGCCAGCGTTCGCTGTGTTCCGCCCGTCTCGGCCGGAATCGGCACGCAGGGTAAGACGCACAGGACGCTCGGCTTTGGTTTCATTCGGTCGAAGGGTTGCGACCCATGAACCTGAGCCTCCCCGGTCAGGACGGCAACCGCGGGATGTCGACGGTCAGTTCCTTGGATGCCTGCGATCCAAGAGAGCGGCCGCCGCCCTAAGGCTCGCAGATCGGCAGACTGACCCCGATTCGCCCCTCTAGAGGGTGGCGTTGCACCGGTAGAAGTCCCCCTCCAGGGTTCTGATCACGGTGGTGCTCGGAGGATTAAGCCAGATGACTCTGGTCGGGCCGTTCGTCTTCGTCTCGTCGATCACCGGATCGTGAACCGCGGACTCTGTTGGACCCGATGTCGAGCCGATCAGCCGACAGGTCACCTCGGTCTCATTGCTCGCGCGCGACGAGGAGCTGTTGGGCGCTGACGGAGTCGTTGCACAAGCACAGGCCAATGCCAATCCGATCATCAGGGGTCGTTTCATAGGGGTTCCTCCCGCGCGAAGCGGCGGGTGATG